>OGEE01000298.1_pt1 | contig 40022 bp, 33 predicted proteins | sample 1570571 | NCBI WGS metagenome assembly OGEE01 (sample SAMEA2582169, study PRJEB24529) | metagenome | biome: Human gut stool | place: China | collected 2011
ATACTGCGCTATCATCCCCTGCCTAAAGACAGGGGAATTCTCGCTTAACTCTTAATATTTTGAGCATTCCTAATAAAAAATATATCATTTCACGATATCCCAATTCCTCTACTTTCTTCCCGGATTCATTTAACACACAACTTGGTCATACAAAATCTCGGTCAGGGGATCTCCGGGAAGAAATTCTTCATCTTCATCATCGAAAAAACAAGGAACATTAAGTTCTTCGTATCCTTCGAGGCAGAATACTTCTTCCTGTTCTCCCTTCAGGACCACAGACACGAGATTTTCACGGGCTTCTTGTTTGACTACTCTTATTTCCATGTTTCAAGCATTAATGTAAAGTACTCATTTTACTTGATCATCATTGAAAAATTCATCATTTATCTGGATCCGCCTTATGTTTTCAAGTAATCTATTCATTTTTTCAAGTAAATCTTCAAAAGAAAGGGGATTTTCTTCGTAAATAAAGCTCTCCAACATCTTCTGGTAATCTGCTTTCCAACTTTCTAATGCAGCCGGATCCTCTGGCAAAAAATTAATCGATCTCGGATGATGAAGTCGATAATTCAGTCCTGGAATATTATTAAGCTCGTATCGATGTTTCACGATTATCGTGTACAGATCTGGATCCTGTAATGCTTCAATTCCTTCTGGGAAATCCATTAATTTTGAAAGATCATACAAATGTCTTGTTATTCGCTCTTGCTCTGGGTGATCTTGCTTGCATTTTTCGTGTAGCAAAAATATTTTCTCCAGAAAAGTACGTTTAATGATTGCAGTTCTCACAGGAAATGGCACCTCTGCAAAACTTGCTTTTGGAAACACCTCAGATAATATAGAATTCATAAGGATTTCCTCGTAAGGTTCATAAAGAGAACGAGCGGTCATTTCAACTTTAACCCTACTAGGGATGTAATCGATACTTGGAAATAACGATTTATAATTCACCCAAAAAGTAACCGGTTCCACCGTCGAATTTTGTGAATCGGGGAATTGTATTTCAAAATCAACAATCCCCATTTTCTCTAAATTTTCTTTTAATTCTGGAACGATCCTTTCATGTATATCATGCCAACACGCTTTTTTTAATTTTTTTATCTGCGTATTATTTGTTAATTGCTCGTCGGTAAATCCTAAATAGGTTCTTTCTATTGCTAAATCAATATCCTCGCTAAACCTTTCAATTGCTTTCCACCCTTTACTCAGTGATGTTCCTCCCTTTTATGGATAGTAAATCGTTATGTGTAGTAATTTGATTAATCCATTAATACTTAATGCGATTATAGTCAAACTACTACACATAATACTTAAAATGATTTAAGCCATTCCAAAAGCTCTTTGTCTTTTTCCCACAAAGGGGTAACTTTCGGAGACACCTCAATATAGGCTTTTTCCAAAGCTTCTCTTTTCTGCTTAGAGTCGGCTCTCGCATATATTTCTGTGGTTTGAATTGATACATGGCCGAGAATATCGCGGATATAAACAAGATTCAAGCCTCCTTGAAGCAAATGCATGGCTTTTGAGTGGCGCAGAGAATGGCAGCTAACCACTTCGGGAATGACATCAGGATTTACCTTTCGTGCTTTTTCCACGTATTTCTTCAGAATATGGGTAATTCCTCCTCTGGTAAGTTTTTCTCGGTGGCTGTTCATAAACAATGGATATGGACGAAACATGTTATCCATAAGCCCATTCTCTTGCATATATTGACGCAAGATAGTTGTTTGTTCCTGTAACATAGGGACATTTCGTATCTTCTTGCCTTTTCCTTTTATCATGATAAAAGAAGGATTGCTCAAATGAACATTTTCTACCACAAGGTCTGCAATTTCTTGTACACGACACCCAGTATCATACATCAATGATAGCAAGGCAAGGTCTCTACGGCCATGCCGAGAACTCTTGTCCGGCATTTCAAGTAAAAGTTTGATTCCTTCTATTGTCAAATAATTGATTTTAGCCATGTTATGTTTCTTGCTTTTGATGGCAAGTACACGCTGGAACTCGTAAAGATTATCCGGATGTACACGCTGTACATACTTGATGAACGAGTGGATGGCAGCGAGCCTTCCGTTACGGGTTGAAACACTACAATGACGTTCAATCTCTATCCAATCCAGGAAAGCGACCACGTTTTCCTTTGTTATGTCAGCCAAAGTAAGTTTATTGATTGACAATTTTTTGTAAGTTTCCATATAGGATATCAATTGGACAAAAGCATCCCGGTAAGCTTTAATCGTATTATTGCTAAATCCTCGCTCGTTGATTAAATATATTGTCATAAAGTCCGAAAGGTACTTTGCGAAATCAGTTGTCTTCATTGCGTAATGATGGATAAACGTTTGTAAATATAGCATCCACATTCTGAACTAAATGAGGATACATTTCCACGGTCAATCTGACATAATTATTGGTAGCCTCGATTGATTGATGTCCCAAATAGGTTGACAAAATTGGTAGGGAGCAATAGATGTCCATACCGCTATCCGCCATCTTGAGCAGGGATTTTACAGCAAAAGTATGCCGGAAGTCATGAACGCGAGGTCCGTAATGATTACCCTTAAACGGTATTCCGGTTTTTGATAGGATTTTACGGAACACCTTGTAAATTTGTTCTGAAGAACACTCTCTTCCCCTTGCAGAAAGGAAAAATTTATCGCAAAGAGGATTAGGGTTCAACCTGTCACGATGCCGGATATATTGACGCAAAACATTTTCCATAGATTCTGAAAACGGGAGTAGTCTTTCCTTTCCGTTTTTAGTATCGCGTAATACTGCTATGCGGAGATCTAACTTTACATCCTCTTTGCGAAGGCTCAAAGCCTCGCCTATTCTTACGCCTGTAGAAAATAGGAAACGAAGAAGTGCCGGCATTACAAAACGTATGGAATCAGACCTTACTGGGGTACACTCCATATTGTCACAGGTCGCAAAAATGAGTTTCATCTCATCTTCCGTGTAGATATGTGGCACGAATGTTTTCTTGGGTTTGGGAGCATAACATGTCGCAGATTCTCTATCATGCAGACTTAGATAACCCGCAAACTGGTTGAGAGTAATGCAGCGTTTATAACGGTAGGCATCACTCTCGTTCGGACGCTGTTTACTCCATTCACGTGCAAGTTCCTTGCTGATAACATTTTCATGTTCGTTTCGATCGACTGTAAACTTGTCAAAGAGATAAAGAATTTTTTCTTCCGCGATATACTTGTACCCACATTTTCTTTTCAACTCGACAAAACACTCTATATCTTCCTTGAAGATACCTGTTAAACGTATAACTGCCATGATTACCAATTGAATTGATTGTAAAACATTTCGTTGACTGTCGGAACCTCAAGAGGACAAACGCTTAGTGAAGATACATCTACACGGAGATAGAACATGGTCGAATCCGTGTCCGTGTGACCTAACACTTCCGATATAACTGGCATCACCGCCTGTCCTTCAAGCATCCTTGAGGCAAGGGAGTGTCGCAAGGAATGTGAACCATGACGCCTTCCGGCCGTATCAATCCCTGCCTTCTTAAAGTATTGTGTTACTACATTATAAACTGAAGTTACATGAAAAGGCTCGTAAGGGGCGAAGGTTTTAAGCAATACATACGATTGTGTCGATTCTGCTCTCCCGTATTTGAGATAATCAATTATGGCATTGCCAATTTCAGGAAGTAAGGGCAACTCCACGGGAACTCCGGTTTTCACTTGAATGAACTTGATTAGATTTTCTTCCCAGCATAAATTTGAAAATTGTAAATTTGTAATGTCGGAAGCCCTCATACCTAAACGTGATGCCAACAATAGAATAAGATAGTCACGCTTCCCGACAGGATTACTCCTGTCCACACTCTTGAGAAGGCGAAGGATTTCTTCGCTGGAATATACTGATGGTAAATTAGGCTGTTGAACAAATTTGCCACTTGGAATCTTAATGCTGATGTTGGTTTTTAGATATTTGTTTTCGTGTAGCCATTTTAAGAATCGCTTTGTGAACGAAATGGCAAGATAAGTATCTGCCTTGAAGCCGCTTTTCAACTGGCGGATATACATAAACACGTGTTCTTTGCAAAGCTCTTCTACCCGTGTTATCTTTTGGGCTGTTAAAAAATCAACAAATCGGGATAGTTGCATCCTATAGGCATTTAGCGATGATGGTCGTATATGTTCGACCTCTTTCTCACTAATGTATTCAAGTGCTTTTTGCCCGATAGGACTTGTAAAGTCAAAAGATTGCCGCGGTTCACGCATTGTACCTTTCAGAATAAACTCTTTCAGAAGTTTGACCGAATACTCAATGCTTCTTAGCATGGCAACCTCTTGAATGGAGGTTTTCATTAAGAACTGGTTAAACGCGATTTCCAATGATAAAGCATCACCAAAATCACACTCTACATTCTCTTGGATACAGAAGTCATGAAGCCGTTGCCAATTGATGCCATGTTTTTTCCTTGTATCATAGGAAAGTTTAGTTTTGGCAAGATAATTCTGTGCCTTAGATACTATCTGCCATCTTTTGATTGTTTTAGTTTGTTCCATATATTTCTGTTATTAGACAAATTATGACCTCTAAACTACAGAAATATTATGTATAGCAAATGGAATACAAAAATAAATTAAAATGCTGAATATTAATAAATATATAGCAAACGACTTTACATAACGGTTTACTATCCATAAAAAGGTTTATGTATAGCTGTATATAATCCCTTAAATATCAAATATTTAGATGCTCCCGTTGAGAATAACGCTCTTAAAACAGTTGTTACCCACCAATCTTTTTCGATAGCATTCACAACGATTCCTGTGCGGGATTCAGCCTCCCTAATATATCTTTCTTGTTTTTCTACACCAAGTTCTTGCCATTTATTCATTTTATCATTTTTAATATATTAATAACTATTTCTCGAATCCACGCTGGATATTTTTTTAAATCATCCTGGAGTAATTCTAATTCATTACTTTTTTCAAGGACTTTTTTCAATTGCTCGATAATACCTTCGGTTACATTTTTTTCTTTAATTTCCTGCAAAGCAAACACAATTAGCGGCGAAACCTTTGCTTTAAAAGCGAAATATTTAGGTGTAACTCTTCTAAAGGTTATTTTTCTTTTACCGACCCGAACAATCTTTGATGCGCCAGTTGTAACATAAACAGCATTCATCGGAACTTGTGTTGATAGTCCTAAAATATTTAAAGCTAAAGCTCCCGTGGGTAAAATTTGTACATTATCCCGTTCCGCAATTGTTTTGGCAATATCATCTAAAGAGGGATGCAAAACACCTATCTCTGCGTCGACTTCCGGAAGTAGATAAACCCCTCTTTTCACTCGTTCTAAAATTCCTCTCTTTTCCAAGCGAATCAATGCTTGTCGCACAACCCTATCGTTTCCTAGGTCATAGAAATCGGCAACACAATGCAATTTTCCTTGCCCTTTATCAAGAATTCTTTTTTTTATTTTCTCTGAAATGCCTATTTCTTTCTCCATTAAATTAACATTTTTTATATGGCAAATATATGCATTTTTTGCCATATAAAAAATATTAATACATGGATTAACATTAATTATGTCCCAAACGTATACTTTTTTTGGGACAATACAATTATTCCAGAAAATATAAGGAATACATTCATGAAATTGTGCTGAATTTCAAGATCATAGCAATAAAACATACTTTTATAATTCTTTTCTCCCGACCGCAAGATAATTGGTTTTTGAGTGTTATTTTCCCATGACGCCACAAGTTCTAATCATATTTTCTCGTTCAAAGAATACAGTTTACGAGTCTTTCTCTATATTTGCATTTCTGTATCACGTGTTAATTTCATACAAACATCATGAAACATCTTAATCCACAGACCCAGAAAAAGCAAGAAGAATTCTTAGAACATTGTCCTGAAGAAGAAAGAGAGTGGCACTCGATGTTGTTCCGGATCGGCAACGCAACATACCGGTATCATCTACTTTCTGACAGCATTAATGATGAAACACGAAAATTGTATTTTAAAGAATGGCTGGAAGGTCTGTCAGATCCAATTAGAGTGGATATGCAAAAACGAGGATACGAAGAGTGTAAGACAATGTTACCATTTACCAGGTACATGAACGAGAGGGAAGATGTGGGCATGGATGAATGGATGAAGGCACACCTCTCCGAGGATGATTATAAATTCTACACCAGAAGGGAAAAGTCAGAATGAAATTTACATTTTTTATATAAAAAATGTGAATATAAGCGATAATTGGGTAATCTCTATTCATGCCAATTATAATTTCCCCAAAAAAGGAATATTAGGCAATCATGCTATAATACCATAGCAATAGGAGGGAGAAAATATCTATATTTTTAAATGTATTATTATCATTTTCAACACTTAACTCATACATATTTCACCCAACTGGTTTCTAATTATCTACTTTTACAGCCAAATTTTTTCACATATACTTTACTTATTTGCATTGTTATCTAGAACATATCTTTTACATCCTACCCAACATGGATACATCGCTGGGAACATTTTAAAAACTTCATAAGTCCGACCTTCCTTCGGAAAGGTTTCAAGAAAGGCAATATTTTTTCGCCAATGTCGACATTGTTCTTTATTCTTACACAGTTTATTAAGACATCGTTTTATTGTTTCCATACTTTAGTTAGTTATTATTTTCAATCTACTTTTTATATACTCTTTCCAAGCTGGGGACACAATTTCCATAACATCACAATCTGGATTTTTCTGTTGCCACAATTTCACTTCCCGAACCATTTCATTTGCAAGGTCCATAGGACGTTTAAACTTTGTCATCTTCATTAATCCGGAACATTCCGGAATAGGAATTATATCATCAAACACGAGGAATAATTGCATATTTAAAATTCTATTTTCAATTATTCAAATCAATCCGTACAGAAACCCGCCTGACAACCGGAGCCGGTTCCATAAAAAAATCTAACTGGATAGGTAAATCATGAATTTTACGCAAACTCATATTTTTAAAAGTATTCCCCTGCAACTCTTCCAAGATCAAAGACCACCACATTATAGGCGGATTATTCTCAAAATTTTTCCTCAATTGCTCTGGTCGTTTCCAAAAACAATTTTGACAATTCGAATCTTCGGGAAAAACAATCTCTTTACTTTCCCAGAATTTTTGCACGTGATAATGGGTGATCCTATCATCAATCAACGGGAATTCTCCAACACGCCAATCAATTTTTTTCCATCGCTGAACCCATCGACATGAATTTTCCTGCCACTCGCACTTATAAGCAAACTTGAAGGATTCTCTCAATCGTTCTGCTCGTTCCATTTCATCATACCTAAACCCGATCCGCATTCTAACAGGCAATTCCGTATATTTATAGAGAAATTCAAATATTGGTTGCATTTTCATCATGGTTGTACAAAAACGTTTGAACTGGTTCGGGATAGCCTTCTTTAATCGAACCATATCTTCCCAACCAATACCACGGAGCCAAATTATTTCTCGCCCGATCATTTGTTCCAAGTCAAACATCGTTTTTAAAATTTTAGGGTCTTCACTCGTTGCAACAAATTCCGGGTAATGAGGACAATATTTTTGCAGCTTATCATTAACCATTTGTCTCATCCTCTTATCAATATCCCTTCCTGCGTTATGACATTCAATGCAACAAAGAGCAAATAATTCGTAATCGGCTGGATAATGAACTGCGATATAAGAGGATGTTTTCCCCCCGGATAAGCTATTAACTGTTTTCATCTTTATACTATTAAATCGTTTCATTCATTAAAATAGGGGGTAGACCTGTTATAACACAAGTCATACCCATTCATTTCTATATATCGCGACGAGCCTCCAAATGTCTATTTTCTGTTTTAGTTTCAATCAAACCTTCGTCACACAACCTGTCATACACTTCATATAAAAAGACAGAAACAGCTTCTTCCGAACCTTTCACGATATCATTATTCAACGTTTTAATCCGGATCTTCTCGATCATCTGATCGATCACTTTATAAGCCATTACATATTCGCTTTTATCTGTTTTGAACGCTTTTAACATCACGTCATAGATACATCCCTCGTATCTTTTCCTGTATATTTCCAATTCTTGTTCGAATGTATAATCAAACAACTCTTCAGAAACAATTTTCCGTTCTATCTTAAAGGTAGTTCCACAACTTAACATTCTTTCAATACATTCTAACTCAGAAGGGCGGCAGTATCCAGAGAGTTCTCCAAAATGCAAATAGATTCTTTGATTCTCCTTGATTGCTTCAGGACAAACACAATCTTCCTCGCTCTCTATGATCGTGTAGCCATACAGATCAACCATTATCAATATTTCTTCATAAAAACACGATTTTTGATCCGTAGAAATATTGCAAGGAAAAAAGTTTGTAACAAACTTAAAACGAACCACTTTGTGGCTAACATGATCCGAACAAGGAAGTAAATTCAAATCTGTCGGGAAACAATTTAAGGTATGATATAAACAACTTTCCGCGACGTTATCCATCATTGACTTATCGGGTTGAATCGTCACATAATAATCATACGGGTTCACTCCACTAGCGACAATATTCTGTACTGTACCTTCAATAACCGGTTCTTCTGTTGTCCTTACCTTTGCTCCCGTGTAAATGTCTAAAATTGAAACCATTTCTTGTAGTTTTAATGTTTATAAAATCATTTATTTATCTCTGGATCTTTGATTTTTCTTTTCCCGACTGTTCTTTTTCCTATCATCGAGTTATTTCGGTGCTTTTCGAATACTTAATTTGGCTGGGGATCAAGGTTTTTCAAATAAAAATAATCCTGAAAGGAGCTATTTTTTTGAAAACCCGAAGGGCTTGACCTTGTTAAGCCAAATTAAGTATTGAAATTTGCACCATAAATAAGTCGAGGATAGGATGAAGAGTCCGTTTGATTAGATTAAAACATCAAGCATTAAATTTCTCTTAACTTGCTAATAATTTCTCGCTTTAAACAAAAGAATATTTTTATATAACAGCATCTTAGGTTAAGAATATTTTGAATTTTCAACATTAACTTATACTTTTGCAGAAGTCCTATAAAATGAAGAAAATGTTAGCAAAAAAATTCTTATTATGCCTTATAATAGGTATGGTGTGTTGTTCATTAACAACAAAGGCACAAAAGTATTACGGTCAATGGGTTGTCGGCGGACACGGAAGTTTTTACCGTGGTTTCGGTGGTGGAATTGAAGTAGAGAAGTATCTAGGTAAATCCCTTTCTTTTTTGAGGTTACGTCTTTCATATAGCCATTTTGAGAATAAATCCCAGAAATGGAAGTTACCGACAAATAGTATAATAGGCGATTTCGCATATTTTTACTCTTTGGAAAAATACATGCCAAAATCTTTCATTGTCAACCTAGGAGGCGGGTTTCTTCTAGGACAAGAAAAATATAAAAATAAAAATCTTCCATCCGGAGTAATTCAAGCATCTACAAATAAAATAATCACGGGGATTGTATTTCACCCGCAAGCCGAGTTTAACCTGGGAAAGATAAGCACGTATATTGAACCTTCTGTTGGTTACTTGTTTAATACTGCTTTCTCTCATTTTCACGTTAAAATATCAGTCGGGATAAAATACTATTTTTCTATTTAACTCCCGTGGATCAACTTCCACCGAGAGAAGTATTTCGTATTAATTTTAAGGCTTGAATTATCATGAAGACCTCTAAGATATTTATACAATCATGCTTCATCGCGGTTGTATTTACATTCATTACCCTCAAAGTAATCACCGCCGTGAAGGATTTGCTCCAAATGGAGATGGTAAAGATCGATTCAAAAGTTTCTTCAATAGAAGAACACTTGAAAAAAGAAACGAAACCTTCTACACCTATCCATGACACGATCCGGCTAATTAACAACTACCCGGAAATATACGCACCCGGTTATCTGTTTGATAGTATTCGTAATATCGTAAACAATGTATCACCCGTTTTAAAAGAAACTCCGGATTCCATCATTAAACCAACTCTAGTAAAAGTTTTACACCCTAACGAGAAAGAATACCAATCGGGAGAACACATTCCCTTTGTTATAATCACGGGACAAGAATCACCGGAAGAATATTTTATACGTTTCACGTCATCAAGTCCCGTTTATCCCTTGTATCACGTTGATTCTATCGGGAACATGATCCGTGATAATAAACCTGACAACATCGAATACGCGTTTCTAAAGAACGCAATTACCGCGTATTACTTGAAAGAAGAACAACCTGGCACGTATAATGCTGTATTGACCATTCTAAAAGGAAGTGAGATCGTGAATGAATCCCGGATAAAATACACGATCAATAGAAAAAAAATACACGTGTTTGTAGATTCTCTTTCTAACGTGGAAGATTACGGTAACACGAAAAACATCTTTTTCTCGATCAACACGGATATCCCATCTCGAAATTCATTCGATGTAGAGTTATTGATGAAAATTAAAAGCAATCGAGATACACTAGAGATCCCGATAATAACGACCTTCCCGGTATCATCAACATCACATGAAGTTAATTATCAATATAAAGTAAAAGGACGAATTCCGCATGAATTCAGGGTGTTGGACATATCTATCCAAAAAATCATTCAAGTGGCGGAAAATGTTGAATACGTCGTGAGAGATAGAAAAACTTATTAACTTTTTAACCCTTTTATCATGAATTCAATTTATGTTGATATTAAAAAAAGCGAACTTGATTATTTTATTCAGGCGTTTGAATCTATTTCTCCCGTGAACGCCAATTACGAGCCTTCCATACATCCTCATGACAATAACATGTACACCATCAGAATTAACGGATGTACCAACATGGAAGCATTTAATCTAGGGTGCAAGTTCATGAGCCTCGTGGGGAGAGAAATGAAAGATTTTTCTCGTGTCGTGGAGAAAGGAGTAAAGCACAAGATCATGACGAATTCTTGGCTGAAATATTACTACCTGTTCATAGCGGCTTTCGTGTTGGTTATCATTCTTTTTATTGCTCTGAGTTACTCATCAACTCTTAACCAGTACCAGGAATTAATAAATACCAAAATACTACAAGATTCTACCTTGGAGTCGGTAAAGTGATTATAAAAATCAATGTCTAATTAAAATTCAACATCATGAACAATGTATCTTTATCAGGATTCGTTGGAAAACAACCCACTATTCGAAAGTCTGAAGGTGGAAATGAAACGATCGCCACTTTCTCTATCGCCGTTAAACAATTTTTCACTAGAAACGGACAAAAGGAAGAAAAAACGAACTGGATCCCGATTGTTGCATTCTCTCGAAATGCCGAGTTAGTTGAGAAATACGTTGAGTCCGGGAAGTTAATTGGAATAACAGGCTGTTTAAATCAGAATTCATTCGAGGATGCTGCCACGGGAGAAAAGAAATCCTCCATCGAGGTAATTCTTGAAAAAATAGATTTTTTCTCCCTCCCTAAAACAAACGAAGAATAATAAATACACGCTTAAAAACAGTCCTATGAAAAAACGAATATACATATTTATAAATCAAGTTCCTCCACGCGTCAGTAATGCAAACCACACGAAACTGAAACAAGGAGCTTATGAAGCCATCAGGCTCGAATCACAAGATGTCACCGTACAAATTGGTGATGATAATATTCTTCTCCTCAAACAAGAAGAAAGAGAGTATTGGACCGAATTAGTTGTTCCGGAATAAAATTAACCTCAATATATCCCACTAGGATGCGTTGCCAAATGATCAGCGCATCCTGGTTACATCACATTCAGTTTTCAAGCCAAAGATATGAATGAACTAGATCGTAAAACCCTCCTTAAATTATTATATATTCCAAAATTCGCTGCCTGCATTTTGCTATTATTTGGCACTTACACGTATGCTTATCCGTTAATAGCATCCATCGGTTGGAATCAAGCCCTTTTGGACGAATTTTTTATCATTATAAATTCGCTTTTTGGAATATTCAATAACATTCTATACCTGAAAATAGGCATAGGCATATTACTCGCTATTGGATATATTCCAAGTGATATTGGGGCGCAAAAAGAACCCCGTCCAGTGATCGTTCTCTTGTTGATCCTTTCCGGGCTAGTATCTTTCTATTTCCCAACACATAATTATACTCTATTCATAATACTAACCTTTTATGGTTTTATCGCTCTACTATTGGGATTCCTAAGTATTCGTCTTAATGATCACATGGAGCCAAATAGTGATGTATTCAACAACGTGCAAGAATCTTTCCCCCAGTTTGAAAAAAAGTTGGAGAACGAGTATAGCGTTAATCTTCCCATGTATTATTACATAAAAGATAAGCACAAAAAATTAGTCCGTCGAGACGGATGGATAAACATAATTAACCCGTTTCGAGCCTGCCTGGTCATGGGGACCCCAGGGTCGGGCAAAACATATTGCTTTATAAAACCATCAATCGAGCAAATGCTACACAAGGGATTTTGCATGTATCTCTATGACTTCAAATATCCGTCACTCACCACGTTCGCATATAATCATTTCTTGTGGGCGAAAAAAGAGAAAGCTTACGGCAACACGAACGCGGATTTTTACGTGATAAACTTTGATCAACCGGAATTTTCCCATCGATCAAATCCCATGACCGCTAAACTCGTGAAATCCGACACGGATTGCAGGGATGTCGCCACAACGATTATGATTTCTTTGAATCCGGATAACATGAAAAATAAAGGTGAGTTTTTCAAACTTTCCGGGGATAACTTTCTACAATCAGTTGTCATGTTTTTAAAGGATTTCAAGAAGGGGAGATACTGTACCTTCGCCCACGCGGTAGAATTTTTAGGCGTGGAGCTGGATGAACTATTGCCAATATTAATGTCCCAGAAGAACCTCGAATCAATCGTTCAGCCTTTCGCAGATGCCTTCAAGGAAGACGCGGTTGACCAGATTCAAGGACAGATCGCCACGGCAAAACTGCCTCTTGTCGCCATTGCCGGGGAATCCCTGTGGTGGACTTGCACGGGAGAAGATTTTCAACTCGACGTGAATGACCCGCTTGAACCGAAGGTGGTTGCAGCGGGTAATAACCCGCTTAAAAAGGATACCTACGCGCCACTGTTATCTTTGTATTCAAGTCAGATCATCAAACAAATTAACCAGAAGGGAAAAAGGAAATCATCTATTTATCTGGATGAGATGTCAACGACAAACCCTACCGGTGTTGATAACTTAATCGCGACAGGGCGTGAAAACAAAGTGGCAGTTTTTATAGGTATTCAGGATCTCAGTCAGCTAACACGGGATTATAGCAAAGAGCAAGCTGAAGCTATTGTTAATACAATTGCCAACGTGTTTTCCGGACAGGTACAAGGAGAAACCGCGAGATTCGTTTCTAACTTCTTTGGTAAGAATTTACAAAACCGTACTTCTTACTCTATTTCGGCAGAAGGAGATGTATCAAAATCAATCAACGAACAACTTGATTTCATCATTCCGGAAAGTAAGGTTTCAAATTTAACGCAAGGCTTTTTTGTTGGTCGCGTCGCGGATGATTTCGCCCAGCCTATTGATTTGAAATTATTTAATTGCAAGGTAAACATTGACGGCAAGAAGATAAAAGCGGATGAAGAAAAATTTGTCGATATCCCGATTCTTACCCGTTTTGAAAAAGAAAACGCGGAATTTGACTACGTGGAAGAATTATGGAACGAATTTCAGGTTAAACTGGATAACAAGGAAATTATTTCCATGATGGAAACCATCATGGAAAAATCAGACGAGGATAATATCTATGTATTTAATCCTCGTGATTTTCAATTTAACGTTGAAGACTTGTCTTTTAAAACCAGAGATGTCATTAAAATCAAATTGAATTTTCAGAAAGAACTCACATCGAAGTCTTTCGACGAATTAAAAGACGATTTACTGTCCTACTACATGAAACAACTATTAGATTTTGAATTCATCCATTCTTGCGGGATCTATAACGGGAACAAAAAACGATTTTACGTGACGATTTGGATGAAAGCCATTATCCGGGCAAATTATTACAACATTAAAAAAGAAATCAGAGAAGAAGTAAAGGAACTCGTTGATAATTTAATAAATGACCCATCCACACGTTCGCTTTTCCGTCCGGCATACTTGAAAAGGAGAAAATACGAAGAAGATTTAGCAAATTGTCTCAACGCACAAAATATACTAGCAGAAAACGAGCCAAACGAGGATCCGGAACTTGATCAAGATTTTTATGACAACATATAATATCATCTCACCTCAAAAATAAAGATTATGAATACACTTGAAAAAATTTTTAGAATGCTTTATCCCAAAAAGAATAAAGATTGTTTATTGTACACGGACTCCCAGGGGAAGCCTATTGAATTCGTACAACTATTCCCAAAAGATACATTAGAGAACGCCATCAAAGAAACCTCATGCAAATTGGATAAATTAGACGTGTATATTCAATATGCCGCCCTTCCAGTAGCACCGCCGTACTTATCACTTAACAAATTATCAACGGTTTACAACGAGCATAAAATACCGAAACATTATCTGCCGGATGTTCTATTTTATTTACAGAATCACACGGGGATCTCGTATGATACTATCCCGGCAGAGTACACGAAGGAAAATTACACGGAATATCTCAAATCTATTCATACAGCCGGTATCCCTGAAATGAAACGGGAAATAGATTTTCTAAAAGAAGCTTGTGATGGAGACTCTCTCGCCTTAATGAATGACTCTCAAAAAACAAAAGAGTTATGCTTAGAGATCATGCACCATTTCATCGATAACGCCAGTTTCAAAAATGTACCATGGGATATCAAGGATTACGAATTTACCTCTCAGGTATGCTGCGAACCTTGGACCGGAAACTTACGATATATTCGTACCGACTTTTCTAATGAACAGGTATACAAATTAGTGGAAAAAAACAGTCGAAATTTAGAAGATGACTATTTCTACACGCCATCGGTCTCGCTCGCGAAATTCTTATCGCAACTTCCCCCTGCATACCTAGAAAAAGACCTTAGTGATCATTTCGGCAAAGAACTTTGGGCATACGTGAAAGTCATTAACAACATACCTACCACACGTGAGGAAATTTTCGATTCGGTAAAGTTTTACGCACAACATCGCTATATAAAATGTCCCACACGAACACAAGAAAAAGTGTCCTATTTCGAAGGCGAGCACGATTACAGCGAAGATCACCCCAATTCGAAGATGGATAACCCGATAAGGCATTTTCCCCCGGGAACGCTTTCTCCCTTGGAATGGCACACGCTCGCCGAAATTGACACGAACTTGATTAACGAGATTCCCAAAGTCATCACGGGAAATAAAGAATTCTGGCAAAACTACCAATCTTTTATCGGGAAAGGACGATTCTTGCATGATAATCTTCACCCTTCCCAGAATCGTTTCTTTTTCCAAAACGAAGTTCTCCCGAACATGCCGATAGAGTTAAAACAAGATAAAGCGATAATATCAGACCTGTACCAAAAGAAACTGATTTCAAAAGAAATCGCGGAATCATGCTTAAAGGAGATGCCGGTCCCAGAAGAAAGATCTCGTAAACGAGGATTGGCTGTATAACCGGGATGCTTTAGCGATCGATGTGTAAAGAAAGAATTACTATATTTGTATTGAAATAGAAAAAAATGACTTTAAACGAACTAAAAGCGGCAGTAGATTTTGAGAAATTCATCGTTTCTCTAGGTTACACGCTTGACAAAAAAAGAAGTACCAAAAGAAATCCCGTGTACGAAAACAACGGAGACAAAATCCGCTTAAAACATGGGGATAAATACACGGTATACGTGTCCATTAACAAGCCTGATAATGGTACAATAATTGATTTTTGTCAAGCCAGAGAGAACGAAGTGCTTGCCAATTGCCAGGGGAGTAATATACTAGAAAAAACATATAACCGGCTAATGGATTTTCTTGGTCGGCAGCACGAGATCAGGATTACAGGTCAGCAAATGTCGAGAGAACCTAAAAAGGATTTTAGCCTGGACGACGAAACATATATAAACCCGGTAAAGAAAGATATAAATTCACAAGGTTTTAATTATTTGAAACGGAGAGGGATATTCGAGAACATTTTATCATCTCCAGTTTTCACAAACATTGGCTTAAGTAAAAACAGTTACGGGTACTACAACTTGGCATTTCCTTTATTTAATCGTGAAGATGAAATAAAAGCTGTCGTGTGCAGGTATTATAACCCAACCTCGAAAAAGAACGTGAAAATATTCACGGAAGGGTCGGATAAACTTCATTCAATCGGACTATCCACGCTTGACTACAAGAATGCAAGTGAAGTGATCATTTGCGAGAGTGATATTGATTGCATGAGTCATTATCAACTTCATCGAAACAGCCGGCAGGATCTTCTTTATATTGCCTGCGAGGGATACCTTACAAAAGAGCAAATAAAGAATATCCTCTCGCATATCGAAACGATAGAAAAATACCAAGGTACAACTCCACGAATTACAACCGCTTTCGATAAAGACGAGAGTGGTTTGGCGTACAGTGCCGGAATTCAATTGAGCCTAGCGGAAGGAGAAGCTATTCCTATTTCGCCGGATCTCATTCAACGGGGAAATGAGAATATAAAGGCGTTTAGCTTTGTTATCAGCATGGACACGATCTCGAATAACTATTGCCAGTTACTTGAAGATGTACCGGGCATTCGTATAAATTTTGTCAACAATCAATTTAAAATAACAGTCCCTCGAACGATGGAGAGCCTGATCTCGATCAACAAAGCTCTATTAACGATAAATACAAACATACAAATAAACCTCCCGATCAGTAAAGACTTCAATGAAGATCTACAAAATAGCCTTGAAGTAATAAAAAAAAAGAGGATAGATCGGTCGGGAGAAAAATATGAATAAATATGTTTTTATATACCCTCATGAGAAGATGTGTCATATTACTTACTGTTTACAAATTATTTCGTATTTTCGTTTTTATTTTAAAACTTCGCTTATGATAACTCCAATTGCCATAAAAGTCTTATCCCAAGATAGTATAGGAAAAAGGAAATTAAAACCACATCAAATATATTATTTATTAGAGGGTTTTGAAATCAACGATGATGGTCACATGTATATACAACCATATCGTCTTGGAACAGATATTTTGTACCAAGATTATTTCTCTGACACCCAGACACCTCATATCAGTATCTCTGCTATAGTTGGGGAAAATGGATCGGGGAAAAGTTCATTGGTTGAGTTTTATATGCGTCTTATCAATAATTTCGCAGCCACTACAATTGGAGAATATGAGGCAAATCCTAGCGCACAACATCTCCATTATATTAATAACATAGAGGGAGAACTCTATTATTTGATAGATAAAACTCCATATCGTTTACAGGTTCGGAGTCGAAATGTGATTCTGAAGAATTATTCACCTACTGGAAACAAAAATCAATCTGGTTGCGAAGAATTTATGCTCGACAATACTTCTAGCATTTTTGATAATAAAATGAGTATGTTAATGTAATAAATGATTCAAAAATATCCCCTATACAAGCTTGGAGATTGCCCAAAAATAAACAAGAACAATTGGAAGAATGTACATTAAATTCCACATACAAACATTTTTTTTACTCATACATCTCGAATTATAGTATTTACGCCTACAATACCACAGATTTTCGTGATGAATGCAATAGTAATGATTATGAAACAAAAATACGAAAAGGAAAGAAAAAGAAATACGATTGTGAATACCGAAACTGGCTCAATGGCATATTTCATAAAAATGATGGATATCAGACACCAATAGTGTTGACTCCATTCCGTACAGAAGGGAATATAAATATTAACATAGAAAACACACTTTCCAAAGAAAGATTGATGACATTATTAATCATGCCCAAATCACAATTCCGTACTATTAACGGACATCTTACTGTAACAGGATTTAAGCTGACTAAAAAAAATATAGACTATAATGCTAAATATTTAAACCAGAATTTGGGTTTTAAAAGACTACAACAAAAGGGATTTGAAAAGTTCCGGGCGCTAATATTACAATATTGGAGTGAGGCTATTTCAGTAAATCTTCAAGAATATGCAGACTCTCGTATTGCCTACGAGGAAGCAATTGGTTATTTAGTTTATAAGACATTGAAAATTTCAAGTAAATACCAACAATATTATTCTTTCTTTAAGGAACATTCTAATATAACTCACAAAATCAAGGAGGCTGAATTAAAAGATCTAATAGAATCTTTAAATGTAGATCATTCGCATATAACAAAGAAAATACGCCAAATACTAGCCTACATCATATACGGAACGTTTGACTTTAACGATACATTCCAATCATTTGATATTAAAAGCATATCAGATAAAATAGAACATATTATATCCCAAAAACAAAATCACATTGATGATAGCTCCAAAAAACAACTCATCCTTTCAGTTGATGATTTGGTCCCTCCTCCCATCTATGATGTAAACATAGAGTTAGAAGACAATAAAGATAATACCCCCATACTGTTTGAAACGCTAAGTTCCGGAGAACGCCAACAGACATATTCAATAAGCGCACTACTTTATCATCTATCTAATTTAGAATCAGTTTGGCAGGACTCTCACAAACAACGTGTCGCATATAGGCACGTTAATGTCATCATGGAGGAGATCGAATTATATTTTCATCCGGAGCTACAACGTACATATATTAAAAATGTACTTGATGGTATTAAACAATTACAACTACATCATATAGAAAGCATCAACATTTGTTTTGTTACACATTCCCCATTCATTCTTTCGGACATACTAAGTCGAAATATTTTAGCATTAAAAATAGAAGACGATCATGTAAATGTAACTAGCAAACACATGAGTACTTTTGGTGCTAACATCCATGATATGCTCAAAAATAGTTTTTTCTTGAAAGATGGACCTATCGGAGCTTATGCAGATTCAGTTATTAGAGACATAATCGAAAAAATGGAAAGGTTTTCAAAGGAGCATATAAATGTTGATATGCTAAAGATTCATGAAAAAATAATGCTCATTGATGAACCGATAATACGTATGGCTTTACTTGATGAATTTCATCGTGTTTCCCATGACAACAATACTGAATTAAAAATCAAAGAATTAGAACGTCAAATACAGGAACTAGAAAATAAGAAATAATATGTGGAAATTACATGCTCCGTCATCCAAGTTAATTACATGGTATAAAAATAAAATGCTTGCAAGTATATATAATCGTATTAGACAAATTGGTGATGATGGACCTTTATTGGAAGAAAGAATCCAGCAAATACTTGCTCCTATAGATGCAAATGGAAAGGCTGTACCCACTCGTTTTACGTGTGCAGACCATCAGTATATTTATTGCAGGCTGTTTGCTCACTGTACCGAGTGTACGGAGTATATACTCCCGTAATTTCGTTGCGCCCTGCGAACGAATACGGAATGCAAGGGCGACAACCATTTCAAGATTATACACGTCCACCCGATTGCCGCTGTCCAGACGGACACACGCACAGACCTCGTAATCGTTCAGGGCGTTTTCTTTGAAGATGGTTTTGATACCCGTATGTACCGCTCCGGCGGTCGTGCCGAACAGTTCGACTATTTCCGCTTCCGTCATCCATACGCTTACCGTATCGGTCGGCATATTCAATCTGCCCTGCTCGTCTATCGTAATGATGTTTCTTTCTTCTTTCATCGCTTTTCAGTTTTTTAAGTTCATTAAATCGCCTGACAAATGAAGCTCTCCATCTGCTCGATACGCTGCGCGAGTTTCTCCATATCGCGGCTCACTTTCTCGGCTGTAATCTGTAGGCTCGGCAAACAACGCCTTTCCGCTTTACAGCGGTAGGTTTTCGTTTACCTGCCCCCGAACCGTACTTACACGTCTCCATGTATACGGCTCTCCATCTGTAACATCATTTTACTTATCACAGCTCTGGATTTTTGCGTTACACTCCGCACATACGACCAAAGTCTTTCTGTGCATATAGAGCATTTTGCGTTCCCAGTCATTTTTACCTTTTAACTCTTTGAGAGTGCGGACATGGTGCATTCCCACTTCTCCGTGCTTGCCACATAGTTCGCACGTTTTTGTTGTAAGCCTTTCTATCAAACTCAACGATGGTGTTTTGAACATATACGGCAGATTGTCACTTGGGGCTGTTTCACAATCCGTTTTACGGGCGTAACCCTCATTGTAGAATACCCTGTACTTGGTTTCTCCTCCCTTGTTTACAAAAGGCACGGCAAAGAGATTGTCCTTGCGGTATGTTTCAATGACTTTTCTCACTGACATATTCAGCTTTTGAGCAAGAGTTTTGTACATGGAGAACTTCATAATACAGCCGAAAGAGCGTCCCAAAGCCGATGCATTGTTTGCTATTGAGTAATAGTTGTAGAACCCTCGTATTTCGGTATTAAACTGAGATACAATCTCGTGCGCTTCATTGTCAATCATATAAGTCCTGCCTTTTGACACCCATGTTTCCTTGCCGTGTTTGGTGACAACTTTCATGGCTTCGAGGCTGAGCAGTTTATTCTTGATTGCTTCTCTTGAAACGTGCAGTATCACATTCCCGTTGAAGTGTCTGCGCACTGTTCCGTTACTGTTTCTCTTTGTGGCATAGTCTTTACGGACATATATTTCGTAACCCAAAAATTTTGCGCTGTCTTGTGCGTTTGTAATCAAAGTCTTTTCCTGTGACATCTCCAGCCTTAACTTTTCCCGCATAAACTTAGTGATGTCAGCTTTGATTGTCTCACATTCGTTTTTCGTTCCGATAACCCCGATTAGGAAATCATCGGCGTAGCGCACATATCTCAGCCTGCGAAAATTTCTATCCATATCGTTGCCACTCGGCATTGTTAGTATCCGCTTCTGCTTTTCGTGCAGTTCTTCTACCATTCTTGTTCTTTCGTTTGCATCCTTCACTTCGTTTATCCTACGTTTTAGGTAGTGTACTCTGCTGTTGAGTTTGCAAATATCCTTGTTGCGGCTTCTTACTGTCCCTTTATTGAATTTGTTGACATATTCATTCATGTACTTATCGAACTTGTCAAGGTATATATTTGCCAAAATAGGGCTTATGATACCACCTTGCGGTGTCCCTGAATAAGTCTTGTTGAATTGCCACTCTTCCATATACCCCGCATTGAGGAATTTCCGTATCAGACGAAGGAATCTGTCATCTGCTATTCTACCTTTCATTATTTCTATCAGCACATCATGGTCTATGTTGTCAAAGAAGCCTTTTATATCTCCCTCAATGAACCATTTTGCACCGTTGAAATTATTTTGTAGACTTTTCAGTGCCGTGTGGCAGCTTCGGTTTGGTCTGAAACCGTGCGATGTCCACTCAAAGTGTCCCTCATATATGGCTTCAAGTACCATTCTTACTACCTCTTGAACCAGTTTGTCTTCAAACGACGGTATTCCTAACGGACGCATCTTCCCATTCTTTTTCGGAATGTAAATTCTCTTTGCAGGATTGGGATTATAAGTCGCATCCTTTATACTCTCTATGAGTTTGTTTATCCTATCAATGCTCATTTCATCCTCTGTTTTGCCATCAGTGCCGGGTGTCATGTTTCCCGGCTTCGCATACATACGTTGGTAAGCGACAAAGAACATCTGTTCATTGAATAGAATACGGTAGAGCCTTTCGTATTTATACTCAGGCTCGTTGCTGTGTCCAGCTAAAATGTTTAATACTTGCTCTGGATTTCTCATACGTCTCTCACGTTTTCCGTTGTTTGTATTAAAGTTACAGACTACTTCCCTTCGCCATGTACAAGGCTTTCCCTTGCTCGGACTACTATGGAAGTTCCGTTACCATATCGGATATTCAAAAGCTTTCTTTATAGCTGTTTATTCCAGCGTTCCGACTTAGGTAATCCCCAGTTAGTTCTCTTAATAACTATTAGCACGACATACTGTCGGATGCGACTTTCGTTCTTGTCCGCTTATTGCGGCTGTGTCATAGTCGGTTCTTTATGCTCTGCACTAACGCTCAAAATAGGCAGAGTACTATGAAACAACGTATGTATAATAGTCTTCCGTTGTTGCAAGATGTGGTACCACTGAACTATCGTTCAACCAATCAAGGCTTCATCCTTATGTATGTCTTTTCGTCTTGCTCCTCAGTCGCCACTTGACTATTAGTGGACTTGGAGCTTTAATCAGTATGCTACACTCCCCATCGGGTTTCCCCTTTGGATAAACTGATTGACGATAGGATTATATCGAACCCAATCCTAACTTCTTGCTAAAGAAGTATTTATTAAGCGACCATTCTGGGCGCACTCGCATAGATTTGCGTCGTGCGGATGCTACGGTGTCCCAACATCTTCGAGAGCGTTTCGATAGGTACGTCGTTCGACAGGCAGACCGTCGTGGCGTAGGTGTGGCGGCCGCAGTGGTAAAAAACTTTTTCACGGATAATTACCCGGAACCGATCATGGATCATGGAATACCCTGTGTGGATATGACTTACTTGTATTGGCAAATCCGTTAAGGAGTAATGACCGTTATGCTTTATTATTGGGAATGGCAGGTTTAAATATGGGGAGATAACAAGTTTTGTTTTTATTTTTTGTATTTTTGGTGCGGAAATCATTTAAATGATACGATATTATGGGATTCTTTAATAAAATATTCGGGGGCGGGGGAAATGAAGGCAAGAAGGAAACTTCGGCCGATAGGATGTTGAGAATTATCCGAGAGAAAACGACAACGGCGTGTGTAAAATTGATCCCGGAACCGGGAGAGACCAGACCTTGGGAGAGTAAAATCGGTGGTATGCCGTATATGCCCAAGGGATTTGAGTATCCTTACGAAGAGCCCGGAACTACGGTGGTAGCGGAGGGTCAAGCGTCTGCGGTAGCCGCAAGCGTGGCAGCCGGACCCTTTGCCGGGTTGGACGGGAATACTGCTGCCGTGCCGTCGGCCACCGCGGGGGAGGTTGTCGGACAGAAGGAAGAACGGAAATTATTGCCGTTGCGATTCTTGGCTCAGGTGAATTTTAGTGAAATGCCGCCGTTGGAAGGTTTCCCGACGAAAGGAATACTCCAGTTTTATGTCGCGAGAGAGAATGCCTACGGTTTGAATTTCGAGAACCCGGAGGAGCAAAAAGGGTTTCGGGTGATTTATCACGAGGAGGTGGCGGAAGATGAGGCTGCCTTACTTTCCGTTTTGCCGACGGAGGGCGTGGAATACCCTGAAGGATTCCCCGTGAAGGGAGAAATGAAGTTGAATTTTGAGAAGTCATCCATGCCGATGGGTGGGGGAGATTACCGTTTCGACAAGTTATTGCTCGACGTGTATAACGAGGCGAATCCCGATGCCCGGGTCACTTCGTTGGATCGTGCCCCGGAGGATGATCTGGATAAGGTGTATGACCAGTTGGATATGGGAGGTCACCGTGTTGGTGGATACCCGTTGTTTACCCAGCTTGACCCGCGGGAGTATCATCCGGAGTTAAAGGAAGATTCTGTTTTGTTATTTCAGTTGGATTCGGATGCGGACCACCAGATCATGTGGGGTGATTCCGGTGTGTGCAATTTTTTTATTCGCCCGGAGGATTTGGCCAAACGTGATTTTAGCCGGGTATTATATCATTGGGATTGTTATTGATGATGAAGAGAGATAAAAACTGGAGATTGCGAAGACGATCTCCAGTTTTTTTATCTCTAATTTTCCTGCATCCACTCCATGTTCGTGGGGTATTGGAATACCTTTAACTTGAAAAGCGGGAGGATGGCAAATAGATGGTCAAAGATGTCTGCTTGTACCCGTTCGTAGCTGATCCATTCTTTCCGTGCCGAAAAGCAGTATATTTCCAATGGAATACCCGTGGGGGTGGGTTGTAATTGCCGCACCATATGGGTCATTTCCAGGTTTATGTTCGGGTTCGCGGCGAGCCACGCTTCCATGTATTCCCGGAAGGTTCCGATATTGGTAAGACGGCGTTTATCAAGAGGATTTTCGACATTGGCATTGTATTCTTTCAAGTCTTTCATTTTTTCCTCGATATAGCTCTTTAGCAAAGCGGACTGTTTCAAGTTTTCGAGATCCTCGTCCGAGAGATAATGCACGGAATAGATGTCAATATTTACGGAGCGTTTAATGCGTCGTCCGCCGGATTCCTGCATACCCCGCCAATTCGTGAATGATTCGGAAACCAGCTTGTAGGTGGGGATCGTGGAAATGGTTTTATCCCAATTCTGTACTTTTACGGTGGTAAGGTTTATCTCGATCACGTCCCCGTCTGCGTTGCTGCTGGGCATCACGATCCAGTCTCCGATGTTTACCATACGATTGGATATGAGCTGTATGCCTGCCACGAAGCCGAGAATGGAATCCTTGAATACTAACATCAGTACGGCGGATATGGCACCCAGTCCGGCAAGTAGTGCGGTCGGGCTTTTGTCAATGAGAATACTGATGACGATAATGATGGCGGCACAGTAAAAAAATATCTTGATGACCTGAATGAATACCTTGATCGGGCGGTCTTTGGCTATGGGATAACTGTCATATATCCGGTTTATTCCGTCAAGGATGCTCGATATGACGAACAGGAAAGACAGCGTGATCCAGACGTTAATCAATTGCATGAGGAATACAAACTGTGTCCATTCAAATTCTTTGAATATGATTTGGATCACGAGGGGGGCAATGAGTAGTCCTAGGCGATTGAAGAAACGTTGGTCAAGCATAAGATCATCCCAGTTGGTTGCTGTCCGTTGGGACCGTTTCAATACAATGGGTGCCAACCATTGTCGGGTGATCACATGGATAATCCAATTTATAATACCGATAATTACGAGCAAGGTTAGAAAGTAAATAATATCAGAGATTGTCTCTGAATAAATATTGAAATGCTGTAAACCGGCTTGAATGTAATTTTCAATTGTCATGTTTTTAATGTTATTGGTTTATATCGGGATCAAATTTATTAGTAGGTGATCACGGATGTCTGTTTCTTTCCGTCCATCCAGACCGTGAGAGGTGCTTTAAACCGCACGTGGCGGGAATATTTCAACTCTTCTATGATTTCTTGCTGTCGGAGAATGTCAAAGTTGATGAAAGATTCGTTCGATAGGAAAGGTATTGCAAAATAGCCGACTTTCATGGAAGTCACATTGTGAAAGAAATGTGATCCTAGCGAGGCGTCTAATGGAAAATCGGGTAACCCTTGTTCCACGATGACTTTAGCATTGGCGATGTCGGACCATTGTACGGGTATTCCGGTGAGGGGATCACGTGTACCCCAACGTCCCGGTCCGATGAGTAAATATTTATCTCCTTCCCTGGCTATCTGTGTGTTATGATGTTTTATCTCTTCTGCAATCTCCTCGGTGCGTAGGCGATCGAATTTGTCCGGATCTACGTATACGACGTCCCGAATGTATTGTATTTTTCCATTACCCATGCCTTTATTTGCTTTCAATAGCACGTGTTCTGGGGTAACATCGATATCATCAATATCAATGTTATACTCGTTCTTAATCAGTGGTTTAATCTGTAACAGGTAAAAAATAGGCGTACCGTTTTCGAAATTAACGGAGAATTCGATTTCGACGGGCGAACCCATTGCCTGTGAAAAGATATCCAATAATATCTGTAACGTGGGGGCCAATGGGAAATAGTCGTATTGCAGGATTTTGGAAAAATCCACAATACGAGGACCTTTGACCGAAAAGTCATAAGTGATACGGTCATTCATGAAATCATACACGGAAGCTGTGTATTCCAGTGTTCCGTCCCGTTCTGCTTCCGAAAGTTCGTATGCTTTGATAGCGGCATTTTCTCCATCCCGATAGAGGTCATAATCCCAGGCAAGCATATTGATGCCGTAGAAATAACGCTGTGAAGCTTTGATTTTATCCTGTACGGAGGCGAGTTGCAATTTGGGATAAGCGGGACTGAAGCGATGTGTTCTTTCGCCCCCCACGACGTAAGCTCCCAAACCGATTGCCGTCACGGCAAATCCGTCTTCCGGCTGGATATAAGAGAACGGGTAAAAATTATAGGATTGGGCAACCCCGCTAATCTCGGGATAATACTTTCCGTTATGTTCATTACCAACGACTTCCTGTATGATGACGGCCATTTTCTCTTCCTCGATCATGTAGTCTATGGCATTAAAATAGGCCCGGGATTCCGGGGAATAGATTGAAGCAAAAACGAGTTTTATGGCGTTTTCCACATCTTCCAGCCGACGTTCGGGATCCGGATGATTGTTGGGTAACAGATAGGTGGAATACACGCCGGCAAACGGTTGGTTAAGTGAATCTTCGAAAAGTCCGGAAGAACGTACGGCGAACGGTTTGGTCATGACTTGTAGATAGGCTCGTAAATTCTTACGTAATTTATCTGACAGGTGTGCTTTTTTAAAAGCCTCGAGGACATGGTCATATTCTTTGTCCGTGAAAATAACATCATACAGATTGTTTGTCTCAAGGAAATTGTCAAATTCGTCCACGCCGATTACTGCAGTTTTCGGAATAGCCACCCGTAGATCGGGAATGAGTTTTTTGAGGTAGACATTCTCTATAAAATTAGAAAGAAAGGCTAGACCTCGTCCTTTGCCTCCGAGCGATCCCTCTCCGAGCAATGTGATATAACGATTTGAATTAACAAGTTTGGGACTGAATCTTATAATACGTCCTCGTAACTTCTTGAGTTTTGACGCTTCAAAAACGGTAGATATAAAATGGCGTATTTCATTAGGACTTTTGAAATAACTAAAACTGTAACGACGTAGTTTTTTCGCCAGGTTAATTTCTGCTCGTGCCATAAGCCACGTGGATATGTCATTGCGAATGGCGTGATATTTCAGAGACTCGTCAGGGATGGTCATCAATTTCTGGTAAAATTCTTCAATGTTGGTTGCCTTGTCTATGGCCTTCCCGTTTTGGTCCCGAAATATAAAATCTCCGAATCCGAGTTGTTTTTTTATAAAATCCTGTATCTCCCGGGCCAGCGTGAGAGAGTTTTTGTTGATAAAATGGGCGTTGATTTCTCGTGCCCGGTGTTCGTTGTCAGCCTCGTGGCTTTGAAGAAGGCAAGGGATTTTATTGTCAAGTTCCTGTACGTATTTTATAAGGTTTACCCCGGCATCTTCGTCTTCCACACCGTTGCGGGCGTAACGGACATCGGAAATGACCCCGATGATGTTATTGCGGTATTTGTCGATAATGGTTACGGCATCTTCAAAGTTACTCACGAGGATTAGTTTCGGGCGTACCCGCATGCGGAGGATGATTCCCATTTCATCTTCGGAAGGTTCCTCGGCAATGATCGCCTGTGTCTGGCTCATGATTTCCGTGTAGAGCAGGGGAAGGTAACGGGAATAGTATTTAACCGAATCTTCGACAACGAGTATGACCCTGACATCCCCTAATTTGGTATCTGCTTCGAGATTCATTTTATCTTCCAAGTATTTGGCCATGGCGAGAAATACTTTTGTGGAACCGTTCCACACGAAAACCCGTTCTATGGTTTGGCTGATCTCTTTTTCTGTACGCGACAGGTAGGAAAGGTCTGCATTGTTGTTGACAAGCATGAGCTGGCAGATGTCCGGGTATAGTGCTTTTATATTGCGGCTGATAATAAGCGGGGTTTCCTTGTCTAGACCCGCCATAATGATGATCAGGTCGAAATGTCGTTTTTTCAATTCGTGAAGGGCGGCTTTTTCATTTGCCACGGAAGTAAAACGGGGGGCGGTGAAAAGATTCAATTGGAGATATTCCCCGAATATTTTCCCAGAAAATTGTCCCTCCCGTTCGATGGTGTATGAGTCGTAGTAATTGGCGATGAGCAGAATTTCCTTAACCTTGAAAGGCATTAGTTCCTGGAATATGTCTCGGTCGCTCTTTTTTCTCTTGTATATTTTGTTTAAATCTATTTTTTCCATGATCTATTGTTTTTACAAAGCTAAAAATTTGTGAGCGTAATGGCAAAGGGAAAAGATTTATAATTTTATTTAAAGATAATACAATTGACGAGGTAATGCAAGAAATTAACGATATTTTTTAACGAAGGCAGAGTCAATCAGCAAATGCAATATTACGAAATAAATTTGAAGAACTCCTTTTTTCCTGACTTCGTCAACGTGTCACCCAAAACTCATCAGAAAATAGCGATGCAATCCGTTTGTGCCGTTCCATGAGCATGGTTTTACGGATACATTCCTTGCTTAGCGGTAGTTTTACTTCAATCGTGGTTACCGTCTGTGCCATTGCAAGCACCTTGTCCACGCTCATGTTGACATGTGAGAGATTGAGCAGGCGTTCCAACTCCTTGTATACTTTCAAGGCAACGAAGCAGATACACACATGAGCCTCTATCCCGCGCCGTGTGAAGTGAAACATCGGTCGCACCTCTATCTTCGATTTGGCTATGCGGAACGCACGTTCCACATTCCAAAGGTTGTGGTAGGCGGCATAGACAGCTTCAGTCGGGATGTCGGTATTGGTCAGATAGCCTTTCAGCCCGTCCCATTCGGCATCTTCCCTAAGTTTGTCATAATTGATGGTCACGGTGGCATCGCCCTTCAAGTCCAGGAACTTGTTATAGCCACGTTTGTTGAAATTCTCCTTTGTGAGTTTGCCTGTCCTGTATGCCTTTTCAAGACGGCGTGTTCCCTTGTCGCTGTTATACGCGTCTTTTTTAGCCCTGTCATCGGTATAGCCCACCAATAGCCCGCGGCCTCCACCTTTGTCATATTCCACCATCGTGCGGTCTGTCTTGGGTTGTTCCAGTATCCACGATTTGACTTTTTCGCTTTCGGTTTTTATCCGTGCTCCGATGATATACCGGTAGCCCAGTCTCTCCAGCTCATTGATGTCGTCGCCTGTCATAAACCCCGAGTCCGCAACAACGATAAAGTCATGAAGATTGTATTCCTTCACAAACTGTTGTACCACAGGCAGCATCGTATGCCCCTCGTATTTGTTGCCCTCATGGATGTAGTAGGCCAGCGGATAACCGTCAAGACTGACTAGCAACCCGAGTATGACCGGCGGGTTCTTGTACAGTCCTTCCTTCGAGAATCCGGTCTCGCACAAGTCATCCTCCTTGTCGGTTTCAAAATAAAGCGTCGTCACATCGTGGAACAACAGCCCGATATTGCCGCCGAACAATTCAAGAGTGTGCCTTACGCTTGTCTCCTGAACCAGACGGTGCTGCACGTCACCTAATTTGTCAAGATAGCGGTAAATCTTTGAAAGGTCAACATCCTCATCGAAATGGTTCTTCAGATACTCAACCGTAGCAGCCTTGCTTGCCGGGTATGAAAGGCGAGCCTTCACCAGCTGACGGAAAACAGTGTCCTCTACGCGATTGAACCCTACTTTGTCAAATACACGGTCACTACTGTCCACTAAAAATGGACAAGGTTAAAAATTAAATAAATTCATTATAAGTTTAAATCACTTCATAGAAAAATTTAGTTTTTTTTGTAATACCGTTTTTTTTATATTTGCGGGTATTATTTCAAGGAACGGCAAATGAAATATGAAGAAAAAGATATAATTGACCTCTTGAAGAAAGAGAACGTAGTGTGCGTTAAAATGCTGTTTGATGACTATTATCGGGCATTATGTGTATATGCTTTACGTTTTTTGAATTCGTTCGAAGATGCTGAGGATGTTGTGCAAGAGGTTTTTGTGGATTTTTGGGAAAAAAAGAAAGGATGTGAGTTCTCTGGTTCATTGAGATCGTTTCTTTTTGGAGCGGTGAGCAAAGCGGCTCTTTATCATTTGCGAAGTTCTGATCGAATGGTCTTTGAGGGACTTGAGACGCATCTTAATCAATTAATGGAAGAGATACCGGAGAGTGAAGAGAATATAGCATTACGTAAAGAGAAATTATTCCGGGAAATAGAGGGGTTGTCGGAAAAATGTCGAGAGGTTTTTATTGCGATAGTATTGAAAAATTTGTCTTATAAAGAGGTGGCGGAGAAGTTGAATGTATCTGTTAATACAGTAAAAACGCACTATTCACGTGCTTTGAAACAGTTACGGGAGCATTTGGATATCATTGCGTTACTATTTTTTATCATCAAAAAGTAATTTTTTTCTTTTCTTTTTTCACCCATATCGATTAAAACTGCAATATATGGTAAAACAATATTGATTATGGATGAAATTATATATAGATGGATAGCGGATTATAGTTTAGGGGTGATAGGACGAGAGGATTTTGAGCAATTGAAAGTCTGGATCGAAACATCTCCTCAAAATCGGGTCATGTTTGAGGAAACACTTCGTTTTTACAAAGAGGGACGTGAAATCGGTTTTCAAAGTTGGATGGATGAGGAGAGTTCGTGGAGAAGTTTGGAGAGAAAATTGGGTAGAAGGAAACGTTTGGTATGGACGAGGTGGGTCGTTGCAGCTTCTATTTTGCTTGCGGGAATTGTAGGGGGAGGTGTTTTGTTGTTACCGGAACGGGAGAATGTTTCCGAACAAGTGTTTTCAGAAATACCGGGAAAGGCTACGGTAATATTGCGTATGGCAGATGGAAAGAGTGTATCATTGAATAAAAGCAAAACAATTGGATTAGTGGAGAAAGACGGGACAAAGATTCATAAAGACACGATGAACCGATTAATCTACGAGGCAAGTAATACGGAGGGAAAGAGTGTTTTGCACACGGTGGAGGTGCCTGTGGGAGGAGAATGTGATATGGTATTGACGGACGGCACGAAAGTGTGGCTTAATTCGGCAACGAAGTTGCGTTATCCTACTCGTTTTACCGGGAAAAATAGAGAGGTGTACGTGGAAGGGGAAGCTTTCTTTTCTGTGTGTAAGGATTCGTTTCACCCTTTTATAGTTCATACAGAGGGGGGGCATGTGCGGGTTTTGGGTACGGAATTTAATTTATCTGCTTATCCTGGGGAACGTACGATAACAACATTGGCAGAAGGAAAAGTGGAGGTTAATGATAAAATATCTAAGGTGTATTTGAAACCGGGAGAGCAGGCTATTTGTGCGAAAGGAGTGAGATTTATAGAGGTGAAGAATGTAGATGTGTCACTTTTTACCTCATGGGTAAAGGGTGTTTTTGAGTTTGAGAATATGTCGTTGCTGGCAATTTCTCGGCAATTGTCGCGATGGTATGGTGTTTCTTTTCAGTTTGAAGATGAAAGTTGTGCCGAGCGATGTTTTACGGGAGGTATAAAGAAGTATGTTCCTTTGAATCAATCATTAGATATTTTGGAGAAAACAACAAACGTAGTTTTTAAAGTTTCGGGACGACAGGTGTTTGTGAAGTCCCTTAAAAATGAAATATAGAACAAGGGGAGGAACAAAAAGTGGGAAATGGTACCAGCATTTCCCACCGTTGTATTCTCTCCATAAACGATAAGTTGATGTGGAATAACGTAAAATTGATTAGGCAAAATTATGGAAAAAAAACGTATGTTCCGCTGTCTTTTGAGACAAAAGCGGGATGGTAATTATTTTTTGATGATGAGGTTAACGGTTTTTTTAACATTTTTTTTAACAATGAATGTGTTTGGGACAGTAAATTCTCAAACCGTGAATCTGAAATGTGAGAATACGCCTTTGCGAGAGGTATTTCGATCTTTAAAACAGCAGACGGGTTATCTTTTCGTTTTTAACGAGGAAGAAATTGACCGGACACATCGTGTGAGCGTGGATATACATGATTTCACGTTAGTGCAGACCATGGATGAGGTGCTACGAGGATTACCCTATTCTTATGAATTGCTTTCGGATATGGTAGTGATCAAGCCTCTTCCGATAAAAACTCTGGTACAAGTGCAAGATTCTCTGTCTAAGCAATTGGAAGTGAGTGGGATAGTGAAAGATTGTCAGGGAGAACCGCTTCCCGGAGTGTCAGTGGTGATCAAGGGTACGACAATCGGGGTGGCAACTGATGTGAATGGAAAGTTTCGGATTTTATTGGAGAAGAAGAAACAAATATTGACGTTTTCCTTTATCGGGATGGAAACAAAAGAGATCGTGTGGAATGGGCAGAAAACGATGGATGTGTTGTTAGATGATGATTGTGTGAATATTAAAGAAGTTGTAGTAACAGGTTACCAAACTATTGATAAGAGAAAGTTGACGAGTTCTATATCTTCGTTGGGCGAGGAGGATTTAACGTTCAAAGGGGCGTTGACCGTGGACCAGATGTTAGAAGGTAAAGTTCCCGGTTTATTAGCGATGACGTTAAGTACTACACCTGGTGCTGCTGCGAAGATGCGTTTGCGCGGAACAAGTACCTTTACCGGAACACGTGAGCCTCTATGGGTAATTGACGGGGTGATTTACGAGAATCCGGTGCCGTTGACTGCCGATGAAATTAATAGTTGGGATAATGTGAATCTAATTGGTAATGCGATCACGGGATTGAATCCACAGGATATCGAGCGTATTGACGTGTTGAAGGACGCTTCTGCAACGGCTATTTACGGTACGCGTGCGGCTAATGGAGTAATTGTGGTAACGACAAAAACAGGTAAGGTGGGATCTACTTCACTTAACTATTATTTTAATGCCTCTGTGACTCAACGTCCAACATATGATGATTTCGAGTTGATGAATTCCAAAGAGCGTATTGATGTTTCGCGGGAGATTATGAATCGAGGCTTGTACTTTGAGAATACACCTCAACGAATGGGATACGAGGGGTTGATGATGGATTATTGGGATAAGAAGATTTCTTTTGCGGAATTTCAAGCGGGAGTGTCTCGGATGGAGAGCCAAAATACAGATTGGTTCAAGGAGTTGTACCGTAATTCTTTCAGTCAATCACATAACTTGAGTCTTTCTGGAGGTAACGAGACAACACGTTATTATTTTTCTTTTAGTTACACGAACAATAAAGGAGCAGAAAAAGGTGTTAATTTGTCCCGTTTGACGGCACGTATGAATCTTTCTTCTCGTTTGAGAGAAAATATTTTGCTCGACGTGCGTTTGAGTGGTTCTTTGCAGGATGCCGATTATAATCCGGAATATTACTCGGCTTTCGACGAAGCGTATTACACGAACCGTACGATTCCGGCAAGGAATGCTGATGGATCATTGTATTACGTGGACAAAGAGGTGAACGATGAACACATCACGCAAACGAAAGTGTTCGCTAGATATAACATCATGAATGAGTTTGCAAATGGAGGACAAAATATTGTAAACAAGAGTTTGAACTTAACAGCAGCCTTGAATTGGGAATTGTTGCCAAACTTGCGTTATATGGGTACAGTCGGATTGACGACGACAACGAACTTGACCGAGAGTTGGATGGGCGAGCAAAGTTTCTATATTGCTGATTTACGAGGTTGGGATTACGGGGATAAACCTTCGGGAGATATTTCCATGAAGGGTATTCTTGATGGGGGAATTTATTCCAATGGAATGATGAACCAGTATGATTGGACGGTACGGAACCAAATCAACTATAATTTTACGCTGAACGAAAAGCATAACTTTAACATAGACTTGGGACAAGAGGCTAAATCTACGATTTACAAGGGGGCACAAGGTAGTGTTTTCCCGGGATATATGCCAGAGGAGGGAAAAACGTTTACAATGTTTCCGATGATCAGCCCAGGTGATGTTTATGAGTACCCGGTAGCAATCAGGAAGTGGTTCTTGAGTTCTAGTGATGGGGTATTTCCTGTAATGACAGACAGACGGGAGAACTCTCTGTCGTTTTACGGAACGTTTACCTACTCTTATCAGAATCTTTACTCCTTGAATTTCAATATTCGTAATGACGGTTCCAACCGTTTCGGTCAGTATAAGAATGAGAAGTTTAATCCTGTGTGGTCTGTTTCCGGGCGCTGGAACTTGAGTGATGAGGCTTTTATGAATAGCGGTTGGATCGAGAGTCTGGCATTGAGAATGTCTTACGGTTACCGGGGTAACGTACCGAGCGAGAGTCCATACATGATTATTGATCGCCCAAGGAAACAAACGATTTCCGGCGAGCAAGGGGCGCTTGTGCAATCTTTTCCGAATGCGAATTTGAAATGGGAGAAAACCTCTACTATGAATGTTGGATTGGATTGGACTTTTTTTAGTGGACGTATCAGTGGTGCATTGGAATACTATTATAGTAAATCGGTGGATTTGATCACGGAACGTCCCGTGTCGTTAGTAAATGGTATTTCTTCTTTGAAGGTGAACGACGGGAAAGCTACGAATAGTGGTTTCGATTTTAATATTTCAACTAAAAATATCGAAACGAAAGATTTCAAGTGGAGAACTTCATTTTCTTTCTCTCACACGAAAAATAAGGTGACTAGAGGGGCCAAGACAGTAGAGGGTACCGTGAATACTTATACGAATTATGTCAATGGTTCAGTAATCAAGGAAGGTGCTTCTGTGGATGGTTTTTACTCTTACCAGTTCGATCGTTTGGACGAGCATGGATTGCCGCATTTCAAGAATCTGACTGGAAATTCATCGAATATGACAAATGAGGAATTCTTGAGTACGATCTTCACTTATTCGGGGACTCGTACACCGACAGCGTACGGTAGTTTCTCTACGGAGTTTATGTATAAAAAACTTTCTTTGCGCGCCGAGTTTTCTTACAAGTTTGGTTACAAAGTACGGATGTTGAGACTTTACCAGGATGATAAGAATGCATTGCCCGCACCGGATGATAATATGACAAAAGCTATGGTAAACCGTTGGCGTCAGCCAGGTGATGAGGCTTACACAACAATTCCAGGATTGTCCAATGAGGAGTTGGCTGTACCGGAGGGTGATGTAATCCCAAGCGAGAGTGAGGCGTATAAATACACGATGGTTGACGTGGCTTTCCGCAACATTGTGGGACCATCAACTTACACTGGATGGTATATGTACGATTATTCGGATTTGCGCATAGCTAAAGCTGATAATATCCGTATTCGTTCTATTTCTTTGGGGTATACATTGGGCGGCAATTGGCTGAAGAATTTGGGGGTCGGAGGTGTCCGTGTGGATTTCTCGGTTCAAAATATCGGGGTGATTGTGTTTGACAAGAAACTAAAGGGACAAGATCCGGATCAGGTACAATCGATAGGTATGCCGACTTTGCCTACGTATAATTTGAGTTTGAACGTGAATTTCTAATGTTTAGATAATTATGAAAAAAGTATCTTTGTTTATATTGCTTTGTTTTGCTCTGGTCACTTCTTGTAGCGACTTTTTGAAGGAGGAGGACAAGGATAAGGTGATACCGCGTACTGTTGATCATTTTTTGCAGATTATGCATCGGGAGGCTTTCATCACGAATAAAATGAATTATCTGACGGAGTTTATGACGGATGATATTGAGGAGAGGGCTAGAACTTCATCTAAAGATAAGAACATTTACAAAAATCTATACACTTGGCAGCGGGATCTGGAATTTGATGCGAATGGAGACAATGCTGACGTGAATGCTTCTTGGGAGTTGGCCTATCGGCTGATCTTGATCTGTAATTACGTAATGGAGAATATTGACGATTCTATTGGCGAAGAGAATGAAAAGGATTTTGTGAGGGGAGAGGCTTATTTCGTGCGAGCCCGTAGTTATTTTGAATTGGTGAACTTGTATGCGAAACACTATGATGCGGAAACGGCAACCACGGAACCGGGAGTGCCTCGTCACTTGGGTACCGGTGTGGAGGAAACTTACACGCGTTCTTCTGTGGCGGTAATCTATGATTTGATCGAGGCGGATTTGAAAGAATCTATTCGTCATTTTACGAACAGTGGGTTAGAGAAATCTTTGTGGCATCCGAATGCCGAGACTGCTATGTTGCTACTATCACGTATGTATTTGTATAAGTCGGATTGGGATAATTGTATTGATTATGCAACACGAGTGATTGACGCTAAGGGGGGAAAATTGTGGGATTTGAAAGAGCATCGGGAAGGAACGTTCGTTAACACGACAAACCCGGAAATTCTGCATACTTACGGGGATAAATCATCGTTGTGTGGAGATGGTGGAGAGACCTCCATTCCGAGTATTTACGAATCGTCGACCGGATCGGTGACTTACGGGGTTTCTGCTGATTTATTGGGAACATTTCTGGTTGGAGATTTGCGTGCTGACAAGTACGTGAAGGTGGTGGATGGTACAAGTGTGCCAACGAAGTGGTTGAATGCATTCACGGATATGGGGGCATTCACTTATCGGGTGTCAGAAGCTTATTTGAATCGGGCTGAGGCATATGCGTTCAAAAATATGGATGCCGAGGCGTATGCCGACGTGAAGAAGGTGGTGGAGAATCGTGTGGAGGATATCACGAAAGTGGGCGACATTGCGGAGAGCGGTGTGGAGTTGAAACGTTTTATCTTTAACGAGCGGCGTCGGGAGTTCTGTTTCGAGGGGCAACGCTGGTATGATTTGAAACGGACCAAATTGTTTGCTAAACAGATTGATCATAAGTTCACGGAGGTGAACAATTCTGGTGCAATCATGGGTACGGAACTTTACATGTTGTCGCCTAATGACCCGAATTATGTTTATCCTATCCCTCAGGACGAGTTGGACGTGAACAATGTGATAGAACAGAACGAGAGAGTGGAGAAATTACCGATTAAGGAAGATTATTAATAGAGAAATGCTATGGTAATAAGGAAGTTATTTTTATATGCGCTATTAGGGGTGTGTTGTTTCTGTTCTTGTAGTGAAGATGAGGATACGACCCCTTCTCTGGAGGACACGGATCGCTTGGAAGGGTTGATCGACAAGTCAAACAAGACAATTACGGATTTCAAGGAGAAATACGGTACCTATATTTTATATCAGTTTGACCAGTTGTTGGATTTCGCTTACCAGTTTGATCAGGCGGCAAGTTGGCGGAGCGCTGAGTTGACTTATCTGGAAAAAGAGGATGTCGACGGGGCGGTGGAGTTCTTGATGGACAAATTCATGGCGTGCTACGGGGATTCGGTGAAGGTGAATTATTTGCCGCGAAAGTTGTTGATATGTAGCAAGATTAAGGCGAGCCAGTTAGGAATTTCCCTGCCGGATGGGGGCGATACCGGTTATCATGATGCGGTAGCCAATATGAATAGTTTTACGATTGCTGGCTTGGATCGAGCTAACTTGGCGGCGATGTCTGGGGAGCGGATGGAGGAGTACGTGCAGGAGTTGCATTATATCTTTCTGGCGGGCTACGTGGTGAATGTGCGTCGCTTGGTGTTCGTGGAGAATTTGTTCTTCGATCTGTGCGAAACGCTCTACGGTACAGAGGTGGAGCGAGAGAAAAACGAGCAGTTACCGCCAGAGGATTACTTAAAGTTAGGATTCTTTCCGATCACGGATGTAGAGGAGTATAGTTATCCCTTGGAGTTGGATGATTTAATCAATTTCGTGGAGAACTTGGTGAAGATGGATCAGGAGATACATGATATGGTAATGGTGTACGAGTTGATGAAAACCAAGATGCAGTATGTGGCTAGCTCACTGAAAGCGATGGGTGTGGATATCGAAAAGATTAATCCGTTGGCGGGAGATTTTTTATAAACAAATATATCTAACGTTTTGAAGTATAAACTTTAAATTAATGAATTATGAAAAAAATGAAGAATTACTTATTGGCCCTATTGGCGGTGGCTGGTTTTATAGCTTGTTCCGATGATGACCCGGGGATGGCTCCGGTGATCGAGGGTGATGGAAATATAACATTGGAGTTGAAACGTGACACGGCTGATACGTATAAGATTAACTTGCCGATCGTTTCGGAAGAGGGGATTGCTAAGATTACTTTGATGGATAAATCTTCTAATAAAGTGCTGGATGAGCAAACTTCATTCGCTGATCCCAATACCTTCACTTATACCTATGACGTGGATTTGACTACCTACACGGAGAATACGACGTTGATGTTGTCCTTGACAGTCGAAGATCGTGAAGGACAAATAGTGACACAAAATATCACGTTGAATATTAAAAAATTCTCAGAATTGGATGTACGGTTTACAGCTGACCAAATCTTGACTTTCTCTGAAAATTGCAACTTGAAATTGACGGTTATTCGGGGGTTAATTCCGTTGAAAGAGATGATCGTGAAAGTAGAGGGAAAAGATGATGTTAAGTTCGATTTGTCCATGGAGTCAGAACAGGAAAAATATGATTTTAATGTTCGTATTGAAGATTTGGAACTTGGGGATAATAAGGTAACGATTGTTGTGGTCGATGAAAAAGATCAGGAGTTTAATAAATCGGTTGTTGTTGAGAGAAAAGAGGGGTTGACATTTAAAAGTGTACTTGGTGTCATGAATTTATATGATGTTCCTGTATTCCAAGTTAATGACGTGGATATGAATGGAGAATATCATCCGAATATAGATATTCTCGGGGATATTGCAGATGCAGATAAGTTATATCGGTTAGCCGCACTGGATCCCCAAACTATGTCAGGGTATCATATCGTTGATTTTTATTATGGAGAAAATGATATGGTCACTAAACTTGAGAAAATAGTACAACGTTTGAATGAGGTGACTTATGAGATAGAGGAAACTAAAGAGACTTACGAGTTCACATATGAGGGTGAAGAAGTTGTAAAAGTAACTAAAGATGGGGTTGATTACGTAACAAATATTGTTTACGAGAGTGGTTCTATTAAGAGTTTCAATATCGATGGTGAGTTATACGCTCCTCAATATGCAGAGAAAGAAGGTGAAATGGTGCGAGTAGACAATATGGATGCGGAATTATCCGGAAATTCTTTCGATTTTACTGACAAGGAGAAAGTAAATCCGCTATACATGGAGAATTTGCCTGCATTACTTCCTTTAGATTTGTATGGAATGACTTTTAGTCAATATGTTTACAATCGTTATTTCTTTAATTCCATGAAAGATGGTGGTACCGAGTTAATATCTTATGAAATTTCTGATGTTACAATGGGTGACAGGGGAATGATGCAACAAATAATATCTTGGATAGATAAAAATGAAGAAGAGCAGTCTATAATTTATTATTACAACGAGTAAAAATAAATGGATTAAAAATGAGGTGTGCCAAAGATCATTTTGACACACCTCAATTAGAAACGGAATTATGATGAAACATTTGTACTATTTATCACTTGTACTTTTATGTGTTGCTTGCGGTCCTAAGGCACCGATGGATGAGCAATTGAAGGATTTGTGTAGGAATGCTGCTTTTGCGATAAGCAATCTAGAGGAAGGTGACAAGGGTAAGGCCTTTCAAGAGGTAGTGGCGAAAAATGAGCAGAATTATGATATACAAAAAATCAGTCCGTCGCAAGTAGAGTTATTATTTGATGTGGGTGGGGCGTCATTAGACAGTTATTTGCGTGAATGGTTGGCCCCGATATTGGAAACACAATCGAAACAATCCGGAGAAGCTGGGGCAATTGCTTCTTATTATCGTTGGAGATATGTACCGATGACAGGATTCGAAGAAATCGCAGCTAAAGAAATGGAATTGTATAAGCTGATGCTTACCAATACGTCAATAGGCAGCGTCTTGTCCGGTAACGAAAAGATATTGGTAGACGTGCTGAAAGGTGCGGCTCATGTGGGAGGAGACTCTTGGGTAGAGTCTGGTATTTTGGACAACGTGAAGTCTTTGTTGGATATGTCGTTGTCGGATGATGCCGTATTCGTTTCCATGGAAGTGTTTAATGCGGCGTTCGTGGCCGAAAAAATTTCTACTGCGGAAAAAGAGGAGATCAGGCAAAAAGTTTTAAAACAATATACAGGTTTGTTATCTACTGAGCGTTACAGAGAGGGACGACGTCGAGCACGAGTGGAATTGGCTATTCAGTATTTAGAAGGACCTTATGCTACGGGGATGTTGGTCGGGAATAAAGCGCCGGAGCTGAATTTCTTATGGATGAGTAGCGGGAAGGAGAAAAGCTTGGATGACTTGAAGGGAAAAGTGGTGATACTCGATTTTTGGGCGACTAAATGCGGGCCATGTATCGGGATTATGCCGAATATGAGAGCCTTAACGAAGAGATATACGGGATATCTCGTGGAAATTATCGGGGTAACCTCCGTGATGGGATACCATGTGGACGTGAAG
>OGEE01000300.1_pt1 | contig 39663 bp, 35 predicted proteins | sample 1570571 | NCBI WGS metagenome assembly OGEE01 (sample SAMEA2582169, study PRJEB24529) | metagenome | biome: Human gut stool | place: China | collected 2011
AGTAAGATACAGGGAAAACAATTTCTTTGCAAAAGAACCCTCCGGCATTTCCGGCATGAGTAACGACACCGACTGTTGCTTAAATTCCTGTAGCAGATCCACGATCTCGCCTAAAGTAACCTTATGTGTTGCCGGTACACAGCAATACCGTCCATCGTCTTTCAGTACAGTATCAACACCGTCAAACTCGCAACGCTGCTCCTTACCTTCCATGAGGTCAAACATACCTTCTATCAGATCGTCTATGTACAGTAATTCCAGTTCTGTTGCCCTGTCGTTTACTGTAAATTCTTCATCGTTCGCAACAGCCCAACAGAAGGTACTGACCGCAGAATTATACTTCGGTCTGCTATGTCCCATCAGATTAGGAAAACGATACACGGCAACTTTGGCACCGGTCTCTCTCGCATATTGAAAGAAAAGCTCTTCTCCCGCCTTCTTTGAACGACCATATTCGGAATCTCCAAATCTTCCGGCCAATGTTGCCTGAACGGAAGACGACAGCATGATTGTCGCTTTATTCCCGTACTTTTTAAGCGTATCCAGAAGCTTAGATGTAAATCCAAAGTTCCCCCGCATAAAATCTTCCGGATTCTCCGGACGGTTTACTCCTGCCAGATGGAATACAAAATCAGCTGACTTACAATAAGCATCCAATTCCACTTCTGTCGACTGTATATCATATTCATAGATTTCATCGACATGAATGTTCGGTCTGGTTCTGTTCTTATTTTCTTTGATATTTTTCAGGTTATTGACGAGGGCAGTTCCTACCATCCCCTTAGCGCCTGTAACTAATATATTCATCAGTTATCTCCGTACTCTCTCTTTTCGTTACTGCTCTTTTCTCCATACCATCTTATTCACGACATTTACATAGCCCTGTATGATCCGCACTACCTTCATAGATACGTTCTCATCCGTATAATCCGGACATGGCTTTCCTAAAATGCCTTTCCGTTTCATGTCAATAGCCATACCCGTAGCCTGCAGAAGCTCCTGTGTCGTAATTCCGGCCAATATAAAATTTCCAGATTCCAGTGCCTCCGGTCGCTCTGTAGAAGTCCGAATGCATACTGCTGCAATAGGATGTCCGATCGACAGATAAAAGCTGCTTTCCTCCGGCAGTGTACCGGAATCAGATACGATTGCCAATGCATTCATCTGAAGCTTATTGTAATCATTAAATCCTAACGGTTCATTTACCCTTACGCGGGGATCTAATTTAAATCCACTGGACTCAAGCTTCTTTCTGGATCTTGGATGGCAGGAATAGAGAATCGGCATATCATATTTTTCTGCCAATGCATTGATCGCATTGAACAAGGATTCAAAATTCTTATCCGTATCGATATTTTCTTCTCTATGTGCGGAAAGCAAAATATATTTATTCGGCTCTAATCCCAGTCTGTTTAAGACATCAGATGCCTCAATCTTGTCCAAATTACCGTGCAGCACTTCTGCCATCGGGGAACCTGTTACATAGGTTCTCTCCTTGGGCATTCCCATCTCATGCAGGTATTTTCTGGCCGGTTCAGAATACGGCAGATTTACATCCGAAATCACATCCACAATTCTACGATTGGTCTCTTCGGGAAGGCATTCATCCTTACATCTGTTTCCGGCTTCCATATGGAAAATGGGAATATGCAACCTTTTCGCGGAAATGGCTGACAGACAGCTGTTCGTGTCTCCAAGTACCAATAAAGCATCTGGCTTAATCTCTGTCATCAGCTCGTAACTTCTCGCAATGACATTTCCGCCGGTCTGTCCCAGCTTCTCCCCTACGACATTCATCCATACATCCGGTCCACCCAGTTCAAAGTCGGACCAGAAGATATCATTCAGATTCTTATCATAGTTTTGCCCGGTGTGGGCCACACAGCAATCAAAATATTCTCTGCAGCGCTTAATAGTTGCTGCCAGACGGATAATCTCCGGTCTTGTCCCAACTATGATCAACAGTTTGATTGCTCCATTCTCTTTCCACTTAAAATCAAACATTTTTAATCCTCCGCCAGTCTTTCCTGGATATAAGCAAGCTTTGCAATCGTTGCCTTCGTTTCTTCCAGATTTAATAATTTCGTATTATTAGAGTTGAACTCTGTAAGAGTATTTCTCTTTGCATCTCCATCTTTGAAATACTTATCGTAATTCAGTCCACGATTATCTGCCGGTACTCTGTAGAATCCCCCAAGGTCAATTGCTTTCGCACACTCTTCATTCGTAAGCAATGTCTCATACATCTTCTCGCCATGACGAATGCCGATCACCTTGATGTCTTCTTTCTTACCACCAAACAACTCACATACTGCTTCCGCCTGGGTTCCGATGGTACATGCCGGAGCTTTCATAATTAACAAGTCTCCATTCTCTCCTTTTTCAAACGCAAACAATACAAGATCTACCGCTTCCTCCAAGCTCATGATGAAACGTGTCATAGAAGGTTCTGTCACCGTAATCGGATTACCTGCCTTGATCTGATCGATCCACAGCGGAATGACTGAACCGCGGGAACACATTACATTGCCATAACGGGTGCAACAGATCTTAGTCTTTCCGGAATTTCTGGACTTGGCCACGGCTACTTTTTCTTCGATAGCTTTAGTAATACCCATAGCATTGATAGGATATGCCGCCTTATCCGTAGACAAGCAGATAACAGATTCCACTCCTGCTTCAATTGCTGCGGTCAGAACATTATCTGTTCCAATAACGTTCGTTTTCACCGCTTCCATAGGGAAAAATTCACAGGACGGCACCTGCTTCAAAGCAGCTGCATGGAAAATATAATCTACTCCCGGCATAGCAGCCCGTACAGAGTTCAAATCTCTGACATCTCCAATATAAAATTTAATCTTGTCAGCAACTTCCGGCATCTTCGCCTGATATTCGTGGCGCATATCATCCTGTTTTTTCTCATCTCTCGAAAAAATACGGATTTCTCCAATATCTGTCTGAAGGAACCGATTCAAAACTGCATTTCCAAAAGAACCTGTTCCACCGGTAATCATTAATGTTTTTCCTGTAAATAAAGACATATTTTTCTCCTCTCATAACTACTTTTCTGCCGAATTAAACCATTCTACATAATCAAAATCATCATAATATTTTTTGTAAGAAATTTTACTTTTATAGGCCATGCATGGTCCAACACACCCATCATTTTCAAATCCTCTAATATATACTGCTGATTTTATATTGGGATGTGGTTTGTTAACAAATATTACTTTATTCTTATATGGCAAATTATCAAACTCTACGATATCCTGCTCCGTGCATCCATCTCTATCTGTAAATAGAATAAAAAGTTTATCATAGTCCATTCGCTTCGCCCGTTCATTCCATTTTGCTTTTGCCTCTTCTTCTGTCTTATAATGTTGAAAGTAAATCTTAATATCCTTCAATAAGCCAACAGGGTACTCTATTCCTTCCTCTGTTGTAAACTTCAAATCATACCCCATATATTCTCTCAGTGATGATAATAACTTTATGAAATCCTTAGGTCTTAGCCAAAGATTAACAAAAGGACTTTTTAAATTGTAACCCCAAATCATGAAGTATCATTGCCCCGTTACAATTGCTGGCAATCAGGCAAATATCCTTATTAACAAGACGTTTCCTTTGCTTAGATAAAAACATTATATTTCTATATTCATTTCTCAGTTGCCTAAGTACATCCATCTTGCGCTTCCTTTCTTTGATATCACTCTCTTTACAAATACTACGAGTATTTAATCCTTTTGAAATATATCTCTGGTATATACCTTATCTTTTACATCTTCCAGCGTTGCATCATATCGATTTGCAATTATCACGTTACTTTCTTTTTTAAACTTTTCCAAATCGGTTACAATTCTGCTTCCGAAAAATGTTGTCTCTGCATTCAGCGTTGGTTCATAAATAATGACTGTTGCACCTTTCGCCTTAACACGTTTCATAATTCCCTGAATAGAGCTTTGCCGGAAGTTGTCCGAATTTGTCTTCATTGTCAACCTATAGACACCTATAACTATATTTTTTTCTTTTTGGGAATCATATACATTTTCGCTTTCGTAATCATAATATCCAGCCATCTGTAATACACGATCTGCAATAAAATCCTTTCTGGTACGATTACTTTCCACAATAGCTTCTATCAGATTCTCCGGTACATCCTGATAATTAGCAAGCAACTGTTTTGTGTCCTTAGGAAGACAGTACCCACCATATCCAAACGAGGGATTATTATAGTAATCACCGATTCTCGGATCAAGGCATACTCCTTTAATAATCTGTTGCGTATCCAACCCCTTTAACTCCGCATAAGTGTCCAATTCATTAAAATAACTGACTCTCAGTGCCAGATAGGTATTAGCAAACAGCTTCACTGCTTCCGCTTCTGTAAATCCCATAAACAGTGTATCGATATTTTCCTTAATTGCACCTTCCTTTAACATATCTGCAAAAATATGTGCTGCTCTCTGTAAATTGTCATCGCTCATATCTGTCCCGACAATGATTCTGGATGGGTACAAATTATCATATAATGCCTTGCTTTCCCTTAAGAACTCCGGGCTAAACAATATATTGCTGTATTGAAACTTTTTACGAATGGCTTCTGTATATCCTACTGGGATAGTACTTTTAATCACTATGACTGCCTGTGTATTGCATTCTATTACCATTTTTATTACTTCTTCCACCGCAGAAGTGTCAAAAAAATTTTTCCTGCTATCATAATTCGTTGGGGTTGCAACTATAACATAATCTGCATCCCCATATGCGCTTTTGGCATCCAGTGTTGCTGTAAGTCGTAATTTTTCCTTCCTCAGATACTTTTCCACATAATCATCATGGATTGTTGCTTGTTTGTTGTTTATTTTCTGCACTCTTTCCGGCACAATATCTACTGCCATAACTTCATGATGCCGCGCTAATAGTATAGCAATAGAAAGTCCAACATACCCTGTTCCTGCTACTGCAATTTTTAAATCACTGTATGCTCTCATCCGCAACCCCATTCTCTCTCTGTTTATGGAACACCATCTTCTTGCTCAGAATATAATTCAATACAATTACTATCACACTCAATGCGCATTTACTAAAAAAGAACGATTGTTTCATCACTTCTACCAACAAAATAACGCCAAAATAGTCTTCCAAAAATGTAATCCATCTGGCACAAACAAAGGGGACAATTTCCGTTATAAACCTATGAAAAGATCCGAACGGTGTTTTAAATACAAATATCTTATTTGTGAAGTAGCAAAACACCTTTACAATCACCAACGTAATGGCATTCGACATTTTATAATCAATTCCGCTCCATACCACCAGTTGAGCCAGTCCAATATTCAGGATTGTACTGAGTACGCCCCAAAATACGTAGCTATATAATTCTTTTTTTTTCACTTGCTTATCCCTTCCTTGCAAGTACCATCGTCCATGGGAATGGAGTTTTTACCGATACAATTTTCATATCATTATTAACAACCATTCTGCAAAATTTCTTTTTGGTCCAATGTTGGATATGCCCCGGTGTATTTCCAAGATCCTTCCAGTACTTTCCTCTTGCCATGTTGCATATTCGCCAGATAGGTTCCTTGGGAACACTTAAAAGTATAAATCCATTTTCATTACACAGTTCTTTTATATTTTTCAATGCTTGTTCCGGATCTTCTAGGTGTTCCAACACTTCTGAACATATCACAAGATCATATCTTCCCTTGTTCAAAATGTGTTTTTCAGCTTCTCCCGGCTTTCGAACCTCCATTGTATAGATATTTCCAGTATAAAAGTTAATACCATGAATCTTTTCACTGGCCTCTGCTATTACCTTTTCCGATATATCAAACGCATCAATCTCAGCATTCTGATACATATCTTTTATAAATGAGGTTATTTCGCCTTCTCCGCATCCGGTTTCACATATCTGACAAAATTCCTTTCCTGCTATATCCAACAACTCGCTGATGGCATCCTTGAACCCTTTCATCATCCATTTTACGATCGGATTGGTCGAATGATATTTATCATAGTAGTTACCCTCCGGTTGAACTACCTCAGTGCTTTTTGTACTCATCTCTGCCATATGCCTCCTGGATACTTAATCCTATATTCTCTTTTCCTTCATAATCAATTTTTCTCACATGATACTGAATATCTTCCAATATCATTCTGTTCTTAGCCAGTATATCTGCCATAAATCCTATTATAAAAGTGATGAATCCCATAAGCAATAAAGTACTTGACAGAATAAGAGACTGCACATGCCCACTTGCGTTAACGGTTATCAGTAAATATAAATATCTTATCCCCAGTATCAATCCTGCTATAAAAGGAATCGCCCCTACAAAAGTAAAGAACTTTAAAGGTTTATACATAATGTAGGCTCTGACTATTGTAACCATAGACTTTCTGACATATCCCATCATACTATGAAAAAGTCTGGATGGTCGTAATTCCCCATTTGTGCGAATAGGAACATGTTCCATGGGAATTCTTTCTCTTCCGGCCTGCACTATTGTTTCCAGTGTATATGTATACTCATTCGTCACATTTATTCTCATTGCGGCTTCACGACTATACGCTCTGAATCCACTGGGTGCATCTGGTATATCCGTATCCGACGCTGCCCTGACCACCCAACTTCCAAAATGTTGAAGCTTTTTTTTCATTGGAGAAAAGTGTTCTGTCTCATCAATAGGGCGGTCTCCTATAACAATGTCCGCCCGGCCTTCTATAATGGGTCTAACCAGTTTTTCTATATCTTGTCCGCTGTACTGATTATCCGCATCCGTATTTACAATGATATCTGCCCCATTTCTCAGACAGGCATCCAATCCTGCCATAAATCCTTTAGCCAATCCTTTATTCTTTTTAAAATTCACAACATAGTGAACTCCCCACTTTTTTGCGACCTCAGTGGTATGATCTGTACTGCCATCATTAATGATCAGATATTCTATTGTATCTATTCCTTCTATAGCTTTGGGCAAATCGTTCAACGCAATTTCCAATGTTTCCTCTTCATTGTAACAAGGAATTTGAATTATTAACTTCATACTTTTCCCTTTCTATTATATTTCTGAGATAAATCTTCACCACGTAACTATAATTCTATATGAGTTAATGTCAGATCTGAAAATCTGTACAATGCAACCTTTGATGTATCCCCTATCCAATCTCGTTCTATGTGATATACACAGGCTCCATCTTCATATTGATAAGGCATTATCATTTGATTAACTAATAATACAATGTTCGACGGTTCCTCTTTGCATTTAATTACAATTTCATTTTCGGTTTCATTAACTTCTATATTGTCATTTATCTTGTTTATCAAAAAACATTATCGTTAAATCGAATATATGAAACATTTGAAGAATCACCCTTAACAACATACTCACTTATTTTGTCATATTTTTCCTTATCAATCATACTATTTTTCAGTGTGAAAAAGTTAACCCTCTCTGGATTTATACTTATCGGTGACTGAGAAAAACCACTCTGTAAAAACCAGAATTCGCCATCCAAATTTCCTCGGTATAGAAAGCCAAAACTCTGTAATGAACCAAGATAATTTTCCATATCTGTAGAATACACACTTACTTGTTCATTGCCGTACTCATTAATAAGCTCCTTTGTGGCTTGTATATAGCTATGATTATCTGCATAAAATTCACTTGCATCCAGAGAACAGTATACATTAACTCCTGCAAAAAGCAACCAACATATCACTGTAATTTTCTTCCCAAATACTTGTGACACTACTATCAAAATACAAGTTACGATTACAAATATATAACCCAATTTCAGAAATGCAAGATTCTCCAGACCTCGAAGTGATGCAAGCCAATCCTCTGCCGGTTTCCAGGCAAAATTTCCATACAATATAGCATAGCAAAATACAGTACAGGCTACAAGCATAAAAATACGGAAAAATCTGTCGATTGCTTTTTCTTCCTTTTTATATTTCTCGGTAATTGCATAAATTATAATTTCAATTAGCACAATATAGGTTACATATCTTCCCAAAAGCTTAAGCATTCCATCTGCATTATAATCCACAAGAGATGAGTGCCTTGCTGCTACGAAAATCAATAATAATGAAATGATCCTCAAAAATATGATATTTTCTCTAATACTTTTGGGAATATCCTTCCATCTTATTTTCAGATTTTCTCCAACAATAATACCTGCTTGCAAAAAAGGATAGGCCATGTAACAAATAATCCATTTCATTTGCGGTAACATTTTATAGCCAGTATTCTCTGGCCCGGAGCCAGAACTAAATCCCAATGACAATTTGACAACTTCCAAATCTATTTTACAGCCAGACTTCACACAGTAGGTCAATACCACACCACCAAGTACCAATCCTACAGAAATCCCCCAACATAATATACACAGTATTACTTCCTTTAAAACCTTTTTGTTTTTCAATAATGGTACACTACAACTAAACCAAAATGCAAACCATAAAGGAATCAATATAATTGCCAAATATTTTGTTTCAAATAAAGCAACTGCTAAAGCACCCGCAATCGCACTACTTGACAATTTATTTTTTAACGCAATTGTATCACTAATCATTATATTGCGTCGGCTAATATAGTACAAAATGGTTATTAATAATAGCGGTGAGAATAGGTTCTCTGCCATAATCCAATCCGAATACAAGAAATAACTCGGTGAAAAAGCTATCAACGTAAGTACCAATCCTCTGTCTTCTCTATTTTCAACAACAGAAGCCAGCATTTTGAAGATTACTGCCAACAATATTGTTTTCAATAAAATATTTTCAAAGAGCATCACATTATAAAATACGTCTCCAAAATAAAAGGACAATGACAATATAAAGGGATAGACAAACGGATAATGAAAACTGCTTACAGCTTCTCCTTGAAATATATCCATGGCTATTTGTTTATATGTATATTCATCGCTGACACTCACACAAGTCCCATTTGCATACACATAAATCAGTTGCAGAAAAAAATATATAATAATGCAGCTTTCATATGGTATTCGTTTCTGTTTTTTCATTTATATTCCTCTTGTTCCTTATTCTCTTTAATACGTAAAGCTACAATCTCAAGCACACTACATATTAATGCAAAAAATACAACCGGAATTGCCGACATCATAATTCTATTACAGGAATCACCATATCCATTTCTCAAAGGTTGCTTTCTTCCAAGGCACAATATCAGATTTATGAGCACATATCCTGTAGAAAAAATCAGCCCAAAATTATTTTTTTTATTCAAAGCAATTACAATATATAATACAAGAATTAGCGCTGGTAAATACCCCCAATACTGCGTTTTAAAGTTATATATGATACTTTCTATACTTTTAACATATTTTTCTTTATCCAGAAAATAAATTGCTATACATATGCCTGGCAAAATAGCAGATACTATAATATTTATTTTTTTTCGTATCCAACTAAAAAATTTACTGTTTATAAAAAAGGAATAAATTACACACCCCACCGTTGCCACAGTCATTATCGCCTGAATAGACGGTGTCAACATTGAATCATATACGCTTTTCACACTAATCGCCTGTTGATAGTTCAGTTCAATTAAATATAATAACTGAACTACCATCATCGGAACAGATAACGTAAGCATTTCTATCTGCGTCAGCGGTAGGAAACTTATCAGGCAGACTATACAAGCCATGCAGACACTCATTTCAGCGCGGCTCAGCGTAAGCCAGCAAATTACCATAGAAAGTAATATCAACAATGCCTTGTTTTCCCTCTCATCGGTTGTATATAAATTCATACCAATCATAAGTAAAAAAATGTAAACCATGCAATAAGTATTAGAGATAACCCAGAAAGACAAAAGTTCAAACGCCGGAATGACTATAAGCATTACCGTAAAAATACCTGCCCCAACTATTGCCTGATTTTCTCTGGCTCCCAAATTACTAATCTGCTTTTTCATCATTAAATAAAAGCAGATTAGCATACTTATTACTAATAAGTTATGAATTACCGTAATCGTCTCAAATCCACAAAAATATGCCAAGGAACTTATCAGGGCAGAAGATACCCCCGTCCACGTCATGGTGGCTCCTGCAGTATCAAAATTCAAGCTTCCAACCTTAGCTACAACTTCTCCATATTGCATTACATAATAATAGGAATCCGAAGACATGACCGTTGGAACAATTCCTGTAGAAAAAATCGTAGATAATGCTGCGCACCAAATAACATATCCGCATAGTACGTCCCAATTGGTCTTTTTAATATATTCTTTTCGAATATATATCATGGCACCCAGTAATGCTCCCACTAGTCCAAACGCAAAACTCCGAATATATGGCAGTCTTAAAAGCAGTATTACAGCACTACACATGCACCATCCTACAACAGCAATAGGTACTGCCCATGCTGCCTTCATAGCATCTGTCTGTTTATCGAATGTCCCTTGTGCTACTAAATAGCCAGCAATAAACAATACTACGGATGCAATAATCTGTTTTATCTTGTACCCTCTCGTAATTGCATCTACTGTTGCAAATAATTCATTTGTGCCAATGTTTTTATATGTAATTGTCGATGTGTAAAAAAAAATGATAATTGAAATCAGCAGAACCAGCATTGGAGCTACCCATTTCCCAACACTATTTATACGTTTCATTCCAATAATCCTCTGTCATCAAGTATATATTTCCCTCTTCGTCATTCAATGCAACAACTCGATCAGCGTCTTTCATTCCATTTAGACGTACAAACAGAATAGGTACATCATTTTTTTCAGCCACCTCAAATACCGCATGATCTACCAATGTAGAATGAATATATGCCAATGAATAACCAACTTCTTCAAACTCTGTTATATTAATTTCGTCTTTCCTAATAATTACCGGAATGTCACTTTTCATATCCGTATTTTGGGAAAACACTTCAAAGTATTCTGCATACCAACTATTTGGATTACATACGCAAGTCTTATGTCCTAGTAAGGTATTGATCAATACATCATTATGATAGCAATTTTCCGGATTATACCACACAGTATCTACTGCAAGATAATTTTTATTCACATTGCCCTGATTCATTGAATATTCCCATAGGTTTCTACTATTATCCCAAACAGAGCAAAATATGAATATGATACTCAATGTCACAATTATTTTAGCTCGATACATGCTTTTCCTGCTTTCTATTAAGCTTGTACATCTTACTTTTTTATAATAGTGCTTACACCTTCCATAATGCTTTTTATTTTTGTATCATTTCCCCAAATAGCCTTAGAATCATATGGTCTATCCGGAAAAGCCCCATATTTTAATTTAATATTATAATCATTCTCTTTTATAAAACGTTCTACTCTGTCAGAAAGCCTTTCAGGCCTGCCGGAACATATATTAATGATCCCATTCACTTTATCTTGTGTTATAGCCGCCGACACATATTTGCAGAAAACATCATAATCCAGAAAATCAAATTGGTTCAATCCCATAGTAAATGGAAATTCTTTATCTCCACGTTCCACTGCTGCAGAAATTTTTGAAAAAACAGAGGAACCATATTGGGAATTACCAACAATGTAAAAACCTCGTAACCACATAAATGTTTCATTTTTTTGTTTTGTCAAAATTGCTGTTACTTCTCTTAAAGCGTTTTTTGCAATGCCATAAAAGCTTTCCGGCCTACATGGCGTATTTTCATCAATGCTCCCTTCAAAAAAGCCTACTTCATGCATGCTTCCCATTACCGCTATAGTTTTTATCTCTGTATCTGTCATATCTTTTAAAAAATTGTAATGTTTAGGCAAATCCAATAAATGTGCCTCCGAATAATGCACAAATCCGTCTCTCCATGCCAAATGTAAAAGAATATCTGGCTCTCCAAAATAATGATAAGGATCTTCTACACTAAAAAGATCACAGGCTATCTTAGTTGCTCTCTTATCTATTCCATCAACATTAACATCCGTTGCTACTACTTCATTTCCGCACTCCAATAGTTCCGTAACTATTCCTCGTCCCAGATACCCATTGGCTCCTGTTACCATAACTTTAGACATACTCGCTCCTCCATATCATTTTCTATTTTTTAATAATTTTGCAGGGATTCCAACATAAACACCATTTTCTTCTGTACTCTTATTTACCACTGCTTTCGCACCAATAACGCTTCCCCTTTTAATATTTACACCTTTTAATACCGTTACTGCCGATGCCAACCACACATCATCTTCTATACTTATGTTCTCTGACACTGTCCCTTGCTGATTCATTGCACATTCCACACTTGCAATTTTATGATCTGTATTAATGATGTGGCACATTGCTGCAATCATACAGTCTGCGCCAATTGATACCTTATAACCCTTTTCCGAATACACAATTGTATTATTCCCCAAAAAAGTATTGTTTCCTATGTAGATTTCTCCCTCTCCCTGAAACATTACTCCTGGATAAAGTGTGACATTTTCTCCCACTATAACATTTTTATTTCTTAAATATACCTTTCCTAAGATTGATAAGTTCTTTGCTCTTTTTCCAGTGTATGCTTCAAAGCTTTTGGCTCTATAAAATCTTAGCCATTTATCTATTATTCTATTAAACAAGTTAAGCATTTCTTTCACTTCCTCTATTCCTCCAAAACTTGTTGTAATTCCTCGAGAAAAGCCTCTTCAAGTTTTTCAAGCTCTTGCTTCATATCACAATCCTTATTTACCGGAACTCTCAAAATAGTTTCAGCTACTTTTGAAGGCTCATTATCACAAAAGTACAAGAGATGTGCTACTTTACTATTAACAATCGCTTCGCACTTGCTTGACACCACATACAAAGAATGACCTAAATATGCCATTATTTTTGAAGGAAATGCATTTTTAGCAATTTCATCCTCCACATCCATCAGACTAACTCCAATATCATTACTAGAAAGGAATTTTGAAAATTCATCTCCTTTTTTTGTTCCTAGAAATTTTATTTTTTCATATCCTGCTTTTTGATTTATAGCATTCATTCTATTTTTGAATCTATTCATATGCTGTTCTAAGCCATATCCCAAAACATTAAGTATATATTTCTGAGGCAGATACTGCATTGCATCCATCAATGTAAAAATTCCTCTATCTTCATTTATAATCCCCGTGTAAGCTATATTAATTTGCCCGTCATTTGGGGTCTCTCGTTTTGCAAAAAAATGATAGTTTCCATAAGAAATAGCGCATTTCTTTCCTTTTGCATATTTTTCTTTCATAATATCGTTTACTAAAAGAAATCCATCCGCTGTATCAAACATTTTTTCTTCCTTTTGAAGCTGGTCTGGAGAATAAAAGTCCTTTCTCGACAAGCAATACAATTCTTCTACTTGTGCATACCACTTAAATCCTATTTTTTTATGTAGTTTGGTCAATATTTCTCCATATACAAGTGAATGATACGAAATCAATATTGAGTTTTTTTTCAAATTACTTTGTATAAATTTTTTTAAAAAAAACTGCATTGTCCTGCTGCAACCTTTTAATTTGCCATTCCATTTGATTGCAGCATAGGGAAGGTATATATACTGCTCATTTTCATCAACACTATATCTTTCTTTCACAGCAAAGCACCTATTACCTTGCGTTAACGAAACAATCACAACCTTATATCCCAATTTTTTTAGAGATTGTATAACAAAATCCATCTTCATACTGCCCGCAAGATTTTGTTCCGTATTGCCTCTCCTATGACAATACTTTCCATCATAGAAACCTATATAATAAACTATTTTTTTTTGTTCTTTTACACTCATTTACTCTGTTTTCCTTTTTCCAACATAGCCCTTTATAAAATCGTAAAAAGCATGATCCCCTAATCTAATTACTATCAATATAGTGATTGTATAAAGCATCACAATAGCTATACCCTTAATCAAAAATCCAACAGTTCCACCCAAAGGTACAAATTTCAGCAAACACACCCCAAATACCGTTATCATTGCTAATGGTACTCCGTATATCACAAACACTTCCTTAATAAATTGATGCAAGCGTATCGGTAAATACTTTTTATAAACAAAAATCAATGCAATACCTTTAAAGCTATTTGCTATTGCAATGGACAAAACAGCACCAAGTGCTCCTAATTTTCCAACCAAAATACATTCCATAAAAATGTTAATACATGCTGTTCCCAGATTAACCAATGCCGGTCCTTTGACTCTGTTTGCCACCGTCAATCCGACGCTTGCAGTCATAAACGGCCAAATAAATACACTGGGAATCAACAGAATAACCGTCATAGTATACGTTATTTCATATCCATTTCCCATCCATAAGTTGATAAAATCATTTCCTACACATATAAATCCACCCAAAATAACTGCACATAATAAAAATTGTATTTTACCTGTGGTAATTATTAATTTATTAAACCCGTCATAGTCTCCTGCCTCTAACTGTCTTGTAATTTTGGCTAAAAACAACGTACTAATGACGCTTCCAAAACTATAAGCATATCCCTCCAACGCACTGGATACACTATACAATGTCACCTCATTACTACTGGATAATGCACCTAATATGCTGGGTGTAATACTGTATATACATCTCTGTGTTATTACCAGCAAGGCAACCCAAACAGAGAAGGAAAATATCTTTTTTAGTAAATCATTATCTTGATATGATAAATCAATTTTAAATCTATGATTGGATTGAATGATGTATAGCTTATAGGCAATAACTGCCACTCCTGCAATTGCATTCGCCATAACTGCCGAATATAGTCCAAGGCCATTTATAATTGCGATAATCGTGATAACTATCGTTAATAAACGTAAAACTATATCGCACAGTTTCAGACTTACCAGATGTTCATATGCCAACATAATTCCGGATAAGGGAGTAAATGCAAATGCAAACACATTATAAATAGCAATAATGATATATACATTCTTAAGTTTAATTAATTCCCCGGCTGTCAATCCAGCATATATATTTCCAAGGAAAAAATATAATACGGAAAATAATGCCAAAAAAATCAGTGCAAGAATTAAGTAAATTTTGGTCACCAAGCTGAGCAGCTCTGTTACCTTCTCCTCTTTTCCTTCCGTTCTATACTGGGCCACATACTTGGCTACGGCCTCACTGATACCAAAATCCATTATTAATAAAGTAATAATAGATGTTCCAATGCTATAAATTCCATAATCACCGTCTCCCAATTGATGAATCAGCCAGGGAGTAAACAACAGTCCAGAAATTATATTAACGGCTATAGATATATAAGAAACCAACGTTGCCACTTTTATCTGATTTCTACTATGCACTTCAACATTCTGTTCCATTCAAATTATCCTCTTCTATTTTTTTTCGGAGTAGCTTAATATCATGAAAATATTCTCCATATTTTTCCCACCACGATACATCTTTATTCCACCATTTCGTTTTCTTCAGCCATTGAATATCATCCTCATCAAAGCGATATCGAATATGTCTTGCCGGAATCCCTCCTACAATACTATAGGGTTCCACATCTTTAGTAACAATAGCTCCCGAAGCAATAATTGCTCCATCACCAATTTTAACTCCCGATCGAATCATTACTTTTTTACCGATCCACACATCGTTTCCAATAATACAGTATCTGTCATTTTCCTTATCAGCATGCGGATATGCCTGTTCTAAAGTCCAATAATCGTTCTTTACAAAGCTCTGATAGGAAATACCCGTTTTAAAGTAAAATGCCTGGCTTGTAGAAGCAAAGACAGAAGACGGATGTTCCCCAAATATAATTGTAACATTGTCCGCTATACTACAAAATCTCCCAATATCTGTCTTAAAAAAAATAGTGTTGTTTCCAATATAAGACATGTAACCTATCTTACAATCAGTTAACCCCACATGCGGCATTACTGTATTACATCCCTCGAATTGCGTTTTTGTATCTATCTCCGTATGCCAATGTATATTGCACTTCTTTTGAGTATTCAATTTTCGTGTATAATTGAATCCTTTTACAAAATTTATTATTCTCTTAAACATTCTGTCATTCTCCGTCTTTTCTGTTTCTGGTCCAGTTTTTTTCACTGGCTACTACTTTTGCCGGATTTCCACCAATCACGCATCCTTCGGATAGTACTGCGTTCAAACTTCTGTTACATACAGCACCTACTGCAATAATGGAATTATTACATATTTTGCATCCCTTAGTCAAAATTGCTCTATATCCGATCCATACATGGTCACCAATAATAATATCTTGAGAATAATTTGTACGTTTTCCATTCTCATCCACAATCCCATGCCCATCCCCTGTAAAAAACCAGACATCTCTCGAAATCATACCATCACTGCCAACAATTATCTTACTTCCTTCAATTGCTGAAAAAACAACGCCTCCCGTAGTGGTTGTCCCTGCTCCGAGTATCACGCTGTTATGATCCTCTTCCATAGCAAAAATGGTATCTTGAATAGAACAGTTCCTACCAATTATGATCGTATTATCATTACCACTTATTTGAATTTTTACATGATGTAATCGTACCCCATCCTCTATTATTACTCTGTTATTTTTTCCATGGGATCTGATCTTGACACAGTCCAACACAATGTTGTGCCCCTGCCTTTCTACTATTGCACCACCCTGCTTCCAAAATGGACCGTTCTTTAAATTATATACTTTAATGCCTATCCTTTTTGCTATAGTTTTCATATTTCACCTTGCCATTATCAAAAACAGCTTATACTTTACAGGAAGTTTTTTTAATGCTGTTATGCTTTTTCTATTTTTTTTAAGGAATTGAAGCATCTTTCTATATTCTTCTGAATTCCCTTTCTTCTCTTTTAACAGAATCCTCATGCTCCCACAAGCAAACGTCGTTGATTTCGTCAATAATGTTTCTTTGTACTCAGGGTATTTACTGCATGCCTCTTCATATCTGCTTTGATATTCTTCTGCCCTTTCATAGGAATTTATAAATGTTCTCGCATATACAAAAGATGTATTGTCCTGCCTTACCGTATAAAAATATAATTTTTCACTAGTGTGTGCTTCAAGTCTGATATTTGGTAATATTTGGCGCATAAACCGCATATCTTCGATTGTTTTACTATGCGGAAAACGACAATCACCTATAACTTCTCGTTTAAACAAACGATCTGTTACGTGTCCGCCCCAAATATCACAATAGACCAACTCATGATATTGTTTTCCCCCACAAGTAGTCTCTTCTGCCAAATTCTCTTTATCAATCTCTGTCTCGTCTGATAGATCATCACACCTTGCTACATCTGCCCCATACTTCCGAATAAGCTCCACCATTCGCTCGTACATTTTGGGGAAAATCCAGTCATCGTTATCTACAAATCCAATATACTCCCCCGTGCAATGATCTAACGCCAGATTTCTGGCGCTTCCCTGTCCGCCATTCTCTTTATGGAACACCCTTATTCTGGCATCTTTTTCCTCATACTCCCGACATATTTGTAAAGAATCATCCGCACTACCGTCGTCAACTAACAAAATCTCCAGATTTTCATATGTTTGATTTACTATGCTGTCCACGCATCTTCGAATATAATCGTGTGCATTCCACACGGGAATGATTACTGATACTTTACCGTTATTTATCTGCATGTCTTTTCAATCTCCTTTTTACACCCTGAAATAGTTCCCTCAGATGTCCATATCTTATATATAAATAAATATGTTCTATATCATCCTTCCACTTTTGAAATTCATTAATCGCATACGTCCTGTCATGCATCTGTTCATACTTGACATCTCGGATAATATACAATGGGTGGCGCAACGGAAATTCCAGTTCTAAATTATCGTTTTCAAAAATTCTTCTATATCTTTTGGGTATTGTCCGTATATCATTCCCTGAATGCGTAGCACCCGGAACCATCCCTATATTTTTCACCAGATTTACCATCGGGTTAATTGCCAAACGCGATTCCATTATCATTGCAGCAGACTGTGCAAATTCCCACGACTGTATTCTTCCGGTGGCACGATTGTCTTCTCTGTTTTTAGCAGCCTTAGGTATATAATCTCTATATACTTTTAGGCAACATTTCTTAACGTAATCATCCACCTTTTGTGTCAGATCAGCATCATCCAGGTAATCGTAATCCTTTGCAATTCTCTCCACATCATCCCAACAACGTTTCCAGGTAGCCCATCCGCAACCGGAACAAGTCTGTGTAAAGTAATAACTGTCTTTACAATAAGGATTCCTTCCAAAACGCTCCATTCCACAGATCATACCGATTCTCTCATCCTTCTCATAGCGAAGTAATAATTCCTCCATGAACGGGAAAAAAGAACTTGAACACAAACAATCATCCTCTAAGATAATCAACTTGTCTACTATCCCAAACGCCCAGGAAATCGCACTATATTCCCTGGGATCACAACTCATATTTTTCTCTGCATAATTGCGGTAGATCTCACAAGGCCAATCAATCCCTGCCAAAAGTTCTTCTACTCTTTTCCTGCATTCCGGAACTGCCTTCTCATCATGAGCATTTCCTTCTCTAGCTCCGTCTTGTGCCAATAGCAGTACACTTGGCTTTGCCTCCAGTATTCTCTCCAGTACAAGTCCCGTCGTGTCTACTTTATTAAAAAAAAGTAATAAGACTCCGATTCCTTCTTTCATAAACTCTCCTCAATGTTTTTAAAAACAAAACTTATATTGTAAATTCAATTTGTAGGCATAGATCAATAAAACTCCATATAAAATACATTTAACTATTTTTGCAGATTTTCCTTCGAATGATTTAAGAAGCATCGGCAACAGACATAGCATAAAGAAAATATAATAATATCCAAGTCTGAACAATACATCCAATATCGCAGATGTCGCTATCAGTACTTCCGAAATAATCGTTCCATTTATAATATTTCTGTCCCGTTGATCCCGTATTTTCAAATAATGTGACTTGTCAAGAAGTCCCGTTGCTATCACAATTAACAGCATTAAGAGTATAAACGTATACGATCCTATTCCCTGAGAAGTGGCATAATTGGAAAACATTCCTAACGGTATATATCGGAAAATTCTGGAGCCAAATAACATAAATACCACAGACGCCCCAATTGCTATTATGTATTTGCCCAAATAGTCCTTTTTATAATTACATACAAAATAAAACGGCAGCATAATAATTGCAGTACTGTGAAACGTCATTGCAACCAGACACAACAGCAGAAATTTCACAGGCTTTTTATCAAGAATTAAATCATATCCCCAAAAGACAACCAGACTCACTGCAATCGTCTGACGAATACCTGTAAGCAGGAAAAATTGGAATAAAAAGGATTGGAATATTACATAAGACAAGCATAGATTTTCCGAATACTTATATAAAAACCTTCCTAATCCCCAGCATACAAAAATTGCTACTGCAAACAAATATATCCGAAAGTTTGGAATTAATGTTGCAAATAATTTTGTCACTAACTCCGATCCCACATCTCGTGAATTATAATTTCCAAATTGAAAAATTCTTAAAAATAGATTTTTCCAGGAATACATGTCCAGTTCAATTAATTCACGGAAATGATTTTCATAGTTCCAAGTATCTGCTCCAATTGAAATATCTCTTAATGCTGATATTAAAATCATTTGCAAAGATACTATACCTATAAATATCTTCTTCTGTGGATTACGTTTATTCAAAAGGATACTTCCCCAAAAAATAGTAAGAAGCATATTAAATAAGTAAATATTCATAAGTTCAATTTTCCTCAATTAGTGAATGTATTGCGTCCATATATTGCAACATATTCGTTTTACTATCAAATTTTCTATGTGCAAAATCCAGTGCCGCTCCCCTATAATACTCCTTACCGTTCTTCAACACCTTTTTAACTTCCCTAATATACCCTGCAGCATCGCCCAACTCAGCCAATGCTCCTCTGGTATCGTCAATCAGTTCCGTACATGCCGTAGTTCTATATGCTACAACCGGGGTTCCACAAGCCAACGCCTCTGCCGTTGTCTTTCCGAAGGTTTCTTGCCTGGAAGGATTCAGAAAAACACTTGCAGCTGAATAGTATTCAGCCAATTTTGTGTTATTATTTACAATCCCCACTGTATAAATGTTTTCCATTGTTTCTACACCATTTATATTAGCTCCAATCATGACGATTATCAGTTCCGGGCACTCCAATGCCACTCTTTTAATTTCCTGAAGTCCTTTATCGTCTCCCCAGACGGACGCAACTGCCAACGCAATCTGTTTTCCCTTAAAGTTCTTCCATTCAATTGGAAATTCTACAGTGGGTTTAAAGATTGTCTGATCTACCCAATTATAAACAGTGGTAATCCGGGCATCTTTTAAAATCGACTGTCTTGCTTCGTCTTCTAACCAATGAGATACTGCAATTACTCCTTTTATCTTAATAGCATCATACCATCTTTTCTTATCTGCTAATGCCCTTCTCGATGTGTCAAAAAAAAGACTTTTATTCCATTTTCTCATAGATGGACATCCGCCACACTCTTTTTTCCACTTTTCACATTTTACATCAATATAATGGCAACAATGTCCTGTAAAGAAAAAACAATCATGTAAAACAAAGATTACCGGTATCTGGTTTTCAGCTATATACCTAAATAATAGTTCAAAATTAATACAATTGCTATGAAGAACATTTAAAAGGATAACGCTGGGACAATACTGTTTTAATTCTCTTATCAGTGCTTTCGTAGTAATATGCGAAAAATACCCTTGAAATCCGGTTACTCTTGACAATATTGCATGACTTTTTTCATCCAATTTATTAGAAAAAAGAATAATGTCCGATGTTTTTTCTTCTTCCCTGTTGTTGATTCGTGTCACATATACTCTGGATTCACAACCGTTTTCTTTAAAAAATTCATGAAGTTCTTTTACATTTCTCCCCGTGCTGTCGGCACTTCCATATGTTGTATTAATTTGTGCAATTCTCATCATCTGATTTTTCTCTCTAAAAGGATATTTACAGCAAACGGGAGATAATAATATGTTTTTAAAAAAATGCTCTCTTTCATGCCAAAGCGCTCTCCCTTAATTTGCAAATACTCCGCTTTAAACATTTTCTTCAAATATTCTCTCTTCTCTTTTTCATCGATACAACCTTTTGCTCTAGCATAAAGTAGTGCCTCTCTTATACATTTTTCCTTTCGTGATATGATTACCAGTCTTTCTTCTTTCCTATCTTGGAAATACTTTATCCTTTCATCAAATGCGTCTAATATATCCATATTTAAATACGTTTTTTTCTTATGCATTATACTATTTGACCGTTGGAAATAATAATATAACGCATCCGGCATAATAGCTGTTCTATTACTTTCATACACGCACTTGTATGTATAATATTCATCTTCATTTATTTTTCCGATGGGAAAATATCTACCTTTAATTAAAGACTTCTCATACAATTTTCCCCATACACATACATGTACATCTCGATTCTCGAAAACAACGCTATTGTCATACACAATATATTTTCCGCTATAATGAAATTTGTAGTTCTCATCATACCCTTTTGCATATTCGCACTGTACAACTTTACATGCTGTTTTCTCTAATACCAGCATCATGTATGATATCATATCCAGCGACACATAGTCATCTGAATCGATGAAAGTAACATATTCCCCTGTAAATATTTTAATTCCTGCGTTTCTGGCATCAGACAACCCTCCATTTTCCTTATGGATTACTATAATACGATCATCTTTTTCCTTATAAGTATCGCATATAGTACCTGAATTATCTGTTGATCCATCATCTACTAATATAATCTCCAAATTCCGATACGATTGTTGTATAATGCTATTAACGCACCGTTCAAGATACTTATCTACATTATAAACAGGAACAATAATACTCACTAATTTCTCCATTACATTCCATCCTATACTCTATTTGTTACATATCATTTCAAAATCCTTCAATAAATTTCCTTGAACTACTTTTTTCTGATGATTCTTTTTACAACATTCAAAAGCTTTCTGAGCATACAATTTTATAACTTCGGGACTATCACAAAGCTTTTGCAGGCTACTCCTTAGTTCTTCTTTGGATTCTACACAAATTGCCGCATCTTCTCTCTTTAAATAAGTCCATCCTGATTGTTCTTTCCAACAATATGCAAGAACTGCACATCCACTAAATAAACAATCAATTATTTTAGTAGAAAACGACAATCTGGTTGTCAGCCTCTGACTTAACTGTTGTGATTCCGTATGCAGTGCAATGTCGGCTTCTCTATATATCTCCGCTAATTGTTCTTGTGACACTGCCCCCTTTACATAGCTATTGATGTTATCATTTAATATCGCATTTTGTTTCTTTGTAAGCTGGTCTTTTGTATAAATCTCAAGTACCATTTTAACACTATCCTTGTTAACTTCCCTTAAAATTTCTACAATATCCATCAATGCCTTCCAACGATTCATATAAAGCTTTCCAGCATATATAATTCTAATCGGTGAATTAATCGGTCTGACTATATATTCATCATTTACGAGTGTACCACATTTCTGCAATATTTTCATATTGCAGCCAAAACGTTTCTTATAATCCTCCAATTGTTCATAAGACAGCGTATAATATATCTTATATTTTTTGACCATATCTCGCAATCTACGCCGTACCATGAATCGATTAATCCAATATAGCGGAGAAAATTTGAATTGTCGTAGTGAATATTCATCGTCTCCTGTAAATGCCACAAGGGGGGCGCTCGATATCCCTGCTACTATCTTTTCTAATCGAAGCATCTTGCAAGATGCCATTCTTTCGCTGAATATAATATCCGGTTGGAATTCATCAATAAACTTTTTCATTCCTTCAATATCGTATTTTCCCCACAACCACAATACTTCTCGAAGAAATCTTAACCAATCACCACTTATAGACTTTAAGAATCTATATAATTTTTGCGGTTCCTCTTCTGCTAATGAATTTTTGTCCTGGGATGTATTCTGTAACCAAACTACTTCTTTTCCTGCTTTTTTTCCGGATATAATACTTTTAAGCATCATACTGTCAGTGATCTGGTAGTATTTCTGACAGCATTGATTATAAGGTTCCCCCGGGCTTGCATAAATATTTGCAAATTCGGCGTCCATTCCCTCAAACCAGTTTGATGTTACATTATTTCCGTTTGTTATATCATTCCACGCTTCATATGATAGTACTAATATCTTCATAAATCTTTTACCGTTTCTGCTCATAGGAATTGAGAATAAATGTCCTTCATAATCTCGTCCGTATTCTTAATATCGAATATTTTTACGGTTTTTAAATTATTTATTCCACACTTTTTTCTAAATTCCACATTTTCATACATCTTTTGAATAGCTTTCTTCATTTCTTCTACAGACAAAGGATCAATCAAGCAGCAACCGCTTACGCCATTCTCAGTATAATCCTTTATGCCATTTACATAGGAAGATATCAAAGGTAAACCACCCGCCATTGCCTCTAACGGCGCGATTCCTAATCCCTCTCTTACAGATGGATGCACAAAGCAATCTGCCGCATCACACAATTCTACAATATCGGTTCGAAATCCTAATAACGTGACCTTATCCTTTAATCCATATTTTTCAATTAACTGCTGATATTCTGTAAACAATTCTCCTTTGCCCACAGCCCAATAATAAATATCCGGATTATTTAGTTCATGCAAGGCTTTTATAACAACTCGCTGATTCTTTCGATCCTGCAATTCTCCCACAGAAAGCAATACAAATCCTTTTTCAGGAACCGCAAGCTCTTCTCTTTTTAGTTTTCTATTCTGTTCCCGTTCTTCCTGGCCAAGTTCAAATCGGTCTATGTTTACTCCGACTCCCGGAATATATTTTGTTTCTTTAGCATGAAACTTTTGTTTTGCTCTTCCATAGTCCTCTTTATTGATGGTAATCAGCACATCTGTCCATCTGGAAAGCAATTTTTCAATTGGATAATATATCATCCAGTTTTTCTTGGGCCCACCCGTGTAAAAGTGAAAACCATGTGCCGTGTAGATTACTTTGATTCCTGTCTCATGTGCCACAATTCTTCCAATCACACCACCAATAGGTGAATGACAATGAATTAAGTCGTATCGGTTATTCTCCACCAGCTTCCTAACCTGTCTGTACGCTTTATCATCCTGAATAAGATTCATTACGTTACGTGTAAAGTCCACCTGATAACACTCTACACCTTTTTCTTTAAGTTTGCTCTTCAATTCAGCAATTTTTTCATCTGAACATGTACTTCCAAATCCAAAATTACATGCCACATCTACTCTATATCCCATATTTAACAGGATATCAATATTTGACATATTGAACTGGTCAATCATAGATGCTACAGAAGCAAGCATTAATACACTTTTCTTCTGATTTCTAACATTCGCCTCTGTTAATTTAACAGATTCCTCGAGTGTGCTTTTCTGATAATCAATTCCCTGATACTTTGACAACTCATGTGCATAGCAGTTATTTCCAAATGCTTTATTAATCAATCCACCAATCTTCCCCGGCATTTTTCCTCCGATAACCACAGCCGGACGCATTACTTTAAGTCCAACAATTTTCTTACCACTTATATTAGCAATCTGCGTAACCATAACTGATGTATTTGTCCATTCTGCATTCTGAGGAATCAAAACAATCGCATTTCGTCTTATTTTCCTCACTAACATTACCTGGCATAAAAACTCGCATAAGTTCTCAATATACAGCATGGATCTCTCATTATCCACATCCGGAAATACAGGGAATTTTTTTGCAAGTTTTGCCAAAACAGGGTAATTCCCCTTGCTTCCCTTTCCATAGATCATAGGTGGTCTGAGTACAATTACCTTAAAGTTATCATCCGCCAGTTCTCTTATTGCTACATCCGCCTGTAATTTACTATCCCCATAAAAATTAGCCGGTGTCGGAATAGTATTTTCATCTATTATCTTCTTTTTCCCATAGGGAGCAGACTCTCCATATACGATCATAGATGACATAAAGATAATTTCTTTTACGTTTTCCTCTTTTGCTTTTTGGGCTACTTCTATCGTAAGATCCGTGTTCACCTGATAGTATTTTTCTTTTGTTTCATCAGATACATTGCCAACATCAGCATGTGCAATTCCTGCCACATGATAGATAATATCATATTGAGAAAAATCGTATTCTTTCCACGCATCTCCCATCATGTCCAGTTCGTCTATCTCAAAATTTTCCGGATAGTATTTTTTTGCATAGTCAATAAAGGATTGACCTATATAAGATCCTGCGCCTGTAATAAGAACTTTTTTTTTCAAGCCTTTATCAACTTCCACCGCCTCTCTAAATCCAATATTACCAATGAGTTCTTCTTTTGTTTTCCCTTCTGTATAGTTGCGACAAGCTTTTGTCATTGCTCCCGTGCCACCTTCTACCACAGTATCGTCATGACCTACTTTTGTCACTGTTCCAAGTAGGCATTTTAAATCAAACGCCGGGGAGCTATGCCTAACCCCATATCCGTCCAGTTCGCTTTTCTTTTCTATGGAGATAGAATCTCTTCCATTGATCTGCGCCCATCCAGTAATTCCGGGCTTGTACTCATTTACACCATATTTATCTCTCTCAGCTGTAAGTACATCCTGATTCCACAATCCCGGTCTGGGACCCACCAAAGATAATGATCCATCCAGCACGTTAAACAGTTGAGGAAGTTCATCCAAAGAATGTGCACGTAAGAATTTACCCACTCTGGTAATGTACTGCTCCGGGTTCTCTAGCATATGTGTCGGTGTGTCATGCGGTGTAGACATTTTCATACTGCGGAACTTATACACGCGGAAGTATTTCTTATTCTGTCCCAGCCGCTTCTGTGTAAAAAATACAGGCCCCGGGTCATTAATCTTGATTGCTACAGCAATTCCCAACAGTATCGGTGACAACACTACAATTCCACCAAAAGATAATACAATGTCAAAACACCGCTTTACGTATTTGTCATAAAAAGAAGGCACATAATCGGAATTACCCACTGACTCCAAATGTCCTTTGACTCCATCTGCATTTTCAGCATCTTCTTCGTTTTTAACGAAGATTACCTTTTTTCCTTCAAAAGGATTCTTTTCATCACCTGCACACTGCTTTTTCTGCATTGCAGATGCTACTTTCACCCCCGCTGTCGTCAGACCTGCCAGTGCTATAACACCGTATAATATCTTTTTCGTTGTCTTTTTCATAGCATTCCTCTACTTTACACCCTGATATGTCGGTACGATTTCTTTAATGTCCTCACGGATATTATCTGTCTCATCATAAGCATCTTTGTAAATCTTGTCCAATTGCTTCTTGAAAACGTCATCATCAAATTCAATCGGTTTTCCAATATAAATCATCTTGTTTGCAGTCTTCTTCAGTCCCTCTTCGCTCATGAGGAGTTCCTCGTACATCTTCTCACCGGGGCGCAGTCCTGTACACTTGATCTCAATATCTTCTCCCGGCTTGTATCCGGAAAGTTTAATGAGGTTCGTAGCCAGATCTACAATTTTTACCGGTTCTCCCATATCCAGAACGAAAATCTCCCCGCCCCGGGCATAAGCTCCAGCCTGCAATACCAGAGATACTGCTTCCGGTATTGTCATGAAATATCGAATAATATTGGGGTCTGTAACGGTGACCGGTCCACCCTCTGCAATCTGTTTCTTAAAGAGAGGAATGACACTTCCATTACTGCCTAACACATTGCCAAACCGAACAGCCACAAAGTTGGTCTTTGACTGGCGGTTCATCATCTGAATGACCATTTCGCACATTCTCTTGGATGCCCCCATGACATTGGTGGGATTAACAGCCTTGTCCGTTGATATCAGTACGAATTTTTCCACACCGTATTTATCCGCCGCCTGAGCTGTACGATATGTACCAAATACATTGTTTTTAATTGCCTCATTCGGACTTACCTCCATGAGAGGCACATGCTTATGCGCCGCCGCATGATAGACAATATTCGGACGGTATTTTTCGAAGATGGCGTCAATTCTCTCTGTATTTCGTACGGATGCAATCAGCACAACGAGATTCAGTTGGGGATACTTCCGAATCAGTTCCTGCTGAATTTCATACGCATTATTTTCATAAATATCTACAATAATTAATTGTTTCGGTTGATGACTGGCAATCTGTCTGCACAGCTCACTTCCAATGGATCCGCCACCGCCGGTAACCAATACCACTTTATCTTTTACATAATTCAACACTTCTTCGGTGTTAATTTGAATAGGTTCTCTTCCCAGAAGGTCTTCAATTTCTACTTCTTTTAGTTTAGCAACAGACACATCGCCATTAATTAATTGATACATGCCCGGTAAAGTTCGTAATTTACAACCGGTTTCCTTACAAATATCCAAAATTTCTTTTTTTGTCTTCGTATTTGCAGAAGGTATTGCAAAAATAATTTCATCTATATTATATTCACCAACTGCATCTATAATTTTATCTCTTCCACCTATAATTGGTACTCCGCGCAGAAATTTCCCATGGCATCCATTGTGATCATCAATAATGCATTTGACATTTAGGCTCAAATATTGGCTACTTTCTATCTCTTTTAAGATTGAATTAGCTGCCGCTCCAGCACCTATAAGCATTACATTATTTGCTTTCTTTCGTCCTGTAAATTCCGTTCGTTTAGAATTGATTAGACGTAAAATCCGATAACTAAATCTTATCGCACTGGTCATAGCAAATAATAATGCCCAATATATTACGTAATAGCTCCGTGGCATCTTTTCATCTAATATATAACAGAGAATCACCTGTGCTATTGCTGCGCATGTCGTGGCAAATATAATGTTCAATAATTCAGTTGCACTTGCATATCGCCATACGCTTTTGTAAAGTTTCCATAGTGCAAAAAAAACCAGTGTTACTATAATATTAAATGCAATAATATTTTCAAGTTTCTCAAAATACCCAACCGGAATGGAAGAAAAATTGAAATCAAACCGAATATATAGGGCTCCCACAGAAGCCACTATAATAGACATAATATCAAGTAGAATCAGTGCTATGATTCTATTAATTGGAATTCTTAAAAAATTATTGTTTTTCATCCTAGCATTCTCTTTTCTGACATCTTTATATCCATTACCATTGCTCTTTTCCACGCAAAAAATACAAGAATAATCGTTATTGCCCCACTTCCCCATGAATATTCCAACATTCCAAACAACAATGGTATCAGCAGAAGTAGCAAATACGTATCACTTTCTATATTCCCTCTTTGTTCTTTCATCGCTAGTCGAACAATACTCCATAGCGCCAAAAGAACAAAACACGCTCCCATGCAAATGCCAAAATCTGTACTATATTGCAAATATATGTTGTGTGCATGTCCTATCCAATAATCAGCCACCAATTGGAACCCCTGCTCCGATTGTGGATGTCCAAAAAAATTTAAATGGTGTAAGTAGTAATTATAAATCGTCTTTCTTACTATAAAAGGATTTGAATATTCTTCGTATGTTTTTAAGACAGCTCTTTCTTCTCGTGTGAGTTCAGCTGCATATGACATTATAACAAATGGACTAGCTCCAAAAATTTTATCAGTAATAACTGTAGTTCTTCCGATTGCACTTTCTACTATTTCATTTATGTCTACGTATTTTTCCGAATTCCACGCATCCCAAGAATGCACCTTTTGCTCACTCCATTCTCCCCAAAACCATACCGGATGATGGAACACCGGAGGCAAATACCTTGTCATCCCAAACGTCACCGGAAACATCATACATATGCACAGCATCAGAAGTAACCCGTTTCTAAAATAATGTTTTTTCTTTTTCACTCCCTGATAAAATCCAAGGAATAACAACCCAAGTATAAATGATACCAGCCATACAGTTCTTCCAATTGTCATAAAAATAAACGAGTACACTACTCCTGCCCCAAGCCAGTAATACACTCTCCAGAATTTATGTTTGTTTTCTTTCGTCACATACAGTATTTTTCCAAACACTGCTGCCAACACAACCAGATAAAACATGCCATTCAGGTTGCAGTTATTATAGATTCCAGTATATCTTACCTGATCATACGGCCGGAACACACAACAGAATGCTTGAAATGCAAAAAAAGCGAAGATGACTCCGTTCATGATTCCCTGATACAAGTCCTCCTGCTCCTCTTCCGTAAAATCCGTAAGGTAAAAACATCCGAACATAATAAAATAGCAAAATGGCCATACATAATCACTTCTGGAAAAGATCATCAGAAGCATCATGACTACCCACAGCCCGAACATTCCCCTGTTCAGTTTCGGATACTTCTTTTCCTTCACTACACTGATAAACGTATGGATCACCACATAGCCAAAGAGAAAAACATCCAGACTGACCATCACACGTTCGTTCATGAAATATGCAAGAGGCTGTCCCAATACCACAAACAATGCCCCCGCCACCAGACCTATTCCTGTCCAGACAGCATACGGAATCTTATATGCCATAAATTCTTCCCATTTATAGTGTGACATAATAATAACGGCCATGAGCACTCCAGCCATATCACGAAACGTCTCTATGATGCCATCTAGGCCGGAACCAGTCTTGGTTCTCTGGTCGATCACACAGAACAGGAAAAAGCAAATGGTATATAATATCCGCTTCTTAGACCATATGTTGAATGTTTTATTCTTTATTGTAAGTTGCATATTGATATCCTCATTTTCTGCTTTTTAATAAGACCATATCTTATTGCATACTCTTTTCTATTGTAATCAATTTGGACTATAAGTACAAGCTTTTCTTTATCAGTCTATGAATTCTTAAGAAAGCAACGGATTTACATATCAAATAGACAAACCCGATACAACTATTCATACTTGATGAAAAAAGGAGATTTACTTATGAATACTTTAAACAGATACACTGCAGAATATCTCAGCTATTGCGAATATCGAAAACGTCTGAATTTCAAGACATTGAAAGCATATCGGATCGATTTAAACCAGTATTCTGTATTTTGTAATAGCTCCATGGATTTTCTATCAAGAAATACACTGGATCTGTATATTACAGAATTGCATAAACACTACAAGTCCAAGTCCGTCAAGCGAAAAATTGCCAGTCTGAAAGCATTTTTCCATTATCTGGAGTACGCAGATCTTTTAGTACAGAACCCTTTCGACAAACTGGACGTACATTTCCGTGAAGCCAAGCTCCTGCCCAAAACTATTCCTTTTCATTCCATTCAAAAATTCTTGTCTGTACTCTATGCACAAAAAAATCAGGCAGCCTCTACTTATCAGTTGAGGTGCTGCCTGCGGGATATTGCTGTGATTGAGTTGTTATTCGCTACAGGAATGCGGATTTCCGAATTATGTTCCCTTCGTCCGTCGGATATTGATCTGGAGAATAACACTGTTCTAATATACGGAAAGGGAGCCAAAGAACGCATCCTGCAGCTTGGCAACCCTGAGGTTATTTCTGCCTTAATGTTGTATCAAGATTCATTCAAAGCAGATATTTCCGACTGTGGATATTTCTTTGTCAACAAGCAAAAGCATAAATTATCGGACCAGTCCGTCCGTTTTATGATCAACCGCTATGCCGATCTTGCCGGAATAGAACAGCATATTACTCCCCATATGTTCCGACACTCCTTTGCTACTCTGTTGCTGGAACAGGATGTCGACATCCGCTATATTCAGAAAATGCTTGGACACAGTTCTATCAGCACGACAGAAATCTATACCCATGTGTCCAGCGCTAAGCAGAAGGATATTCTGGTGAATAAGCATCCTAGGAATTTTATGGTGGTCAATGAAGGATAATACACAATTATCTAATAAAGAAACGATGGATAATTTTTAGTTACTTATTTTACAAATAAGCTACAGTGTTGAGGCAATTAAAATGGGATTTATAAATACGGATAAAAAGAGAACCAATCCTAGGGTATTTTTGGATCGTGAAGATATTTTAGACTTGATCGAAAAGAATGTATGCATATATAATGAGCAAACAGCTTTTTTTAAGCTGTTTGCTTTTTATGGGATGGGGGGTATTGGAAAAAGCCAATTAATCCGCAAAATTTATCGCACTTATTCCGGTTCAAATTTATCGCTATATTACTATCCCTTGGAAATATTGAATCAGGAAACAATACCGTCTATATTGTTGCGCATTAGACAGGAGTTTGACTATACACCTCATTTTGATTATGCTTTATTCAGATATTGGGATTTTATTTCTTATGATAGGGTGGACAGAGAAAATCTGTATTCTATTTCCAAAAAGATTTTTACCGGACTTGGAAAGATTTTTGATGCCACAATTGGGTTGGGGCTAATCGATACCGGACAGCTTGTAAGAAAGGCTATAATATTATATGAAGAAAAAGTAATTACAGAGGAAGAAGATCAATTAGTATCAGAAATATTACAAGATAAGATAGAGGATTTATATACCTATTTGGTTGAAAAATTAGCAGCGGATATTCAAAAAGAGCTTGGTGGCTTGAAATATATGTTCCTTTTTGACGCATATGATTTGGGAAAATCCAATTATAAATTTGATTGGTTAAAACTTTTCATTAATTCTTTTCAAAATGGACTCTTTTTTGTAACATCAAGGGAAGAGTTAGATTGGTTTAACAATTCTAATATAGACAAGTGTGTCATAGAAAACCGTTCCTTGGAATGTATTCCCAAAGATGAAGTGCAAAAATATTTATTAAAGCAAAATTATACACAGGAACAAATTCGTTTGATTATTGAAAAAACGGATTGTATTCCATTATACCTAGATTTGGCTATTGCCATGGATAAACAAACGTTATTTTCGCCAAATATGATGATAGGTTTTGACAGTAAAGAAGATCTAGTAAAAAACTTACTCAGTCATTTGGAGCTCGAAGAGCAGTTGATTATTCAATATCTTTCAGTAGTAAATATTTTTAATGAAACAATATATGATTATGCCGTAAAATTTAACAATTTTTCTTTGCAAAATAATTCTTTTTCGGATTTTAAAAAAAGCACAATTGTACGATATGTTGAACAGTTTAACGATTTGTATAAAATTCATTCTGTTCTTGCAAATAATATCTCCTTTTTTGTCGAAGCTTCTATACGTGCCCAAATAATTGATAACTACTTAACGGTGATACATGCCAGAATTCTTCCTGATGAGAAACTTTATGATGATATAAAGTATAACCTGATTGTCAACATTTACCATTTGATAGGAACTGAAAATTTGAGTATTTCAGAGGCGCAGTCTGAAAAACTAATAGACTTATTTTTTTACCTGGCTGACAGAAGTTACAGCAACGATTTTTACAATTATATTCATAGCATAAAAAATAAGAAAAAAAGCAATCTGTTTTACATATATGAATATATTAGTGGAAAGACAACAAGGAGTTCTGACATTGTAGTAGGACTTCAGCGATTACAAAACATTCCATACAGTGGGTGTAATTTCGGTAAACATAGAAAATCACTCATATGTGACATCAATTATTTGCTTTCCATATCGGGGAAATACTCTGAAGCCGAAAAGCGAATGAATGCATTTGTCACGACTTTGACAAATGCTGAAACAAAGGAGCGGTATTATATCAAGGGAATGATTTATTATTGTGATATGCAAATGCTTCGTGGAAATTTCAAGACTGCCGCTATAGACCTAACATTATTATCTGATAACGTATTTAATAACGTATCTAACGAAAAGCTTTTTTATGAAATTCAAAAAGCCATTGGGCATTGCTATAGATTTAATTTTATGTTTGATGATGCAATAAACTATTACTCAAAAACAAATGCAAGTCCGCATAACATGGCATATTATCTTACAGTATGTTGCGAAACATACTGTTATTACAAGCCGGAAAAAGTTTTTGATTTTTTTGAGAATGCCATTGTAGAAAACGAAAAATATAATAATCATAATAACCTGGGGAAAATATATTATTCCATAGCAATCGCAATGCTTATATCACATAAAACATATCAAGCAAAGAAATACCTGCAAAGGGCGCATTCTGAGTTTAAAAGCACGAAATATTCTGCAGGAACTTTCTTTACAATGATCGCAGAAGCATATTTTGAATACTCTGAAACAAGGAATGTATCTTCTGAAACAATTATAAAAATGAAAAAGCAGTTAAGAAAAATAGATTTCATCTATGAATATCTTCTGCTTCCATTTTATGTAATGAAAGGAAACCATGAAAAAATTGAAGAGTTCCGATTGAAATACGAGTGGTTTTCTTTTGACACTACATTGAAAAATATTAAGAGTTTTCTTGCTTTGCTTTAAAACGTATGATTTGTTTTGGCTTGATGCAATTCCCTTTGGCTTCAAACGCTATGTTCAAATCATCCGTCTCATAAATTTGAAGCAATTCATCTTCACAAGTCGTCCAGTTATTCTTAATAAATTGTGCGGCTTGTGAAAGATTATTTTTAGAACCATTTCTTAAAGGAAAATATATATTTATTTCTTTTTTTACCAAGTTAGTATAGATCATTTCTGTTTTTTGTCCGTATAGATGACTAAACGAACAAATTTTCTGATTATATTCGCAACGCATAATGCATTCCAAAAGGCCAGAGGCGGTATTTGTAGCTTCAACGATTAGGTCATACTCAATATCAAACTTTGCTATATCACATCCTAAAATGTGTCCAACGAGTTCACATTTTTGATGAATTACATCATAAACATACACTGTCTTTTTTTGACAAGTATGTAAATAAAATGCACATAACATTCCAATATTTCCTGTTCCATAAATTAAAACAGTATTTATTTGAGATAAATCGTAATTATTCATGGCATGGATAATGCATGATAAAGGCTCGATGGCTGTCGCACGATAAATGGAATTAATAGATGAATCAATTTTTACCAAATAGCTATAATGAATATCAGCGTACAATGAGAAAGCTCGATTTGTAAAAAGTTCTATATCGTTTTTTTGACATAGATGGCTTTTCCCTTTTTGGCAATAACGACATTTCAAACAACGATAATTAAAGTCCGATACAACGAAGTTTCCGATTTCAATTTCCATGGCACTAGAGCAATTATGTTCAAGTACTTGTGCGACAAATTCATGCCCAAGAGATAATGGATATTCTTTTCTATATCCTAAATAGCGAGAGTAATCTCCGCCACATATTCCGCAAAACAAAAACTTGACCCTGACATAATCGGTAGGGATTTCATCTGGTAAAAGTGTATTAAAATTAACAAATTTATGTGGTGCAACAAGATAGGAAACGATATTGTCAAGCATGATTGCGCTCCTTAATCTTTATAATAAATTCTTCTGATAAATGCTTCAGCCTTTCACTGTATTCTGTACTGTGATATATCTGTGCCAACAAATTCGCAAGTTCAGGAATATCTGTAGGTAGTAATCCACTAACTGTAGCCGCTGATAATCCCATACGAATCCCATACCCTAAGTGATAGGGTAAAAGTCTATAATTCGTTAAAAATCCATATTGTTCCCAATGCTTGTACAATTCAAAAGCGTTTGTCTTATCAGAACACTGAATCCAAATATGATGTGTAATAGCTTCATTGACAGATAGTGCCTGCTGCTCGTAAACCATTAGCTGATGACTAAGTAATTCTCTCTTTAATTGTTCGGTATTGACTAACATATTATGAGAAAGGGCTTTATAGTTCTCCAAATTTTCCAACATCATTCCTAACGAATAAATAGAATAAGAATGCATATTAGATACATATGTCCCTATTTTTGAAAAAAGCTTTTCCCACATAGAATCTTTTTGTTTTGTACAATATAATGCACGTTGAGGTCCCGGAAAATTTTTATGTGTAGTCGATAATATTGCATCAAACCCCATATCAAATGGTGATATGTAATCATTTGCAATGATGTTCGTGAGATACTGGGAAGCATCAAATATTTTATATATATCCTTGTATTTGGAAAGCCACGAAAAATCTTCATAAATCGTTCCTTCACTACGATCAACAAATATTACTTTCGGATGTACTTTTTCAATTAACTGTTCGCTTTTGGCAATATCGATATGTTTTGTTTCGTAATTAATTTCCAACTCATATACGTTAAGCCCTAGCCGTTCTAGAATTGCTTTCGTTGCCATGTGTCCTCCTGCTTTTTCGGGCAGAATTATTACAGAATCGTTGATTTCTGTAATAGCCATGAAAACAGTTGTATGGGCATGCAGACCAGAAAAAAAACGCATAGATATAGCTTCCGCATTTAGAATATGGCACCATGCATGGTATATCTGATTTATATCCTTAGCAATGGAGGTACGATTCGCAAACTGTATTTTTGTATTTATCATTTCATTTTCTGAACGCAACTTATCACTATTATAGATTCCATGCAAAAAGCCTGTACTGCAAGAAAGATATTTCGGATCGGGAATATTTTCTACTGGATTAAGGATTAACTGCTTATGAAAGATTTCATTCTGCTTTTCAAGTGAAGTTGTCAAAGAATTAGAAAGCTTAGAGTAATTAAGTGACATCTATATCCCCCCTAAATTAGACATTTCTGTCAAAAGACAATTAAAAACTATCCATCGTTTCTTTATTAGATAATTGTGTATTATCCTTTATTGACTACCATTACATCCTATTTCGACTATGTAATCTTAGCGACTTTTTTTAATTATTATACTATATGTTTTTCTCAAAGAACACTTCGATTTATCGAACGATCCCCCTACTTAAAAGGCACCGATATTCCACCGATGCCTTCCTTACAACGCAATATGTATCTTTTTATCCACTATTTTCCGGGCCGCCTCTGCACAGTCCAATGTAATCTCCCGATTGTCTATATCGTAGATTTCAGTTCCGAGGATTTTGATGATTCCATTGTTGCCGGCATGCAATATTGGCAGTAATTCCTCTGCTTCTGCTGCGATCCCTTCATTGTATAATGCCTGTACCAGTTTAGGGGTGCTGAACAGAATAACGCGTTTTCCCCGGTATCTCCGGTTCACCCGTCTGAAAGAGGCATCTATTTTACCTGCGGCGCCTTTATCATCTGTAATCACACAAAATTTCCCCTCTTCTTCCGGTAATTTTGCAAGGACATGCAGACATACCGCAAGCATTTCTTCCCCAAGGTTGTCTCCTGTTTCCTTATTGTTTCGCACCCCGGAGAAAAAACGCGTGTAAAAGTCCTGAGTGTTTTTGCTTTTCTCTTCTACTATATTTCGAAGTCCCTCATCTTCAAGAAGTGTCTTTGCTATTGTACTTACTGGACTGTTGATCATCCGGATTGCCCAGATCAGGTAATTGTTCACCTGTTGTCTGGAAGAAAAGCAGCTTTCCATAATATCCTGCAATTCTTCCTCATAAACAACATACAACGCTATTCCATAATCAGCGATCTTTTTTACATATCTGACATAAGACTCTTCCAGACTATGGCTCTGTGAAGCCAGTTCCATAAGAATGCATCTGGTGATCACTATGATTCCATCCTGCTGTCGTATGTATTTCAATATTTTTTCTGCATCCTGTTCCTTAAGATTTGCATGATAACGAAAAGAACAGGTATCATAGAAAAAACATTTCTTTGACAAAAAAATGCCCTGTACCAGACTGCCCCTATTCACATATGGAGCTATATTCCCCCAGTTTTCCGGAATTTCCGAATACCCCTTTATCATTTATGATCCCCCTTTATTTCTCTGTAAAGAGAGTTCATATTTTGAAGAACCATCCGGAGTGTTCTTTCGTTCAGATATCCCTCCTGAAGGTATTCCATTCCCATACGTTTCACTACACGTTCCACCGCAATATAATCATCCTTATTGCTGGCATCCAATATACTGCTGTCCAGCCACAGGTTTTCTATTTTTTCCCGAATGGATGCCTTATCCAGTTCCATCAACTGCTGCGTAAGCATACCGGATTCTGTCAGGCCCAGTTCATAGCACCGGATCAGGGCCGCCATATAAGGTACCTGATAATAGTTCATCAAACGGATCAGCGTATCCATTTCATTATTATCCGATTGGGCCCTGAATACACGATACATCTGCCGGAAACTGCTCTCAGGCATCAGAAGCATTCCTGCAAAAATATTGGCTTCATATTCCTCTTCATGTTCAAAATAGTCATCCGCAAATTCTGCTTTTGCTTTAAATTCATTCTGAGGATAAAATGCATGATAAATCTCATGACAGATTGCAAAATTCGCATTTACCCGGGATAATGATGTATTGATCAAAATATATCCCAATGCATCTCCATGGTAGCACAGTGCCCCGATCTCTTCATCTGCAAACGGTATTTCCAGTACAATGTATCCTCTTTGGCGCAATGCAGGCCGGACGATCTGGAGAATATTCAGCATGTCTTTGTCTTCACTGATTCCGGTAAATGAATAGAACTTTGCAACTTTGCTGTTCATCTGCATTCGGTTTTTTTCACTATATTCTATTATTTTCCGTAATCTGTCGATATTCATATAATAAATACTACCTCGATATGTTTAAGAATCTTCCCTTTGCACTCATTACTTCGTCTATATTTTCTAATAATTTCAATAAAGTATTTGCTGTTTTTTCCTGTTCCTTTGCAGGCTCTCCTGCATAAAACGTGACTTTTTCAGATTCCTGCTCGCATATTTGCGGAACCGGGAATGGATCTTGTAAAAAATATTCCGTATTCTCGCCTAAAGCAGCAGATATTTTCTCCATATCCGTTCCGGTAATGTCTTGTACTCCGGTCAAAATTCTGGACATCTTCTTGGCATCAATCCCTGTTTTCATGCTAAGATAAGTCTGTTTGATCTTCCTGGCATCTAAGTACAAATTCAGGTTCTCGATATATTTGGTCATATGTTCCAGTCCTCTCCGTTATTTATGGTATGATAAGTTCAAAAATCCATGCTATCACACTCTATATCATGTCCGGTGTCCTATTTATTATACACTTTTTGTTAGACAATGCAACAATTTTATCTCATTATATGAGTTTTCTATATGATTTTATTACTTATATTGTCCATGCTTTACATTTTTGTCATTGTTTAATCTTATTATATGACTTTATTCTCCCGTCATCCCGGCTACCACCGTCACAGATTCCTTCCCATAATACTCCGCGCAGGCCGTATTTACCCACACATAGCCATTCTCGGGCTGCAGATCGGTATACATGAGCAGTTCCACATAATTCAGCGGTCGGAACACCGGATTTTTCACGGAATCATCCTTCAGCACCGCGATCCGCTCTTCCCAACCGGCACCGTAGGCCTGTGCCCAGCCGTTTCTCCACATGCGGTAGGCACGGTAACTGGTGGTGCTCTGGACATTGCCGAACAGAACGACTGCTGCCAGAAGTGCCCCCGTCACTGCAAAATAACGCAGGAGGTATTTCTGTGCCAACAGGTCTGCCTTTTCACTCTTTTCCGCTTTCAGAACCCGCTTTGCGATCCAGCCACACCAGTACAGTACATTGGCCACCATCCACAGCACATAAAAATACCAAAGGATAGCTCCCTGCCTGCCGCCGCCCATGGTGCCGTCCACGTAGATCGTTGCAGTAGCCTGGGAGGCGTATACTCCGAAAGTCAGCGCAGTAAACAGGCCGGGGAAGCGAAACTCATAGTTCATTTTTCTGACCGCTTTCCAGAAGAAAGGGATCAGCAGAACCAGTAACAGCAGGACCTTCAGATTCGTCCAGCTGATAATATTCAGAAAAGTTCTCTCCAGGGACAGCCAGATGGCCATCAAAGGGGAATTGGCTGTGCTGCCGCCAAAATTGCCGTTGAGTCTGGTGGCTGTCAGCGGAGAAGTCACACACATCAATACGCTGAGTGTCTCTAACAGTGTCACGATCCAGGTCCGGCGGAAAGCATCTTTACGGCAGATCAGAAATAATATCTGCAGACAGATCAACAGGCACATGGTGGATACGCTGGTGGAAAAATTGTTACCACCCACCAGAATCGCCAGCAGGCAGGCCAGCACGGTAAGCACGACCCGCTTTGCCTTGCCGGTCTCGCGAAGCGCAATTTCCAGATACAGTGTCAGCAGGACCAGTGACAAGCTATACACAAAAGTGTAATTCACCGAACCGTTATACCAATAAAAGCTTTCCTCCGGATAGGGGCAGTAAAGCACCTGGAGAATTGCCATGGGAATACCGATGGGCAGGATCAGCCAACGGTTCTCCTTTGCCTGGCCCGCAATGCATTCTCTGAGCAGCAGGAACTGGGACAGGATCACGGAACCGATCATCAGATAGGGGGTGATCCGGTAAAAATGTTCTCCAAATGCCGCAGGCTGCAAAGCCGACAGAATCAGTATGGAAAATCTGGCTTCCCACACATTTTGTGCCAATGTCTGGTATATCGCATGAAATACACCGTCGATGCCTTCTCCAGCCTGCATTGCCCGGTACATATATTTTCCGAAAGACCAGTCATCCGCAGAGGGATAATCGTATTTTGCGATCGTAAACAGCGGCCACAGGATCACCGCCAGTGCCAGGATCCACGCGATGTGGATCAATATCATTTTCTTTCGTTCTGTCAGTTTCATTGGTATAAAATATCCTTTCTTACAATAGATCCGGTGTCCAGTCCATATCTACATCACTTCCGCCGCTGTCTCCACCGGAACTGCCGCTGTCACTGCTTCCGCTATCGTTGCTGCCAGAATCACTACTGCCGGAATCACTGCTGCC
>OGEE01000353.1_pt1 | contig 35978 bp, 32 predicted proteins | sample 1570571 | NCBI WGS metagenome assembly OGEE01 (sample SAMEA2582169, study PRJEB24529) | metagenome | biome: Human gut stool | place: China | collected 2011
CTCGCATGGTAGAGGACATCTCTTACAACAACGCTCGCAACTACTTCAAGTTCTACTAATCCATAAAGTAGCAACTTAAGCAAAATACTAAGGCAAATCCCTTCATGGCATCAGAATGGTGTTGTGAGGGGATTTGTTGCTTGAAGACAATGAAAACCGATAGCTAATGGGAATAATAGACAGAATCATAGGCTTTTACGAGGATATCAGGGAGTTCAATTCTTCCAATATCCAGGATTTCCGGGGCAAGTTGAAGTCTTGGATCAAGATGGGTATGCTCGCTGGTCGCATCTTCTACGTCAAGGATATGTGGGCTAGGGATGTGGCGGCGTTGACCTTCGCCTCGTTCATGGCGCTGATTCCGTTTATGGCGATGATGTTTGTCATTGCCCGTGGCTTCGGCTACACCGCCCTGCTCGAATCGTGGATTTCGAGCACTTTCGAGGCGCAACCCGTTGTGGCTCAGACCATCGTGAACTTCGTTCATAATTACATAGAGAACACGCAGAGCAACTATATCATCGGTACGGGTATCGTGATGTTTCTCTATACCATCATCTCGCTGATGCAGAAGATAGAGCTTACCTTCGACGACATCTGGCATACGGGCGAGCGTTCGTGGAAGCAGATTGTTACCCAGTATCCAACCATCCTCTTCGGCTTGGGCATGATGATACTCTTTGCGTCGTTCATCAATGTATGGACGGTGAATGTGATAGACGATGTAGACAAGATTGCCGATATGGGCGAGGCGATTCCGTCGTTTCTCCTGCATCTGGCGGCATTCGTCCCGATGTTCTTCTTCTTCGTGTTCTGCTATTGCGTGATTCCGAACACCTATATCCGGTTTCGAAGCACCCTGGTGCCATCGTTCCTGGCAGGTGTCAGCATGACGGCATTGCAGTATGGCTACATCTATCTGCAGGTGTTCCTTTCCAGCTACAACGTCATCTACGGTTCGCTGGCGGCGATTCCGCTTTTCCTGCTGTGGCTTCAGATTTCGTGGGCGATTGTGGTATTCGGAGCCTTGCTCTGCTATACCAATCAGAATCTGCATCATTACGATCTGGATTTGAAGTACGACCATGTGAAGCTGGAGCACCGCATCAAGGTCTGCGCCGTGGTGATGCATCTGGTTTGCCATCGCTTCAACGAGGGTAAACCGGCTTATTCGCCTCAGCAGATGCATCAGATAACGAGGATTCCGCAGCAGCTCATCAACAGGGCTGTGAGCGAACTCTTGAAGGCTAAGTTGCTGGTAGAGATAAGGTTGGAGAAGAGAGGAAGCTTCGAGGAATCTATCGTGCTGCATCCGATAGAGAAGATAGATCATCTCACTTATGGCGTGATGATAGAGCGCCTCTTTACGAGTGGCGAAGATGTGGCAGCACTTGCCGATTTGAACCAGGAGTGGGCGATGTGGAAAGACATCGACCTGGTTAATTCTACCTTCGTGGAAAGCGGCAGTAAGATTCATTTCGTATGAAATAATAATGATAATAGAATATAAAACCTTTAAACCATTTAGTGTATGAGAAAATTTATTTCTTTTGCAGTCTTGGCATTGTTGGCTTCTTCCATGTCGGCACAGACCGTTGCCAACATGAAAGATTTGAGTGCCGAGAAAAAATCTGCTGCTGTTAACCTGAAGTTGACAGGAACTTTGACAACCACGAGAAATTCCGATTTCCGACAGCTTCGCGATCTCGCCTGGCAGTTGAGAGACCTCGACCTGAGCGAGGCTACCTGTCCCGTTCTCCCGAAGAACGCCTTCCATTCCCGTCATCATCTGCAGCATATCATCCTGCCAAATCAGTTGCAGGAAATAGGAAGTCAGGCATTCTTTGCCTGCGATAACCTGCAGGAAGTGGTGATTCCGCAGGGTGTAACCAAGGTGGGCGCTGCCGCCTTCTCGGGCTGTAAGAAGCTGAAAACCATTACTATCAATGGTGCTCCAGAGTTGGGTGAGTTCGCTTTTGCCAATCTTGAAGGAGTTAAGCTCATCAAGGTAAATTCCAAGATTCCGCCAAAGGCAGCCGCTACGGCTTTCTCGGGAATCAAAATGCGTGGTGTGAAACTGGTGATGCCAAGGGGCAGCGAGAAACTCTATCGCAAGGCGGCAGGCTGGAACGCTTTCTTTGGCGAGGTGAAGCAGGCTAGGGAAGTTTGCAACCCCGAAGCTTGTCTGATTCCAACCCCGATGGATCTGAAGGTGAATGCCAAGGCGACTCCTTTGCAGGTGGCAGGAAACTGGAAGGTGGTGGCTGCCAACGGATTGGCCAACGAGCAGGAGCATGCCGAGAGAATCCTGAAGGAAAGAACTGGCGGACTGGATGCCTATGGCAAGAATGCCAGGAAGGGCGGAAACGCCAAGCAGGGCAGTCAGCTCACCATGACCCTCGCCCTGGACGAGAGCCTTCCAGACAAGGAGGCATACACCCTGGAAATACAGCAGAAGGGTGTGGTTATCAAGGGCAAGACCGCAACGGGCGTATTCTATGGCTTGATGACTTTCGACCAGCTGCTTCGTGGCGATGCTTCGAAGGTAGGCTGCGATGCCATCCCTCAGTTGGTGGTAAAAGACCAGCCTCGCACCCATGTGAGAGAGCTGATGGTAGACCCATGCCGCATCTTCATTCCATACGAGGATTTGAAGGCATTCGTTCCGGAGATGGCACGCTATAAGCTCAACATGCTCCATCTGCATCTGGTGGATGACCAGGCTTGGACCATCGAAATCAAGAAATATCCCCGTCTCACTGCCGAAGCGAGCAGCCGCTGGGGCATGGACGATATGCTGATGCCTATCAAGGGCTATTACACCCAGGAACAGATGCGCGATTTCGTGGCCTACTGTGCCAAGTATCATATCCAGGTGGTTCCTGAGATTGAGATGCCGGGTCATGAGGTGGCTGCCATCAGCGTTTATCCCGAACTCACCTGCAAGGGCGTGAGAAAGCCTATCCGCACCACCTGCGGCGTATCGGATGAACTGCTCTGTGCCGGAAATGAGTTTACCTACGAATTCTTGGGCAATGTGTTCAAGGAGCTGGCTGATGTCTTCCCATCTGAGTACATCCATCTGGGTGGCGATGAGGCAGGCAATCCTGCACTCGACTGCTGGACCACCTGTCCTAAGTGTCAGGCATTGAAGAAGAAGCTCGGCATCACCTCTACCGACCGTTCGGAAAACTGGAAGTTGCAGGGTTATCTCTTCGACCGCATTATTGACTTGCTCCGTACCCAGTATCACAAGACTCCGATGTTCTGGTATGAGACCGATTTCAAGAAGATTCAGCCAGGATGTGTCACCTTTGCATGGCGTGCCGGCTTAACCAAGGAAGCTTTGGTGGCAGCCGTAGAAAACAATGCCCGCATCCTGCTCTGTCCGGGAGAGCATTGCTATTTCGACTATCCGATGGCGAAGGGCGATATGCCAGAGGTAAACTGGGGTATGCCGGTTACTTCCCTGAAGGCAACCTACGATTTGGATCCAGCCTGGGGAATGGGCGAGGATTTCGAGAAGAACAATCTCTTCGGTGTAGCCGGCACCCTGTGGAGCGAGTGTATCAACTCGCCTGAGCGCATCTACTATCAGGCATATCCTCGTTCGCTTGCCTTGGCAGAGGCAGGATGGAGTTTCCAGAAAAACCGTTCATGGGAGAGCTTCCTGACAAGACTGAAGCCAACTGTGAAGGATATGATGCGAAGAGGCATCACCTTCTCGATGGAATATTAAGCAAGAGGGGCGAGTTCCGTAAAAGGAACCCGCCCCATCTTTATAGTATGCTCGGCATGAGCATTGTCTAATGGGTGCAAGTCCCTAGTAAGCCCTAATAGCGGGAATTACCTAGCCAATGGCAAGGGTGTCCATCGTGAGTTGGAATCTGAAAGAAGCCGGCGGCAAACATCTGACCTAACGTACAGAAACTTCATACAAGGCATATGACCGTGGATTAGATTGCTATACAAATCAAAGTCCCATAGCTATTCGGAACGGTTGGTGTAAATGAAGTGGGTATAAGATGGAAAGACAATGCCCTTATCCGAGGAGGTCTCACGGACTTGTCGAATAGCTATGTTGCGAAAGGCAAGGAGTAAAGCTAGCCGTGAGAAGTCAGCAGATGTCATAGTAGTGTGCTTTTCGATATAGCGCATGAAGGACAGAACCTATATTAAACGATAGTAATTGAAACATACCTTATGAAAGTAAGAACGCAGAAAACATTGGCAGAAGTTAATGGCTGCCCCCAAAGAGCTAGGACGGAATCCGAATGGTATGGGGGAGCGCAGACTTTCATGTGGATGTGTGAAGACAACATCGTGGAAGTACCATTCGACAAGGAGCACTTGTTGGAGCGAATCCTTAGTCCCGACAACTTGAACCAAGCCTACAAGGCGGTGGTTCGCAACAAGGGATGCGGCGGTATCGACAAGATTTCTTGTGAGGAACTCCTCCCTTGGCTCTTGGCTAACAAGGATTCTCTGATACGTTCCTTGCAGGACGGTTCATACCGTCCGAACCCAGTCCGTCGAGTAGAGATACCGAAGGACAATGGCAAGAAGCGCCTGTTGGGCATCCCCGCCGTGGTTGACCGATTGGTGCAACAAGCCATCAACCAAACCTTGACACCCATCTATGAGCGACAGTTCTCGCCACGGAGTTACGGCTTCCGCCCAAGGCGAGGATGCCACGATGCACTTAGGGGAGCGCAGAAGATAATCGACAATGGCTATATATACGTTGTCGATTTAGACTTGGAACGCTTCTTCGACACGGTGAGTCATAGCAAACTCATAGAAATCCTAAGCCGAACCATCAAGGATGGGAGGGTCGTCAGCCTTATACACAGATAGTCTTCGCAAGGCAGGGTATGTCACGCTGATGGGTTCGTATCTCGAATGGCATCCAAAATAGGAACCGCCGTATGCGGAACCGCACGTACGGTGGTGTGGGAGGTCGGTGAATGCGAAAGTAGGAGGTAAATGCCTCTTATGAGTAACATTTACCTCCTACCCGATTACTGTTTTACAGTCAATTATGCTCTTTTATATCCCGGAGCATCACAAAAATGAGAGGTTATCAGTAATCGACTGTAACCACCCATTATTGAACAGCAACTTTCTTCAAGCTACCATCGCTATACTTCACGATATTCAATCCCTTGGTTGGAGCAGACAATTGCTGACCATTTACTGAATAGCGAGCTATCTCCTCAACATCGGTAGAGATTGTAGTCTTGTCGATGCCTGTTGGTTCGAATTCTACGATGTTCTCAAAGTAGTAGCGAAAGTCAGAGTGCCTGTAATGAGAATAAGTTCCTATTGGTACATAAAGTGTGCATCTCTTGGCATCAACTCCAAAGAATACATGCGAACCTATTTTTGGTACTTTCTCTGCATATACATAAATAGAAGTTAATCCTCTACAACTAGAGAATGCGCTAGAGCCTATTGAGGTAATACCAGCAGGAAGGGTTAAACTCGTTAATCCGTCACAGCCATAGAATGCGTCTGCCCTGATTGAGGTAATACCAGCAGGAAGGGTTAAACTCGTTAATCCGCTACAACCACAGAATGTGGCACCGCCTATCTCGGTAATACCAGCAGGAAGGGTTAAACTCGTTAATCCGCTACATCCATAGAATGCGCTAGAGCCTATAGAGGTAATACCAGCAGGAAGGGTTAAACTCGTTAATCCGCTACAGTAAAAGAATGCGTAATCGCCTATCTCGGTAATACCAGCAGGAAGGGTTAAACTCGTTAATCCGCTCAAGCTCTCGAATGCGTAATTGCCTATTGAGGTAATACCAGCAGGAAGGGTTAAACTCGTTAATCCGCTACAGCCTTCGAATGCGTGATCGCCTATCTCAGTAATACCAGCAGGAAGGGTTAAACTCGTTAATCTGTGACAGTGCTCGAATGCGTAAGGGCCTATTACATCATTAGAAGTATAATAATCAAAAATATAGTAATCCCCACCTTTTACAATCTTTGCCTCAGACAAATCTAATACAGAAAGCTTTCCGTAAGCATTATGGGCTCCAGCCATCTCACGAATCCTAAACCAATCCGTACCATTTATCTCACCAATAATCTTCAAATTGGTAATCTTAAACATTTTACTACTTGGAATACTATCAGGCAAAGTACCAGCCTTTTCCAAATGAATGGTGATTTGCCTTGTAATCAAGTTGTTATCGGCATAAAGCGACAAACAACCAAGCAACAGAAACATCAAGGTTAAAATACTACCTTTCTTAATAATTTGTTTCATAACTATTTTATTTTAATTAGACATTAAATATCATGGTAAAAACTATTCAGACTGCGTATTGACTCAAGTCGCTGCATCTTTCCTTTACTCACCATAACGGTTTTTAGCAATTCTAGCGATGCAGTGAAACGCAGCACTACTAGGCTTAATATGCTGGTTTACAGCCAAGTATACTCTTCCATGTTGCGCAACTTCTCCAGTTACTCAGCCTTATAAGCCTTCAGCCTATTTACCCATTCCGCCATCTTTGACAGATGAGCTCTTGATTACTATTGTTTCATTTACATGTACCATAAGCCTATAGTTTTATATTTGGGGCAAAGATACTACTTTTATATGAAACAACCAAATTTTGGGCAGAAAATTTCACTCCGACCTCCAATAAATCGATAAGTCGGCGCTCTGTGTCTGAAAAATCCGGCATAACCTTATCTATTTAGTTAATATTCAAAATGCAAAGTAAATGAATATTAGCCTAATAGACAAGTTTTCGGAGTATTTTTAGTTTTCTTTGGCCTTTGAAAATGGTTAGGACAACTGTCGCCGAATGTTTATAAATGCGCGAAAAACACAAGAAAGATGAAAAAGTTCGTACTATACTATTTTAGGTGATTCATATTCCATGAGTTCTCACTAAAGCGGGGGGCAGCTAGCCATGACAGCGAAGATCATCGGGTTGGGAGAGTTTGCTTTTGCCAATCTTGAAGGAGTTAAGCTCATCAAGGTAAATTCCAAGATTCCGCCAAAGGCAGCCGCTACGGCTTTCTCGGGAATCAAAATGCGTGGTGTGAAACTGGTGATGCCAAGGGGCAGCGAGAAACTCTATCGCAAGGCGGCAGGCTGGAACGCTTTCTTTGGCGAGGTGAAGCAGGCTAGGGAAGTTTGCAACCCCGAAGCTTGTCTGATTCCAACCCCGATGGATCTGAAGGTGAATGCCAAGGCGACTCCTTTGCAGGTGGCAGGAAACTGGAAGGTGGTGGCTGCCAACGGATTGGCCAACGAGCAGGAGCATGCCGAGAGAATCCTGAAGGAAAGAACTGGCGGACTGGATGCCTATGGCAAGAATGCCAGGAAGGGCGGAAACGCCAAGCAGGGCAGTCAGCTCACCATGACCCTCGCCCTGGACGAGAGCCTTCCAGACAAGGAGGCATACACCCTGGAAATACAGCAGAAGGGTGTGGTTATCAAGGGCAAGACCGCAACGGGCGTATTCTATGGCTTGATGACTTTCGACCAGCTGCTTCGTGGCGATGCTTCGAAGGTAGGCTGCGATGCCATCCCTCAGTTGGTGGTAAAAGACCAGCCTCGCACCCATGTGAGAGAGCTGATGGTAGACCCATGCCGCATCTTCATTCCATACGAGGATTTGAAGGCATTCGTTCCGGAGATGGCACGCTATAAGCTCAACATGCTCCATCTGCATCTGGTGGATGACCAGGCTTGGACCATCGAAATCAAGAAATATCCCCGTCTCACTGCCGAAGCGAGCAGCCGCTGGGGCATGGACGATATGCTGATGCCTATCAAGGGCTATTACACCCAGGAACAGATGCGCGATTTCGTGGCCTACTGTGCCAAGTATCATATCCAGGTGGTTCCTGAGATTGAGATGCCGGGTCATGAGGTGGCTGCCATCAGCGTTTATCCCGAACTCACCTGCAAGGGCGTGAGAAAGCCTATCCGCACCACCTGCGGCGTATCGGATGAACTGCTCTGTGCCGGAAATGAGTTTACCTACGAATTCTTGGGCAATGTGTTCAAGGAGCTGGCTGATGTCTTCCCATCTGAGTACATCCATCTGGGTGGCGATGAGGCAGGCAATCCTGCACTCGACTGCTGGACCACCTGTCCTAAGTGTCAGGCATTGAAGAAGAAGCTCGGCATCACCTCTACCGACCGTTCGGAAAACTGGAAGTTGCAGGGTTATCTCTTCGACCGCATTATTGACTTGCTCCGTACCCAGTATCACAAGACTCCGATGTTCTGGTATGAGACCGATTTCAAGAAGATTCAGCCAGGATGTGTCACCTTTGCATGGCGTGCCGGCTTAACCAAGGAAGCTTTGGTGGCAGCCGTAGAAAACAATGCCCGCATCCTGCTCTGTCCGGGAGAGCATTGCTATTTCGACTATCCGATGGCGAAGGGCGATATGCCAGAGGTAAACTGGGGTATGCCGGTTACTTCCCTGAAGGCAACCTACGATTTGGATCCAGCCTGGGGAATGGGCGAGGATTTCGAGAAGAACAATCTCTTCGGTGTAGCCGGCACCCTGTGGAGCGAGTGTATCAACTCGCCTGAGCGCATCTACTATCAGGCATATCCTCGTTCGCTTGCCTTGGCAGAGGCAGGATGGAGTTTCCAGAAAAACCGTTCATGGGAGAGCTTCCTGACAAGACTGAAGCCAACTGTGAAGGATATGATGCGAAGAGGCATCACCTTCTCGATGGAATATTAAGCAAGAGGGGCGAGTTCCGTAAAAGGAACCCGCCCCATCTTTATATAAATCTCTCTTTATTTCTAAAGTGATTCAGATATATTCATATATATATCGTAGTGTTGCTATTCTTACTTGCTCAAGCTAACAGAATGGCTCATGTTAGCCATTTCAGGAATTGAGTTTACTACGTGTTTCAAGAACATGCCCATGCAAAGAACCATACCTGAAAACATAACTGCGGCGAAAGCCATTGTAAAAATAGTCATCATAATTATTAACTTTTTTAAAATTTATTATTTGTTATTCCTTAAATACGAGTGCAAAGTTAACACTTTTTTATCAAATAACGGCATCTTTTGCCGAGAAATATCATTGCAATATGCTTTTCTTGATATGGGTCAACCACTTGTTTTTGGCCTTGAAAATGACACTTTGCTATCATTTTTGCTAGTTTTGTGGCAATAATTTATATATCACTTTGTTTCTACTTTGTTATGTGTGTAACAAGGTAAGGCTTCCTATCAGATGATAAGAAAAGGGCGCTTCGTCCTAAAGGATGAAACGCCCTCAACTTTTATGCTGTTAAAGCTGAATTTATGAATTCATGGAAATCAGGAACTCCTCGTTGTTGCGAGTAGTCTGCATGCTCTTGTGGATGGTATTCATCGCCTCGATAGGGTTCATATCTGAAATGAACTTGCGCAGAATCCACATGCGGTCGAGCGTCTTCTTGTCCTGCAAGAGGTCGTCGCGACGGGTAGAAGAAGCCACCAGGTTGACGGCTGGGAAGATGCGCTTGTTGCTGAGTGAGCGGTCGAGCTGCAACTCCATGTTACCGGTACCCTTGAACTCCTCGAAGATAACCTCGTCCATCTTGCTACCTGTATCAATCAGGGCTGTAGCGATGATGGTGAGAGAACCGCCACCCTCGATGTTACGGGCTGCACCGAAAAAGCGCTTTGGCTTCTGCAATGCGTTGGCATCCACACCACCGGTCAACACCTTACCTGATGCTGGGGCTACGGTGTTGTAGGCACGTGCCAGACGGGTGATGGAGTCGAGGAAGATGACTACATCGTGACCGCACTCTACCATGCGCTTTGCCTTCTCCAAAACGATGCCCGCAATCTTCACGTGGCGCTCGGCTGGCTCGTCGAAGGTAGAGGCGATGACCTCTGCATTCACGGTGCGAGCCATATCGGTAACCTCCTCAGGACGCTCGTCGATGAGCAGCATCATGAGGTATGCTTCTGGGTGGTTGGCTGCGATGGCGTTGGCAATGTCCTTCATCAGGATGGTTTTACCGGTCTTTGGCTGAGCCACGATGAGCGCACGCTGTCCCTTACCTATTGGTGAGAAGAGGTCTACCACGCGGGTGCTCAGGTTGGTGGTGCGACGGTCGCCGCAGAGATCAAACTTCTCGTTAGGGAAGAGTGGGGTGAGGTGCTCGAATGGAACACGGTCGCGTACCTCTGATGGGTCACGGCCATTGATCTTGTCGATGCTGGTAAGTGGGAAGTACTTCTCTCCCTCGTGAGGAGGACGCACGTGGCACTGAACTACATCACCCGTCTTCAATCCATATCGCTTCACGAAATTGGTAGCCACATAGATGTCGTCTGGAGAAGAAAGATAGTTGAAGTCGCTGCTGCGAAGGAATCCGTAGCCGTCTGAAAGCACTTCGAGCACACCATTGGCGCTGATGATGTTGGAGAAGTCGTATTCTGGCTCCCTGTTGGCTGTCTGAGGTGCAGCGGCAGGAGTGTTGCCGGATGCAACCGGAGTGGTAGGGCGATCGAAGATATCGTATGTTGGCGTGGCTGCCTGGTCTTCGATTGGAATATCTACCACGGTGATGAAGTCGGTGCCGTCGCCTGGGTCGCCGCTCCAGACGCCGTCTGGAGTAGTCGCGGCTGCAGCGCCTGCGGCATTGTTTGCCTTCTTGACGGTCTCTTTAGCCTCTGCCTTTTCCTCATGGTCTGCTGGCTTATCGTTATGAGAGTTGAGCTTTGCCTGGAGCATAGCCATCAGTTCGTTATTGCTTTCGCTGTTGTCGCTGGATTCGCCAGTGGCAAACTGGGCTTCAGGAATGAAATGCTCTTCGCTCTCTGCGACTGCTGCCTGGTCAGACTCAGCCTGTGCTGTCTGTTCTGCGCTAGCCTGTGCCGCCTGCTCTTCGTTGATCTGTGCCTCCTGCTCATCATCAGTCTGTGCATTCTGCTCAGTCTCGCTGTTGCTCTCGGCATCAAAAAGATTGCCTTCATTTTCGCTTTCCTCTTGCTGCTGAGCAGCCTGCTGCATCTTGATGGCAGCTGCTTTAGCCGCAGCAATGGCCTCCAGTTCTGCCTTGCTCTTTCTGCCTCTGTGCTTTGGGAAAGCAGCCAGCGGATCTGCTGTGGCTGCGGCTCCCTGTGGGGCTGCATCCTGCGATGCATCTACAGGTCCGGTAGCCTGGTTCTTCATCACGTCGAAGTTCTCGCCATCAGTTCCATTGACAGAATAAACACGGTCTTCTTTCTTGCTGGCAATGCGTGTACGTTTACGCTTTGGTGCAGCATCATCTGTTGGGCCTTCAGCCTGGGCATCAAGGATGGTATAGATAATAGTCTCCTTGTTGTCGCCTGACTTAATCTTGGCTCCAATCTCTTTAGCAATGTCCTTCAGTTGAACGACACTTTTTGCTGATAATTCGTCTTTGCTATACATTATTATATTGTATATTATATGATTTTTCTATGAAATGTAGCGTTTCGAGAATGGAAACACTAGATGTTTTGATTAAATTCGGTGCAAAGATAACTAAAAAAATTGTTTCTGCCAAATAAGATAGCCAAAAAATTTTGTTTCTGCCAATTTTTTTTGTAACTTTGCACACAAAAATAACAAAAATGGCTAGTCAAATACCGTATTTAGACGTTCAAAACCTCACCAAACGTTTTGGAGCTGAGGTTCTTTTTGATAATATCTCCTTCTCTATCGCTGAAGGACAGAAGGTGGGACTCGTGGCGAGAAACGGCACGGGCAAATCTACGTTGATGTCGGTGCTCATGGATAAGGAGGGACATGAGAGTGGCGACATCATCTATCGCCGCGACCTGAAGGTGGGCTATCTGGAACAGTCGCCGAAGTTCGACCCGGAAGAGAGCGTGCTGGAGGCTTGCTTCAACCACGAGGATGACCCCGAAAAGGTGCTCAAGGCTAAGCAGATTCTCACACAGTTGCATATCACCAACATGGATCAGCCGATGGGGCAGTTGAGTGGCGGTCAGCAGAAACGTGTGGCGCTTGCCAATGTGCTGATTGATGAGCCCGACTTCCTGATGCTCGATGAGCCTACCAACCACCTCGACCTGGAGATGATTGAGTGGCTGGAGGGCTATCTGAACCGTGGCAACAAGACCATCTTCATGGTAACCCACGACCGATTCTTCCTCGACAAGGTGTGCAATACCATCCTGGAACTCGATGATAAGACCATCTACACCTATCGTGGCAATTATGCCTACTATCTGGAAAAACGACAGGAGCGCATGGACAACCTGCGTGCCGAAATCCAGCATTCCAAGAATCTCTATCGCAGAGAGCTGGACTGGATGCGTCGCCAGCCTCAGGCTCGCGGTCATAAGGCGAAGTATCGTGAGGATGCCTTCTACGAGTTGGAAAAGGTGGCAAAGCAGCGCATCGAAGACCGACAGGTTCGCCTGAAGGCTTCTACCGTATATATCGGTTCCAAGATTTTCGAGTGCCAGTATGTGAGCAAGGCGTTCGACGACAGGGGTAAGAAGAAGGTGATTCTCGACAACTTCTACTACAACTTTGCCCGATTCGAGAAGATGGGCATCGTGGGTAACAACGGTACGGGTAAATCTACCTTCATCAAGATGCTCCTGGGCGAGGTGCAGCCCGATAGCGGCAAGTTTGATATCGGAGAGACCGTGCGCTTCGGCTATTTCTCGCAGGAGGGATTGAAGTTCCGTGAAGACCAGAAGGTCATCGATGTCATCACCGAGATTGCCGACTATATCGACCTGGGAAATGGCAAGCACATGACGGCTTCGCAGTTCCTGCAGTTCTTTCTCTTCACTCCCGAGGAGCAGCACAACTACGTATATAAGTTGAGTGGTGGCGAGAAGCGCAAGCTCTATCTCTGCACGGTGCTGATGAGGAATCCTAACTTCCTGGTGCTCGATGAGCCTACCAACGACCTCGATATCCAGACCCTCCAGGTATTGGAAGAATACTTGCAGGATTTCGCCGGTTGCGTCATCGTGGTGAGTCACGACCGCTATTTCATGGACAAGGTGGTGGACCATCTCCTGGTGTTCAAGGGCGAGGGCGAGATTCAGGATTTCCCTGGCAACTATACGCAATATCGTGACTGGAGCCGTTTGCAGGAGAAGGATGAGGCAGAGAAAGCAGCGGCTGCAGCGAAAACCACAGCCAGCAACAGCGCCAGCACAAACGATGGAGCCGGCACCGCCAAGCGTGATGCCAACTTTGAGAACAAGCGCAAGATGAGCTACAAGGAGAAGCGTGAATATGAGCAGCTGACCCAGGAAATAGATAAGCTCACCGAAGAGCAGAAAAAGTTGGAAGAGGCCCTTTGCAGCGGCACCCTCTCGGTAGAGGAACTGACGGAAAAGAGCAAGCGCCTGCCTGAAATTAAGGATGAACTTGACGAGAAGGAAATGAGATGGCTGGAATTGGCAGAAATGCTCTAGGCTTTGAACTTTGTGCGTTGAACATTGAACTTGATGATAAGTTGGTGTGCTGCGAACTTGATGATAAGTTGGTGTGCTGCCTTTAATAATTAAACATTTATAAAAGAAAATAGAAAGAATGGAAATTAAGAAATCAGAATTTACAATATCGGCTCCACGAGTGAGCATGTGTCCTAAAGATAACAAGGCTGAGTATGCCTTCATCGGCAGAAGTAACGTGGGCAAGTCGAGCCTCATCAATATGCTCTGCAATCACAAGGGTTTGGCTAAAACTTCAGCCACTCCGGGTAAAACCCTGCTCATCAACCACTTTATCATCAATAACGAATGGTATCTGGTCGACCTTCCTGGCTATGGCTTCGCCAAGCGCTCCAAAACCGTGCAGAAGCAGTTGGAGCAGATGATCAGCAGCTATATCCTGCAGCGCCCACAGTTGGCAAACGTCTTCGTACTCATCGATGTGCGCCACGACCAGCAGAAGATAGACCGTGAGTTCGTGGATTGGTTGGGCGAGAGCAATGTGCCTTTCTGCATCGTCTTCACCAAGGCTGATAAGTTGGGTCCTGTCAAGGCTCGCATGAATGCAGAAAAGTGGATGCACGCCCTGGAAGACCGTTGGGAGGCGCTCCCTCCATACTTCATCACCAGCAGTGAGAAGAAGACGGGTCGTGACGAGGTGCTCGACTATATCGACGAAATCAACAAGTCTCTGGCAGGAGAGTAACTGCCGGATGTCTTCTAAAAAGAGAAGAAAAGAATGAAACAGATTAACTGGGGATTTATCGGCTGCGGTGAAGTAACCGAAAAGAAGAGCGGTCCGGCATTCAACGAGGTGGAGGGATCGCAGGTTGTTGCGGTGATGAGCCGTAGCGAACAGAAGGCGCGAAGCTATGCCGAGCGCCATCATATAAGAAAATGGTATACCGATGCGCAGGAACTCATCGACGACCCTGACGTGAATGCCGTCTATATCGCTACGCCACCGTCATCACACGCCACCTTTGCCATCATGGCGATGCATGCAGGCAAGCCTGTATACGTAGAAAAGCCTCTGGCAGCAAGCTATAACGACTGTATCCGCATCAACAGAATCAGCGAGCAGACCGGTGTGCCTTGCTTTGTGGCATACTATCGCAGGTATCTTCCTTACTTTCAGAAAGTGAAGGAGATTATCAACAGTGGAACTATCGGAGAAATAGTCAATGTACAGGTTCGCTTCTCTGTGCCTCCCCGTGACTTGGATTACAAAAGCGGCAAGGAGATGCCTTGGCGTGTGCAGCCAGACATTGCTGGTGGCGGCTATTTCTACGATTTGGCGCCTCATCAGATAGACCTGTTGCAAGACCTCTTTGGCGTGATTACCCGTGCCCATGGCTATCCTGCCAACCGTGCGCATCTCTATAAGGCAGAAGATACGGTATCGGCATGCTTCTTCTTCGAGAGTGGCGTGACGGGTAGCGGCAGCTGGTGTTTCGTGGGACATGAGAGTGCCAAGGAAGACTGCATCGAGATTATCGGTGACAAGGGTTCGCTTTCGTTCTCCGTGTTCACCTATCAGCCTATCGTCTTGATAACAAGCGAGGGTAGAACCAGCATCACGGTTTCCAATCCGCCGTATGTGCAGCTGCCTATCATCAAGAATGTGATAGAACACCTGCAGGGTATCAGCACCTGTACTTGCACCAGCGTTTCGGCTACTCCGGTAAACTGGGTGCTCGACCGCGTGCTTTGGAAGAACTAACGTTTGATTTTGTAAGTGCTAACGTGTGTTTTGAAGAACTGAATTGTAGAATTTCAAAGAGTCAATAAGATGAAAAGAAGAATTTGGTCTTTAGTGGGAGTCTGGTTGCTCGCTTTGCTGCCAATGATGGCGGTGGAGCGGGAAACGTCTCATTTGCCTGCTGGTCAAAGCAAGACAGACCAAAGCAAGACTGACCAGAACAAGACTGTTGCCGATTCTTCTTTGATGAAAACGCTTTTCAACTCTACGATGTTCAAGGGAAACTCTGAGGATAGCCTGACGCGTGCCCGACATGAGAAAACCTTCTTCCACCGTTTGGGAAAGACTTTTACGAATTTCTTTCGGGAATTTTCTAATATCGACGAACAGTATATCGAGCCTCAGCATTACAATTATACCGTGATGCTCCAGAATACCAATACCTATGAGGTCTATACCCTTTATGGTGAGGAAGGACAGCGCATCTCGTTTGCACCTGACCCTTCATGGCGATTGGGCCCTTATCTGGGATGGCGATGGGTGTTCCTGGGTTATACCATAGACTTGAAGCACATCAATATGAAGAGTAACCACAGTAGCAAGAAGGAGTTCAATCTGAGCCTGTATAGCAGTTTGCTCGGAGTGGATCTGTTCTGGCGGCAGACGGGTAACGACTATCATATCCAAAGAATGGATCTGGGAGCTGAAGTGAATACGGATGCCCTCAAAAAGGTATCTTTCGATGGTTTCAAAGGAAGTATCAAGGGTTTGAACCTTTACTACATCTTCAATCATCGTAAGTTCTCATATCCAGCAGCTTATTCGCAAAGCACGAAGCAGAAGTTGAGCGCCGGTTCATGGATGGTAGGCTTGGGATATACCCAGCATCAGCTGGAAGTGGACTGGGATAAACTCTCGAATATCGTGGATGAACGGCTGAATCAGAAATCCAGGAATCAGCAGAATCAGGAAGCCAGGACTCAGCTGCATCAGGAAGGCGAGATTCAGACGGAAGCGAAGATTGATAGCAGCCTGATGTTCTCGAAGGTGAGGTATAGCGATTATTCCGCTACGGTGGGATATGGCTACAACTGGGTGTTTGCCAAGAACTGGCTCTTCAACGCCTCGCTTTCCGTGGGACTTGCCTACAATCATTCCAGATCAGACGATCCGGAGCAGGACAAGTTTAACCTGAAGAACTTCAACTTCAAGAATTTCAACATCGATGGTGTGGGCCGTTTTGGTGTGGTATGGAATAATGACAAATGGTATGCGGGTATCAGTTCTGTCATTCATTCTTACAATTATCATAAAGATCATTTCTCTACCAACAATTCCTTCGGCTCCCTGAACATTTATGTGGGCGTGAATTTTGGTAAGAAGCGGGAATATAAAAATGTAAAACAATGAAAGTAAAGCATAGGTTTTTGTTTTTTGCAGCGGCATTCATGATGGTGATGCCGGCTTTAGCAAAGTCGGGCGTGGTGTATCAGCGCCAGGATAGTATGCGGATTGTTTCTTTGCTCCAACAGGCAAAGGCGATGAAGAAGAAACCTGCCAACTGGATGATGTGGTTCGGAAAGCAGTTTGTGGGTGTTCCCTATGTGGGCGGCACCCTGGATAGAACTAAGGAGGAGCAGCTCGTGGTGAATACCCGTGAACTGGATTGCACCACCTACGTAGAAATCGTGACCGCTTTGACGATGTGTGCCAAGAATCACGAAACCAGTTTTGCTGCCTTCTGCAATCATCTCAAGCATGTGCGCTATGTTGGTGGCGATGTGGAGTATGTAAAGCGCCAGCATTATTTCACACTCTGGGTAGATGACAACGTAAAGGAAGGCATTGTGAAGGATATTCAGAACAATCCACCATTCACGGCTGTGCAGACCATCAGCGTAAACTGGATGTCTACCCATCCATCCAGCTACAAGATGCTTTCGGCTCATCCACAGTGGCAGTCGGGCATCCGGGCTTTGGAACAGAGCATCAATGGCAAGCGCTATCGCTATATCCCGAAAGGGGAGATTCGCAACAACCAGCTTTTCAGAAATACCATCAAGAATGGCGATATCCTTCTGATGATTACCCGTAAGAAAGGATTGGACACCACGCATATCGGCATTGCTTCCTGGCACAAGGATGGTTTGCACCTGCTTAATGCCAGCAGTATCCACAAAAAAGTGATTGATGAACCGATGACACTTTATACCTATATGCAGAAACATCCATCCCAGATAGGTATCCGTGCCTGCAGGGTGTTGTGATATTTCTAAATATTATCATCATTGGTTGAAACATTCCGATAAATGGGATGTTTTCCTACTCCATATTTATCCTTAAGGCTAATTATTTTTAGGCTTAAGGATAAATATATTTAGTCTTAAGGCTATTTATATTTTCCCTTAAGGCTATAGTTTTCTTCTCTTGAAATCCCTCTTTCTTTCTCTTTATTTTGTTCAGTTATTTGCTTTCTGTTGCGCCTATCCGCCTTTTTGGCACGCTATTTGTAAATGCAATAGGCAGAAATAAATAAAGTAAAACATATAAAACATTATAAATTATGGCACAGAAAGGTAATATCGGTGTAACGACAGAGAATATTTTCCCTGTCATCAAGAAATTCTTATATTCAGATCATGACATCTTCCTTCGTGAGATGGTTTCCAACGCTGTGGATGCTACACAGAAGTTGAAGACTCTTGCTGCCCAGGGCGACTTCAAGGGTGAGATTGGCGACACTACTGTACGCATCTCTCTCGACGAGAAGGCTGGTACTCTGACTATCAGCGACCGTGGTATCGGTATGACTGAGGAGGAAATCGATAAATATATCAACCAGATTGCATTCTCTGGCGTAACAGACTTCCTCGACAAGTACAAGGAGAATGCCAACGCAATCATCGGTCACTTCGGTCTCGGTTTCTATTCTTCTTTCATGGTAGCCAGCAAGGTGGAGATCATCACCAAGAGCTACAAAGAGGGTAGCAAGGCTGTGAAGTGGAGCTGCGATGGTTCACCTGCTTTCGAAATCGAGGATGCTGACAAGGCTGAGCGCGGTTCAGATATTGTTCTCCATATCGCTGACGACTGCAAGGAATTCCTCCAGAAGAACAAGATTGAGGAACTCCTGAATAAGTACTGCAAGTTTATGGCAGTGCCTGTAGCCTTCGGTAAGAAGACAGAGTGGAAGGACGGCAAGAACGTGGAGACAGACGAGGATAACATTATTAATAATGTGGAGCCTCTCTGGACCAAGACTCCTAGCACCTTGAAGGATGAGGACTACAAGAAGTTCTATCATACCCTCTATCCAATGCAGGACGACCCATTGTTCTGGATTCACCTGAACGTAGATTTCCCATTCAACCTGACGGGTATTCTCTACTTCCCACGCATCAAGAACAGCATCGACATGCAGCGCAACAAGATTCAGCTGTATTGCAACCAGGTATTCGTAACAGACCAGGTAGAGGGCATCGTTCCTGAGTTCCTGACCCTGTTGCATGGAGTTATCGACTCACCGGATATCCCATTGAACGTGAGCCGCAGCTACTTGCAGAGCGACAGCAACGTGAAGAAGATTTCTACCTACATCACCAAGAAGGTGGCAGACCGCTTGAACTCTATCTTCAAGGAGAACCGCAAGGAATTCGAGGAGAAGTGGGATGACCTCAAGCTCTTCATCAACTACGGTATGCTTTCTCAGGACGACTTCTACGATCGCGCCAAGGACTTCGCTCTCCTGAAGGATGTAGAGGGCAAGTACTTCACTTACGAGGAGTACAAGACGCTGATCAAGGACAACCAGACCGATAAGGATGGCAATCTGGTATATCTCTATGCTAACAACAAGGAGGAGCAGTACTCTTACATCGAGGCTGCCAAGCAGAAGGGTTACTCAGTGCTCCTGATGGAAGGTCAGCTGGATACTCCAATGGTCAATATGCTGGAGCAGAAGCTGGAGAAGAGCCGCTTCACCCGTGTGGATGCGGATATCATCGACCGACTCATCGTAAAGGAGGATGCCAAGAAGACAGATTTGACAAAAGACCAGTCTGACAACTTGACAGAAGTGTTCCGCTCTCAGATGCCTAAGCTCGACAAGGCAGAGTTCTTCGTAGAGATTCAGGCTTTGGGTGAGCAGAATCAGCCAGTGCTCATCACCCAGAATGAGTACATGCGCCGTATGAAGGCGATGAGCCAGTTCCAGGCAGGCATGAACTTCTATGGTCAGATGCCAGACAGCTACAACATCGTATTGAACTCAGACCACGCTTTGGTGAAGAAGGTATTGGAGGATGCTGAGGCTAACACCGCCGATGCATTGAAGCCAATCCTTGCAGAAATCAAGGGTCAGGAAGCTCGCCTTGCAGTGCTTCATCAGGAGCAGGGCAAGAAGAAGCCAGAGGAGATAACCCAGGAAGAGAAGGATGATGTTCACAACACAGAGAAGGCTATCAGCGACGAGAAGGCTAAGCGCAATGATATCATCTCGGGCTATGCCAAGAACAACAACATCGTTCATCAGCTCATCGACCTCGCCCTGTTGCAGAACGGTATGCTGAAGGGTGCTTCTCTCGATGCTTTCCTGAAGAGAAGTGTGGATATGATTAAGTAATATGGTCTTTATGAGACGTATATAACTTTACGAAATGTAACATTTGTGGTTACAAATTGTTTCTGGATATGTGCTAAATGTTTCAAAGCAGACATTTAGCACATTTTTTTGTCCCTTTTCTTTGGTAGTGTTATCCGTTTTTTGTAACTTTGCATTACTTAATCGAATAAGCATATAATAATCAGAACCACCATCATGGAACGAAACAAAGAATCTGAACGCAGCTTAATAGCTGATTATTACACAAAGCATTTCGAAGAATTGAAGGCGTTTGTGTATTCCCGTCTGCCGATAGCGGATGAGGCTGAGGATATAGTGCAGAACATTTTTCTGAAACTGTTGGAGTCGAAGAAGATGATTACGCCTATCACCTTGCCTTGTCTTGTCTATACCATGGCGAGAAACTTGATTGCTGACTACTGGCGCCACAGACAGCAAGGTGAGGTGTACGAGCATTTCATCAAGACAAGCAATTGGAGGTCGAGAAGTACCGAGAGCGTCGAGTCGCTGTTCTCGGCTCAGGAAGTGAACGAAATGTTAGAGCGCGGTATCGCCCAACTTTCCGACAAGCAAAGCAGTGTTTATCGCTTGAATGTTTATGAGAATATGCCCGTGAAAGAAATCGCTACAACGCTCAATTTGAGTTACAAGAAAACCGAAAATCGCCTGGGTATTGCCCGCAAGAAGGTTCGTGACTTTATGACGAAGGCGTTGGCTGGTTAGGGTAGTTGTGGGCGATGTCTATCTGATAGACATTTTGGTAGGTGGTATAATGATTTTTTGGTATTGTGATATAATGTGATAAAAAGGCTGCATTCCTCATGTTTCAGGAATGCAGCCTTTATTGGTTGTTATGTCTTAGTTCTCCTTGAAGGCAATGACTCGGGTCAATGCCTTGTCCAGATAGAATGTCTGGGTGATTTCCTGCTTCTTGCCATCATGACCAGTCAACTGATAGGTGGCCCTTATATATAATAAGGTGTCTGGGAACGTGCCATCGTTATAGTCGATGTTCTTCTTGATGTATGGAAGCTTGCTCATCTCCTGTCTCATCGACTTCACCTTGTTGAAGTCGATCATTGCCGTCTGATTGAGCTGGCTGAAATGCTCATAGCTGCAATCTTCGTTCTCAAGGTTCTCGTTGAGGAAATCCTTGACGAGCGACTTGGCTTTGTGCCGGTCGCCACAGGATGTGAAGACCAGCGACAAACCTAATGTGAGTAAGAAAATAAGCTTCTTCATTACTTTACGCTTCGGAGAATGTCCAACAAGTGATCCCATACCATCTCAACGGTAGGAATCAGAAGTGCTTCCTCTGGAGTATGTACGTTGCGAAGGGTAGGGCCGAAGCTTACCATGTCGAGATCTGGGTAACGCTCAGAGAAGAGACCGCACTCCAAACCGGCGTGGATGCCCTTGACTAATGGCTCCTTGCCGAAGAGCTTTTCGTAACTCTTCACGGTGATGTCGGTCAGCTTGCTGTTGGCACGCATCTTCCATGCAGGATACTTGCCGCCCACGTTAACCTCGGCACCAGCCAGAAGGAAGGCTGCCTTCACGGTGTTGGTCATATTATCCAAATTGCTCATTACATTACTGCGCTGTGAAGCCACGATGTGGATGCTGTTTTCGTCGGTGATAACGCTAGCCACATTGCTTGATGTCTCAACCATCTCGGCAAGCGCCTCGTCCTGGCAGGTGGTAAGCGGACCGTTGTCAACAGCCTGCAAAGCCATGATGAACTTATCTGCCACAGCTTTCTCGATGACAGGAGCTGCATCGGCAGAACCCATGTTGAACAACATCGACTGCTCTGTAACGTGGAACTCATCCTCTACCTCTGAAGCGAAGATGTTCCAGTCGGCACGTACCTGCTCCTTTGCCTCGTTCTTGACAGCGAATACAATCTTTCCGTCGCGAGGGATGGCATTGTGCATCTTGCCACTGTTGAAGCTAACCAGGCGGAGTTCACCATTCAGCTTCTCGTTCTCCAGGAAGAGGAAACGGGCAAGTACCTTGATGGCGTTGGCGCGTTTCTTGTTGATGTCATCGCCAGAGTGACCGCCGTTGAGTCCCTTCAGAGAAGCTTCCATGAAGAAATAGCCAGCTGGAGCCTCCTCACGATTGAAGTGGAAGGTAGCCTTGGTGGTCTGACCGCCTGCGCATGATACGAAAATCTGTCCCTCATCCTCTGAATCGAGGTTGATGAGCATCTTGCCAGTCATGAAGCCTGCCTTCATGCCTACGGCACCACTCAAGCCTGTCTCCTCGTCACGGGTAAATACGCACTCGATAGGACCATGCTCAATATCGTCGGCTGCGAGGATGGCGAGCTCGATGGCACATCCGATACCATCGTCAGCACCGAGGGTAGTACCCTTTGCCTTCAGCCATTCTCCATCCACATAAGTCTGGATGGCATCCTTGTGGAAGTCGAACTCCACGTCCACCAGTTTATCGCAAACCATATCCATGTGGCTCTGGAGGATGATGGTGTCAGCATTCTCATATCCTGGGGTGGCAGCCTTGCGAATCAAGACGTTGCCAGTCTCATCAACTACAGTCTCAAGGTTGTGGCTCTTGCCAAATTCCTTCAAGTACTCAATCATGTTCTCCTCGTGCTTGGAAGGACGAGGAATCTCGTTGATTTTAGCGAACTGCTCGAACACGAGAGCAGGTTTTAAATCATTTTTTTCCATTTATAATGTTATTTTGTATATATAATTCTCTTTATTTGTTATTTTTGCTTCAAGAAAGTCATTTATTTATGAAATTTCCTTTGCTTTTTGACCGAAAAGTCGTACCTTTGCAACGTGAAGTGCACTAAGGCACTGCAAAGATAATAAAAATGATAAAATTATTGCTATTTAGTCTGTTAATAATTGCTATTGCTATGGCATTATTCAGTGTAAAACTGATTTTTAAGAAGAACGGCAAGTTCTCTTCGCAGCATGTACACGACAATCCTGGTCTTCGCAAGATGGGTATCCATTGCGTGGTGGATCAAGACCGTGAGGCGCGCGAGGCTAACAAGGCGTATTAATCATCAGGCGTGTTAATAATAAAAAGAGAAAGTATAAATAAAAAGATTATAAGAAAATGAAAAAGAACATTTTGAGTTCAGTGGCTATCGCTGCTGTTGCTGCCTTGTCTTTGGCATCATGCAACAAGTCACAGCCTCAGGTTGAGGCTAAGTCTGAGAGCAAGGCTCCTGCAGATTTGAAGATTGCATACGTTGAGGTTGACTCTATCATGACTCAGTATACCTTCGCTAAGGAGTATGCTGCTGTATTGGAGAAGAAGGGTCAGAATATCCAGGCTACTATCGCACAGAAGGGTCAGCAGTTGCAGGCTGCCGCTGCCAACTTCCAGCAGAAGATTCAGCAGAATGCTTACACCCGTGAGCAGGCTGAGGCTATCCAGGCTGGTTTGCAGAAGCAGAACAATGACCTCCAGGGTTTGCAGCAGCGTTTGAGCACTGAGTTTTCTGCTGAGCAGGAGAAGTACAACAAGGCTCTTCATGATAGCATCGCCAACTACCTGGCTCAGTATAACAAGGACAAGAAGTATAGCATCATCTTCTCTAAGAGTGGTGACAACTTGCTCTATGCTGACAAGGCATACGATATTACCAACGAGGTGATTGCCGGTTTGAACAAGGCTTACAAGGGTAAGGTGAAGGGAGCTGAGGCTGCTGCACCTGCTAAGAAGAAGTAAGATTCTTGAGGATTTTTTAATAGTATTGAAATTATGCTTCGTAACGAAAGATACGAATACATATTAAACCATTTCAGAGATGCGTTGCCGCATGTAACCACCGAGTTGCAGTTTGGCAGCGCATTTCAGCTATTGGTGGCTACCTTGCTTTCGGCACAATGCACCGATAAGCGTATCAACATGGTAACTCCTGCTCTCTTTGCCCGTTATCCGGATGCCCGTCACATGGCGCAGGCGAGTGAAGAGGATATTTTTGAGTTAATCAGTTCGGTGAGCTATCCCAATGCCAAGGCAAAGCATCTTGCCCAGATGTCCAGACAATTGGTTGAACTGTTTGGGGGGGAAGTGCCTGAGGCTACTGATGATTTGGTGAAACTGGCTGGAGTAGGGCGCAAGACGGCGAATGTGATTCGTGCCGTCTGGTTCGGGCATGCCACGATGGCGGTGGATACGCATGTTTATCGCGTGAGCCATCGCATGGGCTTGGTGCCCCGCACGGCAGATACGCCTCGCAAGGTAGAGGATTATCTGATGAAACATATTCCTGCCGAGGATATCCCGAAAGCGCATCATTGGATACTGTTGCATGGCAGGTATATTTGCAAGAGTGCCAAGCCGCTTTGTGATAAATGTTTTTTTAATGAGTATTGTCCTAAACTTTTAAAGGACAGCAAGCTTTAGGTAGTTGATAGTTAAAAGTTTACAGTTGATAGTTTATAGTTTATAGTGATTAGCTACTGATAGCTATAAACTATAAACTATAAACTTTTAACTATTAACAGATTCTGACAGTTTTATTCAAAAGATAGTTATCCAGGATAACCATGGCTGCCATGGCTTCTACCACAGGCACGGCTCTTGGCAATACGCATGGATCGTGGCGACCGCGGGCTGTGAGTTTGGTAGGATTTCCTTCCAAATCCACGGTATCCTGTTCCATCAAGAGGGTAGCCACAGGTTTGAAGGCTACTCGGAAGTAGATGTCCTGGCCATTGCTCAAACCACCCTGAATACCACCGCTATGATTACTCTTTGTGGTGATGCGGGCTGCAACATCCTGATTGATAGAACTGTCCTGATTATCTTCTGAATTTTCTAATGCCTTAGCTGCATCAGTCTTAGGAATGAATACATCGTTCTGCTCGCTTCCACGGGCAGTAACGCCAGCGAATCCCTCGCCATACTCAAATCCCTTTACGGCATTGATGCCAAGCATGGCAGCACCGAGCTGGGCATGGAGTTTATCGAATTCCGGTTCTCCCAATCCTACTGGACATCCCTTGATGATACAAGTGATGATGCCGCCAATGGTGTCGCCATCCGCTTTAACCTGGGCAATAAGGTTTTCCATCTCCTTCGCCTTGGTCTGGTCGGGGCAGCGTACCGGATTATCTTCAATGGTGTTGAGATCATACAGATGGTAATCTTTCTCCAAAGCGATGTTTCCCACTTGGGATGTATAGGCAGTGATGCTGATACCTAACTGTCTGAGTGCCAGCTTTGCCAAGGCACCACCCACGCAGCGGGCGATGGTGATGCGCGCAGACGAACGGCCGCCGCCACGATGATCGCGGATGCCATACTTTTCATTGTATGTGAAATCGGCGTGCGATGGACGGAACAGACAGCGCATATTCTCGTAATCCTGAGAATGCTGGTTTTGGTTGCGCACCTCGAAGCCGATAGGGGTTCCCGTAGATTTACCTTCGAACACACCACTCAGAAATTCCACCTTGTCAGCTTCCTTTCGTGCCGTGGTGATGTGACTCTGTCCAGGGCGACGACGATTGAGTTCGCTCTGGATAAAGTCCATGTCGATGTCGATGCCTGCAGGAAATCCGTCGATGACGCCTCCTACTGCTATGCCATGACTCTCGCCAAAGGTGGTGAGAGTGAAAAGATTGCCAAATGTATTCCTCATTGCCAAATTCTTTAGTTGATATGAAGAGCGGCTATCCCAAAATGATATTGAGACAGCCGCTATTGTTGATTCTCAAATGTTACTTGTTGCAATCGCAGCCGCCTTCGCAGTTGCCATCCTTGCAGTCGCCGCCGCAGTCACCGCCGCAGTTGTCGCAGCCGCCACCGCAACCGCCAGCCTCACCGCTGATGATCTGAGCCATCTTGGCGATTTCGTCTGCTGTTGCCTCACGGCTCTCCAAAATCTGACCGCAGAAGTTGAGCTTCAAGCCAGCCAATGGGTGGTTAAGGTCGCAAGTAACCTTATCGTCTGTGATGTTCTTTACCACTGCGTTGAAGTGGTTGCCATCCTCGTTCTGCAATGGGATGATAGCACCTACCTGTACGTGCTGAGCATCAAACTGACCATTGATAGTAAAGATCTGCTTGTCCAGGTCGAGTACGCGCTCATCATAGTGCAAACCGTAAGCCTGCTCTGGCTCCAACTCGAAGTCGAACTCCTCGCCTTCAGCCAAATCAACTACCTTCTCCTCGAAAGCTGGCAAAGTAACGCCCATGCCGCTGATGAAGAAGAAAGGACGCTCATCTGTAGTGCGCTCGATGAGCATCTCTTCGCCGTTATTACCCTTTGTTACATCGTAGAGTGCGTATGACACTCTAATAAACTTGTTCTTGTTGTTTGATTCCATTATTATATTTGTTTTTTATTGTTATCTTACTCATACTGGATTTTCTTATTTATATAATATTGTACGCACGTACATTATATATATAGATAATCAGCATCCGGTATATGTGATACTTCATTCTATTTCTTTTTTGTTCTTTTACGCTTTTCCATCTGTACGCTCTTCACCATTTCCATGCGCTCTAAGTAGATAGGGCGCCATTTGTCGATGATGTCTTGCAAACTTTTGCTCTTGCTTGAGAGGTCTGCGTATTCTTCGCCATCAGTTTCGCCCGCCTTCTTGAGGTCAAGCATTCTGGCGATGAGATTTTTCTGGTTCTCCTCGGCAGCTTTCAGCTGGTTTCCCAGTTTTTCCAGACTTTCGAGGAAGGCGAGTGCCTTGTCTATATGATTCTGTTCTTCCATTTGTCTAAGTGTATTTACTGCAAAATTTGTTTTGTTATAGCTGATTGCAGCTTATCACTTGCAAAGATACAACAAATAATTGGGATATGGAAAAGAAATGAAGGAAATGTTCGCTTTTTCTGTAAAAAAGGTGCGGAACCACCGATTCTAGGGGGAATGACTGGGCAAAGTGACAGTGAATGCAGCTATAGAATAAACGGATGAAACCTTTTTGTTAACGATATTGCGTTTCTTCTATCTTTTTGAATCGCAAAATATGTAATAAATGACGTTATGATGCTAATTTCTGCTTTTCAGTTTTGATATATATCAATAAATAAGCGGAATTCTGCATTTTTTCGCCTAATTGTTTGCGTACACAACAAAAAGTTCGTATCTTTGCAGTGTCTTAAAGAAAAAGACTATAGGATAATGTTTAACAAGAGTCCTTCATGTAACTCCCAGGAGTTTGGAAGATGACTCGTAAAGTAAAGAAAGGTAAAAAGATTATGAAGAAGATTATGATTATGGCAGTAGCAATGTTCGCAATGGCAACAACTACTTTCGCAGCAGAGGAGAACACAAATGCAACAGCAGCGTTCAACATGAACATCAAGATGGGTAGCTTGGCAAACGCTTTGTCACTCAACCTTGATCAGGCTGAGGCTGTAGCTGATGTACACAAGAACTTCACTGCAGATATGATGAATGCAGCAACAGCAACAGCTGAGGATCGTGCTGCTATGATTGACAAGGCTGTCATCAAGGATTTGAAGTACATGCACAGCATCCTCAACGATGCTCAGTATCGTAAGTATGTGATGCTCTTGAATGCAACACTTGTAAATCGTGGTTTAAAGTAATTCGATTTCGATAGAATTCAAATAAGATTATTATAAGAGAGAGATATTTTGGAACTGCAGGTTGGACTAGATGGTCTGACTTGCAGTTTTTCGTTTCTGCAGGTTTCTCTTAGTTTCTTTTTCGTTTTCCGCGGGCTTCTTCCCGTATCCGCAGGGCAGTGCTGATACTCATTACTTCTAGGTATTTGGTAAAACCCCCATTTTTAGGTATTGCAGGGTTCGAAAAAAAGTCGTACCTTTGCAACCGTAATCAGGAAAGAGAAACTTTTAGATAGAATTAGATTATAGATACTGAATGAAACGAATCTTGTTCGCTAATAGAAATAATTCATAATGTTTTTGTATAATGAGATCAGCCCGTCCGTGAGGATGGGCTTTCTCTTTTATTTAACTTTCGATAAGTCTTTTGTTTCACTTTCGATAAGTCGTCTATTTCTCCTTCAATAAGTCGTCCAGGAAACTATCCAGATCACTGTCCAGGTTTTCCATCAAGTCGCCTCCCACGATGATGGTATCATCGTCGGCGAGGTAAAGTTCGCCAAGATTTTCCTTGTCGTCATCTTCCAGCACAAAACTATATGGCTTCAGAATGCCGAGATTGTCGATCGTTTCCGAATTCTTACGCATGACGTCACGTAAGGTCTTGGCAACTTCGTCGTAGAAATTCTCGTCCTTGTTGTCAATCCATTGTTCAACTACGCAGCGAGTAATCTCGTTATCTTCGTCGTCAAAAGCCAAGAGCTCACCGCTGTCTTGTGAAACTCTCACGTGGATGTCGGTCAGCACGGTGTTGTCTTCTTCCGAAAGTTGTGCTGGAAACTTTTGAGCCACTTTTCTGATGAAGCGCTCAACTTGTTGAATTGTCTGCTCTATTTCCATAATCATAGTTTTATTGTGCCTCGGCACACAAGGTGTCTTAGCATTCTTGTTTTCTGCAAAGGTAACAAAAAAAATGATATAAACAAAGAAGATAGAGTGAAAAATGCAAAAAACCTTTTTTTTCTCTGTTTTTCCTCGAATTTGCCCGTTTTTTACCCCGAAAATGTAACAGAGAAAACGTTTACGTTTCTTTTCGCAAAATAAGTTGGGCTTTTTGTTTGTCGTTTGTAAATTTAGTGTTATCTTTGCAGAGAAATTCGATTTGCTAACTCTACTTTGCAATTATAAGGGTTATGGAAAGATTCTTGGCAGAGTGGGAGATGCAAGGAAAAAGACAAGACTAACTATTCAGTAACAAATGAGTAACAAGATAAAACATGCTGGAGTTGTGGATGGAGTAGAAGGAGAGTGCGTTCGGGTACGCATCTTGCAGTCTTCTGCCTGCAGTGCCTGTAAGGTGGCTGCACATTGCAATGCATCAGAAACTAAGGAAAAAATAATAGATGTAATGGATGCTGATGCTTCCCGTTATCAGAAGGGCGATCAGGTGATGGTTGTGGCTGATACGGCGGTTGGCTTTCGTGCCAGCCTGTATGGCTACCTCCTTCCTTTGATTCTGATGGTCGTTACCTTGGTGGGCGTTTTGGCTGCCACTCATTCCGAGGGTTTGGCGGCTTTGTCGGCATTGGGCATCCTGATGCCTTATTATGTCCTCCTCTTCCTGATGAGAAACAAACTACGAAATAGGTTGAGCTTTACTCTGGAACGTTAAAAAGGTAAAGGGTAAGGGACTCTCTATAAACAAAATCTGAAATATTAATAAAACAATAAAACATTATGGAATTAATTTTGAGTGCTGTCTTGGTGCTCGGTGCCATTGCGCTGGTAGCAGCGCTGGTGCTCTTCGGAGTTTCCAAGAAGTTTGCCGTTGAAGAAGACCCTCGATTGGGACAGGTGGGTGAACTCCTTCCGGGTGCCAACTGCGGTGGTTGCGGTTTTGCCGGATGTTCCGGTATGGCGGCAGCGCTGGTCAAGGGTGCTGATGCCGGTAGCATCGACGGACTGATGTGTCCTGTGGGTGGTGCCGACGTGATGGGCAAGGTGGCTGATCTCCTGGGGCTGGCTGTGGCTAACACAGAGGCTAAGGTGGCAGTGGTTCGTTGTAATGGCTCTTGCGAGCATCGTCCTCGCATTGCCGAGTATGATGGTTTGCACACTTGTGCTGCCATGAACTCCTGTGGTGCTGGTGAAACCGGCTGCGGATTCGGCTGTCTGGGTTGTGGCGATTGTGTGGCTGCCTGCCAGTTTGGTGCCATCTCTATCAATCCTGAGACGGGCCTTCCTGAGGTTGATGAGGAGAAGTGTACGGGTTGTGGTGCGTGCGCCAAGGCTTGTCCACGTCATATCATCGAGCTCCGTAAGAAGGGGCCTAAGGGTCGCCGTGTTTACGTTCAGTGCGTGAACCACGACAAGGGAGCTGTGGCTAAGAAGGCTTGTAGCGTCGCTTGCATCGGATGCGGTAAGTGTCAGAAGGTCTGCAAGTTTGATGCTATCACCATTGAGAATAATGTGGCTTATGTTGACTTCAATAAGTGCCGCATGTGTACCAAGTGTGTTGACGAATGCCCAACAGGTGCTCTCGTAAAAGTAAATTTCCCAGTTAAGAAGGCAAAGCCAGCTGCTGAGGCTGCTCCTGTAGCAGAAGCTCCAGTTGCTGCACCTGCTGAAGTAAAGAAGGAGGATTAAATCATGAATTTGAGAACTTTTAGAATTGGTGGAGTTCACCCAGAAGAGAATAAGATTACTGCTGAGATGGCTACTCAGGTGGCTCCTCTCCCAAAGCAGGCTATTTTCCCACTTGGTCAGCACATCGGTGCTCCTGCCAAGCCTGTAGTTGCCAAGGGCGACAAGGTGAAGGTGGGTACACTCATCGCTGAGGCTGGTGGCTTTGTGAGTGCTCCTATTTACAGTTCCGTATCTGGAACCGTGTTCAAGGTAGATACATCTATTGATGCTACCGGTTATCGTAAGCCTTGTATTATTATTAATGTAGAAGGCGACGAGTGGGAGGAGAGCATCGACCGCTCTGAGAAACTCGAAACGCTTGAGGCTCATTCCGAGCTCACTCCTGAGGAAATCGTAAACCGCATCAAGGTGGCTGGTGTCACAGGTATGGGTGGTGCCGGTTTCCCAACTTTCATCAAGCTTTGTCCTCCTCCAGGAGCCAAGGCTGAGTGCGTCATCATCAATGGTGTAGAGTGTGAGCCTTATATCACTGCCGATTATCGCCTGATGATGGAGCATGCCGATGAGATTCTCGTTGGCTTGAACCTTCTGATGAAGGCGGCAAAGGTAGAGAAGGGCTACATTGGTATCGAGGACAACAAGCCTGCTGCCATCAAACTCTTCGAGGAAAAGACAGCCAATGATTCTCGTATCGAGATTGTTCCTCTGGCTAAGAAGTATCCGCAGGGTGGTGAGAAGCAGCTGGTGGATGCCGTCATCCGCCGTCAGGTTCCAGCTCCTCCAGCTATCCCTGTTAACGTTGGAGCAATTGTTCAGAATGTAGGTACTGCCTTCGCTGTTTATCAGGCAGTTATGAAGAACAAGCCTCTCTTCGAGCGTTATACCACTGTTACCGGCAAGCAGGTGAAGAATCCTGGCAACTTCCTCGTACGTATGGGAACTCCATTCTCTCAGATGATTGAGAACTGTGGCGGTTTGCCAGAGGGTGACAACAAGGTATTGGCTGGTGGTCCGATGATGGGTAAGGCTGTGATTAGCCTCGATGTTCCTGTAACCAAGGGTACTAACTCCATCACCGTATTGACCGATGCTGATGCTCATCGCAAGAAGGCTCAGCCATGTATCCGCTGTGCCAAGTGTGTGGATGCCTGCCCAATGGGTCTGGAGCCATACTTGCTCGCTACCCTGAGCGTAGTGAAGGATTATGAACGCCTGGAGGCAGAGGAGGTAACATCCTGCATCGCCTGCGGTTCATGCCAGTTCACTTGTCCATCTCATCGCCCTATCCTCGATAACATCATCAATGGTAAGGCAGCGGTAATGGGCATTATCAGAGCACGAAGTGCCAAGAAGTAAGCGTTCACGTCAAGAATGAATTTCATTTAAGAAAGAATTTAAAGATAAAATGGGAAAATTAATCGTTTCATTATCGCCACATGCCCACGGAAATGAGAGCGTGGAGAAGAACATGTACGGAGTAATCATCGCTCTCGTGCCTGCCATCCTCGCATCTTTCTATTTCTTTGGCCTGGGTTCAGCAGTCGTACTGCTCACCTCTGTGGCAGCCTGCGTCTTCTTTGAGTGGGCAATTACAAAATATCTCCTGAAGGAGGAGACCAGTTTGCTCGATGGTTCTGCCATCATCACTGGTCTCTTGCTCGGTATGAACTTGCCAAGTAACCTTCCTCTCTGGATCATCATCATCGGTGCCTTGTTTGCCATCGGTGTAGGTAAGATGAGTTTCGGCGGTCTGGGTAACAATCCTTTCAATCCCGCTTTGGTGGGCCGTTGCTTCCTGCTCGTCAGCTTCCCTGCCCAGATGACTTCATGGCCAGTGGCAGGACAGATGCTCAGTTATACCGATGCTACAACTGGTGCTACACCGCTGGCTATCATGAAGACCGCCATCAAGACTGGCGATGCTTCTCTCCTGAATCAGTTGCCTGATTCTATAAGCCTGCTCTTCGGTGCAACTGGCGATACCTTCGGTGCCGGAACTACCGGTGAGGTTTGTGCATTCGCCCTGTTGCTCGGTTTGGTTTACATGCTCTGGAAGAAGGTTATCACCTGGCATATACCAGTAAGCATCATCGCTACCGTATTCGTTTTCAGCGGTTTGATGCATTTGGCTAATCCTGTTTATGCCAATCCTCTGGCTGTGATATTCAGTGGTGGTCTGATGCTCGGTGCCATCTTCATGGCTACTGATTACGTTACATCACCAATGACTCACAAAGGTATGCTCATCTACGGTGTCTGCATCGGTCTTCTCACCGTCATCATCCGTAACTGGGGTAGCTATCCAGAAGGTATGTCGTTCGCCATTCTTATCATGAATGCGTTCACACCTCTTATTAACACATACGTTAAACCAAAGCGCTTCGGTGAGAAGCCTGCTAAGAAATAAGGAGGACTGAGACATGCAGAAATTAGAATCATCATTAAAGAACATGGTTTTGGTACTCGTAGGTGTAGCACTCGTTGTGGGTGCCGTGCTGGCTTGTATCAACAACCTTACTTCAGGTCCTATCGCTGAGAAGGCTGCCCAGAGTCTGGCTGCCGGTATCAAGAGCGTGATGGGCACAGAAGATCTCCAGGTGGCTGACCCTGAAGAGGTGAAGCAGGAGTTTGGCGGCAAGGAGTTTACCTTTATCCTCCACAAGTGCTCTGACAAGAGCGGTAAGGAGTTGGGGGCTGCCGTAGAGAGTACTACCGGCGGTTTCGGTGGCGACTTGAAGGTGCTCGTAGGTTTCGATACCGAGGGCAAGATTATGGGTTACACCATTCTCCAGGCTTCAGAGACTCCGGGTCTGGGTGCCAAGGCAACTACCTGGTTCCAGAAAGACGGAAAGGGTAGCATCATCGGAAAGACTCCAAAGGATGGCGACCTCCACGTAAGCAAGGACGATAAGGGTGGCAATGCAGTAGATGCCATCACCGCATCAACCATTACCAGCCGTGCCTTCCTCAAGGCCATCAATCAGGCTTACGCTGCCTATGCAGGTAAGAGTGTAGATGGCGAGAGCGGTGCATCTCAGAAAGCAGATGCAGAGAGCGGTGCATCTAAAGTTGAACATAACGAAAAGAAAGGATAAGCCGATATGAGTAATATGAAAATTTTGATGAACGGACTCATCAAGGAGAACCCTACCTTCGTGTTGCTCCTCGGTATGTGTCCTACCTTGGCAACAACTACCAGTGCCATCAACGGTCTTTCCATGGGATTGGCTACCATGGCAGTATTGGTTTGTACCAACTTTGTGATTTCATGCATCAAGAAGATTACCCCGGATATGGTTCGCATCCCTGTTTTCATTGTCGTGATTGCAGCCTTCGTAACCATCCTGCAAATGTTGATGAGCGCCTATGCTCCTGACAGCATCAACCAGGCACTGGGTATCTATATCCCATTGATTGTAGTTAACTGTATCATCCTGGGCCGTGCAGAGAGCTTTGCTGCCAAGAACTCACCGATTGCCAGTCTCTTTGATGGCATTGGTTGCGGTTTGGGTTTCACCCTCGGTTTGACTATCTTGGGTAGTGCCCGTGAGATTCTCGGTGCAGGAAGCGTATTCGGTATCACTCTGTTGCCAGAGACTACCAATATTCTGATGTTCATCCTGCCTCCTGGAGCATTCCTCACATTGGGATACATCATTGCGATATTTAATAAGGTAAAGAAGTAAGCGTAGGCATCGCTTCAATCCATGAAATAGAATAGAAATTATGGAATATTTATTGATATTTATCTCTGCGATATTCGTCAACAACATCGTCTTGTCGCAGTTCCTCGGTATCTGTCCGTTCCTGGGCGTATCGAAGAAAGTTGATACAGCCATCGGTATGGGTGGTGCCATCGCCTTTGTCTTGACCTTGGCAACCATCATTACCTGGTGTGTTCAGAAATATGTACTCGATCCATTCGGATTGCAATATCTCCAGACTCTGGCATTCATCCTCGTGATTGCTGCCTTGGTTCAGATGGTAGAGATCATTCTCAAGAAGGTTTCTCCTGCACTTTATCAGGCGCTCGGTATCTTCCTGCCTTTGATTACTACCAACTGTGCTGTGCTGGGTGTAGCCATCCTGGTTATCCAGAAGGACTACAATCTCTTGGAGAGTGTGGTTTATGCGTTCTCTACAGCCCTCGGCTTTGCCCTGGCTCTCATCGTTTTCGCTGGTATTCGTGAGCAGCAGGCTTTGGTTCGCATTCCTAAGGGTATGCAGGGCGTAGCCATCGTCATGGTTACAGCCGCTCTTCTCAGTCTTGCCTTCATGGGCTTCTCTGGTGTAGATGGTGGCTTGAAGTCTTTGTTCGGATTGGAGTAAATCGATATTTGATATTGAATTGAGTCCACTTAAAAAAGCATGTTTCTAGGCTTTTTTAAGTGGACTTTATTGTTTTTTGGGAGGGCTTTGACCAAATGTGCCCGAGGCTTTGGGCAGTTTTACCCGGAGCTGCCGGTTAAAACTGCTCATGTTCTCGGGCACGTTTGCTCATGTTCCCGGGCATAAGTGCTCATGTACACGGGTACAAATTGTAACGTACAAATTCAATGTGTCATTATTTGCAGCTTTTCCAGCCTACTAACTTATCCGTTCTGTCACCCGTGCCCCGATAGTATATCAAAGCGTCATATCGATTGGCGGTTTGAAAGAAGTTTCCTTCTGTGCTTACCGGGTGCGTGCTGCCGTCATTTTTAAGAACGAGATACTGGTAACTGTAGTAGCCTTGCTTGAGGAACACGGTGGCGTGATAGCAATGCTTCTTCTCATCGTATTCCATGCGATATGCTGGTAGGAAACTGTCGTAGGTCCAGTCTCCGTTCAGATATACTTCTCCTGGCTGTCTTTCGGTTTGCAGAACGAAGTGAACCTGCGCATAGTCACAGGTGAAGGTATTGTCGTTGTTGTCGCTGTTGCGCACGTAAAAAGAGCCTTTGGCGCTCTCGTCGTATACATAGCTGGGACGAGGCGTGTCTGGTACTACATATACCTGATATTCTGATCCATCCCATTTTATTTCGTCGATACCCATGGTTGGATGGTCCATATCCAGCATTTCGAACTTTCGGTACTCGTTTCCTGCATCGAATATCAGATTCCGGTTGTGCTGCCATTGCAGACCGTCGGCGCTGATGTAATTCGGCTTGGCATTCCATACGGCATTGTCCCAGCGTCCGTTTTGCAGCACTACAGTCTTGATTTGCTGCGAAGGGTTAGTTACTCTTAGATTACCATATTTCATGTTCAGGCTTACCTGTTGATGCTTCTTGTTGACATCAATATCCGTGTTGGAAGAATATCCGATGGCTACCTGTACTTGCGGATCTACCATCATGAAGCAGGCAGTCAGCATCCTGTTGTCATCACCGTCGGCATTATCATCGTAAACCGTGAGTTTATAGTTTCCGCTCATGGTAATGCGACAGTTCTCGTTTGGGATGGTGAGCTGATAATGGGTGTAGAGATGGTCGGTGTTGAGCGACTGCTCTATGTTGTCGATGGCCTGCTCGCCATTGAAGCCCCGCAGATAGTCGGCTTCAAAGAGTCCCTCAGATACCTTCCAGTTGGCATCGCAATGTTCTATCTTGTAGGTATAGCGATGGTAGTCGTGGGTCATATCATCGAAATCGATGTGGATAGGGAGACCGCCCAGTTGGGTGATAGGCATGGCTTGCCAGTTGGTGCCCGCCACAACTTGCAGGGTGGCGATGCGTGGGTTGAGTATCTCGTGGCGCTGCGCATGAGCAGATGATGCGCAGATGGCGAGAAGGAGTAGGAGTGATAAATGTATTCTTTGCATATTGATAATTGTTTGCTTAACTTTACTGCAAAGATACTGCAAAATGGGGAGAATACCAAATGTATGGACAAAAAAATAACTTGCAGTAGTCATAAAGACTAATTGCAAGCTTCACTAACAATAACTAACCCATAAAAACATTTGGTAGTCGATAGGGGAATCGAACCCCTATGCCAAGATTGAGAATCTTGTATCCTAA
>OGEE01000379.1_pt1 | contig 34665 bp, 27 predicted proteins | sample 1570571 | NCBI WGS metagenome assembly OGEE01 (sample SAMEA2582169, study PRJEB24529) | metagenome | biome: Human gut stool | place: China | collected 2011
GTTGGAGGTGTAATGTAGATTTCTTTATGAAGGAGAGGAATTTCCTCTCCTTTTTTATTTTATCATATTATTATTTTCTGAATAAACTAGTTAATTAACGTACAATAAAACGATGATTTTGTTACATTTCTCTTAAATTTCAAAGAGGCAGTACACTTTTATCTGTGATAGTTTCAAAATTCACCAAACCACCATAACCAATTATTCAGAGTCTTTTATACTTCTCTCATATTCTTCCTTAAGCAGTTCTGCACCTGTTAAATATTCGTTGTTAGCATCTAATAATGACTTCAAATTAACATGGTATTGTCCTGAATAATTATGAAACTCTTTGGCTATCCTTTTCAGTCCTGCCGGACAACAATACGCATGCATATTTTTACCTTTAATTCCCAACGACGGAATGCTTGGATTAAATAACTCTTCTTCTATATCCCTTCCAAACATCTGCTTTACAACATCATTACTTAATTGAATGAAATATGGAATTCGAACCACTTTATAGCCACAGCTTCCATATAGCTTTTGATTTTCAATATCAGCTTTAATGCGTCCTGGTTTCTGATAATGCTGAAGTCCATCAAATTCAATAATTAACTTCAAACGTTCACACCTATAATCTGGTTTTATTCTTCTACCTAAACCATCAATTATCTTATCGTGAATCCATTCTGATGCTTGGATTTCTGAAAATATAACAGCTAAATAATCCTCCATTCCTGTTCTGTGCAATCCTGTATCTTTATCAATACCAGCCTTTTCCGCCAGTTCTTTTGTTTCACGAAGGAACCCCCATCTATTATTTTCAATAAGATTATTCATACTACAAATATTTATTTACTCCAGTCTAATTGACAATTACTATTTTCGCTATGTTTGAAACATCCACCTATAGCAAAAATCTAAAATTAGAGATTATCCAATTATTCTAAATCTGTGATGGAATAGGCTGTAGCGTATAAATACATTGCCATAACTACTTTTATGGCTAAATTTATCTCATCCTCGGTAGAATTAGGGGCATTATGTGCCTCATCATTTCTCCAATCTCTCAGTTTCTGCAAATATGAAGCAAATTTTTGTCCATCCTCATCCTTCGCATGTTTTAAATTCCATAGACATTTGAACGCATGAATAGCATTTGCCAATGTTGCATCTTTACCATCTTGACCTTCGAGCTCTTCATCATGTATCAAATAGTAAATCTTCTTTAGGAACGCCTCATACTTTTGTACTAACGAATAGAAAAACGCTTGTTTTACTATCGGAGTGATATTCGGATTTGCGTAGATATTATTAAGAGCCTCTTTTAATAATGTATCTATCCCATCAAGTTTAGGGATACTAGTCGTCGTTAAAATAAAGAAGAGATTATCTACTATTTCGGATAATGGCCTCATATTTTTGCAGACAACAGTAAATTCATCCTGCATGGCATTGATAATTTTCTCTTTCAACTCCGCTTCATCATATACCAAACTCGATGCAGCAGCAGTTTGTCGTGCAACAGCTTGAACGAACTTATTAATCAACGTGAACGAGAAGCTCTTTTCCTTATCTAGTAGTTCTTTAAAATTCAAATACTTATCAATTTGATCAACAATTGCATCGTCAAACTTCTCTTTAATGATATTCATCAACACATCATAAGAGTTTCCAGCTCTGAATGCATCCAAAACTTCAGGATCTTTCAAGAGATCCTCCCAAAGCTGCTTGATGATTTTATCGTTCTCATTCAAAATCCCAGCAAATGGACTATTAACCATATCGAGTAACTCTGCGACAGATTTCTTTTCATCCTCCGTCTTGGTCCCAACCTCTCCTATACGGGTAGCTTTCAATTCTTCCGGCTTGTCTTCAAGCTTCAAAGCCCCTTCAAAGGACAACTGCACACGGAGCTTATCTAAATCGATAAGATTCAGCAATTCCATAGGTAAAGTTTCTTTGGTATAAGGCAGGAATTTATAGAATACCTTACAGAATACATAAAACTTTTCCAGCTCCGGATCAGTGAAATTCATTAGCTGAGCTAAAAAACCATACTGACGAACAAAACGGTTGACAAGTTTACGATATTTGTCTTGATCTTCTTCAGACAAAGGCTTCACCCGCTCATTTACAATCTTATTTAAAAGTGAAGGAACTCCTGCTACGGCTTCCTTGTCGAGCAGTTTCTCGCATACATTATTCACTTCAACCTCATTAAAAAGATTCCAATGTTCCACGTCCTCTTTCAATACATATACTCGCTGAGGATCCATTTCGCCAGTCAAAATAGTTGTCGTATAATACTTTTGGAACGACTTGCGAACTGTTTCTGCATCATTCCTAAAATCAATCACAAGCGTATCCTCTTTATAAGGCCAATATGTCCTATTCAAACGAGACAGAGTTTGAATGCATTGAATTCCGCCCAATGAACGATCTACAAACATTGTGTGTAGCAACTTCTGATCAAAGCCAGTCTGGAACTTCTCTGCAACGATTAGTATCTTGTAATCATCCTCTTCGAATTTTTCTGCAATGTCATTGTCAGTCACATTGCCGTCATTCATGTTTGCTTCTGTACATTTACGACCATTGGAATCTATCACTTCACCTGAGAATGCGACCAATGTTTTTATAGCTCCATTATATTCTTCGCGTATAATCCGATCTATGATCTGCTTATAATCTGCAGCTGCCTGACGTGAATCGCAGACAACCATAGCTTTTGCCTGATGATTAATCTTATTGATTGTAAATTTCATGAACTGATCTACAATCATACTGGCCTTTCTGAGTTTTATATACTTATCACGTCCCAAAAATTCGGAGATAACCCTCAGCGCTTTTTTCTTTTCAAAAAGTTGCTGTTCATCTTCGGTCGGATTCTTCTCTATCAACTCAAACATTGTCTTGTAACTGACATAGTTCTGAGTGACATCCAATATAAACTTCTCATCGATTGCCTGCTTCATGGAATACAGGTCTTGCGGCTCTTTCCCGTCTTTGCCATACAGCACAAAAGTCTTGTCCTTTGGTGTAGCCGTAAACGCAAAATATGAGATATGCTTCATCATCTTGCGCGAATTCTGCATTTGGGCCATCAAGGCATCGAGAGGACTGTCATATTCTTCCGGATCATAATCGACATTCTTTTTAAAATCCTCATCGGTTGACAGAGCGTTGACCAAATCTTTGGCTGCCTCGCTGCCTATTGCTGTATGGGCCTCATCAACAATAACTGCATACGTTTTCGAATGCTCATGTTTCAGATAATCCAATGCAAAGGCAAATTTCTGGACAGTAGATATGATGATACGATTCTCCCCGTTGAGTGCATCTGCCAATTTCCTTGAACCCTTACGAATATCCTTGACCGTTCCTGCAGTTGTTTCGAAATTGATAACATCTTCTGCCATGTTTCGGTTCAACACGATGCGATCTGTCACCATGATGATACTGTCAAATATGGCCGAGCCATCGGCATTCGTCATATTGGCAAGCTGATGGGCAAGCCATGCCATGGTCTTTGTCTTACCAGAACCGGCCGAATGTTGGATCAGATAATTATTTCCCGGCCCCTCTTCGCTTACATAGCGTCTCAATTTCCTGACTGCTCTCAATTGGTGGAAGCGGGGAAAGATAGTAACCATGCGTTTGCATTGTATATTGCGCTCCTTGTCCTCATAAACCTCCTCATAACGTTTGATGAAGTTCTCCAACAAGTCCAGAAGTGAATCGGCTTGTAAAATCTGCTGCCACATATATGCCGTAGGATACTCGCCATCAATCGGAGGATTAACAGCCTCGCGATTGAAGGGAAGAAACGTAGTTTGCTCTCCCGCGAGCTTGGTGGTCATGAATACATATTGGTTATCCATGACAAAATGAACCAGACAGTTACGAAGCATTCTGTTTTGAGGGTCCCGATGGTTCTTATATTGATCTATGCCATTCATATAATTCTGTCCACTGCCCTCATTCTTGAGCTCCATCGTTATCAAGGGAATTCCATTTAACAGAATGCAAAGATCCAGTTCGTTACCTCGGTCTTCTCCGTTCGAATATCTCATCTGCCGCACCACACTAAATCTATTGGCTCGGTACAGCCGATAATTGTCTGTTCCTTCGCCCTCCAGAACAGGTTTGAACTGGGCAAATTTTATTTTGGCTCCGCTCACCGTAAACCCTTTGCGAATGACCTGGAGGATACTTTCACCTCGGTCTATGCGCTTGTTATACTCCCTAATAACAGTACTAACCTCTTTACCGGGGAATAACTTGGCGAGTTTACTCCAAACGAGAGGTTGCTGGCGCAGAAATTGTTCCACCATCTCCGGGTCGCACAGCCTTTCGATATCGAATTGCGTACTCTTTCGCTGATTATAGAGGTCACTATTTACCAGATACTCTGCAATATGTTCTTCAAATACAGTTTCGTTCAATGGATTTATCATATCTCGTTTTCTATTATTTCAAATATTAGCACACTTTAATCTTTCCAGTTATTGCCTCTGTGATAACACTCTGTTTCAGTTCTTGCAAAAGCTCAATTTGTCGCTTCGCTTTTGAAATAAAGCGATCAATAGATTTACATCTATATTCAATATAGGCAACGATGTCTTCTTGTTCATTTAAAGGAGGTATCGGCAATAAAAGATACCCTGTCTTGTCTTGATTGATTATTGGTAAGGTAACAACATTGGCAGAGAGAATAATTTCTTCCTTCTGGCTAGTTAAACAATAATGTACATATTTATAATAAACCTTCCTGTTGGGTATTATTATGTTTATTTGCTGATTAGCAGAAGCTATTTCATTACATACTGCAATCTTACCAATTGTTCCTCCAATACCTATCATATAGATGGATCTTGCTGGAAATATTTTACAGGCATTACAAGCCCTAGCGAAATCCGATATTTTTTTATTTGAATCAAATAAAATATCAGATTGAAAATCTCCCGGCGTAAACCAATTTATATCTTCTGAATCGTAAAATTTAGATTCTTTAGTTGATGGAGTTGATCCTGTTTTTATAAAACAATATCTTTTAAGAAAAGCTATTTCCCAATGTTCTGGCACTTTGCCAATCCATTCAACACCACTCTCTTTTAGCTGTACATCCGGATGGATACCTTGCGTAACGGCTTGTGTAATTATACTTTGTTTCAGTTCCTGTAACAAGGCGATTCGTTTCTGTTGAGTAGCTATGGCTTTATCTATCTCGCTACACCGTTTATCCAAATATGCAGCTATTGCTTGCTGCTCAACTAAAGTTGGAAGATATATTGTTTGTGACAAATATTCGCCGACTTTTAGATTCTGAATACCTGTTGTTTGATTAAAATAAAGCAGATTCACCTTATTTGCATACATTCCGTAAAAATAGTAATACAGGTAATTGCTAGAGTATCTTTCCTTAACGGATATTGAATGTATAAAATTGGAGCATATGGCTTTATCATTATAATTGAATCGGACAACACGTCCAACAGGAGTAGCATCTCCTCCTCCTGATTTTTCTATTAAAAGATCTTCATCATGCAAAAGACGATTTTGTAATTGGGCAGCGGATACATTTCTTGTTGTTAATTTATCAAATGTCAAACAGCCTTTTGAATAATCGAAGTCTGCGACTCTAAAACAAACAATATCGTCTTTATTACCTTTTTCATCATCACCCCATATACCAGCAACTGACCGAGATAAACAAAATTTTATCCGAAAATGAATCCAATGGCTTGGCACTTTCCCAATCCACGCCACGCCGCTATCTTTATATGATTCGTATCGCTCCATACGTTACTCCTCCGATTTTATAATCTCCAAATCATTATCCATTTCGTGGTCGAGAGCAGCCAGGTCTGCGAGGATTGCCTCCGCACTACGCAAAGGCCGGTAGATATAGAACAACCGGGTAAATGGGAATTCCACACCCAGTTTGTCTTTCGAACGGTCCATCCATGCGTCAGAAGCATAGGGAAGTACCTCACGAGCAAAGTATTCGTCGATATCCTGCTTTTGCGGGATTTTCTCCGTATCGTTAAGGTTGCTGTCGGCAACGATTTCCGAGTCAGTCTTCAGCGGATTTTTGGTAACAGTGGGGGCGTCTTCACTAATTGTTCCCAGCGTATTGCGGAGCAGGGTCGTTTGTGTCGTTGTATATTTTATCTTATGATCCTTCAGGAACTGAAAAAATTCACGATCGCTGCGCTGCTCATCAATACCATCGAGCCGCACGACCTCTTTCAATATTTGGTTTTTCGGCAAGTTGACATCAAACTCTTCGTCAGCACACAACGCTTCATATTTTGTCGTAACATTTGCAAACCACAACCGCAATGGCCTACGAGTGGCTACGGTTGTATAACGGAAATCGTCGTAATCGAGCAACTTGGCAATCTCCAGTCGTTCGGTCTCGCCCGTTTTCTCATACACGATATCCCGGGAACATGAACGATAGTCGCGATAAATATCAAGAATATCGCTGGCCCCGCACGGACGTATCTTAAAACGCTTCTTACCTAGATTCTTGGGAAGCAACTGAGTGTACTCAGTATGGGCGGCATCGATGAACAGAACCTTATTGAGCCGCTCTTCAGGACGCTTGTTGTCTAGAATCCACAAATACGAGGAGATATCTGTACCATAGAAAAGGTTTTTGGGCAGAGCCACAATACAATCGAGCAGATTGCGATCAAGCAGCATCTTACGAATGTTACTCCACCCGCTTCCGGCATCACCATTGAAAAGAGGAGAACCATTCAATACAATACCAATGCGCGAACCGGCCACATCATCCATTTTTGCAATCATGTGTTGCAGAAACAACAGAGATCCATCGGTTGTTGAAGGTAGACCGGCTTCAAACCGCCCGCCCGGACAATTATCTTTTTCTACTGCTGCTTTTACCTTTTCATCTTTACCCCAATCTACACCAAAAGGAGGATTGGCGAGCATGAAGTTGAATTTCTTGCCATAGAGTTTGTCATTCTCCAATGTATCGCCCTGAAACAACTGTTCGTCGAGGTTCTGATCATCGCCTTTCATCAGCAGGTCGGCCTTACATATGGCATATGTCTTTTGACTCAGTTCCTGCCCATAAAGATAGACTTTGAGATGGGCATTTTGCGCCATTTCCTGGAGATATTCACGACCAACGGTCAACATACCTCCTGTACCACAACACGGGTCATAAATCGTAAACGCCTTGCCCGGAACAAACAGCTCTTCCTCCTTGCCACACATGGTGAGCGACACCAACAAGCGCACAATCTCTCGAGGTGTATAATACTGACCGGCCTTGGTGTTTGTAGACTCTTTAGACCTGCGGATGACCATCTCGAAAACAGTCCCCATCATAGCATTACTCACAACATTTGGATGCAAATCAGCTTTTTCTACAAACTCTTTGACGACTGCATATAATTTATTGCCACGATCGAGACGGGAATAAATTCTTGAAAGATCTACAGCTTCACTATCTCCATCCTCGCGTACAAAATTTACGAGAATATCTTTTACGTTATCAGTAAACCCTTCCAGATAGGTTTTGAATGAGTCTCCAATTTGATTGGACGAATTCAACAATTTGCGTAAAGACAATCCTGAGGTATTAAAGAATGTCAGATGATTCTTCCGCATGAGCTGTTGTAGCTTATATTTCCTGACATTCTCAGCACTTTTGTTCAGCTCCTCCAAAACGGACTCGTAGCTGTTCTCAAGAACACAGTCAAGACGACGCAGAAGAGTAAAAGGTAGAATAACGTCTTCTACTTCCGAATCGTCATACAAGTTGCGAATAATTTCCTTTATATTCCAAATTATATTGGCTAATTCCTGTTCTGTCATATGAATTAATAATTTACTACAAAAATACAATGTTTATCTGTACTAGCTTTGCAAATAAATATCTATTTAATTTATATCAATATCATTACCTTGAAATCATCTTGATGTCGCCATTTATAGCATCTTTCAGAATCGCTTTTACAAACCCTTTTGCATCGATTGATATGATTCTTTTATGATTCTTTTTCTCATATTCATATTTTACCTCATTGATCTTTATAAGTCCCCAGCGAGTATCAACATACGCATCTTCATAATTGAAGATAATATCCGTATCGGAATTCTCAGGAAGTGTTGCCTCTATTTCATCCAAAGATGCTATTTGTTTCCCTGAAGCATCTATAATATCTCTATTGATAAGTTCAAGTGGAATATGAGTTGCGTCACTCCATTTGGAATCCATTTCTAACCTCATAGTGTCTAAAAAATGTTTGTATCCAGTCACGCTAAATCGGTCGGTTTCTTCATAATCCTTATCAACACGAAACAAACAATGACGGATAGACATATTCAAATTTAACTCTATTTGTCCCACTATCGCCTCTCCCCAATTAGGTTCTCGCAACTCTTTAAGAGTGATGCCGTATGTCGATGCATACTCCTTTGCTCCCTTTTGATATCCGACTTTAGTGACCATAATACCTGCAACATTATTTAGATCTGACAAGACACCATAGAAATCTCTTACTTTGCCAATCTCGACATTTCTGTTATAATTCTTGCACTCTATAGCAACCCTATGTCGGACACCTGCTATCTCATACTCCCAATAAACATCTATTTGATGCTCTTGGCCAGATTTACCTTTCAGTTTTACATTATGTCGCACCCGGGTTGCCTTAAGGACATCAGCATTTACAAACTCTTGATATATCTCTTGGGTAAATTTCTCGTATTCAATATTTGCATTCATTTTACCTAAATTTCCAAAGTGTGTTAAAAACGATTATTCAATTTTCGTTGGTAGTTCTATATAATATTCTGTACCAAAAATTAAATTATCTCGTTTTTAGAATGGCTGCTGTCGTAACCACTCGTTCATAAAACGATCGTAAATGATATACCCACAAGAAGTCTGATAGACTAGTTCGTTATCGAGCAACTTTTTCAATGAAGCACTAACGCTACTTGCGGCACGGAGTCGATGTCGGCTGATAAAACTCCCAGCCAACACCTCTTTAACGCAGCCTTCCCGAGCTATGGCTTTCAATAGACGTATGTGACCTGCAGAGTAAGCTTTAAGCAGATCCGCATACGAATAGCTTTGTTCAGAAACGATCTGTTCCGTAGCATATGCCACCAACTCCTTATCCACATTCTGATTATAACCGTACAAGCGATTAAGAAGGCACTGGATGTACCAGGTATGTCCGTCAAATTTATCGTAAATAGTATCGAAAACCTCACGAGGGAGTTGCACGCCATGTTCAGCAAAATGTCTGATGGCAAAACAAGCATACGCCTCACGATTAATTGGACCGATGGTCAGCAGTTGTGTACTCTGATAAAACGGCCTTTTAGACGACATGAACATCTCCTGCATCAAATGTTGCTTGCTGCCCGCAAAGATGAAGTTCACATTGGGAAGGAACTGGATATAGGAGCGTAACAAAGCCTCAATCCCTTTCTCCTGATATTCTGCAATTTGTTGAAACTCGTCAATAGCAATATAACACCGTTTCTCCGAGGATCCCAAATAATCGAATATCTCTTTCAACGTACTCTCTTCTTCTTGAGGTGCTACATCAATCGTCACTTTGGGAACCCCAGTCAGTTCGTCAAAAGTGAATACCGGACGACAGCTGCGAATAAATTGCCCTATGCGGCTTAACGTTTTCTGAGGTGCAGTATCCAGTTTACCCAATACCGTATTGGCAAACAACCGCACGAAATCACCCATTGACTGCGTAGAATAAATATCCATATAGAGCGTGGCAATATCGGGTTCTTGCTCTTTCAGGCGATAAAAAGCATGACGAATCAAACCGGTTTTACCCATACGACGCGGGGCTATCAATGTCACGTTACGTCCATTATGGAGTGCATCGAGAATAGCAGCCGTTTCCGTCTCACGGTCACAAAAGAATTCAGGGCTGTGATAGCCCGCTATCAAGAAAGGATTGTTCGGTTTCATATTATGCTATCTAATCATTACAAAATTATCGTAACGCAAATATCGTAACTAAATACAAAACAACCAAAGAATCCCCAATAATAATGTATGAAAAGATACAATATTAAAATTTAAGGGCTGCTATGTCGTGGACTCTCTCATGTTCATTTCCCTCCCTCCAACTATGACAGCTTGGACATTCAGTAGAGATCTCGTTTATGTATGATAGAAATACGACCTATACTCAAAAAAACGGAAGAGAGTAAAACTGCAGAAATACGCTATCAATTGCTACGAAACGGCAATTACCTATCAAAAACACTATTTTCAGTCTAACTACAAAGGAAAGTTGGAATATAAAAACGGTAAGTCGTTTATAACCAATAATCTATACCCATTCAAAAAAATCCGGTTCTACTATATTTCGGTATCGACCTACCAACAGAAGTTAGACTTATTATTAATCTTGAGCAAATACATCAGGTTAAGTTTTGGTTTATAATGATAGCTGCGATGAAGAATAATTTTTGAAGATGGATGTACTAAGAATTTCTTGACTATCTTTTGCTTAGTGCTTTTTTATGCTTATTTTTGCAAAAAAATTATACATGACTTATAAAAAGCAGAAGCTAAATAGGAATATAATACCTCAAACGATTGTAGGTTACCTTGGACATGAAATTACTCCTATAGTTCGTAAAAATACAAATTGTGATATCTATAGGTATAACATTGATTCTGAATCAATGTTGGATATTTATTATAATACAGATTCAACAACAACATTATGTTGTGTAGGTAAAAAAGCAGAAATAGCAGAAATCATAGCACAAGAAATAATTAATAATTGTAGTTTAACTTTACCTAATCCAATACGAGCTTTATACCTCAAAGGTTTTAGTCAAGAAAAATTAGAGGTTGTATTGCAAAATATTAAAAATACAGGTTGTAACATTACAATATTAAGTGATACAGAAATAGCAAAACGATACGAGGTTACTAATACATATAATGAAAATATTAAAATTCACTATTTCCCAAGTACTGGAGCTTTAAACATTCAAGGGAAAGGTTATTCTGTATATAATAGTATCCTTTCATCATTTGATACATTTATATCATTAGAAGAAGTAATAGAATCAAATTTATTAGCTAATAATATTGAAAATATTACTACTTCTGAATTGGTTGAAGCAATGAAAAAAGCCTTCCCCAATTCATATCCATTTCTCAATGGAGTTATTGCTAATATCATATCTAGTTCGTTTTTCTTAACTAAAATCGAAAATGAAGAACTACCTGATTATTCGTGGATGATTTTTCCAATATTAAGAGGACTAGAAGGTGTAATAAAAAAATTTCTTTTATTATCAGGAATAAGAGTGAATAAGACTTTTGGGGAAGTTTTTGAGCCTATATCTCATGGAGCAACAATATACAAAATAAAGGATTGTCACTCTATAACAATTAACAATAGAACACATTGTGCTAGTATTGAAAAGTGCTATAATTATTTAGTTGCAAATAGGCATGGAATTTTCCATATAAATAGTGCGATTAATACAACGCGTCAAATAAATAGAGAGGAAGCAATAGAAATATTCAACGAACTTGTTGAGCTAATAGAGACAAGTTATTCTGAAATTATATTATGAACCACTTGTTTGAAATATTAAATATAGACGACTCAACTATTATCGTAATAGGAAAAACTTATTACGGCATAGATGACTATATTTCTGAATTGGAAACAGAACTTGCTAAAAGACAATTTAGGGGTGAAATAATATTTGATTTATTATTGGCAAATGGTTTATATGCTAAAAATAGATTTATACATTCTTCTTATTATGGAGATAGAATTATTGATTTTGATATAATTAGCACTAAAAATATAGTGATAAAATATGAGAAATATATCAAAAATTTCTATCGCAAAAACATTAATATTTTAAATAATGGAATCTTGCTTCATAAGGATATTGCAATATTAAAAAAAATACTTACATTACCTTGATGTGTATTGTTTGTGGCATATAAACTGTGTCAAGTTATTTTTTTGAGCTGTTTTGATTTTTATATTTCATAAAACAGTTTCTTAATTTAGTCGTCAATATCGACAAAAAACTTACAATACAGATGAGACTCTCAATATATGCTCCTAACCTGAACGACAATGTATAACTAGTTGCAGTGTTATCTGCCTATAGATCAGAATCAGTTCAACTTACTTCTTCTACCTTCTTTTGAATATGAGATAGACAAACTTTTCCAGATCCGTATCGGATGTAAATATACCCTCGTTCTTTGTATATTGCGAAGCTGGTGATGGTAGCCTTCCACGATATTGGTAGTATATATTACTTTCTGATATGCTGTAAATACTGGACGTAAGCAGTCTAATGCTCTTAGTTGCCACATCAGACTTTGATTGTCCAAAATTTATGTAAGTGGAAACGGAATTTAATTGTAAGTTCTTCTTATATATAGATTATGTTCTCAAAATATCCAGCTTGTATCGAAAATATATACAGATTTTCTGAGTACCAGTTGCTAAGTGATTGATATTGTACCAGTTATCACATTAACCTAACTTCGAACAGTAGGCAAACCTAACAACATATTAGTAATGCTACCAACTTAAAGGTAATGCATTATTATATTAGTTTATTGGTCTAGCCACAATCTTCGCAATTACATCTATTATTTTATTGAAATCAGTAAAATCAATGTCTTCAGAAAAAAATTATCATTTTCAATAAGTTCCGCGAAAGTATTTTTAGTTAATGCGAGATTAGCCTTTTGTTCTATGTAATCCATAGAAGATACTTTATCATCTATTATTCCGTTAATTTCAACTTTATGATTTATTTTGGAGATATACTATTTCCCACATTAATTATCAATAATATACACATATTAATTGATTTTACTTTATTTATGATAGGTTATAGAAATGATTTTTCAAAATCTATCTTGCCGCTACTGCTTGACCACACTATTGTGCGTTGAGAGACTAAACACTATTATATTATTCGTAGATCTCATATTTTAATCTTACAAACAGAATATTGTTTCTAACTAGAAAGCGAAGTTCATTATGAGCATACATTTCTAGCCTGATATTTATAACAAAGAAGACACAAATCAGTAAAATGCTACAATAAATGTATATACACTTTTTGTTGCAACAATTTTTGTAGTTACATTTATGTATTATATTTGTGTTGGAAATCAAAAATAGAGCGTGATGGAAACTCCGTTTATATTTGGAAAGATTACTACCGAAAAGAATTTTACCGACCGTTAGAAAGAAACAGTCTACTTGGTTCAGAACTTTATATCGTTAATCAACACAATTATTATCTCCCCTCGCCGTTGGGGTAAAAGTTCGCTTGTAAATAAGGCTGCAAGATTGGCGATGGTGCAGGACAGTAACCTCCAGATCTGTCATATCGACCTGTTCAATGTTCGTAGCGAGGAGCATTTTTATTCGCTGATCGCCCAAAAGGTTATTGCCGCCACTTCCACAAAATGGGAGGAAGCTATCGAGAGTGCGAAGAGTTTCTTTTCGCATCTTGTTCCCAAAATTTCAATCGGTACAGACCCCACTAATGAGGCTTCAATCAACTTTGATTGGGAGGAGGTAAAGCGCAATCCCGATGAAGTGCTCAGTCTTACCGAAAAGATTGCCAGGAAGAAAGGGCTAAAAATCGTGATTTGCGTAGATAAGTTCCAAAATATCGCGACGTTTACCGACCCAGACTATTTCCAGAAAAAGTTGCGTTCACATTGGCAGTTGCACCAAAATGTAGCCTATTGTCTTTATGTCAGCAAGCGCCACATAATGATGAAAGTGTTTACCGACTCATCCAAACCCTTCTACAAGTTCGGCAATCTGATGTTTCTCAATAAGATTGACACGCCTTACCTCGTGGAGTTTTTCAAGAACCGTTTCGCTGATACCGTCAAGAACATCGATGATGAAGCAAGCCACTTGATCGCGAAGCTCGTAGACAATCATCCATACTACGCACAGCAGTTGGTACAACTGTCATAGCTCAGAACAAAGGATGTATGTACCGTTGAGATCGTACGTGAGGCACACACTGCATTGGTGGAGCAGTTAAGTTTGTTGTTTGTAACAATCACCGAAACGCTGACCACGCAACAACTGAACTATCTCAAAGCTCTTATTGCCAGCGAAAAGGCCATCAGTTCGACCGAAGTGATGCATCGCTATCAAATCTCTTCAACAACCTAAATATCCCGCTCAAGGGCTGCCCTTATCAAGAATGATATATTGGATAATAAGGCCTGTGAAATCTCGTTCCAGGATTCGATTTATGCCTATTGGCTAAAGATTGAATATTTCGCAAAATGACAATATCCTGAAAAAATCTTTTCGAACTAAACAAGTGGTTATTGAATATAATTTGTGACTATAATATGAGTTTTAAAAATAGTATTGCTCGGATATTTAAATACAAATGGGAATGACGAGCACTATCAGGACTTTATGAAAGTAATGGATTTTCTATATGCCAGAAAAGATAAAATGGACCGGTTCAAGTTGATATGCCACACATATTCTGCTGCACTCAAACGTACAAATGTGGTTGATTTAACACCGCTTGTGGCAACCAAGAATAAAGCAGAAGAAGCACTGTATGGGGTGATGTGCCGCACGGAACGGTTTAACAATGGCATTATAGATGATTCCCGTGTATGTGACGTGCAGGTCGTGCCGGAAGATATCCTTTTCTAAATCAAGAAAATACGAAAGTGCGCTTGGGTAATCTCCCCATGGAATACGTCAAATCTTAACCCTATTTGTGTCCTTTATGGATAAATACGAACTGAAGAAACGAATTGCTTCGGCATTACAACACTCAGACGTAAAAAGATATGGAAAAATGGACGCATTGCTTCTATCGAAGTATGCCATCAATAATTATCGCTCCATTCCTGCTGGCAATGGAAAATTAAAGTATCTCCACGACCTCGTATTTGGCACACGTCATGAAAAGAAGACGCAACTGTTACTTTGGATTCCTGCCTCCAATCCATACTATAAGGCCGGAGGTGTGTTTGAGAGTAACGAAGCCCACAGTTTCTCCAAGATTATCCTATTCTCTTCTTGGGAGATGGTACCGAGAATGATTTCCATCATGATGTCATATTATTCGGAGTTATATACTTTGGGAGAGTTAAAGAAGGTAGAAGCAGAAATACGCTATACTTCTCAAAAGAAGAACCGTTATGGCGAGAATCGTTTAAGAGCAGACGGATTATTGGAGTATCCTTGCCGAACCTTGGCCGGTTTTTTCTCTCCTGCCACATTTTATGGAGAGAAACTTTCCTCAGTCCGGAAAATCATAAAACAAAGAATTCAAGACGAATTTGCACAGAATACTATCATAAGTAGTATCCCACAACAAGGGCGAAACAACGCCAAACTTATTCTTACTCTCATGAAAATACTGGATGGAAAGCCTGTGGAAGATTTGAACGACTTGTATGTGCCTTCAAATGCATTGGATGTGATGACAGATATTGCCATCGCTTCACCGGCTGTATGTGCTTATCGGCAATCCGGCAATGAAGAAGATGCCCCAATGGTGGCTAAAGCAATAGTCTCAGTATTCAACAAACCTGAAAATGCAGCTGTGATAGACCTGATGTATAACAAAAAGAACGATGATGATTATTACGAATCAGTTCTTGATTACTGTGTGGTAGGTAACCTGCAGGCTGCACTTGATGAATATGCCCACATGACACAAACAAAGATGTTGGGACATACTATTACGGAGGCTATTATTGGCACAAGCAATCTTAGCATAGATACAACAGATTCATTTGGAATGGAAGAAAAGAAACAACTTATGCGTTGTCATTTTGCTATTCCATTCATTGACAAAACGGTCACTGACAAATCTGTCGCTCTTACGACTAATATTCGTAAGGCTTTCAATTCTCCTCTCCGTCCGTTCCTGCTTTCAACAACATCAATAGGTCAGGAAGGCCTTGATTTTCATTGGTATGCCAGAAAGATTGTTCACTGGAATCTACCCTCAAATCCTGTAGATCTAGAGCAACGGGAAGGTCGTATCAACCAATTTAAGTGCCTGGCTATTCGCAAAAATGTGGTAAAATTGTATGGTAGTGAAACTTATCATACTTGGGATGAACTGTTTTCTCTAGCTTATTCGAATTTGAAAGGTACACATTCGGATATTGTTCCTTATTGGTGCCTTCCTGTCGCAGATCTGACGGAAGAACAACGGGCAAAATTGGAATACATTGAGCGTATTGTTCCGCTTTACCCTCTCAGCCATGACCGATATAAGTAAGAACGTCTTATCAAGGTACTTGCCTTGTATCGCATGACACTAGGAGAGCCACGTCAGGAAGAACTGTTGAACCTTTTGAAAAATATGCGTCTCTCGGATGAGCAGCTCAAAGAACTGACAATTGATTTGTATCCATATAATAAAAGAAAATGATTATTAAACAGTTTCTCTCGAAAGGCTCTATATTTTATCAGATAAAGTAGATAAAAAAATAGAAATCACCTTACTTCTCATCTATAAATTACAGTCTAAAAATCTCCTGCTTTTGGTCCTATAATTGAAGTAAACAAAGGTTAAAGCTGGAGATTTTAATCATTACAACATTCACAATTGAGGGGAATTATAAATACCTTCACCAACATAAAGTATCCATCAATAGTCAATTATAATTCTAATAGATTTATTGCTTAATAACTTAAAATATAGCTAACAAAATAATGGAGAAAGTGCTCAACAAATTGTTATTCATTCACTATATAGAAACACTGAACAAAAAGTCTTTTATATCATTGACATCAATATGCTCGGATATACAACAAAAACATCCGACAATAAACATCTGTTCAAAAGGATAGATAAAAATCCATTTGTTATATTGCAGAAAAATGAGTAAAACATGTTCCGTTTGCTTAAGATTATAATAAACTATAGGGAAGAGATTAGTTATGTAGAAATCAAACAATTAATCACAGATAAAATACCAATTAAAGTAGCTTTTTTACTAGATATTTTGATATACACTTTTACCCTAAACTATCATAGAAAAACACGTTTATAAAAGGGCTTGCCCTATTCACTTTTTCAAAAGAGGGAAGCCTAATTCCCCCTTCATAAAAAGGGCGTTAGAAAAAGACAGTTTAAAAAGGCAGCAAGCTGGGTAATTTTGTTATGCAGTTTACAGAACAGAAGATTGAATATTTGCCATAATTTGGATCAAAATATTATCAGCTGCATCAATATAAGCAACGCACAAAAATAATCGTAAGAAGAGCTTAAAACTAGCTAAATTCAAAAGTTATTCTCCAGCAGCTACAGCCGTTTTTATCATATCAAGAGCGATAGAAAACCAATACAGACTTGGATCTTTTTTAATTAAAAGTCCCCAATATATCATATACGACTGAAACAATTTATACTGGAATGTCCAACAAAATTATACGACAGGATAACCTCGAGAAATAGAATTTTTCTTGTACACTGTACCTGTCAAAAATATGATTGGAGCAAAATAACAATGTACAAGAAAATAGGCTTAAAGTAGCAAACAAATAAACTTGATCGCTCCAAATGCAAGTATAGTATGGAAAGGATAATAGTATCTAACAAAAAACTTTTTTTAAGATGCATTAAAATCACACTTTTATTCTAAATTGACATAATCAAAATCCAAACAATAACCTCATCATTTCATCAATTCATCAAAAAACAATTGTATCACATAACGTAGAATTGTATAAAAAGCAATAAGCACTTTTATATTTAAACGACATTTCATACTTTTGAGATACATCTTTTGTTTTTCACTATTAATGCCCAGCACAATAGTAATAATTTATAACAATATACATCATGATTAAAATTTATAGTATGAATACTTGTCCGGACTGTATTTATGTTGAAGAGCAGATACAGGGAGACGACAGATATGAGATTATAGACATAGGTTCGCATGTAAAACATTTAAAGGAATTTCTAAGGATCCGTGATAACAGCCCTGTTTTTAATGAAGCGAAAAAAGTTGGAGCTGCAGGTATTCCATGCTTTGTTCTAGAGGATGGTTCTGTTACACTCATACCAGAAGAAGCCGGACTTACTTCAAGACCAATTACAGAAGGAATGTCATGTAATATAGACGGAAGTGGTTGCTGATATAAACTATATTTTGAGACATCTAACCTATCTTATAATAAAGTTTAAATATGAAATATGCTTATTATATGATAGGTTGTACCAATAATGACCGTCAATTAAAAACTGACTTTTAGATAATAATTGGCAGCTCATATGGTTTACGATCCTTCTCCTTCAGGAGTCGTGTATATTGGAGATACAATTTCTGATATAATAAAATGATAATGGCGTAGTAGTAAACCATGCAAAGTGCAGTGATATTCTACAAAAATTGAAATAATAATGTACAATGGATAATTCAATCAAACAATATGCTATAGGTGAACTTCTTGACGGGAGGTATTTCTATATACCATCCTACCAGAGAGGATATAGATGGACAGAGAAACAAGTAGGTGATCTCTTGCGTGATCTTCTTTGTTTTGCTAACGATTTTGCTAATGAAGGAAAAGAAAAAAAACAGGATCAGTTTTATTGTCTTCAACCTGTCATAGCTCGTCCAATCACAGATGAAGATAAGCTTAAATCTATGTTTGGAACTGAATACAATGAAGGTATTCTGAGTCATGGTGTGTGGGAGATTATAGATGGGCAGCAGCGTCTGACAACTATATTTCTACTATACAAGTACCTTCTCGATCAAAAAGGATGGAATGCGGAAACCTTGAAAGAAGAGGAAGATGGTAAAGAACTATATCATATCTGCTATGCTACTCGTGATGGTTCTACAAAATTCCTTGAAGGATTGACTATGAAGACCATCAAGGATAACGATGAGGACATCTTGAGAGACAACGTGGATTACTTTCACATGGCAAATGCATTCAAATATATAAGTGAATGGATTAAAACAGATGGTAAAACAATCAATATTCGCTATCAATTGGGTGGCAGTCTTGACAATATCAGGAATTCATTCTTTAAGCTTCTAAATGGCATGAGTGACACCAAAGGTGGCTCTGTACAGATTTTATGGTACGAAATCGCAGAAGTAAAGGAAAAGAATAACATTAAAGAATTTCAGAAGATCAATACAGGAAAGATTCGTCTTACAGATGCAGAACTTATCAAAGGATTGTTTTTATTGAAAAAAAACTTTACTTCTGGTGATAAATATATTAAGCAATCAGAATTAGCTTTGGAATGGGAATATATTGAGAACACACTTCATGCAAACAATTTCTGGTATTTCCTTCAGAAAAAGGGATATGATATGCCTAACCGCATTGACCTCCTTTTTAATCTGATTTACAAAAAGAATGCTCTTAAAGAAATTCCTGAAACAGAATGGGATGCTAAAATAAAGGAAATTGATGCTCAGTTAATGGATACAAGACAAAGTGAGATATTCCGTTTCTACTACAACCGCTTTGAAGGAAAGATGGGCGAAGATCTTCAACATGAAGTTGCTATTGCTTGGGATGAAGTGATGGAATTATTTAGAACACTTGATGACTGGTTCTGTACCCCTTCTATTTATAACTACATAGGTTTACTTAGCCAGTGTGGTGAAGATCTTTGTAGACTTGTTCTTCATTTTGAATATATGCCGGAAACTACATACCGAGATGATTTTGAGAAATATCTTAAAAAACGAATCTCATATCACTTACGTGGTGCGAAAATTGATGATGAGAACAAACAGATTCTTAATACATATGATAAAGATCACGATACAATATACAAGTTATTACTGACCCTAAATATACATCTTCTGAATGAACAGAATAAAAAGTTGGAATCAGAATCAGATGTATATAAATTCCCATTTGATGTTCTTAGTGCTCAAAACTGGGATATTGAACATATTGACTCATTTCATACCAATGCTTTGAAAAAGGAAAAAGACAAGCGAGATTGGATTGAAACTGCTATGGCTGACCGTAAAGATGAATTGAAGGATGATGAGATTGCTGTTTTAAAACAAAAATTAGATGAAAATGCTTTAGATGACGTCATAAATATACTGAAAAAGAATGCCCAAGAGGTGGATGCAGACGAAGAAATCAAGAACACAATAGGCAACTTGACACTTCTTGATGCAGCTACCAACAGAATGTATGGAAACAGTTTGTTCTGCACTAAAAGGCGCGTCATAATAGAACGAATCAAACAAGGTGTCTTTGTTCCCATTGTGACACAATATATCTTCGCCAAATTCTTTGACGAAAAAGGTACCAATCGTTCTTTATGGACGAAAGAAGACATGGAAGCATATCACAAATACATCTATGAAGCCTTAAAAGAATATATAAAATTAGAGGAGGTTGAAGAATGAGCAATAGATATACTTTTTTAGATATATACAAGAATGATTTAGATCTTAATAAAGATACAAAGGTTAAAATCAGCCAGATAGTTATTCCTAAGATTCAACGTCCATATGCTCAGGGAAGACCAGATGGTGTATGTACTTATGTACGTAATACACTTCTGAATGAAATGTTTGCAAATTTCAAAACAGATGAAGTTTTTGATTTCAACTTCATATATGGAATTGTTCGTCCTTCTAATGAAACCTATGTCATGGAATTATTGGACGGGCAGCAACGTATGACAACCTTATTCCTGGTTTATTGGTATATTGCAAATCGCGAACTTAACGAAGACGAAGAGGCAGATACTGAGATTCGTAATGCACTTGGCCGTTTTGTCTATGAAACACGTTCCACTTCAACCGTATTCTGTCAGAGATTAGCATCATATCGCATAGACCTTTCAGATACAAAACCTTCTAAGGTAATTAAGAAAGCAAAGTGGTACTTCAAGTCATTCGATAGAGATAGCACCATAAGTGCTATGCTTATCATGCTTGACGCTATTCATGATAGATACAACAAACAGGATAGCAATGAACTCTATAAGAAACTTGGAAATATTCAGTTCTATGTAAAGTCTCTTGGCTACTTTAATCTGTCTGAGGAACTTTATATCAAAATGAATGCACGAGGTTTACAGTTGAGTCCATTTGAGAATTTCAAGGCAGATCTCATCAATTTCATAAATAATAAAGAGTATGCCCCATATAAGAAACTTGTTCCTCTATATAAGAAAGGCAGCGCTGACGAAGTGGGATTTGACTTTAATTTCTCTATTAAGCTCGATTCAAAGTGGATCGATATTTTCTGGAAAAAAGGGAATGAAAACTTTGACGCTGCATACATGAGTTTCTTCTCTCGTTTCTTTGCCTGCAAGTATATAGTATCGACAAAAGACATTGTGTCCGATAAAGATATGCGACAGGACAAAACTATACGTCAGTTATATACTGATGCAGAGAATAGAAATGAAGCAAATGAGTACCTTGGCTTCCAGGAGTTCGAAAATCTACTTTCCAAGCATCCTGAGTATATCATGATTTTGGATAAGGTTTTTGATGTATTCTATGAGTATGACCATAAAGATGATAAAGGTTTTATCTATAAATCAATGCTTCCTTCATGGGAGAAGAAAAATTCTGAAGAAGGCGATGATTTCTATAATAACTTGTCATCCAAGATAACTCATACCAAACTTATTTTACTGGGAGCAGTCATTGAGTTTATTGAAGCATACGATACATTTGACATAGATGTGTTCAAACAATGGATGCGAGTAGTATGGAACATTGTAGAAAATACGAATATTGACAGCTTAACGCCTGTGTCTTCATTGATACGTAAGCTTTCTGCTGTTATTCATAATACAGCGATTAGATCATCAGGAGGTTTATCTTTCTATGCTGCCCTTTCTCAATGGAAAGATGATAGCAATGACGAACGTGAAAATAGAGCTCTGCTCGAAGAAACAGAAAAAGCAAAGCGTATTTCAGAGAACAGTGATTGGCTTAACATGTTCAAACAGGCAGAAGAGCATCCATTCTTTAAGGGTATGGTATTGTTTTTCTATGAGCCAGGCTTATCGTTGGAAAATTTCAGACATAGATATGAGTTAGCAAAAGACATGTTTGATGAAAATGGTATATCTAAATTATATCGTAAAGATCATTTGTTAATTCGTGCTATTGTTAGTCAATTCAATTCATGGGATGAACTGAAGGAAAGATATATTACTGAACGAGCAGAGTCTAACAAATATTTAAAGAACATTCTCGCTTCTCATGAAAGAGTGCGTAATATGTTCTCAGAGTTACTTAATGATGCAGATGAATCTGCTGTTGAGAGTCGTCTACATGAATACATAGATGAAGAGAAGGATTTCATATCATGGAATGGTGGTAATGACGGATACTGCGATATGGCAGTAAAAAGACTTAGAGAAGACATCAAACTTTATGATTGGATTGCTGCAGAGGAAAGACAAAACAAATCTGTTTTCCGTATTTACTGGTATGAGGGTCATATTATGTTCGCAGTTCCAAGAAAGCAGTATGCAAAAGTTGCCCTTGATACAGAACGAGCAAAGACAGCATATAAAATTGCCGAAAGCTACGGGATGGACTATTATGATAACAACCAGTTACAAATGTATAAAAAGTATGGAGATAGTTTCGGTAACGAGATTTGGCTCAAACAGGATAGACAGAATTGTACTCTATGGATTGGTTTCTGTCAGCATCATGATTTAAGGATTCAGATAGAATGTAAGACAAAAAAATATGCCAAGGAATTATTGGAAGTGTTTGAAGGAAGTGCCTATATTGATGATGATGAAAGATGGATAAAGCTACCATATCAGAAACACTTCAAGTATCAAAAAACATATAGAGACTTGGCAAACGTTCTGGAGAATATATTTGATAATATACCTGAACTTTAATCCGCAATTAAAAAATAGAGATTAATGTTGACAGCTCAAAGTATTAAGGCTAATTGTAGCATGGCCATTATCAGATGGCTACGTATTAAAATGCCTTATGAGTATTTGACAATGGATATCACAACATACAACATATCCCAATTGAAGTTTTATAAAAAACAGACTGCAACATTAGTGTTCACTAAAAATTATAGGCCGAGTTTAATGGCGCTATAAAATATTTTGTATAAATGGAAAATACGGGATTCAAAGTGAGTTCCGTATTTTTGAAATCATAATAAAAATACTTTCAATTTTTTGCGATGCAAATCTATGGAACAACAGTTTTGCCAAAGTTGCGGTATGCCTCTCACTGATACAAATAAAGGAACAAACTCTGATGGAAGTTTGAGCAATGAATACTGCTCCTATTGTTATCAGAAAGGACAATTCACACAAGATTTTAACATGAACCAGATGATAGAATTTTGTGTTCAATTTACAGAACAGATAAATAAGGAGACTGGATGGGATCTTACTCTGGAACAGGCTAAGGAAAATATGAGACAATTCTTCCCTACTCTTAAACGATGGAAAGAAAAAGATGAAAGAACTCTTACAGAAAAGGCAACCGGCTTGTTAGCACAATGTAAGGACATTACGATTGCCTCAATTGATAATGAAGGATTTCCACGCCCAGTTCCAATGTCCAAAATCAGTTCAAAAGGATGTAATGAAATATGGTTGGCAACCGCTGCCAATTCAGTGAAGGTTACAGATTTCAAACTGAACAACAAAGCCGGACTTTGTTATTCAAACTATGGTGACAGTGTCGGCTTGAGAGGAATCATTGAGATTATAACTGATGATAACACACGAAAAGAAATGTGGCAAGACTGGCTTATCAATTACTTTCCGTATGGCCCTACAGATCCTAATTTTGTACTTTTACATTTCATAGGAAAAGAGGCTACATTTTGGATTAATGGAGAATTCGCGCACGAAAAGTTGTAATATAAATTCATATTATTAAGAATATACATAGCATTCTTTATGTCTTGCATTCATTATGAAAAAAGTAAGATATTTATGACAATAACCTCCTACTGAAAGGACAAAATTACAAAATGCAAATCAAAAAATGGCCGACAATGGAAATTCATAATTTATTGGATGTCAAATCAAGAACCGAGCTGCGTGAATGGTTAATACAGAACCATAAAACTGAGAAAGAATGCTGGGTAGTGGTAAAACGTGGTAGACCTACGGATAACAATACTTTCTGGTATATCGATGCTGTAGAAGAAGCCCTATGCTTCGGTTGGATAGACAGTACTACTAAAAAAATAGCAGATGATGTAACAGCCCAGAAACTTTGTCCACGAAAGCCAAAAAGCAATTGGTCCGAGCTCAATAAAGAAAGATGCCGCAGAATGGAACGGCTAGGACTGATGACAGATGCTGGCAGAGCCGTTCTACCGGATATGTCACCTAATGGTTTTATCATAGATAAGGATATATTACAGAGGTTACAATCAGACCCGATAGTGTGGAACAACTTCTGCCAATTTCCTGACTTATATAAGCGAATCAGAATTGATACTATCCAAATTAAAAAGAATCAACCCGAACTTTTTGAAAGCCGCCTGAACAAATTTATAGAAAATACCCGAAAAGGGCTTCTCTATGGAGAATGGAATGATAATGGAAGATTATAAAAATAAAGGGGCAATTTATGCTTATTAAAAAAACAGAATCCAGATATAAGAATAAACTTACAGCTGAATCCTGTTTCCATTTACACTAAATTTTGGATAGTGTCGTCCCTGCCTCCGTATCGATATACAGAATCTTTTTCTTGTTCTCGGGGAACATAGGACGGTAATGAAGAACAATACCACCACTCAATGCTGATGCGGCAATGGTCGAAACGTTGAAAGTTTTCTTACTTTTGACTTTCCCGATGGAAGCGCTGAAATTTCCCAATTTGCCTACAACAACATCTTCCACCATCAACACCGCGGCGCCTCATCATAATCATTCATCACGATCACCGCTGCTTCCTCAATTAACTACCAGTTCCTAACATGAAGGAACCGTTTCACCCGTCTTCTCTATCATTACCAGTTTTTAGGATTTGGTTTACGGCGATGGAAGGCGAGCATAGTTTCGTTTTCTTACTCGAAACAAATTCCTTACGAAATGGGCGGAAACTCTTGATGACCAACTGCTTGCCAGTGCTCTTCTGGACAGACTACTTTACAGGTGTGAAGTCGTGCAACTTTCCGGAACTAGTTACCTGATGGAAAACAGTAAAACAATATTCAAACAAAGGTATCCAGTTAGCTTTCCTCATCCTTAAAAAATGTGGGATTTACATGTTGCATATTAAATGGCTTTTCGGACAATGCAGCAAACATCCTCAATTCTCACCAATACATATTTGTCAAATGGCTGTGGCTGGAGTTTTTTGCTACCTTCTTTTTCAATTCTATGACCTATTCGGGCAGATAACCTACCGCATCGGGCAGCTTATCAAATGTTATTGTCTCTTTTTGAATACGCCAATCGTTTTTAATTGTTCGCCGGCAAAGGAAACAGGTATTTCAATAGTGTAATCATTCACCAAAACATAACTGACGAATAACTTTTTGATGGCAATATATGTGATTACAAGTAATTTAAGTACCTTTATCCTACAAAATGTCAATGGTTTTCAAGCTATAAATAACCTTTAATTAAATATTTAGAAGAGTAGATATGATAACTTTGTAAAAACTGATATATAATGAAGAAAGTGGCTGTTAATTATAATTTTATAGATACTTATCTAAAGATGATGGAAGCAAAAGAACATCATCGAACAATTGAGGAAATTGTATGCGATCTTGAGAAGGAACTTGCACCAGTAAAGGAGGAATCTTTCTTGATTCACGCAATGCGTCTGATTATTGAACTGGATGCTAAACAGAATTCGCCTTTATATACACATCTGCTATCACCTATGAGGCAGACCCTTTACCTGATAGATGTGTATTACTCAATTGATATGCGAGAAGCATCTGTTGATATGAATGGTGAACGTTGGGAGAGAATTGCTATTTTGCTGGATGAAATAGAAATGACTTATTTTGTTAATGTCGGCTTCCCTAATGATGGAGATTTGTACCATGATGAGCGCGATAAAAAGATAGGAGTATCATTAGCAACATTCATGGGCTATTTTGGTAATGCAGTCTTAAGTTATGAGGAACAGACGTTGGATAGAATTGTCAGATATCTCAAGCCGTATGATGAATATATCAAATTACGTTGCGGTTTTGAAATAAATGAGGCAGTAAAATTTATTCTGCATGTGAGAGAATTGAATAATGGTAAACTAAATAGTATTTACCAACCGTTCGCTGATAACTTACGTTATTACAGTGCTCATCCAGAGGAATGGTGCAAATTGACTCAAAAGTTTGAGGAAAGAGGATTGGATGATCCACGTGATTGGTGGTATCAACCTGAATTAAAGGGCATGCTGGATAGTTTAACTACAAATCCAGGAGAAATTACAGTCCATGAATTAAAGGAGTTGATGAATGTGGATATTAATACTGAAAATTTGTGTCAGATTCTGAAGTTCTTTTCTTATGACAAGGATTCACAGAAAGGTAAGACCATTTATTATGCAGGCAAACATCACTCGGAATCAAATCCACTTATTCTTGTGGGGGGAAAATATGTTTGTCCTTGTAGTAAGTTTTTGTTTGAGGGGTTGTTCTTCAGGCTAGATGATATGCTAATTAAAGATGTATCTACGAAAAAATATAAGCAGAACAAGGATTTTGCCTTTGAAAAGAAGGTTGCAGAAGTGTTTCGAACGTTCTTTCCAAAAGATACCAAGATTTTTGCCAACTATAGCCTTGATGGTATTGCTGAGAATGATTTGCTGGTTATTATCGGAAATACGTGTATAATAGTAGAGATAAAGGATTGTAAATTTCGTGAACCATTTCGAGACCCACTAAAGGCATATGATAGGATAAAAAGAGATTATCAGAATGCTATCCAGTTAGGATATGACCAATGTAGACGTGTTGAAAAAGTGCTCTTGAATGGTAAGGATGTTGATATTCTTGATGCAGATGATAAGAAAAAGGTGTTATACCATTTAAAAAATGGAAGAATCGGTGAAATATGGTCTATTGTTGTTACGGATTTTAAGTATGGAACAATACAAACCAACCTTGGTAACTTGCTGGAGAAGGATGAGGAAGCCTTATATCCTTGGTCGGTTTGTATTGATGATTTGGAGGCGTTTTTCTTATTGATGAAGAAGATACTTAAGGGTATTGCACCATCCCGTTTCTTGGAATTTCTTGATTACAGGGAAAGGCTACAAGAACATGTTGTGTGTGATGATGAATTGGAAATTTGTGGTTGGTATTTGAATGATCGTGAACAATTCAAGAAATATGCGGATAAAGACATGATGATTAGTACGAATTACAATATGGGAGCTATCTTTGATGCTTATTATCATGTTGGACTTGGCTTTAAAAACGAATTGGATTTGGAGCATAAAAAGTTTTATAAGATACCAGACTATCCACGAAGTTTTGAATTGAATGAATTAAATGGCGATATCATTGAAATGTTGAAGTAAAATTGCGTGAGTTAGGTAGAATATATAAAAGTTATTTTTAAGGTCTCATAGATGATCTAGAGGATGTAAATTATTGTAATTTTACGCTCGTCGGGCCGGATAGTCCCGTCCCTTGGCGCTGGTCGTTCCACGACCGATGAGTTTTATAGAGAAAAATAATGCGTGACACAGTTTATTTTACACTACCGTTTTATTCAACTTTATGATGATATAAAAAAAGGCGTTGAAAATCAACGCCTTCCCCTGTTATCGCTAATAAAGAATTATTTGCCCACACAGTATTTAACTATATCTAACTATCAGCAAGTTACGTTCTAAACGGTTCAAGAGTGATATTTTCAAATGGTATACTTTCTTTCACTTGACCACTTCATGTATTTAACTTTTATTTACTATTGAAGCAATGGCTACTTAGTTGCGGCATGATATACACTGCATTGTAAATCACATATTTCACGAAATAGTAGCAAAATATCATAATATTTCTAGAACGTCATGATGACGGATCTTGGATATCAAAACATCGTCATGGCTCATTCCCTTTTATGATGAAAGTTTCACACTATTTGAAATTTTTCAGCAAAGAAAAAAGAGTTCACCTTCCTGCTCTAGAGATGAAGTTTATAAAGAAGTTTATTAACCCATAACATATATGAGCTTTATTAAACTTATAAACTCAATAACTTATTCTGTAATATGGTTGAATCATTTAAGTAAGTTTAGTTTAAAATACATGTATATATACATGGATAAATCTAAACCTTAGACTGTATATATCTAAATTGAATGATAAAACGATAGAGCCTTTGAAAAATTACTCTACCATTTTATTATAGAAGGGTATTGTCGTAAATAGTTACCTAAAAATAATTGTACTAAAATAAATCTATTCATCTAATCTAAGAATCTAGTGAATAAAATACTTTTCAACAATATCCTTGAGCTGATCCGATGACAGGTTTGCTATGCCTATTGATTCAATAAGTGAAAATTCTTCTTTATTCTTACCAATAATAAACTTACGTTTATGACCGTCTATTTCAGCAAGCAAATGGAAATTTCCCTTATACGCCTGCTCCATACGGATATTCTTTATAATATGTCCGTTTATGACAAATTCGCATATTTCAGGAGGCATTTCCTCTAACTCTCCCCATGATTTCAGACGGTCAACTATAGTGTTTTCAACACGTCCTATCCACTGTTCTGCAACACCATATTTAGTGGCAACCGTACGAAATTGTTTTATGGCATTAACTATATCACGTATTATTGCATCAGGCCTACGTATTCCATTATCTTTAGCAAATTGAATAACATCATCCCGTGTTATATCCCGAAGTTTTGCCCTAATATACATGCAATGATCTTCATTAGGCAAGAATCCTCCATTGTCAAATATATAAGTTACATCGTATGCAGGAGACAGGCGCCAAGTACCGTCTTCACTCATAACGAATGAAAAATTCTTATTGTGATCATCTGTATTGTTTGCCAACACATTAAAGACCATCCTGCGGAATACCTCATAACAGTCTGTTTCCGGCAGATGGAGCTTCCGGCATACTGTAATCAATTGTTCGTAACTGTCCGCATCGGGGCTAATTGCGGCCAAAGTTTGTGTATGAATCTTTTTTCCATTATTACGGTCAAAGCGTTTTGTCATGAAATGATTATTTCCGTCCACCTGATAGAGTTTTGAAGTCATCATATTTATCCCTGCCATTGTAGCAAGTTCATAGTAAGACATCTCCAATTCAGCCGAACTATATTGCGAATTACCAAATTTGACCAGATAGTAATCAAACTCCTCTAATCCGGAAATCTGCCCGCTACGGACCTCACCATTTTTTCGATTAATGGCAACAATAGCCTTAGGTTGACGGCCACCGGCTGAAGTACCAACCGTAAGTAATGACTGCATTGTTACCGACTCTTCAGGCAGGATTCTGGCATTTTCTCTTTCTGAGAATATACGCTCTGCTAAATTTGCCAATGATTTGATATCTATTTTTTCAGCCTTACGCTCTCTTGAAACCTCAGGCAAAAATTCCAAAGCTCCCATTCCACGCTTTCCTATAAATGAGAGTTTGTCAAGAGGAGTAATATCTGCGTTTGACAAGTGATTCTGTTGACGCCATAATTCAAAAAGTTGATTACCCCATGAGTCAGGCAACGAATCGGCTAAAAATGTAGGTAATTTTTGATAAATCTTGGCCTCTTCTCCCCATACAGGTGTAAGTCCTCTCGCTCCATCAACCGGTGCAGCTAATGGAGAAATGTTAAGACCTTTCTTCAAGAAGGCCGGATTATACATAAAATAGGATAACCTGCGTCTGGCATCCCATGCCAGTCTACCAATTTCCTCACCCCAAAGGATTACTTTTAACGACTGTACCATAATTTATGCTATTTAGAGTGTCTGACACGCTGTACCTTTTTATCATCCCTACGCATCAGGTAAGGAGATTCAGGCAACTCCGGAAGAAGATTGTCTATAGTGTTAATCTGCCCGACCACTTTCAACAACACAATAAATGTTGACAATGAAATATTGCCAGCTGTACCATTCTCGAATTTGTGGATGGTTGTAAGTCCAATACCGGATTGCTCAGAAACATCTTTCTGAGTGAGATTGCAACGAATTCTATATTCTTTAAATCTGTTGCCTAATAGCCTTACAAGTTCAGGCGTGGAGTATTCATAGAAATCTACCATATAAGCCGTATTTATATATCATTATAATGATATTTATATATATTTTTAAGCATTAATCTTCACTATTATGAAGATTATAAATACAAAACTATGCAATTTCTGAGAATAAAACTAATTTTTCTTAGAAAACTTATCGTCAAATCATAGTGATTGATTGTAAATCCTATATTTTGTATTTGTTATATGTCCAATTTCGCTATTTCCCTCATGAAGTTTTGATTGCAAAAAAATGGCTTATCAACCACGCATAAACATGGAGATAAGCCAACTTTTAATTACGACGTTCCATTAAGAAATAGGCTCTACACGTTTCTCAGACTCCCATTCGGTATGAGAAATAATATCATGATATTGCTCCAGAGTAAGAAAAGAGTTTTTCTCATCAGAACATTCATACTCCCAAGGAAGTTCATATACGGTACCTTCTTCCTGATATCCCATATAGTTATGGTATGAATCAGGAACCAGTCGGACAAAATCCTCTTCCTTCAGAATACTCAGAAGTTTCTCTGCATCGTAAATATGTAATGGAGCATCAGCCTTATATAGGGAAACAGCCACCTCCATAGCCAATCCGACATTTGATGAATAACTGTTGGAAACAACAATCTTCCATCCCTGATGTTGAATATTTGAAGCTAAGATATTCAAACGTGAAAGCCCAAGTTCACCGTAATGATCCGTTGCAAACCGTATGAAATCCTCCTGGCTGTCGACGTTATAAAGGTTCTCCACATCCACATACTTCATATACTTGTAGTAAGCCACATCCGAGATTTTTTGGAGATCCCTTTTTGAATCCTTATTGATACGTCCACCGATACCCTTTTTCCTATGGTAAGCCTTATAAGCTTCGTTAGCAATACGATAAAATTTACAATACTTTCGTATGGTCATAGTCTCTATAGGAGATAAAGAACACCCCTGTATTGAGTCCCCTAAAGCCTTAACTGTCATTTCCCGGTCCTCTACATCAATCCTAAGACTCGGAACTATGCGAACCAGGTTCTTTCTGGAAATCCTACCTGTACGTTGCTGGTATGGCAGATTGTTTGCTACATACTCATTAAACCCGTCGGAATCTGCTACAATAACACCAATCATAAGATTCAAAAAGTCGAAAAAACGTGTAAGGTTCTCCTTGCAACAAACATCATCGAACTCCTTTTCATTATACGAGGAGCGGTTAGAAATAACAAAGTGAGTAAATTTCCGGTCGGTAACATGAATCGACCGGTTATTCCCGTGTTTTCTTGAGGTTATATAGAACCAGCGCGTTTCCATCGGATTGAACGCAAGCCAGTCCGACAGATATGCATCCATGCTGCTGTATTCTCCCGAAGCAATCAGTTCATCTGCATTACCCCAATCTTCTGGTGTTGGCCGAGGCACCTCTATATAAAATCCACGACACTCTTCATCGCCAATCACGGCAAGACTCTCAAACTGCCGCTGAGTCTCAATCATCCTTTCCAGTAAATTTCCTTCAACAACAATTTCCCAATGATGATTTTCGCCTAATGCTTCCAGATCTAATGTAGTCAGACCAACTTCCTTAGCCAAATCGCAAAGGTATTTTCTATCTATGATTTTTCTTTCATTCATCGCTGTACTCATTTAATTTCAATAAACTTGCCCGATTCAAATCTATTCATCAGATGCTCATTTGCAAAAATATATCCCATTTGGTTAGAGATTACCCTGGTCCCTCCTATTTCCGTATCAATATTGGTATGCGAATGTCCATATATCCATGCATCAATCCTACTATTGGCGATTAAATTATCATACTCACTTGCAAATGCACTGTTCAGAACAGATCCTCTATGGTGCGCTGCTACTACTTGGAGTGTAGGCAAATGATGTGTGACCACCACAATATGGTTTGCTGTGCTCTCTTCGATGTCTTTCCGAATAAAGTCAATACTTATCTCGTGCATCCGGTTGAACTCCTCCACCTGCAGCAGCTTCCCGCCAAACTTAATCTGACGGAAGTCGTTCATACCTTTCCATACAAAATACTCATCATTCGGATTGATATGCGACCAAAGTGTACTCAGTACAAAGTCCGTATCATCGATGCGGACAACCTGATTCTGATAGTAACCCACATTCTCTCGCAACATCCACTTCCATTGAAAACCGTGTTCCATCACATCCGAATAGTTATAGTATTCATGATTACCAGGAACAATCAATACCTGACGGTAATTTTTTGATGCCCACTTCCAGAAATTCATAACTGGAGCAGTCTTATCCTTGAGATAGGAAATATCTCCTGCCAGCACCAGTACATCGCCTGTAACAGGCAATTCATTATATCTCAGATATCTGCTATTCTCCTGAAATTCGAGGTGCAAATCACTCATATATTGTATTCTCATTTTATTATTCTCCTTCCTTTGATTGTTCTATCTGTTTCTCTATTATCATCTTTACCTGTGCAAATGATACCGGTGTAAAATTATTGTTATCTACACCTACATCATACTGAGTCGGGAAAAGCATTTTCAACCGCGGAACGTCCTTGCCGGTGTTATGCCTGCTGGTATGTACATGCCCGAAGAGTTGCCATGTATCACTGTAAGCTCCTCCATAACAAAGGAAGGGACAATGATTCAGATAAATTTTCTGTTTATCAACTTCAATATGCATCTGCATCGTGATCTGTTCAAAGTACTTCGTATAATTCTGCCTGAGATTCTTTATATCGTGATTGCCAGCTATAAGATATATTTTTCCATTCAATCTGTTTAGTACATTTATCCATTCGGCAGAACCTCCCAAACAAAAGTCTCCCAAATGAAATATTATATCATCAGGACCAACCACGCTATTCCAATTGGCTATTATCGTTTCATTCATGTGGGTTACATCTTTGAAGGGCCTGTTGCAGAACCGGATGATATTGGTATGGTTAAAGTGTGTGTCGGATGTAAAGAACACCCTGCTTCCATCAAATTTATAATTCATAATTTTGTTCATTTATGCGCATCACTGCGCGGTTAATAATACATTGTATTTTGCCCATGGACGGAATTGACGGAGAAGGACGCATCAAGCGAATGTCACCAAAAGGCATAAATAGAAAGCCGTCGAAAAGTTTTAATCAGGACTTTCCGACGGCTTTCTATTATCATTATCAGAGGGTTATCAGCATCATTGTACCCTCAATAGTATACATAAAGATCGTTGGAAAGTGTATTTGTATTTATTCAATGCTTGATGCATGAACATACGACACACGCTCAAAGCATTTTGTGCTTCGATATAATATATTTGCAGGTATGTTCATTCTATTATGTTGCATCGTAGTTATATATAAATTATATTGCAAAGTTACGAATATTATTGAGAATCAATAAATTCTTATATATAAAAATGAAAAGTCACACATTAAAATACCAGTACTTTATCTATTTTCAATATCCTACCGCTTGCTACTTCCAACATCAGAACCATGATATAATTTCATTGAATTCCACCTCCATTATTTAAACAAACTTGAGTAAGATCCTGAATGGCATCATCCAATGAAAGCAGATGTTCTGCTTCATAATGTTCCGTAAGGAAGTCAATACCATTAAAACGTATTAAATAATTATTTGCTTCACGAACAGATATATGATAAGTCTTGGCAAATTCATTGATAACGGCAACGATATATACAATCACATTTTTATCAATTGCCTGCGTATTTTGTAAGATAATAGAAGCAGACATACCAAGAGCATCAAGAACTTTTGTTATTGTCTTTATTGTAAGTCCTTTTCCACTCTCAATTTTTGAAATCTGAGCTTTTCCAACTCCTATACGTTTACCCAGTTCTTCTTGAGTAAGTCCCTTGCGAAGACGTTCATTCCGAATCATCAAACCTATATTTTCTATGCTATCTGTCATATTATATGTTTTATCACATGGAAAACAAACATACGACAAAGATCCTAAACTGGAAACAACAAACAAAAAAAATTAAGTTCCAAATGATAATGATATAATATCGTCTTACTTTTTTTTGATTTTGTTACATAATCAAAAACATAAATAATCTCCGGATTACACCACAAGTATTACTTAAATATATTATTATTTTCCACATTAATACATTGAGAAATTCACAAAAAAGACCTATCTTTGTTGTACCATCATCATGTAGCGCATGGGATAAAACTATCAAAGAATCAAAGTTTTATACTTGATTTTTGATATACAAAATTTGAATGAAGAAAGGCGGTACAAATAAAATCAACAAAAGGCTGAAAAACAAAGGTTTGCACTTGTACATAGAAAATGAATTCTTTGTCAAAAATCTATTTGTACCGATTAAAATGCTAAAACGCTGGTAAGCGTGTCCGCGATGCAGCCTTTTTTTTAATCATTATGCTTGTTACCTTTGC
>OGEE01000386.1_pt1 | contig 34124 bp, 23 predicted proteins | sample 1570571 | NCBI WGS metagenome assembly OGEE01 (sample SAMEA2582169, study PRJEB24529) | metagenome | biome: Human gut stool | place: China | collected 2011
GGTGAAGATGCCGATTACCCGCGATGGGACGAAAAGACCCCGTGAACCTTTACTACAGCTTAGCATTGACCTTGGTCATCCGATGTGTAGGATAGGCCGGAGGCTTCGAAGCGGGAGCGCCAGCTTTCGTGGAGCCATCCTTGAAATACGGCCCTTTGGCTGTCTGAGGTCTAACGCGTGATACGCGGACACTGCTTGGTGGGTAGTTTGACTGGGGTGGTCGCCTCCAAAAGCGTAACGGAGGCTTCCAAAGGTGCCCTCGGGTCGATTGGTAACCGACCTCAAAGAGTGCAATGGCATAAGGGCGCTTGACTGGGAGGCAGACATGCCGAGCAGGCAGGAAACTGGGGCATAGTGATCCGGCGGATGTGTATGGAAACTCCGTCGCTCAAAGGATAAAAGGTACTCCGGGGATAACAGGCTGATCCCCCCCAAGAGCTCATATCGACGGGGTGGTTTGGCACCTCGATGTCGGCTCGTCACATCCTGGGGCTGGAGAAGGTCCCAAGGGTTGGGCTGTTCGCCCATTAAAGTGGCACGCGAGCTGGGTTCAGAACGTCGTGAGACAGTTCGGTCTCTATCTATCGTGGGCGTGGGAGTTTTGAGTGGTGCCGTCACTAGTACGAGAGGACCGTGATGGACAGACCTCCGGTTTACCAGTTGTGCCGCCAGGCGCACCGCTGGGTATCTGAGTCTGGATTGGATAAGCGCTGAAAGCATCTAAGTGCGAAGCCAGCCGCAAGATGAGAACTCCATTGAGGGTCGTCAAAGACGATGACGTTGATAGGATGCAGGTGTAAAGACAGCGATGTCAAAGCCGAGCATTACTAATTGCCCGAACACTTTCTTTAGGAAAGTTCATAGTTTCAACTGTATTTTCAGTTCATTATGTTGTTTTGCTTGTGTGCAAATACGTCATAACCCATTTCAGGTGGTTATTGCGGTGAGGTCCCACCTCTTCCCATTCCGAACAGAGAAGTTAAGCTCACTTGCGCCGATGGTACTGCAATGCAATGCGGGAGAGTAGGTAGCCGCCTTCTTTTATCAAAGCCTCAGATTTCGAAAGATTTCTGAGGCTTTTTTGTTTTCACGCGGATTTTATTATTTCTCACGCTGATTGTTTTTTAGGTCACGCAGATTTCGCAGATGACGCAGATTTTTCTTTGCTGCTTTTCTTTGCTACTTTTCCTTTTTTCCCACAGATTTCACAGATGTGCACAGATTTTAGACCTGCTCGGTCTGGGATGACGCAGATTCTTTGATAAATAAAAAGGGTGTACCCGTTAGCAGGCACACCCCATTTGTTTTATGATAATCTTATTTCATCTTGCAATCCGGCAATACAGCCATGCATCTCTTTCCCTCCATGGTCTTCAGGATGCAGCCTATGGTCTTTCTTCCTATGTTTCTGTTCACAGGAACCTGCGATTGCGGAATCACTTCTACATAGTGAACGCCGGCATTCGGCACATCCATCGGCAGGACGCCCTCTGCCTGCATCTTCTCATGATTGAATTTATCTACGTCGTCGAAACGCACATAGCGGTTGGTCTTGCTGTCAACGAATCCTACGCATACCGAATCTTCATCGGTGGCGATGGAAGCGAAGATGAGTTTTTCGCCTGCATATCGCTTGAATACCCTGCCTCTCTCTCGCTGCAGAAGCTCTGCCATCGAAACCTTGCAGACTCTTCCGCTTTCATATACCAGAATGAGCCAGCCTTCTTCCTCGTCCTCGTGGACGGCGAGCTTCAGGCGATAGTCTTGCCAGTCATCCTCGTCGAGCAGTTTATATTCATCGGTGTCAAGCAGACAGATTACGGCTGTCACCGGGCGATAGCCTTCCTCGTAGTCGTGCAGCGCATTGTTGCGCAGGCGTGAGGTCTGAATATGGTCGGTGATAGGTGCCGACTCCACATGCTTGGTGGTAGCTTTGGCATCCTTTTCTCCTGATGGTGCTTCAGCCGCTGCAGATGTAGTGACGGGTTGCGTGATAGCCAGATGAGGCACATGCTCCTCAGCCCACTGCTTTCTGATGGCAAAGAACTTGTCCTTGTAGTTGCCGTTCACCTTTCGTGCCGATGTACCCATTCGCTCGAAGTATTCCGAACTTACTGCGATAGGATGCGGACATGGCTCGATGTCGATGATGAGCACGGCATTGTTCACTTCATTATCAAAATGGGTGTGCACGTAGTGGGCACCCTCCTGCCCCAGGTAGTAAACTATCTGGTTGTTCACATACACCTCGAATTTATCTCTTGAACCCTTGAAGAGCGGATTCTTCAGGTCTTCTTCCAGTCCCATCTCGTAACCGATGTCGGATACACCCAGATAGAGATGTCCACCCTCGGCATTGAGGAAGGCGCAGATTTCCTGCATGATCTTCACAGTCTGAGCCTGCACGTCCACCTTCATCGAGTTTTCCGGATAAACGATAGAAGTCTTGAATTCTGTATGGAAATCTTCCTTGCCATAGTTCTTCTTGTTGGAAGATGACTTGTGCAGCTTGAGCAGTGCCCTGATTTTGTCGAGGATGTCGCCAGCCTGGGTAAGGAGTCCCGATTTCTTCACGAAGTTGTGCGATAGAACCAAGGATGCAAGCTGCTGCAGCTGCGGATCTTCCGTCAAACTGCTCCATTGGTAGAGTTCCTCGTAATGATCATCGCTGTCGAGACATCCGATGATGCGCAGCTGCATGAAGTCGTGGCGCAGGATGGCATTTCTCTCAAAGAGCTCAGGCTCTGTTTCTGCGATGAGATCTATCTTCTTTGTATCCACCTTGTCTAATGCCGCAAAGTCGTTGAGCAGTTCAAGCAGGGTGAGTCGGCTGTCGTAATAGTTGGTGCGCTCCTTGCTGTCTATCATGATGGCGAGCAGTCGGCAGAAGTTCAGATAGTTATATGCCTTGATATTATCCTCTTCCAGGGTAGCCTTGGCGTCGATGATACCCATCAGTTCTGATACATAGACGCTGTCCATATCCATGGCATCCGCCAGTTCGTCTTTCTCTGCCTTCGGGTTATACACCTCGTGGTTGGCATAGCCAAGCATCAGGTTGTGGAAGGCTTCGGCAAGACTGAATCTGCTTTCCGGTGATTCGCGCAGGAAGGTGCCATAGAGATAGTCGCTGCTGCCCTCGGTGATGTTGTCCACCTCCACGATCATGCCTCGTCTCAGGTCGTCTACCGTCATGCCCGGTGCAGGCGAAACGGATACGGAGAAGCCCTCGCTGCTTACGGCAGGTACTCTAGTCAGACCCGGAACCTGACTGAAAACCAGACAGGTGAGTCGGGAGTTATAGAACAGGTCGTTCACTCTCACGTCGTCCTCATATTCGCTGATCATGTCGCGCATGGCAAACTCATAGGTTCCGTCGCTCTTTACATTCTTTACGTAGGCACGCAGCAGGAGCGGCATGCCCTGGTATTCAAACGACTGCATACTGACATCGCCAGGGAAGAAAGGCACCACGTCGTTCAGAACATCCAGCGTACCCGTTCCCTCATATCCGTCTTCCACCACCTTGCATTCAAACATCAGGTTTCCTGCAATCTTCTTTGTGATGATGATATCCGTTTCGTCATCGATATAGAGTTTCTTGCTTTGCTTTTTGGAAGTCTTTCTCTTTTTCGAGAAGAGCGAGTCGTTGATGTACCCCCACAGTTCCTTGAAGTGCTCGATGGTGGTACCCACCTTTCCGCGCAGTTTCACCGGAGGCTTTTCGTCGAGTCTTACGGAGAGTCCATGCCATAGTCCCATGCGTGCCGATAGGGGCAGATAGAGATTTTCCTTATCCAGATTCTTGGGTTGGATGGTGATGGCCTGTTCGTTTACGGTGAGCAGAGCCAGATCGCTTTCATATTTAGCCGGTTCGATATTCTCCACGGTTTCGTTTTCCTGCGAGCAGAGCATGTTGGAAAGCACGAAGGCATCGTCGCTGTTGTATGGCAGGGCGGCGTCGAATTCCGATTGGGTGAAGAGTGAGAGGAATGATTTCTGCAGGGTCTTGTTCGGATCGCTCACGTTCATGAGCGATACCAGTCGGTAGAGCAGTGCCTGGTTCAGCGAACTGTCGTAAATCTTATGGGTAGCATGTCTGCCCAGAATCAGTTCGATGGTGAGCACCTGTATCATCGTCTCCTTGGTATGGATGTCGCTGGTGAGTCGGTCGGTCTGGTTATAGATATTGTCCACGTATCCCTGTAGCAGTTTGATCCATTGCATCTGGAATGGTTTTCTGTTCCATAGATACATTTCCTGTCCTCTGATGGTGGTTAAGATGGAATCGATGAATTTCTCCATGATGGTGAAGTCGAGCATGAAGATACACTGCATGATGCAGAATTGCTTGCGCGGATGATAAATATAGGCGCAGGTGGATAGGGTTGAGAGGATTTGGCTGATGGTATCTTCCGCCTTGCCTTTTCTTAGGATTTCGATGGCCTGTATATAGTAGGATAGCAGCTCGATGACATCGGTGAAGCGCTGTTCTAGCAGAATGCGCTCGGCTTCCTTGCATCGTGGCAGCAGATTTTCGCTTTCCAGCGTTTCCAGGCAGTGGGTATGTATCTGTCGGAGCAGGATTTGCAGTTCGTCCTGGTTCAGGGAGTCGGATAGACCCACAATCCATCTGTGGCATTCCAGGTCGAAGATGTCGGATGGAGTATCTCCGAGCATCAGGTTTCTGAATTCCTGCGTATTCCAGTTTTCCTCGCCTATGATATCATAGAATTCTTTTTCCGACAGTGAGAATTCCGATTTGTCGGCACCCAGCACTTCCACGAGCTGCACGTCCATGTATTTCTGGTGGAATTTCAGGATGCGGCATCTAACCATAGGTGTGAGTGCGGCATTGATCACCGTGTCTCTCTTGAGCATGGCTGTGAAGCCAAACTCATCTTCCAGATGGTAGAAGTTGCCCAGTGCCATCTTGATTTTAAAGTTCACCTCGTCGTTTTCCTTGTAGTTTTTTCTCATGAGGTGCTCAATGTCCTGAGCGATGAAAACCTTGCCCAGATGAGTGGTAATCATCAGGCAGTTGAGCGTTTCCGGAGCGGGTTGCCTTCTCTGGAAGTCAACCTGTGCCACCTTGTAAATTCTGTCTTCCACTTCGATGACGAACTTGTGTTCTTCTTCATCTACTCGCAGAACCTTTGCTTTGATGTTTTTGATATTATTCATACTGATATGATAAGTGATATAATAAATGTTTTAAACCGATTACAAAGGTACATAAAAAAAATGTTTTTCCTTATAAAATGCGCTTAAAATATTACTTTTTAGCATGTTTTTATTAAAATAAGGCATTCTTTTTGCCTTCGACAGAACAGTTTCGCTGCTGCCGGCGCCGCATCTATCAGCATCGTTGATGTAAGCGGCAGAACCGTGAAGTTTGTGAAGAAATAATAGAAGATAAATGAAACCAAGAAACGGCATCAGGAACCCCTGATGCCGTTTTTATTTCTTATTCATTTCCAAAATAACGTTAAAAACCATTAAGAACTTTCCAAAAATACATAATTAATTGTGTATCATGACTTTTTGTCCTTACCTTTGCAAGGTTATAGAAGATTATTCAATAATATTTGGAATAAATATACGATTTTAAATGAATAAAAAGCGATTCTTGCTGGGGGCAATCACTGCCACCCTGATTGGAAGTTCTTGCTATGCCATCTCCATGGAAGCTGCACCGGAGATGGGATTGTTCAAGAAGAAAAAGAAAAAAACAGAGCAACCTGCATCGGATTATAAGAAAATAGTAGGCAGCGACTCTGTGAATGTACGAGGAGTCATGAATGTAGTAAAGAAGGAGCAGGATTTCTACCTTGAAATGCCTACCAAACTGATGGGAAGAGTGTTCCTCGTTTCCAACAAACTGCAGCGTGTGCCTTCCGAACTCAACGAGGCAGGTGTAAACCGTGGTATCAACTACGAAAACCAGTGTATCCGTTTTGAATGGAATCAGGATAAAAAGACCGTTTTTGTGCGCCAGCAGCGCCTTACTCCCGAAGTAGATTCCAAGGATGCCATGGCGGCATCCGTTGAAAGAAATTACATTGATCCGCTCATCGCAAGCCTCAAGGTAGAGGCGGTGGCCAAGGATTCTTCCACCGTCATCTTCAAGGTGAACGACCTCTTCAACGGAAAGAAGACTTATCTCAATGATGTGTTCAACCTCATCAATCTCGGCACTTCTGCCGATTCCGATTTGTCGCGCATCATCGATATCAAGGCTTTCAGCAACAATATCACCGCAACATCTGAACTTACCACCGTGGTACACGAGGGTAAGAGCAAGACCAATATCACCGTAGAGGTAAGCAGCTCGCTGGTCCTCCTTCCTGAAACCCCGATGGTGGCACGCAAGGAAAACCAGCGCGTGGGCTATTTCACCACCAGCCGATTGCAGTATGGCGACCACCAGCAGGAGGTGACCCGCAACAACTATATCACCCGCTGGCGCCTGGAACCTAAGGATGAGCAGGCCTATCTGCGTGGCGAACTGGTAGAGCCTAAGAAGCCTATCGTCTTCTACATCGACCCAGCCGTTCCGGAGTTCCTGCGCCCTTATATTAAAAGAGGTATGACCGACTGGAACGCAGCGTTCGAGAAGGCAGGATTCAAGAATGCCGTACAGGTGTTCGACCTCACCGACAGCATTGCTGCCGAAGGCGACGACATGAAGTATTCTGTGCTGACCTACGATGCTTCAGAGAAGGCGAACGCCATGGGGCCTTCCGTCATCGACCCACGAACAGGCGAAATTCTGGAGGCAGACATCATCTGGTGGCACAACGTGAAGTCGCTCCTGCGCGAATGGATCATGGTGCAGACCGGAGCCTACAACAAGGAGGCACGCCAGTATGAATTGCCAGAGGCCTTGATAGGCGATGCAGCCCGATTCGTAGCCTGCCATGAGGTGGGCCACTCGCTCGGATTGCGCCACAACATGATAGCATCCAATGCATACCCTACGGATTCCCTCCGTTCCAAGTCGTTCACCGACCATGTATGCGGCACTGCAGCATCCATCATGGACTATGCCCGTTTCAACTATGTGGCACAGCCGGGAGATGGCATCCAGCAGATTTCTCCGCAAATAGGTCCTTACGACCTGATGGCGATAGAGTGGGGCTACCGCTGGTTCCCGGATGAGAAGAAGGCCGCTTCAGCACAGCAGGATTTCCTGAAGAAGCACAGCGGAAAGGAATTCAGATACAGCGAGACGCAGAGCCAGCGCACCGCCATCGACCCACGTTCCCTGAGCGAGGATTTGGGCGATGACGCCATGAAGTCGGCTGCCTATGGCATCGCCAACCTGAAGCGCGTAATGCCTAACATCATCGATTGGACCCGCACAGGCGAACCGGGTCAGACCTACGATGAGGCTTCGAAGCTCTATCAGGGCGTCATCTTCCAGTGGAGTCTCTACCTCTACCATGTGCTCGCCAATGTGGGCGGCGTGTACATCGACAATACCACCATCGACGATGGCAAGCCTACCTTCACCTTCGTGGAGAAGGACAAGCAGAAGCGAGCCGTGCAGTTCCTCATCGACGAGGTGTTCACCTGTCCGAAGTGGCTCTTCAGAAGCGAGCTCAACAAGTATACCTTCATCAACAAGAATACGCCGCTGGGCGTGCAGGAGCAGTCGCCAGACTATGCACTGCAGAACCAGCAGAGCTACATGCTCTGGGATATGCTCGACAACAGCCGCATCATGCGCATGTTTGCCAATGAGCAGAACAACGGCAGGAATGCATTCACAGCCGTAGAGATGATGGATATGCTGCATAAGCACTTCTTCGGCAAGACCCTGGCAGGCAAGTCGCTCAGCGTAGACGACCGCCTGTTGCAGAAGAACTTCGTGGATGCGCTCATCACGGCTGCCGCTCAGCAGGAGGGCGTGAAGATCAACAAGAAGATTTTCGATTCCCCAGCCATCATCGACTCGCCTGATTTCAACATGCCATGCCATAGCCTCAGTTCGGCTCCCCGCACCATCGACATGGGCGGCACCCAGACGGCACGTGTGAGCGATGCCATCAGCGTGAAGCGTGGCGAACTTGTGAGAATCCTCAACCTGCTGAAGGGCAAGCGCCGTTCGGGCGATACTGCCACCCAGTTCCACTACGAGGACGTGATCATGAGAATCCAGACTGCTTTGGGTCAGGAGATTAGATAATTAACAATTAATAATTTATAATTGATAATTAAGGGATTAAGTAATTAAGGTAAACAAAAAAATAGAGAGATTGTATATGAGAATGAGAACATTCATGCTTTTAATCATGGTTTTCGCCATGAACATTCTCTCAGCACAGGAGCGCACCATCACGGGTATCGTGGTGGATTGCAGCATGGGCGACGACCCGCTGCCAGGCGCTACCATCTCTGTGGTGAGAGGTCCGAACAAGAAGGTGTCACATGGCACCGTGACCGACTACGAAGGCAAGTTCACCCTCAAGGTGGATGCACAGGATAAGTCGTTCTCCGTAAGATTCATGGGATTCGAAACCAAGGATGTCAACATCGAACCAGGAAAAAACGACTATAAGGTGGTTTTGGAATCTGACGCCAAGCAGATTGGCGAGGTGGTGGTGACGGGTTATCAGGAACTGGACCGACGCAAGCTGACTTCGGCGGTAACCACCCTGAAAATCAGCGATGAGAAAATCGGTGCCGTCAACAACATCGACCAGGCACTTGCCGGACAGATTGCCGGACTTTCTTCCATCACCTCTTCGGGTGCACCGGGTGCGCCGGTGAAGATCCGCATCCGTGGTACCGCTTCTATCAACGGTACCCAGGAACCGCTGTGGGTGCTCGATGGTATCCCGATGGATGGCACCGATATCCCAAGCATGGAGGATCTGAAGGATATCGACAATATCTACCAGACTTCCATCGCCGGATTGAATCCATCCGATATCGACAACATCACCGTGCTCAAGGATGCTGCAGCCACCGCCATCTACGGTGCGAGAGCAGCCAATGGTGTCATCGTCATCACTACCAAAAAGGGACGTGCAGGAGCACCGGTCATCAACTTCTCGGGCAAGATGACCTTCATGCCTAAGACGGATATCGACCGACTCAACCTGCTCAACAGCAATGAGAAGGTAGACCTGGAACTCGGTCTGCTGGCATCTGATTACACCTATCGCCAGAACAAGGGTGGGGTAGCAGGCATCCTCAGCAGCCTGGGCGAAACCAGCGCCTACAAGGCAGGCGGATGGAATGCGCTGAGCCAGACAGCCCAGAACCAGATTAACCAGCTCCGCAACACCAATACCGACTGGAATGATATCCTCTTCCGCAATGCCCTCACCCAGGAGTACAACATCGGCATCTCGGGTGGCGGCGACAAGAGCGATTACTATACATCCGTGGGCTATACCGACGAGCAGGGTAACGTGAAGGGCGTGGGAAACACCCGATACAACATCACCCTGAAGACCAACTACCAGGTGAACAAACTCCTCAAGGTGGGCGCTTCCGTATATGCCAACGAGCGTAAGCAGAACACCTATCTCACTGATAGCAATGGCTTTACCAACCCGGTATATTATTCCCGATTGGCAAACCCATACTTCACCCCATACGATGAGAACGGTAACTACAACTACGATACCAACGTGCAGGGCAAGGAGGATTCCTCACTCAACTTCAATATCTTCGAGGAGAGAGCCAATGCCAACACCAAGCGCCGCGACCGTTCGATGATGGCAATTCTCAATGCCGAGCTGCGCCTCACCGACTATCTGAAGATTACCTCGCAGTTTGGCTTGCAGGAGGATTCCTATTCCCTGAGCAAATATGCCAACGAGAACACCTACGCCATGCGCAAGGAGAAACTCTTCACCGAATACCAGGGTGCCGACGGCGTGAAGAAGAGCTTCCTGCCGGATGGCGGCATGCACAAGACCACGGAGTATCACAACCGCCAGTGGACCTGGAAGGCGATGGCTGAATTCGTGAAGACCTTCAACCGCATCCATGATGTCAACTTCATGCTGGGTACCGAGGTTCGCCATGCCAAGTCAAATTCCATCTACAGCGTGGCTTACGGATATGATTCCCGCACCCTCACCACCCAGCCGGTCATCTTCCCTAGCCAGACCTGGGCAGATTCCTATCCGCTGCATCAGGAGACAGAGTCGGAGAATGCCTACGTATCCTGGTATGCCACAGGTTCTTATTCGCTTCTCAACCGCTATACCATCGGTGGAAGCGTTCGTTTCGACGGTTCAGACGTCTTCGGCGTAGCCAAGAAATACCGTTATCTGCCTCTCTACTCCGTGAGTGGACTCTGGAGAGCGAAGGAGGAGAATTGGCTCAAGGACGTGAAGTGGATGGACAACCTCTGCCTCCGTGCCTCTTACGGTTTGCAGGGTAACATCGACAAGAATACATCACCTTATTTGATAGGTACACTGAAGAAGGGCACCATCCTGCCGGGCATCAGCGAGGACATCATCAACAGCGAGACTGCTCCTAACCCTAACCTGAAATGGGAGAAGACGGAGAACGTGAACGCCGGAATCGATTTCGCCGTATTGCACAATGCCATCACCCTCTCTGTAGACTACTACTATCGCCACAGCACCGACCTCATCGGCCTGAAGATGCTGCCGCTGGAGAGTGGATTCTCTTCTACCACCATCAACTGGGCGAGCATGAACAACAAGGGTGTGGAGATAGCCCTGGGCACCAGAAACATCCATACCAAGGATTTCAACTGGACCACCAATCTCAACATCGGTTACAACGAGAACAAGGTGATTCAGGAAACCGTGGCTCAGAATGCCACCTATCCAGGCCGTGAAGGTTATCCTGTGGGAGCACTCTTCGCCTATAAGACAGCCGGACTCGACGCCGACGGTTATCCGCTCTTCGTCAACAAGAATGGCGAGAAGGTATCTGCCACCGAGTTCCTGAAGCTCAATGCCCATGGAGCCAGCACCCTCACCGCCGAGGAGCAGCGCAACCTGTATACCTACATGGGTAGCACAGACCCAAAGTGGACGGGTGGTTTCATCAACACCTTCGATTACAGGAACTGGCAGTTGGGCATCAACTTCACCTTCAACTTCGGCATGAAGGTGCGCGTGCAGCCTAGCTACTCGCCAGCCAATTACGACAGAGGCTTGAACGTGAACCGCGACATTCTGAACCGCTGGACGGCAGATAACACCAGCGGCAGTTTCACCAAGCTGATGGTCAGCACCGAGCGCCCACGCGAGTACGTGCAGTATAACGAGTACAACCTCTACAGCATGCTCGATACCTGGGTGAAGGATTGCAACTACGCCCGCCTTCAGAGCCTGCGCCTGGGATACAAGTTGCCAACCCAGTGGCTGAGCCGCATCGGCGTGAAGAGTGCATCCCTCTCTCTTGAGGCACGCAATCTGCTCGTCATCGCCAGCAACTACGATAACTATCTGGACCCGGAGACGATGGGCAACCCATACGCGCAGCCTATCCCGAAGAGTTTCATATTTGGCGTAAACGTAAATTTCTAAAAGAATGAAGACAATGAAAAGAAGATATTTGATGGGCATCGTCATGATGTTGGCGATGATAGGATTCACCAGTTGCGATGATTTCCTCGACATCACCCCAACCGGAAAGGTGATAGCCAAGACGGGCAAGGAATACAGAGCCTTGCTCACCTACGAATACAAGAATTTCCCGGAAGACCGTGGACTCGCCACCCTGCGAAGCGACGAGATGACCCTGAGCAAGGCATCCACATCTACCGAGGATTACGATTCTTACTTCGACATCTGGGCATGGAACGACCTCAATCAGCAGAGCACCACGGCTTCTTTCGGCTGGCGCCGTTACTATCATGCCATCTACATCGCCAACTACATCATCGAGAATCAGAACAAGATTACCGAGGCTACACAGGATGAAATCAGTCAGCTGGTGGGCGAGGCCTATATGATGAGAGCCTACTGCCACTTCCTGCTCGTCAATCTCTATGCCGATGCCTATACCCATTGCAATCCGGCTACCACCCGCGGCATCCCGCTCTCGCTGGAGGCAAATGTCAACAACGTGCTCACCTGCAGCAGCGTGGAGCAGGTTTACCAGCAGGTGATTGCCGACATCAAGGAGGCAAAGACTCGTCTGAAGGTGGCTGCCTGGGACGAGGGCTACACCTACCGATTCAACCAGATTTCTGCCGATGCTCTGCTGGCTAGAGTCTATCTCTACAAGGGCGACTGGCAGGATGCCCTGGCAGAAGCGAAAGTGGTGATGGAGAAACATGGCGACCTGGAAGATCTGACCGATTCAAAGGTATTGCCAAACTACTATAAGTCGGTGGAGAGCATCGTTGCCCTGGAGCAGGTGATGACTTCCGGCTATGTGAAGATGGGCGTACCTAGCAAGGCGATGGTTGATACCTATCGCACGGGCGACAAGCGCAAGGCGCTCTATTTCAAGGCACAGACCGCCAGCGTCTACAGTCTGATTAAATATGGCGACAAGGGCAACGACGGCTATCGCTGCTCCTTCCGTTCTGCCGAGGCCTACCTCATTTCTGCCGAAGCTGCAGCCCAGAATGCAGCTGACAACGCCGCAGCCGATGATGCTAATCTGGTTGAGGCTCGCACCTATCTCAAGGCGCTGATGGCAAAGCGATATGCTCAGGCAAAATATACCCAGTATGCCGCAGAGCTTGATACCATGCAGAAGGCGGACTTGCTCAAAGCCATCTACAACGAGCGCACCTGCGAGCTTGCCTTCGAGGGACATCGCTGGTTCGACCTCCGTCGTACCACCCGTCCGCAGTTGAGCAAGACCTACGGTGAGAATAGCTATGTACTTGAAGCCAACGATTCCCGATATACCCTCCGCTTCCCAATCGAGGCTGTAGAAGCGAATCCGAATATCGAGAAATGGGAGGGCAAGTAAGATAATTGTTTTACATAAAGATTAATTGATTATGAGAAGATTTACATTTTCAATGATGCTGGTGCTGGCAACGGTTGCTGCCAATGCCAAGGATGTGTTGGATGCTCCTACCTGGACAGACAACCTCACCACCACAACAGAAGCCAAGGATTTGACCCGTGCTGCAGCCATGGCAGTTGACAACGAGGGTAACTCCATCGTAACTGGTAGCTTTACCAAGGATCTGGAGTTCGCTGACAGCTATCTGGAACCAGTGGCCAACAGTGCCTTCATTGCCAAGTACGATAAGGCTGGTGCCAAGAAGTGGGCTGCCGGTCTGGCTGGTGCTGCCACCGTCACCACAGTGGCTACCGATGCCGACGGCAACGTTTATGCAGCCGGCGTATTTGCTGATCAGGTAGCAATCAAGGATGCCAGCGGCGAAACCAAGGCTACCATCACCGGTATGGCCGACAAGGTAGATAAGGTATCCGGCTTCATCGTGAAGTACGACAAGCAGGGTGCGTATGTAGCTTCCAAGACCATCCTTGCCGAGAGCGATGCAGAGATTGCAGCCTTGGATGTGATTGGCGTGCTGAGCCCTTCTTTCACAGCCAAGAAACTGGTAGTTGATGGCAATAAGCTCTATCTTTCTGCCTCTTACAAGGGCAATGTAGCCTTGGATGGTGTTACCCTGCAGGGTAAATATGCCTGCTCAGAGGGCTGGTTGTATAATGATGAAACCACCATGTGCGTGCTCTCTTTCGATGCAGCCGACCTGGCAAATGCCAGCATCGTTTCTGTGCTTGGCGCTACAGAGCAGTTGACAAATGAGGCAACCTACAATACAGAAGACGTTAACTTCGCCATCAACGACGGCAAAATTTACGTAGCTTACGTAGCATCCGGTAAGGATATGACCCTTACTGCTGCCGGCAAGGATACCAAGATTGAGACAGCCTATGAAGCGAGTACTACTGAGCATGCCTACGTATTGGCAGCCATCGATGGCGACCAGGTAACTACCCAGGTTTATCATTCTGTAGCCACAGATAATTCCAACACTCTGAACACCATCGACGAGATGGCCTATCAGAAAGGCAAGCTCTATCTGGCAGGTTCCTTCAACCAGGCACTTCCTTTCGACAACACCATCTCTTATCTGGGAGGTTGCGATGCCTACGCAGCCTGTCTGGATGCAGAAAGTCTCAGCAAGAACTGGGCAGTAGCCAGTGCTTTCGATGAGGGTGATGCCAAGCACAAGGCAGAAATCATCAGCGGTATGCTGGTTGATGAGGATAAAGTCACGCTGGTAGGTTGGGTAGAGAATACCTACCACCGCACCATCGAGGCTCCTCTGGGCTATCAGATCAATACCAAGACCCCAGCCATGCAGAAGGGTGAGCAGGTACTGATCACATCCGTAGCCGAGAACGGAAACTATGCACTTTATCAGACAGATAATGTAAAGGGTAGTGATGAGGACAAGACCACTGAAGGCACTTACTCATACATCTTCTATAACAATGCAGAGTCATCAGGCATCAGCAAGGTTCTTGCCGACGACAACACCATCGATTGGGATGGCAATGAGGTAACACTCGCCAAGTCAGCCGACATCACGGTTTATACAGCCGCAGGTGCAGTAGTGAAGTCAGCCAAGAACGTGAAGTCATTGTCTCTCGCCGATGCAGCTCATGGCATCTACCTGGTAAAGGTAGGCAAGCAGGCGTTGAAGATTGTGAAGTAACTTTCGCCAGAAAGTAATATAATAATAAATGGCATTAGAATAGGAGCTTTTCCATATTCTAATGCCATTTATTTGTTTTCAATCATTTATTTCCATGAAAATGCGCAAATATTTTTGTTCGAATCATATTTTTTTGTATTTTTGCAACGGAAAGGTCTCTCTTGTGTCCAGGCAAGGACACTCTTTGGGGGTGGTGCCCGGCAAATCCCGATGCCCTAGAAATTCGGCTTCCGGAAAAAGCCTCATCAGAACAGCAACCAGTTCACAGATTCTGGAATACTGCTCCGGAGTCAGGGTGTTCTGAGGTCTCCCTTCCTCATCCAGGCCACCCTCATAGCAGATGCCGATAGAACATCGGTTATAGGGGCGGGCATGAGCACCCACCTCCAGCAGGAGACGGTGTTGCGTGCAACTGCCGTCCTTCCTCACATAGAAGTGGTAGCCGATGTCACGAAAACCGCGAGCCAGATGGTCACGCCGCAACTGCTCCACCGGATAATCCTGATTGCACCTCGTAGCAGAACAATGCAGCACAAGGTACTTCACTGACTTAGGCGACATCATAAATCGTCCGCCCTCCACGCTGGCAAGGAGGGTCCGCTCATTGCGAACCATCTCCCCGCCAATCGTCATAGGAAACTGATCCTTAGTCATAGGCTCATCTTGTAGTTAAGGAATTAGTAGTTCATCAATAGGGTGCATGAACTCACACCCAGTGCCGTGAGAGCAGCAATCAGCGCTTGCAGCACGGCATACAGCACACTGGTCCAGGAAATCTTCCTGTTATGAACATCATTCAGATTCATAGGCAGTTATGACTTTTCCGGTTAGAGAGTAATGTGCTCGTTGCCGCCTGAGCTCTCGCCACCCTGGTCGGTATTGCCACCCTGGTCGGTGTCTCCAGTGCCGCCCGTATTGCCCGAACCGCCTGCGCCCTGGGTGTTATCGCCCGAGCCCGGGTTCTTGTTCTCGCCGGTAGAACCGCCGCCATCAGAATCACCTGGTGTCTTGCTCTTCTTCTCGTCATCGTAATTCACGAGTTCGATGTTGTCAGGAACCAGGTTATAGACACGGCTTCCGTTCTTGAGCAGGCTATACGCAGGACGGAAGGAAGGGATGAGGCTCTTCACGAGCTTAGCGTTGGCATTCTTCTCGTCCTCCACGGCACCGCTGGTGATGAAGCGGAGGTAAAGCTTGCCGAAGCCGAGCAGCTCGATGTCGTAACCCTTCTTCAGGTTCTCCTTCACATAGTAGGCATAGCGGTCGAGCACGGCCTTAACGTCGGCAGGAGTAGCGGTAGACTCCATGGAAATCTGCTTGGCTACTTCATCGGTGGTTAGCGTACCGTAGCTGTAAGGTCGAACGCTGTAGAGTGTCTTACCATTCTTAGGTCCCATGTGGACCACTGTCTTTAAAACTTTGTAACTCTTACTCATAAAACAAACTGTTAAAAGGTTAATAATTAAGTTTTTGTCTGATTGACGTTGCAAAGATACAACAAAAAAAGAGCAAAGTCAAGTGCGTTTACTATTCATTCTGTTTGGTTTACTTCTGATTCACTGCTCGTTTACAGAACTAAAAAATAATGGATATGCTAGTACAAAAAGAAGCCGGAATCGAGACTCCGTTATTGAAGCTCCGCCAGGAAGAGCTTCATCTCGCTATATATATTAATAATGTGGAGACCTTGGAGGAGTATGTTGCCAAGCTCTCTGTATGTGTCAGTGCCCGTGAGCTGGCACTGGTGGTTGATGCCATGGTGTGGGATTCAGCCGTGAAGGTGGATCGCGATACGGCGGTGATGCAGGAGTTCATCCGTGTTCTTCTTCCGCTTGCTCCCCATGTCACCACCGGCATCAACAATATCCGCAAGCAGATCAACAATCTGCTGTGCAAGTCGAGATAATAAATTATTCATAGTCTTCACCTCTGACACCTAATTCACCCCTGCTCATCGCATTGGCAATGTCAATCTTCAATTCCTCATCGTAATCCTCACCATTCATAAAGCAAGTCATTATGCGGAGAAGTAAGTCTTGGTCAATGTTGGATGCAGCAACATGATAGACGATGGACTCCATTTGCCGCATAAAAATTGTAGCTTGCCAAACATATGAGTTCTTGTACAGGAAGTATGCTCCGAGTGTCAAGGCAATACGTTTGTTACCGTCATTGAAATAATGACCAGAGCAGAACTTGTATACCAGAGAGCAGAGTTTATCTGAGAAATTCGGATAATACATATCGTTCTGCACAAACTCAAGAGCAGCTCGTATTCCACCTTCATCTCTGACCCCATCGAAGCCACCATCGCTTGCGTCTATCATCTTTGCATAAACGCTTAAGGCCTCTTCGTAACTGATGTATTTTACTTCCTCATTCATTATCTGCCTGCTTTAATCTTTTCAAGACATCCTTGTTTTCTGCAAGGATATTGTCAAAATCAATCGACTTATCCCCGATAAAACGTTCATATTCTTCTAGCGTCACCGCTCTGAGGTATTCGGCTATATTGCCATGATAGGCGTCACGAAAGCTATAATCACGTGAAGCCATCTTGGTACGAGCATCATTAAGATAAGGCTTTTGCATCGGATGCTCTGCCAAGTCGTCAACAATTTGTTTAACTTCGTCCATTGATAATAATCTACCTCCATTTTCCTTGTATTGGTGCTGTATAACAGCACCAACACCATTCTCAAATGAAGATATGACAAGCAACACTTCGGCATAGAGGGTATGGCGCACATTATCCTTGGAGTCAAGAGAAAGAACCCTTCTGTATTCTTTGGCATTTTCCTTGAACACAGCTTCATATATCCAGTCTGTTACTTGTGCATACTTGTAGGTTTTGTGTCCACCCACACATTGGCTCATTGCTGAGGTTAGGTTCTTCCGATAGTTCTCTTCTGTGATAGCTGCTGGAATATAGTTCACATCACGGCGATTGATATATTTTGTTCCGCCACCTGTTTTCTCATTTATCGTAGCTATCACAAGATCCAAAATGGCACTACGCAAAGCCTTCGCTTTTTCACTCTCCGTAAGCAACATACCAATATTTAGGAACGAACGGAAGTTGAACAAACCGAGTTGTGTGGTTTTGCTCCCGACATTGATGACGGGAGCAAATTGTAACTTTAAGTCTTTCAGTCGTTTACCTTTACATAAAACATATCCATTGCCAGATAATTCAGAACCGAAATTCTCAAGATATCTTTCAATTGTTCTTTCTTCAACTTCATAGAAATCGGCCACCATTTTTTTCGTAAAACGGTATTCTCCATCGAACATCATACCAGTAATGTCCAATGTCTTTTGTATCTTTTCTATTGCAAAACGGTTGTTCAACACGTTTAGCCTTTCTATCTTTGATACGGTTAAATCCTTCATTGTATTATTCTTCAATGTTTATTTTAATCACACTACCACCTCATACAATTTCTTGTCTCCTATTACCACTTCATGCAAACCAGGCTGTTTATTCCTGTTGAAGCAGAAACTGAGCATATAGCCTGTCTGCAAATGGTAATAGTCGAGATATTCGCTGAGTTGTAGCTCGCCTCGCTCATTGTAGGCTTCGCCTCGCCAGATCTTCAGCTCCACCACATATTGCTGACCCAGATAGTCGATGATGACATCAGTACGAGTCAAGTCGCGAGTCTGTGCCTCACAATAATAGTTGCCGATGCCATTGATGACAGGGCGAAGATAAGTCAAGAATATCTGACGACCATTGTTCTCAACAAACTCATCATCATGTCCCGGACGATAAATCTCATTGAAATGCACGCAGAAACGCTCCAAGAGGAGGCGCATGTCAAGATAACCATCATGCACAAAACGAGGCTTGTCATACTCTCCTTGCTGATAGATGGAAGTATCCTTGGCATTGGAAATAAAGAGATTATAAAGCCAAGTCTCGAAGATACGGCAATAAATAAGGGTAGCACCTTGGTACTCCTTGACAAAATTAAACATGATAGCGATATTGAGGTCCCTGTCATAATAATTGAACGAAACCCGTTTGCCACCAAAGATAATCGCCTTCAACGTTTCCGCAAGAGTAGGGAACTGGCTTACCTTCTTCTCCATATCGTCAAACAGGGTATTATGCTCCTTCAGGAGATGGTTCACCGACGCCAATACACCTTCCCTGTCCCAGGTAAGACCACCCTCATCCATGATTTGACAGATGCGGCTCACCAAGAATGGATAACCCGAAGTATAGTCATAAATCATCTGACCTACGAAATGTTCATCGAAACTAATATGATGGTCTTCCTTATATTCTGCCAGCATCCCTGCGATGCCATCGGCAGGTAGGCTCATGTTAGCATCAAAAGTCACAGCAATGTTCCAAGGCGAATTATACTGATGCTGCTCTTCCGGACGGAGTTTCAATTTCAAGTTCTTGACATCATAGACGCCTGCGAGGATAACCGACTGGAAAGTAGGGCGTTCATCACGCTTAAGATACATGTTACGAAGAAGTCCCAAGAAATGAATGAACTCTATATGATTGCCCGCAGCATCCACTTCATCTATCAAAAGAACTATCTTATCTGTTTTTGACATTTTAGATACCGTTCTGTTAAAAGACAGACTATCCATTGTCTTGTCTTCACTCGAAACAGATAGCCTGAGGACTTCTTTAGAAGAATCGGACAAATTCTGAACCTCATCCCATTCCACACTATCATTCATCAGCAACAAGGATGCAAACATTAGGGTCTCATCACTCTTGAATGCACTATCCCCAAGCCCCTCGAAGCTCAAGGAGAACACAGCATACCCTTCTCCCTCAAGCTTTTTCTTGAGGAGAGCCAAAGTCGTGGTCTTGCCATACTGGCGGCCTCTGTTGATGCAAAAGAAATTGCCACGGCGCACCAATTTGGCAGCAGCCTCCACCTGGCGGCTGATGTCAACCATATAGTGCATGGATGGGATGCACTTACCTGTCGTATTGAATACCTTCATATCGCTTGATGTTATTATTAAGCATATCTATTTCAGTGCAAAGATACAACTTTTATCCAAAAGTCAAGGCTAACAACAGTTAATTTTATCCAAAAGTCAAGGCAAACACCGCTGCAATGGGATAGATTTTGTTACATACGGAGATTGCATAACGTGCAAAAATCCCCCAATGAGGGATAAAAATGCTTAAATTCATCCCTCATTGAGGGAACTTTTCGGAAGAATTCATCCCTCATTGAGGGATTATTTGTATCTTTCTTCTACAATCAGATGAGAGAAAAACAGGATGTTATTTCCTCCAGGGTTGCTCATAGCATGCCTTCTCGTTGTTTTATGTATATAGTTATTGGAGTAACCAATACACTATCTGGTATAAATGTGGCCTTGTTTATATTGCATTTATCTTTTATTTCTTTTCTTGCAGCAACATAATATTTACGACCTTCACTTTCTGCCATAATAGTATCTATAGTCAAACCATATTTATACAACAATTTGTTCATTTTCTCATAAAGGGGAGTATTACATAAGGTATGATCTACAGCATGGCAATAGTCAACATAATAATCAAATGAATGGTAGTCTATTTTTTCTGCATCCAATAGAGCGTAATCAGCAAACACGAAAGTATCACCAAAAATGTATTTTATATTTTTTATTGGATATAAATTTGACGCATGCTTTAGACACAAATCTAATTGATGCAAAGTTTCTTCTCCATGGGGGAATTTTACGTTTCTAAAGACTCTTTTTTTTCTTGTCCAATATTCAAATTCATCTCTTGACAAGAAACCAATACATGGAGTATTTTTCCTCCCATACGAAAAGGAAAAGTAAATAGACGTAGGAACATTCTGTTTTTGCACATGACAAATATAGTCTTTGTCATAGTATTTTCCTACGACGATTTCTGCTTTTTCTTTTTTTTGTGTACAACAATTAATGATAAGCATTAATACACAACTGATAATTGCTAACTTTTTCATTGTCTTCTTGTTTAATCATTTACGTAACCAGTCAGCACCCCTACGGGTGCCGACTAGTTACTACCACACAGAGTTTTTCTTTTACAGATCTTCAGTCTTTAAAAGAGCCTTCTTTTCGTTTCTTTATCTTTATCGTTATAGGAGTAAGCAATACACTATCTGGTATGAATGTATGTTTATCAATATGGCAACTTTTTATTATCGCCTTTTTAGGCAGAATAAGATATTTGCGTCCATCTCTATTTTCAGCCTGAATAGTATCTATGCCTAATCCGTATTTAAATAATAATTTATTCATTTTCTCGTAAAGTGGAGTTTTTGTTAAAGCATGATCTACTGCATGGCAATAGTCTTCATATCTTGCAAACGAAGAATATTTTGTTTTGTTTGCGTCCAATAGAGCATGGGTTCCAAACATAAGTGTATTGCCATAAATATAATTTAGATTTCTTATTGGATACAAGTTCGAAGCATGCTTCAGACACAAATCAAATTGTTGCAAAGTTTCTTCTCCAAGGGGGATTTTTATTTCTTCGTCTTTGCTGTTTCGACTAACTATGGTCTTTCCTCTCAAATAGTCAAACATGTCTTTTGTCACAACACAAATGGTTAGTGACTTTTCCTTTTCATATGAAAAGGGAAAGTAAATAGATGTAGGAACATCCTGTTTTTGTACATAGAATATGTTGTATTGATTATAGGATGTCTCTACGACTATTTCTGATTTTTCTTTTTTTTGTGTACAACAATTAATGATAAGCATTAATACACAACTGATAATTGCAAACTTTTTCATTGTCTTTTCGTTTTATATTAACTATCTATATCCACATTTCCATAATTTTGTGGATAAATAATCATATTCTTCGCTATTGTAATAATAATGTGCGCCATATGATTCAGAAGTGCCAAAGTGGCCATCATGGCCATTATAAAAATATTCGATATGTCCAGTTATATCTCCTCCAAAAGGACCTTGTGAAACGACTCCGTTCATTAGAGTTTTTGTTTTTGAATGATGATATATTCGGGGATTTCCCCAGACTCTTCTTGAAGAAAGCCAATTATCCATATCTTTTGCAAAGAAGAAATAATAATTTCCATCATTGCCCAAGTGAGTTTGTCCTTTGATATATGGTATTTTTAGAACTCCACTTTTATTTAGTGCATAGCACATACGGGCAGCACAGGCATTATTATATTCTGGAAATCCCAAGGATGCGTATAATTCTTTTGCTGAAAAATCTCTCATGGATTGTCTATAGATTTTATCTATGGCCTTCAAGTCCTTCATAGAAGGTCCACGGTGCATTTGCTCGTTGTACATCATTTGAAAAGCTGAGGTCATGGCACCACTTGCAAACTTACCACCGCCAATGACTGAAACCGTACCACCAAGCACGGCGCTTGTTGCTACTTGTGCCTCCAAGGAAAGATGGTCGCCATATTTTGCGATACCTAGGTTTCCTACAGCCGAAGCCATGCCAGTGAAGAACCCATGCTCGAAATGTCCTCCCTGCATGGCTTCCACAGCACCGTCGGACACGGAGTGCAAGGCACAACTGGTGGCAAAGTCATCGGAAAAGTTACCAATCTCACAGTTCATGATACCCGTTGCAGCACCCCAAAAGCCGCCAACGAAGGTGCTCTTCGTCGTCTGCCACAGGTTCGCTCCGTTTATCAAGCAACTAGCCAAAGCTGAGGAAGCACCACCACATGCTCCACCTATCAAGGCACCAGCCACACCTGCCGCCAACCCACCAGTATCGAAGCCCACAGCTATACCCAAGATGGCACAGAAAGTGTCGCCCAACCAGTTGTAGCCAGTCGGATCCGTGAGTGACAGCGGATTGTTGAGGCAATAGGCATATCTGTTCAAACTCTGGCTAAACTCCGGAGCCTGAATGAATGGGTCTGGCGACAAGAACCTGCCGAGATCTGGGCTGTACATCCTTCCGCCCATGTTGATTAAGTTGAATCCCACATGCTCATGGCCTGTAAAACAGCGGTCTGTCTTGTTCCACACGGTGGTGTTGTCATAACTTCCATTCGAACTCATTCTACGTCCCCATGGGTCACAAATCGTCCTGTTGTCAACCTGACTGTTTTCCTTGGAACATGCCACAATGGAGCCAATGTTATCGTCATGCACATAATATGTATTTTCCACCGTGTCTTTCTTCACTACGAATGCCACAAGCTTATCCCCTGCCATGATGTAGGTTGTTTCCTTGCATTTATCTAAGCCGCTTTCGTACTCATAGCAAGCCCCTATGTGATATTTTTGCAAGGACGTGATAATTTTCTGTGGACGTACGATATTTCCCGACAGTTTCCGTGTATTCCATTTTGATACTTCTCGGTACTTGCATTGCTTGTCCGGTCCATATGTAAGGTCGAGCATGTCATAGACTTTCTGCGTACCTTGTTTTACACAGCTAACTTTATCGAATGACGTATAGCCGATATAATTCCATGCGGGAAGCTTATGATTGTATCCGCTAATTTCGGCAATTTGGTTCGTTCCATCCTTGTAGGATATGTTGCCCACTCCAGTCTTGTAAGTGATGTTACCAGCCTCATCATATTTCATCTCGCAGAAAAGACTTTGCTTTTCTCCGTCATTATATATGTGAGTGAGCCTGCCCAACTCATCATAGGAATAAAAATATGCAAGGTTGTTAACCTTGTCTTCCTTTGAGATGAGATTGTTGTTTCTGTCATAGCCAAACGTATATTCATTCACGCCGGGGGTGCTTATGGTAAGTAGCCTTCCGCTGGAATCATAGCTGCGATTGACGCTCAATCCATTGCCGAGACTCTCCTGCGTGACTTGTCCTCGGGCATTGACGTCCTTGGCTTTCCAAAATGATAGGCGGGAATTATAGTTGTAGACATTTGTCAAGTAGCCACTTCCCGTATATTCGTAACCGATGCATAAGCCAGACGGATAGGTTGTCTTGCTTACCCTATTAAATTTGGCATCGTATTCTGTTCTTGTGACGAACTCCTTCCCATGGATGTTTTCCTTGCATTGCGTCTTGCGTCCATATCTATCATAAGTATATTCCATCGAGGTGTTATTGGAGCAACTCATGGAGGATAGTGTTCCCTTGACCTGAGTGTCGTAAGTGTAAATGTATGTGAAGTCTGGGCGAGTCTCCTTGGTTAGACGCCCTGCCACGTCGTAGGAATAACTGGTTGTTCCGTGTGAGGTGGTTTCGGTCAACTTGTTGCCGTAGGCATCGTAGGTGTTCGTTACGACTCCCAAGTCTGGGTCGGTCAGCTTCGTTCGATTCCCCGTTTCGTCATATTCAGACAAGATAGTTGTCCTTGGACCTGTAACTTTTGTGCAGTTCCCGTTGACATCATATTCATAGGTAACAGAAATCCCCGCAGCATCGCGGCTCTCTGTCAACTGCCCAAGCATGTCGTATGTCTTGCTGGAGGTATTGCCTTCAGGGTCGGTTACAGTAGTCGTAAGCCCATTGTATTCATAGTCGGTCGTAGCACCTAAAGGGCTTGTGACACTGGTTGTGCGCCCTACTTGGTCATACGTTGTGGTAGTCCAGGTGATTTTGCTAGAGCCAAGATAATATGGTTCAGATACAGCTATAGTCTGTCCCTTGGCATCGTATTGATAGTCCTGGCATACAATCTGTGTAGGATTGTGCGCCGTGCTGGCGATGCGTAGCAACTGACCGAGACGGTCGTAGAACTTCCAACTTGTGGCTTCTCCACGTGTTTCCTCCTTCGTGTAGTATAGGGCATGTTGGGGAGCGTAAGGATGCCCTTTGCTCCATGCCTTGGTATATGTGGTGATGGACAAGTCGCTAGCTATGGAAGTTAGTTCCCCAAAACTGTTGTGACCATAGTTCGAACTTATGTCATTGGCATCCTTGCTGGAAGACTTTACGCCCAGTTTCGGATCTATGCTGAATATTTGTTCATATCCAAGGCAATCTATGCTCTTGCTGAGGAATCTGCCATTCTGGGTGTATTCGGTGTGTCTTGTTCGTGGTGAACTTCCTTCATTGGGTGTCTGGATGTCCTTGGTGATATTGCCATATTGGTCGTACTCATATTTTTTCTCATACCCCTTGTCTGTGCCTACGGCGTACTTTTCTGTTGACAGTAGTCCTGTCTTGGAATCATAAGAAAACTCGGAGGTGACACTGGTACTTTGCTTGGAGTTGCTTTTGGTCACATTACCTTTGACTAAACGCCCCAGAAACCAGTTCTTCTCATCATTTATATAAGTGTTGGTTGTTGTGACAAGCCTGTCGCTATAATCCATTTTGTTGCAGGTTACATTGCCATACGAGTCGTAGTCATTGGTGGTGGTTACATGGGAAACCAACTCTTTGCTGCTGAACTCATAACGATTGTTGATCGTATTCTTAGGCAGACAAGTGTATACCCACTCAGATGGCATGCAGATGTTGTTTCGGAAATTCAAGACATAGTCACTGTAGGAAGTCTCCAACAAAACGCTGTCCATGTATTTGCTGGTGTTACGAAGCATCGGTGTAAGTACGATGTTGTTCACTTCATAGACACTTTCCTTCCTTTCACCTGTAAGATTGTCGAAGACAGTTACCCTCTCGAAGCCAAGCATTCCCCTGCCTCTTTTGTGGTAAAGGGCATTGTGATAGCGATACGCTACCTTGTGATTGCCATATACAGAATTAGGAGAGGTAACATAGGAAACTACAGGCCATGAGTTGGCCACGGAGACAACCGGATACTCATGTGCGGTTCCTCTGGTAAAGCAATCATTGCCTGAAAGACGGCTGTAAGCTATTGACAGGGTATTTCCCAATCCGTCCGTAATACCTGTGAGCAAGTGGCTGGATCCGGTAACTGCATAGAGGCTAAATCCAACAGTGCCATCTCCCAGTCCAGGGTATGACAATGCCTCCAGTTTTCCGTCGCCATTGAAATCCTCGAACCTGTAATTCCATCCCTTGGCTGTGGTCACAGAATCATTGACGGTCTTGGTAAATGATTTTCCAGTTCCGTTATTAACGTACACCTCCAAAGGTGCCGTATTGTCCTTGTCCACAGCAACGATGTCGCACAACCCATCGCCATTTACATCCACGCCATAGGCTAGCTTGTTCTTTTGGCTAAAGTAGGCAGTACTGATAGTGTAACTGTCAAACAACTTGTCAGAATCATTGCTTCCTGTGGAAAAATTGACTTCCCACTTTGTGCCCTTGTCGTTCTTTGTAGTGATGATGTCACTTTTCCCGTCACCGTTGAAGTCACCGATGATGAAATGATCCTCGCCTCCGAGTGTCAAGCCTGTCAACTGAGTTAGTTTTCCAGACTTGGACATCTTGTATAAGACGCTTCCACAGCCATTGCTGCTTTTCTTCTCTTTGCAGTTCAGAACCTCGTAAGTTCCATCTCCGTCAAGGTCGAGTAGTGACATACAACCAGGATAGTCCCAGTCATCATTTACCAGTTCTCCCTTGGCGGTAAGGTTTAGGGGGGAAAGAACATCATCGCTGTAAGTTGAGACTAGGGCATAGTAAGTATCCGAGTAGTAGTTTGAGTTGACTATGAATAAGTCTGCCGCCCCGTCACAGTTAGCATCCATGACATACAAACGATGATTCAGGTTGAAAGGAGGTTCGATGGTCTTTTGATATTCAAAACTGACATTGCCTTTGCCTGAAACCTTTGCTTTCATATAATCTAGCCAATAGAAACGATCGCTACTTCTCTCTATCACGATATCGTCGTAGCCATCCCCATTGAAGTCTCCGGCAACGATGCTCTCTATCCTTACCCCGTATTTTCCCTTTTCTGGTAATTTGTACTGATAGGATATAGGTGTGGCAAAACCACTTTCTGCACCGAGATAGATGTAGAAGTTGTAGTCCTTTGCATTGTTGTTGGCTTTCGTGATGAAATCCATCTTTCCGTCGCCATTGAAATCTCCTGTTATAACATTGACTTTTTTGAACTCAGATGGTGTATAGGAATTCTTTGAAATCTTGTGATCCTCATTGTTGTCCCAGAAAAAAACCGTGGGGTTCATCTTCTCTTGGCTCGTGCGTTCTGTAACGGAAGAGAGGTATTACTTCCCATTCTTGCTTTCATAGGAAATGTCATATTGCTTGACAAGCTCATCCCCATATTTTACGGAGATGGATTTGATGGCTTTGTTGTGAAGATATTTCTCGCCACCGATATACGATGCGGTGCGAGATATGGATGTGGTTGTGAAAGTTATGGAGTTGGAAGGTGAAGTGCCAGTACTACTGTTTCCTGTATAGAAAATATGAGAAGGCACAACTTCGTTGTTACCATATTTGTTATAAGATATGGTGTAATAGTTGCCACATGTGTCTGTAACTTTGACCAACGGCCAAAATAAGTTTTTGGTGGACTGTGTCAAAGGTTCATACTCATAGACAAGGCCAGCCTTGGAGTAAACCACGAAACGGGAAGGGGCTTCCTCTGTTCCGTATGCGATGATTCTAGAAAAAGTATTGTGTTCCGTCCTGTACTCTCTGTTGTCGTTGCCAGCCTTTATCAATTGTAGCCTTGCACCATCCAGGGTGAATCGGTCGTTTTTATCAAACCGTATAACGTCTGAAATATTGTCATTGAATAGATTCCTTGGTGCACGACTGATGACGGAAAGTCCCTTCAAGTCGAAACCGTATCCCAACAAACCATTCCCATTGCCACTATTGTATGCAATGGTCAACTTTGGCTCTATGCCTCCTATCCCTGATGGTATGGAAATGGGAATTTCATATGTGAACTGGCCGTTGGGAGTTACGTCGTGCTTCCCAGGTATCTTGCCGACGATTCCACCCTCAGTCCCTCCATGGATATTGTCAGCTATCTGAGCATTGACATTGAGCGAAACTAGGAATAGGGCAAGTGGAATCAAGTCGGTCAATATGCATTTTAAGTTTTGTTTCATGGCTTATTGTTTTGAAATTTTTAAAGACTTCTTTTCTTGCAACCTGATAGCTTCAATGGCATATACGCCTCTGGCGAGTGAACTTAGATCATACTCGAAAGAAGATGCTTGGAAATTCTTTTGGTCTATAAGCTGATTGCTTATGATATCATAGAGAAAGACATAACAAGGTACATCCGTTTCCCCTACGATAGAAATATAAGCTTTAGAATTAGATGGTTCGTAGGTTATTTTAAGGCTGGTGGAGTCAACTATGCATACCGTGGAATCATTTACTAGAGCATTAAATGAACTCCAACTGCTTCCTGATACTGAAATGAGATTGCCACTAGAGTCATGGGTGTAGTACAGCTGAGCTTTACCACACATCGGACATAATAGACAAGTGCCTATGACTATAGATTTTAATTTATCCATAAGCATTATTTTTTAGTTGAGTCCACTTGAAAAAGTGTTCTCATTAAAAGTTTAACATATATTCGTTCTTTGACATTTTGAAATCTGGAGATTTTTGGGTCCCTTATAAGTCTCAAAGAAATATGTCAAGACATGCGCCGTATTTTCTTATTTGACTACAAATTTAGTCTCCAAATAGCAAAATAAGTAATTCAAAGAGCGAATAGCCCCATTTTGAGGCAATTGTTTAATTCAAATAGAACCCACTAATTCAAGTGGACTCTTAGTTCATTCTGCAAAGATAAGTCTTTAAGGGCAAATATGTATTTTTGAATTATTTTTTTATGTAATATTAACAATAACACCTTGTTCTAAAGTAGCCATATTACACGGATAATGCAGATTATTTCTCGGATTTGAGTATTTTAATGCGATTTATTTCTCGGATTTGAGTATTTTCGCTATTTTTGCACCTGTTATTCAAACAGTTACAATTATGGCAGAATACATACGAAGACGATTTCAGCAAGTATAAAAAGAGAGTCAACCCAGACTTGCTGCGCACGACGATGCGTGGCATCTGCCACCAGGCTGGAGAGAAGCTGACATACAGGCAAATATCAGCAGACTATCAGAGTTCACAAATCAGAGAAGCTCTGCGCCTACTGACACTTGCAGGAATCGTAACTCCTGTTGTAGCAACCTCGGGCAATGGCATTCCGCTGGATGCGGAAGCCGACGAGAAAAGCATGAAGGTTCTCTTCCTGGACCCAGGATTACTGTTAGCCGTGCTTCAACTGGAAGGTGACTTGTCTCAGTAACTCATAGAGCTTATTTTAGCTGGCACCCCACAGGAACTTGTCAGTAAGGGAGGTATTACAGAAATGGTTGCAGGACTCGAGATGATGCGCTACAAACCATGCATCCAACGCCAGAAGATGTTCTCTTGAGAATTTCGGCGCATTCGATTACATTGACAATCAAGCCGATGGCGCTGTAAGGCACGTTACCATACTGCCACTCTACGCATTATCCCTATTAAGAAGCACTCCGGTTTTGCCATAGGCAGAAGATTCTACAGAGTATGGGCTACTTCTGTGCTTCAATTCCTATTTATCATAATGGCTCTACGAAATAAAAGAATGTGCAAAAATCCCCCAATGAGGGATAAAAATGCTTAAATTCATCCCTCATTGAGGGAACTTTTCGGAAGAATTCATCCCTCATTGAGGGATTATTTGTATCTTTGCCGCAGTTTTAAATGATATACATCTAAAAGAGCAAGATATGATAGAAAATAAACTATATGAATATATGGCGGAGCTGCTGAAACGTACTCCGCTTGATTTCATCAGATATAAATATGATGAAATCAACTGGAATGGAAGGTTAATAGGTATCGTGGGACCGAGAGGCGTAGGAAAATCCACCATGATACTTCAGCGCATCAAGCTATCCAAAGAAGGCCATCACCTGTATGTGTCGGCCGACAACATCTATTTTTCAAATCATTCCCTGGTTGACTTCGCCGACGAGTTTATCAAGGAGGGTGGTACACATCTTTATATAGATGAAATTCACAAGTATGCCGGATGGAGCAGAGAACTGAAGCAAATTTATGACATGCACCCATCCCTGAACCTTATCTTTACAGGTTCATCGGTATTGGACATCAAGAAGGGCGAAGCTGATCTGAGCCGCCGTGCACTGATGTATATGATGCAAGGCTTGTCGTTCAGGGAATACCTGCAACTTTTTGAAGGCATCAAGACCAGAGTTTTCAGTCTCGACGAAATACTCAATCACCAGGTAGAGATTCCGGGGGTGGAACATCCATTACCATTTTTCAGAGCGTACCTAGACCATGGCTATTACCCATTTGCCATAGAGGGAGATTTTACGCAGAGAATGCTGCAGGTGATAGACCAGACGGTAGAAGTTGACATTCCGCAATATGCTGATATGAAAGCCTCAACAGCACGCAAGCTAAAGCGTATGCTCGTTATTCTTTCCGGATTGGCACCCTACAAGCCAAGCATAGAGAACCTTGCCACGGAAATCGGGGTAAGTAAGAACAACGTGCCTGACTATCTCGTCTATCTGGAACGTGCCGGAATGATAGGTCTGCTCAGAGATGATACTTCGGGGATGCGCAATCTTGGAAAGGTAGAAAAAGTATATGTTGATAATCCAAGCCTGATGTCTGTACTCACCCCGAATCCCAATATTGGAAACATAAGGGAAACTTTCTTCTACAATCAGATGAGAGAAAAGCAGGATGTTATTTCCTCCAGGGTTTCCGACTTTACCATTGGTGACTATACCTTTGAGATTGGCGGAAGGAAGAAAGGTAAAAAGCAGATAGAGGATGTAAAAAACGGACGTATCGTAAAAGACGATATCGAGACGGGGCATGGAATCATCATCCCTCTCTGGTACTTCGGAATAAATTATTAACTGAGTACACTTCAAAAAAGTACTGATTTTATTCATTTTGTTCATCGTATTGAATAAAATCAGCACTTTTTTATTCAATACGAATGATATATTGAATATTTTTTGTATCTTTGCCATGGTTTAATCAATTCATCTGAAGAGAAATGAGAACAATTATCAATAACCAGAAAAAGGAACGGGATATCCTGCTTTCCCGTCCTTACCTTACACGTCATACCCAATATGATGTGGATGAACTGTTGGCAAGCACGCAAATCAAGTTGATAACGGGTCCTAGAAGAACAGGCAAATCGACAGAGGCTTTGCTGATGCTGAAAGGCAGGAACTTTGCCTATCTGAATTTTGATGACGGCAAACTCCTGAGTGCATGGGATGATGACTTGGTTTGGGAAACACTGCGTGCCGTTTATCCCGACTTCGAGTATCTTCTGCTTGATGAGATTCAAAATCTGGATGGTTGGGATTTGTGGGTCTCCAAGCTTTACCGCATGGGAATCAATATGGTCATTACGGGAAGCAACGCCAAACTGCTGAGTAGCGAAATGGCAACATTACTCACAGGCAGATATATCCAGATAGAGATGCTGCCTTTCAGTCTTTCAGAATTCTTTATCTGGAGCCACAGAAATCTTTCGGAAGTAACAGAGATGAAAGATAGCTCATCAGACCTCTCGCTTATAGCAGACTATCTGCACCATGGTGGTTATCCAGAGACTGTAGCAGCAAGAAGCCTGACCCAAAACTATCTCTCTACACTCTTTGATTCCATCATTTGGAAAGACATTGCCAAGCGCCATAAAGTACGCAATGTGGAGGATTTGAACAACCTGGCCATGTATCTGGTTTCCAACTTCTGCAATCCTTTCAGTGTCAACGAACTGGCAGAAGCGCTGGGATTTTCAAGCGTAGCAACCACCAAGAAGTTTATGGGATATTTAAGAGAACCCTATCTCTTGTATTATCTGCCACGTTACAACAACAAGTTGAAAATGATGAAGAAGGCTCCACAGAAAGTATATGTGGTTGACAATGGTTTTGTAGAAGCCAAGGCTTTTAGTGTGAGTGAGAACTTAGGCAGGTTATTGGAGAATCAGGTTTTTATCGAGTTGGTTCGCAGGGGATATCATGCAGAAACATCGCTTTTCTATTATCGCTCCCGTAATGACAAGGAGACAGATTTTGTTACAAGGCATGGTGCTCATGTAGAAAGTATGATACAAGTATGTTATGACATATCTTCCGAACGAACGCTCAAGCGGGAGATAGATAGCATCATAGAATGTGCGGGAGAACTCAAATGCTCCAATCTGATCATTGTCACGATGAATGAAGAAAGGGTAATTGAGAAAAATGGATATAAGGTCAAGGTTTTGCCTATATATAAGTTTTAAGGAGCGTCTGATCTTTGTATATATGCAACAAGGCGCAACCTTCTCACGAAGACTGCGCCTCTAATAGTTTTCTTTTTTTGTTTAATTTTTAAGAGAGTATTAACATATATATTTCTTTTGTAAGTGTAAGTTTCTTACTTGATATATAAGGATTACTGCTCCTTGTGCAACTTAGCTCTTAGATGGGCTTAGAGTTCCATCTCGAGCATAGCGTAGTAAGCCTGTGGATAACCACCGTAAACGTATGACTTGAGAGCATTTGCCTTAGTCTGACCATCTACGAGCACTCTGCCTGGTGTGATAAATACACCGAGCTCCTTCTTGTTGTTGGTCTTCTTTGTGCCGATGTAAGCCAAGCTATAGTTGCTCAAGCCGCTATAGAACTGAATCTGCACCTTCTTGCCATCAGCATTGGTGTAAGTGATGTCTTGAGTAGCAGTGATAAACATCTGCTGAGCTACCTTGTAAGGCACCAACTTAATCTTTAAGTCCTGTGCAGGCAACTTCTCTACCTCAGCTTTCAGTGTGGCATCGCTGAAGTACTTTGCAAACTTGCTCACCTCTACCTGTCTAACAGTGAGCATACTGTCGCTAGGAGTTACATAGCAATAAGTGGTAACTGAATCCTTGTCAAACTTCTCTGCATCTGTAGTGCCTACGCTGCCAGGGAAGAGGATTCCACCATTGTGCATACCCTGAATCTGGCTGAAGAGAGCCTGAGACTCCTGAGGCGTTGGCCACTGGAAGCCATCGCTGTCGCCTGTATTACAGGAAGTGAATGCGAAAGCTGCAACGAAGGCAGCTACAATTGAGAATAATTTGATTTTTTTCATTTTGCTATTATGTTTTGATTCTTATGTTCTCATATTTCTCAGCCTAAATACACCCCGATATGGTTGTTCGAGGCTCTTCAGTCCTTGTATAAAACAAGAAAAGGCGGGAAACTTGCATCACTTTTAGTTAATCTCTGTTAATGCTCTTCGCTTGTCCATTTCATAGAGCACTTTTGCCAATGTATCGTAACCTTTGACTTTCAGTTCTTAGTTGTTTTAGCTTTTTACTGTGTTATGTCTAGGTTTGTCCTACATAGCGATGCAAAGTTAGTGTTTTATTTTGAAATGCGCAAGAAATTTATGATTTTCTTTCTCTTTTTCGCATAAAAATACTACTTTTGTGGAGATTTTAGGGATTATTCACCTAAAAGCGGAATGAATAGTGTAGACTCTGAGTCTCATGGAAAATGAATTAATGATGAATCTGATATGAAAAAGAAAGTAGGTACATTTAAGATTTGGCTGTTGGCGATAGCCGCAGTAGTGGCGTTCTCTGTCTTGCCGAAGGTTTCTTCGCTGGCAACAGAAGATCAGGCACTTGTTGTAAAGGAGAATATGCAGGAGGCTGCTGATGCTGCGGGCGATGAATCGTCTGCAGAGAATAAGCAGGAAACTGCTGGAGAGGGTGCGAATCTGGAGGCGCAGGGGCTGGAGATTCCGGTATCTAAGGTAAAGGTATCTGAAACCATCAAGCATCGGTTGGCTTATACGGTATCTTATAATCATGATACGCGACAGCCGAATTGGGTAGCCTGGGTGCTGACGGGTGAGCATGCATCTGGTAAGTTGCCGCGCGGTAAGTTTGCTGATGATGAGGAGATGCCGGCCCCCGTGGGTACTTTGGCGGATTATTATAACAGTGGTTTCGACAGGGGACACATGTGTCCGGCTGGTGACAACAAATGGAGTCAGCAGGCGATGGATGAATGTTTCCTGATGACCAATATGTGTCCGCAGAACCACAGTCTGAATGCGGGGGTATGGAACACGATAGAGCAGCAGTGCCGCAACTGGGCGAAGCAGTATGGCAAGGTTTATATTGTCTGCGGACCGATATTTCTGAATAAGCAGCATCGCAAGTTGGGTAAAAACAAGGTGGTAGTGCCTGATGCCTTCTTCAAGGTGCTTCTTCATACGGGCAAGAATCCGCAAGCCATCGGCTTTATCTGCCGTAACCAGTCGCAGAAAGGCAGGAAGAAGACGGAATTCGTAAATTCAGTAGATGAAGTGGAGCGTATCACCGGCTATGATTTCTTCCCTCAGCTTCCGGATGATGTTGAGAAGAGGGTAGAGGCTAAGGCTGAAATGTTTTAATAATTCAAGTTTCGAAAGTGAGGGAATTGACAGAAGTTAAAGAAGTTATCACTCCCTACGGTCGTTCGGGAAGTGAAGAGACAATAGTTATTTTGCATAAAACGTAGGACATTTGTCCCTTAACTTCCCTCTAACTTCCCTAACTTCCCTTAACTTCCC
>OGEE01000403.1_pt1 | contig 32953 bp, 23 predicted proteins | sample 1570571 | NCBI WGS metagenome assembly OGEE01 (sample SAMEA2582169, study PRJEB24529) | metagenome | biome: Human gut stool | place: China | collected 2011
TCGATGGTCTGCTTGATATGAGCGAGATGCTCCTCAGGCGACATCTTGAGCTGCTGGGTGCAGTGCTTATAGCTACCCTTAGCCAAGAGGTTGATGACATGACCACCGCATTCGGCAATCCAATCCACGCTCTTGTTGTTATCCACGAATCCCAATACCTCAACGGAATCTAGTTTACCTATGGTCTTGGCATAACGGCAAATTCGAGCGACAGCATCCTTTTCGCCTTCCGACACACGTGCTGAAGCCACTTCAATGCGATCTACATTGATATCGTGCAGCAGCATTCTTGCTATCATCAACTTCTCGTGAGGAAGGAAACTGACACCATTGGTCTGCTCGCCGTCACGCAGCGTGCTGTCCATGATCTCAATTTCCTTGATGCGGGAATTATCTCTCTTTGCGTTAACGTTCATAATTACTTGATTACTTGTTCTTAGCTTCCCAAGCCTCTACCTTGTCGCGGTTCTGAACGAGGAAGTCTACATCGTCCAAACCGTTCTCCAGGCAGTGCTTCTTGTAGCCATTGATTTCGAAGTGCTCGCTCTTGCCGGTAGCAAGATTGGTCACGGTCTGGTTAGGAAGATCTACCTTCACCTCTGTCTTGTGATCCTTGTCGATGCTCTCGAAGAGTTCCTTCAGGAATTCCTCGCTTACCACTACTGGCAATACGAGGTTGTTCAACTCGTTGTTCTTGTGGATATCAGCAAAGAAAGAGCTGATGACTACTCGGAAGCCAGCGCCTGCGATGGCCCAGGCAGCGTGCTCACGGGAAGAACCAGAACCGAAGTTCTTGCCTGCTACGAGGATGACGCCACTGTAAGAAGGGTCGTTCATCACGAAGTCGGGCTTTGGAGTTCCGTCGGCATTGTAACGCCAGTCGCGGAAGAGGTTGTCGCCCATACCCTCTTTATCGATAGCCTTGAGGAAACGGGCTGGTATAATCTGGTCTGTATCTACATTCTCCAATGGAAGAGGAATGCAGCTTGATGTAATTACATTGAATTTCTGTTTCATCGTTGTTGTAATGTTTAATTTTTAATGTTTAGTGTTTACTTGATTGGATCGTGATTGATAGTTATAAGGCGAAGCCCAACTATTCACTAATCACTAATCATTAATCACTATTTACATAAACTCTCTTGGGTCGGTAATCTTACCAGTGATAGCGGCAGCTGCTGCTACGTATGGGCTGGCAAGGATGGTGCGGGAACCAGGTCCCTGACGACCCTCGAAGTTACGGTTGGAGGTACTTACTGAGTACTTGCCTGCAGGAATCTTATCATCGTTCATTGCCAAGCAGGCAGAGCATCCTGGCTGACGGATTTCGAAGCCGGCAGCCTCAACAATCTTATCAATTCCCTCTTCACGTATTTGTTTATCAACCAACCAAGAACCAGGTACAAGCCAAGCAGTTACGCCCTCTGCCTTCTTCTTGCCTTTAACCAATGAAGCAAAGGCACGGAAGTCTTCAATACGACCGTTGGTACATGCGCCCAGGAATACATAATCGATAGGATGACCCTCCAGTTTATCGCCTGGTTGGAAGCCCATGTAGTTGAGACTTTTCTTGAAACCAGCCTGCTCTTCCTCTGGAATCTCATTGAGTGTTGGGATGCTCTCGGTGATGCCGATACCCATACCTGGATTAGTACCGTAAGTGATACGTGGTTCGATATCCTTGGCATCGAAAGTCAACTCCTTGTCGAAGACAGCGTCATCGCCACTCTTCAAGGTCTTCCAGTAAGCCACTGCCTTGTCCCACTCTTCACCCTTAGGTGCATATTCACGGCCCTTGATGTACTCGAATGTTGTCTCATCAGGAGCTACGAAACCACCACGGGCACCCATCTCGATGGAGAGGTTGCAGAGAGTCAAACGACCTTCCATTGACATATCCTTCACTACATCGCCACTGTACTCAACGAAGTAACCGGTAGCACCGGACGTAGTGAGCTGGCTCATCAGATAAAGAGCTACATCCTTGGCTGTAACACCCTTGCTGAGCTTGCCGTTGATGCTGATGCGCATAGACTTTGGCTTGCTCTGGAGAATACATTGTGAAGCCATCACCATCTCCACCTCAGAAGTACCGATACCGAAGGCAACGGCACCCATGGCACCGTGGGTAGAAGTATGAGAGTCGCCGCAGACGATGGTCATACCAGGAAGAGAAAGACCCTTCTCAGGACCTACCACGTGGATGATACCATTGTCCTTGGTGTTCATGGCAAAGTGAGTTACACCGAAATCAGCGGTGTTCTTTGCCAAAGTATCTACCTGCTTCTTTGAGATTGGATCCTCGATAGGCTTGTCCTGATCGTGGGTAGGAGTATTGTGGTCAGGCATACAGAAAATCTGTTCTGGACGGAACATCTTGAGTCCGCGTGCTCGCATACCAGCGAATGCCTGAGGTGATGTTACTTCGTGACAGTAAAGACGGTCGATGTAAAGCTGTGTAGGGCCGTCTTCTACAATCTGGACAACGTGCTTGTCCCAAATCTTGTCGAATAATGTATTCATTATGTTATTGATTAATTATTATTTATTATTGATTAATTACAAGGCGAGAACATTCTAGCTGCAGAACTTTTAAGCTACTGAACTTTTATCTTACCTTGAACTTGTTGATACAGTCGATGTAAGCCTCAACGGAAGCGGTCACGATATCGGTATCTGCGCCGAAGCCATAATATACATGACCATCGTACTCCACCTGCATGTGAACCTTACCCACATCGTCTGACCCCTTATCAATGGCCTGGATGGTGAACTCCTTGAGATTCATCTCCTTTGTAATGATCTTCTTGAGAGCATTGATAGCAGCATCTACCGGACCGTTACCAGATGATGCAGCCTCAAACTTCTGACCTGCAATGTCAAGACCGATACTTGCCACGCTCTTCACGCCCTTACCTGTGGTAACCTGCAACCAGTCGAGCTGAACACCATGCTTATCGGCAGAATCAGCACCAGCGAGCATCAATACATCCTCGTCGGTAACTTCCTTCTTCTTATCAGCCAACTGGAGGAACTTCTTGTAGATCTTGTCGAGCTTCTCCTCGTCCTCGATGTTCACGCCGTTTACGTGGAGGCGATACTTCAATGCCGCACGACCCGAGCGGGCTGTCAATACGATGGCGTTATCATCCAAGCCCACATCCTTAGGGTCGATGATTTCGTAAGTCTGAACGTTCTTCAGCACGCCATCCTGGTGGATACCGGAAGAATGGGCGAAGGCATTGCGGCCCACGATAGCCTTGTTAGGCTGCACAGGCATGTTCATCAGACTGCTCACCATGCGAGACATAGGAACAATCTTGGTAGTATTGATGTTGGTATCAATATTGATATGCTTGTGGCACTTCAAGATCATAGCGATTTCTTCGAGCGAAGTATTACCTGCACGCTCGCCGATACCATTGATGGTCACCTCTACCTGGCGTGCACCATTGAGCACACCCTGCAGGGTATTGGCAGTAGCCATACCGAGGTCGTTGTGGCAGTGGGTAGAAATGCGTGCATTCTCTATACCATCCACATGATCCATTAGATACTTGATCTTGGCACCATACTCATCTGGCAGGCAATAGCCAGTGGTATCAGGAATATTGACTACGGTAGCACCTGCCTTGATGACAGCCTCAACCACGCGAGCCAGATACTCATTGTCGGTACGACCTGCATCCTCAGCGTAGAACTCCACATCCTCCACATACTTCTTGGCATACTTGACGGCAGCCACGGCACGCTCGATGATTTCCTCGCGGGTAGAGTTGAACTTATATTTGATGTGGCTATCGCTGGTACCGATGCCAGTATGGATTCTCTTGTGCTTGGCATACTTCAACGCCTCGGCAGCGCAATCAATATCCTTCTCCACTGCACGAGTCAGCGCACAGATGGTTGGCCATGTAACCGCCTTGGAAATCTCCACCACCGAATTGAAGTCGCCCGGGCTTGAAATAGGGAAGCCCGCCTCAATGACATCAACGCCCAACTGCTCCAGCGCCTTAGCCACCTGAATCTTCTCAACCGTGTTCAACTGACATCCTGGAACCTGCTCGCCATCGCGAAGGGTTGTGTCGAAAATAAATAATCTGTCACTCATATCTCTAATCAATATTTTTATTATTCACCTTATTATATATATATAAGAGCCGTGATATATATATGTGATATATATATGTGATATATATAAGAGAAAAAGCCTTTCTCACTCCCAGATACGGAAGTGTAGAAAGGCTTGATATATCCCCAGCATTGAACTATACGCACACCTTATCACTTCCGCCTACATGCTGCAGTCGAAGTCGAATAATCATGATGCCTGTAATATTCAACGCTAATGCTCTCATATCTTTTATATTTTTATGTTATACTTAATTCGCTTGCAAAGGTAATACATTTATCTGATATACGCAAACAATTTATCACTTTTTTAATAGAAAATCTATCAAATTACCATAAAAATGCAAAAAACGACTCATTTTCCAAAGAAATGAGCCGTTTTTATATGAGATTATTCCCTGAATAAGGGGTTTTCGTGTCAGTTTATTCCCTTTTCTGCTAGAAAGGTAACGGACCGTTAGGTGCAGGTGGCGGCAGAGGAGGCAAGGAACCGTCTGCTGCGGAACCGCTGCCAGAGGGTGCACCAGCAGCACCGCCATTCATCTTGGAGCCCATGATTTCTCCACCCTCCTGCACCGGAGTATAGGAATCGGTAGGATCCTGGAATCGGGTGAACTCGCCACGGAAGTTGAGAAGCACATCGCCCGTGGCACCCTTACGGTGCTTGGCAATGATGATCTGCGCCATGCCATGGAGGTCGTTACCCTTTTCATCCTGATAGATGTGATAATACTCCGGACGGTGAACGAAGAGCACCATATCGGCATCCTGCTCGATGGCTCCGGATTCACGGAGGTCGCTCAACTGTGGTCGCTTTCCTTCGAGACCCTCGCGGTTCTCCACGTTACGTGACAACTGCGAGAGGGCGAGCACCGGGATGTTCAACTCCTTGGCAAGACCTTTGAGCGAACGGGAAATGGTGGAAACCTCCTCCTGGCGGCTACCAAACTTCATGCCGTTGGCATTCATCAGCTGCAGGTAGTCGATCATCAGAATCTTCACCCCCTTCTCGCGCACCAGTCGGCGAGCCTTTGTTCTCAATTCAAACACCGAGAGTCCAGGGGTATCATCCACATAGATAGGCGCACCCGTGAGGGCACGTATTTTCTTGTCGAGACGCTCCCATTCAGCAGGGTCGAGCTGTCCGTTCAGAATCTTCTTACCCGAAATCTCACAGACATTCGAGATAAGACGGTTGACCAGCTGAACGTTGTTCATCTCAAGAGAGAAGAAGCCGATAGGCACCCCATAGTCTACCGCCACATTCTTGGCGATGCTCAGCGCAAAGGAAGTCTTACCCATGGCAGGACGTCCGGCGATGATAACCAGGTCGGAAGGCTGCCATCCGGAAGTCATCTCATCCATCTGCTGGTATCCGGTAGGAATACCGGTGAGTCCACCCTTGTTCTGAGCGGCACGCTGCAGGATATCCACGGCATCCTTGATGACGGGGTCAATCTGGGTATAATCCTGCTTCATGTTGCCCTGCGAAAGCTGGAAGAGTTCGCCCTCGGCATGCTGCATCAGTTCGTCAACATCCACGCTCTCGTCGTACGCCTGAGTCTCTATATCGCCGGCATAATGAATAAGCTGTCGCTGCAGATACTTCTGCGCCAGGATTCGGGCATGATACTCTACGTGGGCAGCCGAAGCCACTTGAGACGAAATCTCCATTAAGTAAGCCGCACCGCCCACCTTCTGTATTTCGCCCATCTTGGTGAGCTCATCGATGATGGTCATGATATCCACAGGTCGCTCCTCCATGTTCATGGTCTGGATGGCCTCGTATATCTTCTGGTGTCGCGGATCATAGAAAGTGGCAGGTTTCAGCACTTCTGACACCACCGAAAAGGCATCGGCATCGATGAGGAGTGAACCCAGCACCACCTTCTCCAACTCCACCGCCTGCGGCTGCAGGTGGGCGTAGTTGGTATCTATCTGAGTTTTATTCGTTCTATTATTACTTCTATTACTATTGTTATCTGTCGGCATATCAACCTCGATTCTATATTTTCAAGATAAATTATCTTTCTTTTTTCTTCTTGTCATCAAATATTTCGCTTATGCCATGAATCATGTTCTCGAAATCATGCACTGCATAGTTATACAGGAGCAGCGCATCTTCCCAGGAAACTCCATGCTCTTCAAGCCACTCGCGGTCATTTCTCAACATCTCATCCAGTTTTCCAGTCGATCTCTTACATGTAGTAAGGATTCTAAGCATCTTGTCGAGAGCCATTTCAGGATTGCCCTCTACCATATAAACCAGACAGTAGGAATAGCTATTGATGAATTCTGCTTCCTTGTCTTTCTGCATCATTTTCAGGAAAAGACCCATGGTAGAGGCAAATATCTGCTCCAAATTCTGGTTAGAACCAGTCCCCTCCATCATATTCGCAATATCCATCTCGTCAGCAAAATAGGCTCTAATGCGCTCCTTGGCTTTCTGGAAAGACTCTTCGGCATTTCCACCTTTTCTTTTCAGCAGACTATAAGAGAGCATGGCAGAAACCAATTCCAGGTCTGGATAATGATATTCCAGATCGTAACCCAGCCCGATGGCATCCTCATAATGCTTCGCCTTGAAGAGCATGTTCATCTTCTGTATTTTAAGTAATTTCTTGAAATCATCAGATAAGGAATCGCCCTTCTTGAGCAGCTCATCATAAACCTCGAGATAAGGCTCAAGCATATTCAAATCATGATAGCAATCGGCCAACATGGAATAGGCTTTCTTCATGCCAGGCTGGATTTCCAACATCTTCTTGAAATGAATCACAGCCATCATCAAATTCTTTTCGCCTTTCTTCTTCATCAAGGACCATCCTTTCATGTAATGGGTTTCCAGGTCGTTGGCTTCCATATCGTTCAGCAAAGCCCCAACCATACTTGGCACCTCGAGACGGGTGGCATAACGGGCAGCAGCGAGACGATAACTATCAAAGAAAGGATACTGGAACACAGGCGAAGCAAGCACGGCGTAACCCGGAACTTCATCTTTGTCGTCCTCAAACACATTGAAGAATTCGCCACGATTGAAGCAGAATCTGTAGAAACGAAGCAGATTGCGCAGGTATCTGGTGCGAATCATGCAAATTTCGGTTTCAGGATCATCTGGAGTCTCATCATCAGAATCATCTTCAGTCTCATCATCAGAATCATCTTCAGCCTCATCATCCTGCTCATCGCTATCTTCAGAATCACCCTCAAACGTCTCTTCATCTTCCAGTTCTTCGTCATCCTCAAACTCATCGTCATCATGCTTTGCCATCTCTGGAACTTCAGGAATATCATCAGGATGATTCAACATCAACACGGCAAGCGCATACGCATCGGCAGCACACGAACGATTGGCAGTGGTAGTGAACATTCTGTCGGTATCGTTCTTTGTGTCAATGGCAGCAGCCTCAGCAAGAATCGGCTGATTCTCATCGAATGGCAAGAACCAATTGGAAATCTCTTCAAAGAACGGATGGTCAGACTGCTTGTTAAACTGCCCCAAGAGAATATCCATGCCCTTTTCCATCATTTCCTGGGCATCGACATCCTCAGCCATCTCTATATCAATTCTCTTGCCGTCATCCGACATACGGACATTATCTGCCTCATCATCATCCTCGTTGCCGATGCCATCATCAGCCAGCAAATCCTTCAAATCATCATCAGCATGCTTAGCAATGCTGTGCTTCAAGGCACCTATCATTCTATTGGAAATACGATCTCTGAAACTATCTGTATATTCCTGAGACAACATTTCACTCTTAAGGGTCATGGCAAGCTGCTTCTGAATCTCAAGAATCAGCTTTGGATATTCTATTTCCAACTCTTCACGGTACTCCTTTTCGCAAACTCCCTTTGGCATGCGGGTTGAAGCCAAGAGTAAGCCTATCAAGGCACGCTGCTTCAGCTCTTCATCCTTAGCCTCTTCGAAAACAGTTTTCAGCAAATCAAACTTCTGGAAGCTGAATACCGTGGTACATGCCAAGGTGACGGCACTAACCAGCAACTGGGAAGTGACGGCATCAACGGTTGGCGAAAGAATGAGATCACGATAAAGGCACCATGTTTCCCAACTCCAGTTACCCGAGGTTACAATTGCAGCAAAGATAACGTGACGAATTGCATTAAGCTCTTCCTGCAACTCAATCTGACGCTGTTTGAGTTTCTCGTCGGTCTGGTTGGTATCGATATATAACATCGCCATATCAGAAAGCTGAGATTCAAGGGTGCTCAGGAAATCTTTCTTGTCTATCTGATCACCCGTTTTCTTCAAATCCATAAAAACACCCGGCTTGGAACAACGGAAAGCAACCTCAAAATCACACAGATATTCATTAAATTCTCTCTGAATTCTACACAACTCTGCCGCTCTGCCTTCTGGAGTCTTGATATCCATACCCGTGATACAAAATTCATGTTTCTTACCTTCTGCATGAAAAGCAGCTTTGCCAGCCTCATGCTTCGTATAATCAATCCCCATTCCTTCGCTTACCTGGGTTAACCATCCAAGCATATAAAAAATATCGCCACCTGAAACCGAAGCTTCAGGAATTTCCCGATTAAGAAAGGTAAGGGAGGCACATAAAGTGAGATAGTCGCCATGGGACAACTCCGAACGTGCCTCGGCTAAAGCCTGCTCTACATTTCTTTTTACTTTCATCGTTTAGCTAAAATTAATTGTTAAAAAATTACTCTTTCTCTGCTCTTTTCCTAGCCAGCTGCAAGTCGCGCTGAAGCGGCTCCATGGCATGACTGTATTTGAGCTGAGGCAGACTTTTGATGGTATGGGCATCTAGGTTATAATACTTCTTCAACAGGATAGCGTACTTTCGAACGCCATTCTTGTTAATACTATCCACAGCAATGTCGTATGCAGTCAAGAATCTGTTTATCTGGTCTTTACGGCGACGGTTGGACTTCAACTTGGAGCGAAAGGCTATGGCACCCAGGTTGATATTCTTGTTGCGGCTGTCCATCAGCACCACATTCTGAGCCATTCGTGCCCTGGTAGCATAAGGCTCAGGCAGGAGCATGGCATCCATCTCATTGTTGAGAAGCATGCTCAGGCGAATGTTCAAATCGTTGATCTGCACGCGATACACCTCGTACTTCGGCTTCGCACTGTCGATGGCGAGGTCGGCGAGATAATCGGTGGCAGAATGGCGGGTGATGGCTATCATCTTGTCGGACAACTGCTTGAGTTCCGACACACGTGCCTTTCTATTGGAGATTAACTGCCAATAGAGATTGGTGGATACGGGATAGAAGAGCGGCACTCCCTTCTTCTCGATGCGGGCAGCACGCACCAGGTCGGTCACCGTTCCCTCTACCCTGCCACGGGCGATGGCGGTATCGCAGTCCATCTGGGCATTATAACGATACAGATGCACCGTTACTCCCTGCTTCAGGAAGATGCTGTCTTCGTATGCCAGATATACCGGAAGGCAATCGAGCGTAGGCATCACACCTATCTTCAGGGAAGCCCGGTCAATGCTGTCGAGGCGGGCTTTCTCCTGCTTGCTCAGCCGATGACGCTCCTGTTCGGAATGTCCACAACCCGACATTCCGAACAAGAGTACAGAAACCAAGCATATCATCAATGATAATTTCTTCATAACAAATTATTCTACGTAGAGAACGAGTCCCTTCAAATACTCACCCTCAGGGTGATAGATATTGATAGGATGGTCGGCTGGCTGATGCAGCTGGTGCAGAATGCGCACCTTTCTGCCAGCCTGGGCAGCTGCGGTAAACACAGCGTTGCGGAAGTTATCCTTGGTAACCACCTGCGAACAGCTGAAGGTGAAGAGGATTCCACCCTTCTTGATGCGCTGCAATCCCTTGACATTAAGACGGGTATAGCCCTTCAGGGCATTGCGCAAAGCAGCACGATGCTTGGCAAAGGCAGGAGGATCGAGGATGATGAGATCATACTGCTGATCGTGCTCATCAAGATACTTGAAGGCATCCTCGCAGAAAGCCTCATGGCGTGCATCGCCAGGGAAATTCAAGGCGATGTTCTCATTGGTCAGTTCTACGGCCTTGGCACTGCTATCCACCGAGTGAACAGCCTTGGCGTTGCCACGCATGGCATAGACAGAGAAACCGCCGGTATAGCAGAACATGTTGAGTACACTCTTGCCCTTGGCATAATGCTCAAGCAGAGAACGGTTCTCACGCTGATCGATGAAGAAACCGGTCTTCTGACCACGCAGCCAGTCGATATGGAACTTCAATCCATTCTCCACAGCCACATCATCGGCATCACCGCCCAGGATAAAGCCATTCTCCTGACGCAGGTCGGCCTTATAAGGCAAGGTAGTCTCACTCTTATAATAGATATTCTGCAGCTCATCGCCCATCACCTCTTTCAAAGCCTGGGCTATCTCCATACGGCAGACGTGCATGCCCACACTGTGAGCCTGCATCACGGCAGTAGGACCATAGCAGTCGATAACCAGTCCTGGCAGGTTATCACCCTCGCCATGCACCAGTCGATAGGTGTTGTTATCCGGATTGCCTGCGATATCCACCGCCAGGCGCATCCTGTAAGCCGACTCCAGGCGGGCGCGCCAGAACTCATCATCGATGGCAACATCGCTGAATGAGAGCACACGCACGGCGATAGATCCAATCTGATAATGACCTACCGCAATGAAATCGCCAGCGTGGGTAAACACTCTAACAATCTCACCCTCTTCTATATCATTGTCCATGCGCTGGATAGCACCGGAGAAAATCCATGGGTGGAATCTCTTGAGAGATTCTTCCTTACCTTTCTTTAAATATACGTTCTTATACATTATTATATATAGGGGTTATAATTCGTCAATCTCGTAATCGCCAGTCTGGGTGAGGCGATTGAATTCCTCATATAGGTTGATGCAGCACCAGGCATCTGTGGCAGCATACAGGCACTGGGAATCGCGGAGTTCGTTGGCCTCCCAATTGCTCAGGCGCTGCGCCTTGCTGATTTTCTGATGAAACAGGTTGGCATAGAGTTTCTGCAAACTCATATCCTTGATGCCGAAATCCTTTGCCACATCCTGCAACTCCACAAAATAACCTGCCTTGAACTCGCAGCGGCGATGCAACTGCAGGAGGTCATCATGCCAGGAAAGGCCAACCTTCGGCACCTTCGTGTCTTCCAGGAAACGGATGATGGCAGGCGTCATGCCCGTGTGATGCAGACGGAAGAGATAACAGCGGGTACGACTACTCACCTGCAGCAGCGACACCTGGTAGTGATGACCCTTGGAGAAGCTAGGTCGCGTCTCCGTATCCACTCCCAAAACGTCTTGTTGCAAGAGGTAATCCACTGCGGCATCTGTATCCTCAGCCTTATCTATCACAATCACCTTACCTGGGAAAAGAACCCTTGGCAAACTGTTGACTGTTTTCTTGTCAAAACTCGTGAAAATAATCTTCATTTTACATTTTATTCATTACAAGTTGCAAAATTAAAAAAAAAAGCCGAGAAAAAGGATTGTTTCTCGCACTTTTTTACTAATTTTGCAGAGAAATATTTTAAAACAAGATAAAAATGGCAAGAAAAAAGACTTCAGGCAGAGCTAAATCATTTAGCGAAGCCATTGGTTTACAATATATTTTCAACAATACCATCACCGATTTCTTCCTCGGACTCGCCCTGGTGGTGATGGCTGTGGTTCTGATCATCGCTATGGTTTCATTCATCAATACGGGTGCAGCTGACCAAAGTCTGCTAGAAAACCTGAGACCAGGCGAATGGACCAACACCGAAAAGCAGTTTCAGAACTACTGCGGTTCGCTGGGTGCCATCATCTCCTACTGGCTGATGGCAGTGAACTTCGGATTCCCAGCCTTCCTGCTTCCATGTTTCGTGGTGATGGCAGGATTCCAGCTGATGCATGTATATAACATCAACCTGTGGAAATGGTTCCTCAGCATGATGATTATCATGATATGGTCGAGCATCACCTTCGCCAAGTTCCTCACCCCGCTGATGGGCAGCCTTATCTTCAACCCGGGCGGCAAGCACGGACTCTACGTGGTGCAGAACCTGGAGAACGTGGTAGGTCCTCCCGGACTCACAGCCATCCTCCTCTTCGTGGCTGTAGCCTTCCTCACCTATCTCACCACAGAGACCATCACCATCGTGAGAAAAGCACTCAATCCTATCGGATATATATCTAATAAGGTGAAGTTCGAAATCACCAACCATGGAGATTCGAACACGGAAGACATAGACCTGGCTTACCAGAACGCTGAAAGAGGCAGGGATATGGAGGAAGAGCAGACTCCAGAGAAGGAAGAGCCTGAGAAGGAAGAGGCAAAACAGGAAACTCCTGCGCAGCAGAATAGCGAAGAGAAGAAGCCGCAGGTAGTGGACCTCGATGCCAACAAGGAAGAAAATGAGACGGAAGGCAGCGTAGCCAAAGCCGCTGTCAACTCTACAGAGCCTATAGCCACCACCACCACTCCAAGCGCTACACCTAGCTTCCTGGAGATGAAAAGAAAGCAGCGTGCCGAGAAAGCGGAACGAGAAAGAATGGAGATGGAAGCTGCCGCTGCCGCTTCGGAACATGTGGGCATGGACATCTCCGTGGCATTGGGCGAAGAGAAGGCTACCAGCAACACGGTGAGCAACGCCGAGGTGCTCAATACGCCTATCAACCCGAAGGAGCCTTTCACCAAATACAAGTATCCTACCCTCAACCTGCTGAAGAAGTATGACGACCAGGAGGTTTCCATCGACGAGGAAGAGCAGAAGGCAAACAAGAACCGCATCATCGAAGTGCTCAACAACTTCGGCGTGCAGATCAAGACTATCCGTGCTACGGTGGGACCTACCATCACCCTCTATGAGATTCAGCCTGCCGAGGGCGTGCGCATCTCGAAGATCAAGAACCTGGAGGATGATATCGCCCTGAGCCTCGCAGCACTGGGTATCCGTATCATCGCCCCTATCCCAGGCAAGGGAACCATCGGTATCGAGGTACCTAACGCCAAGGCGAACATCGTGAGCATGGAGAGCATCCTGAACTCGAAGAAGTTCCAGGAAACCAAGATGGAACTGCCTATCGCATTGGGTAAGACCATCACCAACGAGGTGTTCATGGTGGATTTGGCTAAGATTCCTCACCTACTCGTTGCCGGTGCCACCGGTCAGGGTAAGTCTGTTGGTTTGAACGCCATCATCACTTCCCTGCTCTACAAGAAGCATCCTAACGAGTTGAAGCTGGTGCTCATCGACCCTAAGAAGGTGGAGTTCAGCGTATATTCACGCATCACCAATAAGTTTATGGCTGCCGTTCCAGATGAGGAGGAGCCTATCATCACCGATGTTACCAAGGTGGTGAGAACACTGAACAGTCTCTGCGTGCTGATGGACAGCCGTTACGACTTGCTGAAGAAGGCGGGAGCCAGAAACATCAAGGAGTATAATCAGAAATACGTGAACCATCGCCTGAAACTTACTGACGGTCATGAATTTATGCCATACATCGTGGTAATTATCGATGAGTTTGGCGATTTGATTATGACAGCCGGCAAGGAGGTGGAGCTTCCTATCGCCCGTATCGCTCAGCTGGCACGTGCCGTGGGTATCCACATGATCATCGCTACCCAGCGTCCTACCACCAGCATTATCACCGGTAACATCAAGGCCAACTTCCCTGGACGTATCGCCTTCAAAGTGACTTCGGCCATCGACTCCAAGACCATCCTTGACAGAACAGGAGCCAACCAGTTGATTGGTCGTGGTGACATGCTCTACCTGAACGGCAATGAGCCAGTGCGTGTACAGTGTGCCTTCGTAGATACACCGGAGATTGAGCGCATCAACGAATACATCTGCAATCAGCCTGGTCCTATCGAACCGATGGAGTTGCCAGAGCCTGCCAGCGAGGATGGCGGTGCAGGAGGTTCAGGCAGCGTGGATGCCCGCAACCTGGATCCATATTTCGAGGAGGCAGCCCATGCCATCGTTCTATCGCAGCAGGGCAGCACCAGTATGATTCAGCGTAGGTTCAGCATCGGCTACAACCGCGCCGGCAGACTGATGGACCAGCTTGAAGCAGCAGGCATCGTGGGAGCCGCACAGGGCAGCAAGCCAAGAGAGGTGCTCCTGCAGGATGAAAACCAGCTCAACACCTTGCTGATGCAGCTGAGAAACTCGTAAGTAAACGCCCTGAAAGGGCAAAAGATAATATTCGCTCCAAACGCCCTGATAGGGCAAAAGCATTTAAACCTTGAAGCCACAGAAGCGTCTAACATTTTTAAAAAGCAGCGCTTCTGCGGCTTTATATGTAGTAATGAACAAAATAAACAGTAAGGATATGAAAAAGATTTTAGCCATCGCTTTCGCAGCGATGATGAGCCTCGGCACCATGGCGCAAACCGCCCAGCAGGTGCTCGACAAGACAGCTGCCGTTATCGGCAACAAAAAAGGAGCCACCGCCAACTTCAAGATGTCAAGTCCGAAATTCGGTTCGGCTAGCGGCTCCATCACCATCAAGGGCAACAAGTTCAATGCCCGCACCCCACAAGCCATCGTATGGTTCAACGGCAAGACCCAGTGGTCGTACATGAAGAAAACCAACGAGGTAAACGTGAGCAATCCTACCCAGGCACAGCAGATGTCGATGAATCCCTATACCTTCATCCACATCTACAAGACAGGATATAAAAGCACCCTCAAGACTGTGGGCAGCAACTATCAGGTGCATCTCGTAGCCAACAACCAGAAGCGCAGCGTGGCAGAGATGTATATCACCATCAACAAGAGCACCCACGTGCCTTCGCAGATCAAGATGAGACAGGGTTCTACCTGGAGCACCATCAACATCTCGGGCTTCAAGGCAAAGAACATCTCTAACAGTGCCTTCACCTTCAACAGCAAGGAATTCCCAGGCGCAGAAGTCATTGACTTAAGATAGAAAAAGCTTTATAAATATTTAAAACCAAACTAAAATGAAAGATCTTACAGCTATTCTAAAACAGTTCGACATCATTGGAACTGTAAAAGAGGTAAAACCTCTCGGTAACGGACTCATCAACGACACCTACAAGGTGACGACAACAGAAGCCGACGCCCCAGACTATGTTCTGCAGCGCATCAACGACTCCATCTTCACCGATGTAGACCTGCTGCAGCGCAACATTGAGGAGGTTACTACCCACATCCGCCAGCGATTAGAAGCCAAGGGCGCTGACGACATCAACCGCAAGGTGCTTACCTTCGTCAAGGCCGTCAACGGCAAGACCTATGTAAAAGATGCAGACCAGCAGTACTGGCGCGTCTCAGTATTCATCCCTCGTGCCATTACCCAGGAGGCAGTGAACCCAGAAAGTTCCTACTACGCAGGCAAGACCTTCGGTGAATTCGAGGCTCAGCTCACAGATATCACCGACCGCCTCGGCGAAACCATCCCTGATTTCCACAACATGGAACTGCGCCGCGACCAGCTGCGCCAGGCAATCAAGGAAGACCGTGCCGGACGAGCAGAAGGCGTGAAGGACTTCATTGCCGACATCGAGAAGTATATGGACGAGATGTGTCTCTGCCAGCGCCTCTTCCGCGAAGGCAAGTTGCAGAAGCACGTTTGCCACTGCGATACCAAGGTGAACAATATGATGTTTGATGAGGAAGGACGCGTATTGTGCGTCATCGACCTCGACACCGTGATGCCATCTCTCTTTGTGAGCGACTACGGCGATTTCCTCCGCACGGCAGCCAATACCATCGCCGAGGATTCTCCAGAGTTCGAGAAGATAGATTTCCGCATGGACATCTTCGAGTCATTCACCCGCGGTTATGTGGAATCAGCCTCAGCCTTCCTTTCTCCTTTGGAAATTTCCCTGCTTCCTCATGCTGCCGAACTCTTCCCATACATGCAGGCAGTACGCTTCCTCTGGGATTACCTCAACGGCGACCACTACTGGAAGTGCAAGTATCCAGAACACAACCTGGTAAGAGCCCAGAACCAGTGGCATCTCTTCCTGAAGGCGAAGGAACACGAGGCAGAGATGAAGACGTTCATCGAAAAACTGTAATTAAAGAAGTTAAGAAGTTAAAGGAGTTAAAGGAGTTAAGACGTATGTTTTCTTGCTAAAAACTACGCTCAAAAGACTATTGTCTTAACTCCTTAACTTCTTAACTCCTCAACTCCATAACCTAAAAGAAACAATGAGTAATATTTACAAGAAATTATCTGTTGGCAACCTGATGGCAATGGCGGTAACCTTGCCTATGGTTGCCAACGCAACCAACACAGCATCATCTCCCCTGCTTCCTTCAGCTCCCGATGCCCAGAAGGCTTCACAGACCGTGAAGGCTGGAGATGTTCAGATTCTCAGAATCAATCCTACGCTGGTGGAGATTGTCTTCGCCAACCAGCAACGTGTCGCCGTAGACTTCTATGGCGAAAGCGTTTTCCGTATCTTCGAAGATCGTAACGATGGCGTGATGAGAGCGCCCGAAGCTAAGCCTGAGGCAAGCATCCTGGTGGATAATCCACGCACTTCAGTAAACAAGCTGAATGTGGAGGAAAAGGACAACTCCATCATCGTTTCTACCGGAAAGGCACAGGTCATCTTCGACAAGGCTACCCAGCTCTTCAAGATCATCAACCTGGAAAACGGAAAGACCGTGGCTGAGCAGAGCGCTCCGGCACAGTTTACACCCGAAAAGGTAACCCTCAGCCTGCGCGAACAGCCGGATGAGTATTTCTTCGGTGGTGGCGTACAGAACGGAAGATTCTCTCACAAGGGTGAGAAAATCGAAATCGTCAACACCAACAACTGGGTAGATGGAGGAGTGGCTTCCCCTGCCCCATTCTATTGGTCTACCGCCGGCTACGGCTTCATGTGGTACACCTTTAAGCCAGGTCTCTACGACTTCGGTTCTACCCACAACGGAATGGTAGAACTCTCTCACGAATCCAAGAACTTAGACGTTTTCTTCATGGTGGGCGAAAAGCCTACAGATTTGCTCGATGGCTATTACCAGCTCACCGGCAACCCTGTATTGCTGCCTAAGTTCGGCTTCTACGAAGGTCATCTCAATGCCTACAACCGCGACTACTGGAAGGAAACCGACAATGCCAACGCCATGGTTTTCGAAGATGGCAAAGCCTACAAGGAAAGTGCCAGCGACAAGACCGGCATCAAGGAATCACTGAACGGCGAGAAGAACAACTACCAGTTCTCGGCTCGTGCGGCCATCGACCGATACATCAAGCACGACATGCCATTGGGCTGGTTCCTGCCTAACGACGGATATGGAGCCGGATATGGCCAGGACAGCACCCTGGACGGCAACATACAGAACCTGAAGTTATTCGGAGATTACGCCCGCAAGCACGGTGTGGAAATCGGACTCTGGACACAGTCTGACCTGCACCCAAAGCAGGGCATCGAGGCGCTTCTGCAGCGTGATATCGTGAAGGAGGTGGGACATGCAGGCGTAAGAGTACTCAAGACCGATGTGGCCTGGGTAGGCGACGGCTATTCGTTCGGACTGAATGGTGTGGCTGATGTGGCTCAGATTATGCCTTACTATGGCGAGAATGCCCGTCCGTTCATCATCTCATTGGATGGCTGGGCCGGAACACAGCGCTATGCATCCATCTGGTCGGGCGACCAGACCGGTGGCGACTGGGAGTACATCCGCTTCCACATCCCTACCTTCATTGGTGCCGGACTTTCGGGAATCTCCAACATCACATCCGATAACGATGGTATCTTCGGCGGAAAGAATCCGATAGTGAACATGCGCGAGTTTGAATGGAAGGCCTTCACCGCAATGGGATTGAACATGGATGGCTGGGGCAGAAATGCCAAGTATCCGCATATCCTGGGCGAACCGGCAACTTCCGTGAACCGCTGGTATCTGAAACTCAAGTCGGAGCTGATGCCTTACATCTACACTGCTGCCCACGAGGCCGTGACAGGCAAACCGCTGGTAAGAGCGATGTTCCTCGACGACGCCAACCCTTATACCCTGGGCAAGGCTACACAGTATCAGTTTATGTGCGGTCCATCCTTCCTCGTGGCTCCTATCTACAAGGAGACCAAGATGGATAAGGAGGGCAACGATATCCGCAACGGCATCTACCTGCCAGAAGGCGAATGGGTAGATTACTTCAGCGGACATATATATAAAGGTGGAAGAATCATCAACGAGTATGATGCTCCTTTCTGGAAACTGCCTGTCTTCGTAAAGCGAGGCGCCATCATTCCGATGGTAAATCCTAACAACAATGTATCGCAGATAGACAATACCCAGCGCATCTTCGAACTCTATCCATACGGCGAATCAGATTACGCCCTCTATGATGATGACGGCAAGACCGAGCTCTATCGCCTGGGCGAACATGCCTCTACCCACATCCACTCTTCCCTGCAGAAGAACCGTCTCACCGTCCATATCGACAAGACCGTGGGCAGCTTCCAGGGACAGGAGAAGAATCAGGCTACAGAGCTGCGCATCAACCTGAGTCAGATGCCTAAGAAGCTGACGGCGAAGATGGGCGGAAAGAGCGTGAAGCTGACCCAGGTGAATTCGCTCGATGAACTCAACAACACCGAGAATTCATGGTTCTACAACGAGGCTCCTCAACTGAACCGCTTTGCCACCAAGGGCAGCGAGTTCGAGAAAAAGGATATCCACAAGAACCCGATGGTATATGTACATCTGGCTAAGACCGACATCACCGCCAACGATGTAGAGCTCCGCATGGACGGATATCAGATGGACGATGCCGATGCGATGCTCCACTCTACCGGTGCTTTAGCTGCTCCTCAGGCAAGCATGAAGGAAAACAAGAACGCCAACAAGGCATTCACCCTCACTGCAGCATGGGATGCACAGGCCAACGCCGACTACTACGAGATGAAGGTGGATGGCATGATTCACTCTACCATCCGCGGCACCGAGTTCACCGTAGAGAACCTGAAGCCGGAGACCGACTACGAAGTTCAGGTGAGAGCAGTGAACAAGGATGGCGTATCAGACTGGACTACCCTGCAGGCACATACCATCAAGGATCCTCTGGACGAGGCCATCCACGACATCACAGCCACCAACTCAGTAGAGGACTGGGGAGGACTGGACGTTTCGAAGATGTTCGACTTCAACGAGAAGAACTTCTGGCACACCAACTATTATAAGAAAGGTGTATTGCCATTCGATGTAACCCTGAACCTCAACGGCATTGCCAAACTCGACAAGATTCACTATGTACCAGCTTCAGAACGTGAAACCAACGGACAGATTCAGAAGGGTAAGTTCGCCATCAGTAACGATGGCATCAACTGGACAGAAACAGGAAGCTTCGACTGGAAGAACGAGGATGCCGTGAAGGAATACCAGTTCAAGGGCAACCCAGAGGCACAGTATATCAAGATGACCGTAGAGGAAGCCAAGGGCGGACAAGGTTCGGGAACCGAAATGTACGTATTCAAGATGCCAGGCAGCAAGATAGAGAAGGCTGGCGATATCAACCACGACGGCAGAATCGACGAGAACGACTTCACCTCTTATCTCAACTACTGCGGATTGCGCAAGGGCGACAAGGATTTCGAGGGCTATGTAAGCAAGGGCGACGTTAATGGCAACGGCCTCATCGATGCCTACGACATCTCCGTGGTAGCTACCCAGCTGAAGAGCGGCGTAAGCAGCAAGCAGGTGCCAGTGGTATCGGGCAACATCAGCCTCATAGCCGACAAGAAGATGTACAAGGCAGGCGAAACCATCACCCTCACCGTGAAGGGCAAGGATCTCGTATCACTCAATGCCTTGAGTTTCGCTCTGCCATACAGTGCTAGCGAATATGAGTTCATCGGCGTAGATGTGAAAGACATGGGCAAGATGGAGAACATCACCAAAGACCGTCTGCACTCAGATGGCAGCAAGGTGCTCTACCCTACCTTCGTAAACATGGGCGAACAGCCTGCCGTTGAGGGAACCCACGATCTCTTCACCATCAAGTTGAAAGCAAAGAAGGCCTGCAAGCCAGCATTCAAGCTGAACCAGCTGATGATGGTAGATAAATTCCTGCGTGTAAAGAGTGAAAAATAGCCTTTTTTGGTAAAATACTATTTAATTCTGTAAATTATCCAAAATAATATTGGATTTTTTACAGAATTATTTGGTAGTTACAAAAAAAGTTCGTATCTTTGCAACCGTAAAACAAAACTTAGAGTTAAGAGCATGAAAAAATCAGAAGCATACACTAGATTGATGGAGAGAGGCATCCGCCCTTCAATGCAAAGGCTGGCCATTATGGATTACCTTATCCACCATCCCATCCATCCAACGATAGATGACGTGTACCAAGCACTGTCTAATAAGGTGCCAACCCTGAGTCGCACTACAGTTTATAACACGCTCCGCATGTTGAGCGAGAACCAGGCAGCACAGATGATTACCATCGACGAACATCGCGTTTGTTACGATGGCAACGTTGAAAGCCACGTACACTTCTACTGCAAGAAATGCGGTAAGATTATCGACCTCTTCGGTGAACAGGCGCCAAAACTGGAAGGCGAGAAAACCGTGGAAGGTAACATTATACAGGAGGAGCAGCTTTACTACAAGGGTATCTGCGCCAAATGTGCCAAAAAGTTGAATTAACTCATATACAATAACATTATAAATACATTAACATTATGAAGAAGAAATTTATTTGCACCGTTTGTGGTTATATTTACGAGGGAACTGAGGCACCTGAGAAGTGCCCTATCTGCAAGGCTCCAGCCAGCAAGTTCAAGGAGATGGAAGATACAGTAGATGATGACTTGACATTCGCTACTGTTCACGTACTCGGCCAGGCTTACAAGGATGGCGTTAACGAGGAGGTCATCAAGGGTTTGAAGGATCACTTCGCAGGTGAGTGCGGTGAGGTTGGTATGTATCTCGCTATGGCTCGCCAGGCAGACCGCGAGGGTTACCCAGAGATTGCAGAGGCTTACAAGCGCTATGCTTTCGAGGAGGCAGACCACGCTTCTCGCTTCGCAGAGTTGCTGGGTGAGGTTTTGGGTGACACCAAAAGCAACCTCGAGGCTCGCATCGCTGCAGAAAAGGGTGCTTGCGAGGACAAGTTCCGCATCGCCAAGCTCGCTAAGGAGCAGGGATCTGACGCTATCCACGACACTGTTCACGAGATGGCTAAGGACGAGGCTCGCCACTGCGCAGGCTTCGCTGGTCTCTACAAGCGCTACTTCAAGTAATCCGCTAGGGTTGCCCCAAAAAGGCATCGGATTACTGGGCATAGATTGAAATATGATTACATAAGTAAAAGTATTCAACCCAAGATAAAAGGACCTGCACAGAGAGGATTCACATACCCTCCTTGCGCAGGCCCTTTCAGTCGTTTAGGGAAACATGGCAGACGGGAAGGTCTCAGCCATGGAATATATACTAGTCAAGAATATAAAAAACAAAACGCTCTGAAACGCTTTAAGCATATCATCAACTGCATCGTATGGACGATATTCTCGCTCTACGTTTTGCTCATCGTACTGTTGCATCTGCCACCAGTACAGACCTTCTTTGGCTCTACCATTGCCGACGCTCTCAGCAAGAAATTCGGAACAGAAGTGAGTGTGGGTAAGGTAAACCTTGGTTTCCTGAATCGTATCATTATCGACAATGTGAGAATGCTCGACCAGAAAGGCGACAGCATGATCTATGCCACCCGTCTATCTGCCAAGGTGGATATTCTCCCTTTGAAAGATGGAAAGATCTCCATCTCTTCTGCCCAACTGTTTGGTCTGAATGCCAACCTTTACAAGCAGGATGACAAGAGTCCGCTCAACATCCAGTTTGTACTCGATTCTCTGGCATCCAAGGATACCACCAAGCATACTCCACTCGACCTCCACATCGGTAGCGTCATCATACGCCATGGAGCCATCGCCTATAACCAGCGCAACGTGGCAGACCCAAGCGGTGTGTTCTCTACCCATCATATCGGCGTAAGAAACCTATCTGCGCATATCGTACTAAACCATTTAACAGACAACGATATCCATCTGCTGGTAAAGAAGATAGCGCTTACGGATAAATCAGGGCTTGAACTCAAGAATCTTTCTTTTAAGTTCGATGCAGACAAGCAGAAAGCCAGACTGAGCAACTTCATCCTGGAACTTCCCCACTCCAATTTGCAGCTGGAAGACCTGCTTGCTTCTTACCGCACAGACGACAAGGGCAAGCTCATCAGCGAATCGCTTCAATTCGAAGGCGGCATCAAGCCATCGCATATCACGCTGGCGGATGTGGCATGCTTTGCACCTATCCTCCGTAAATGGAATGATGCCCTGCTGCTAAGCACCCATTTCTCAGGAACCAGTTCTTCTGCACACATCCACCATCTGAGTCTGAACACAGAAAGCGGCAGCGTGGTGCTCGAAGCCAACGCTAAGGCGAACAAGTGGGACAACCAATTACGCTGGAACGTGAACATCGAAAAGCTGAAGGTTTCGGATGATGGCATCAGCCATATCGCACAGAACCTGGGCAGCAAGGTGAAGATACCGAAGGAAGTGCTCCGCCTGGGCAACATCCACTATCAGGGCAACATTCATGGCAAGAACACAACAGCCAGCAAAGAGAAGAACAAAGCAGGCAGCAAGGGAAACAGGAATGCAGCCTCAACCAACCTGATTGCAGCGAAAGGCATCCTGCGAACTGACGTAGGAAACGTACAGCTCGACTTTTCGAAAAATGGAAATCTGCTGCATGCCAGCGTTGATACCAGGAGCATCAACCTGGGCAAAATTTTAGACAATAGGAAATTCGGAACCATCGCTGCCAAGATAGATGCATGCGGAACCACCCAGCATCTGATGGCTAACGGAAATATCGGACATATCATGTTCAACAAATATAATTTCCGCAATATCAAGCTGGATGGCAGCTATAACAAAGGACTCATCAATGGACTTGCTTCCATCGCTGACCCAAATATCAAACTGCAGGTAGCAGGAAAATACAATATCAAAAGAAAACTCTATGATGCCACCCTCAACCTGGAGCACCTGCAACCTGCTGTGCTCGGCGTGAAGATGGCAGACAAGGAATATACGCTGAACGATATCAAGGTAAGCGCCAAGAACGAAGGTGACGACAGCTATCTGGACATGGAAGCACCCTTCGCCGACCTGCACGTGAAAGGCAGATACGATTACGCAACATTGGTACAAAGCATGACCAACATGATAGCAAGTAAGCTGCCTACCCTGCCAGGCATCGGAAAGATAAGCAAGAAGGTGCACAACGACTTTACCATCCAGGCACAGATAACCTCTACCGAGATTCTGCAACGCATGCTGGGCATACCGCTGCAGATAGCAGAACCCGTATATATCGACGGAAATCTCTCGGACAACGACCGATCCGTGAATCTCTACGCCTCCCTTCCAGCCTTTGCCTACAACGGCAAAGCCTACAATGACGGCAGGCTGCAGATGCATACCACAGGCGACACGTTGAAGGTGGATGCACAGATACAGAAAGGACTGGCGGGTGAAAACGGAATAGAACTGCACGTGAATGCAGCCGCTGCCGACAACACCCTGAAGGCTATGCTGGGTTACGACAACCACTCGGAGAAGACACCTATCAAGGCGGCACTGAATGCCGAGGCGCAATTCTACAAGGCAGACGGAGACATATCTACTGCCCACATCGTCATCCAGCCATCCGTGGTGCATATCGGCAACAAGCCATGGCAGGTGCATCCGGCAGAAATCATCTACAGCAAGAATCATCTGCAGATAGAAGATTTCGCCATCAGTCATAATAACCAGGAGATTGCCATCAACGGACTGGCTACGCCTAATAAGGAAGACTCCATCGTGGCGCAGCTGAAAGATGTGGATGTGGAATATATCATGAACCTTATCAACTTCCACTCGGTGGATTTCGCAGGAAAAGCTTCAGGAAAGGCCATCGTGAAGAGCATCTTCAACGACCCGGATGCCTATGCGCAACTTGACGTAAAGGACTTTGAATTTGAGCAGGGTCCACTGGGCGTGCTCCATGCCAACGTAAACTTCAACAAGGAAGAGAGCCAGATAGACATCAAGGCAGTGGCTGATGACGGACCGGAACATCAGACACTCATCGACGGCTATGTATCGCCTAAACGCAACTACATAGACCTGGGTATCGAGGCGCAAGGCACCAACATGAAATTCCTGGAAAGCTTCTGCGGCAGTTTCATGAACAACATACAGGCATGGTGCAGGGGTAAGCTGAACGTAGTAGGCGACCTGAGCAACATCAATCTGGTGGGCGACATTGTGGCAAACGGCAAGATGCACATGAAGCAGCTGGGCACAGACTACAGTTTCAAGAACCTGAGGGCGCATGCCATTCCGGATGACATTCTGCTGCTGGGAGACACCATCTACGACCGCAACCACAACTTTGCGATAGTAAATGGAGGCATCCACCACAAGCACCTGACCCGACTGAGCTACGACATCGACCTGAAGGCGCACAACTTCCTGAGCTACGACACCCACGAGTTTGGCGACAACACCTTCTACGGCACGGTATATGCCACCGGCAAGGTAGGCATCCACGGCAAGAGCGGCGAAACCATCATCGACATTGATGCCCAGCCGGAAGCCGGTAGTATCTTTGTATATAATGTGGCAAGTCCTGACGCCATCAGCGACAAGAGCTTCATCCACTGGCACGAAATCATTCCGCAGCTTGCCGACAGCATCCCTACCATCAAGGAAGAGGATGACATCGACTTCTCGTCGGATATGCGAATCAACTTCCTCGTCAATACGAACGAGAATCTGACATTGAAGCTGATGATGGACGCACAGAGCGGAGACTGCATCACGCTGAACGGCAACGGAGTAATCAGAGCCAACTGGTTTAACAAGGGTTCGTTCGATATGTTCGGCAACTATGTGGTAGACCACGGCGTATATAAGCTCACCATCCAGAATGTACTCAAAAAGGACTTCGAGTTTATGCCGGGCGGAACCATCGCCTTCGGTGGAAACCCATACAATTCCCCACTCAACCTGCAGGCAAAATATACGGTGAATGGAGTTCCGCTGAGCGACCTGAGCATCGGACGTTCGTTCTCAGCCAACAATATCCGAGTAGACTGTCTGATGAACATCACGGGCACACCGCAGAGTCCGAAGGTAGATTTCTCGATGGACCTGCCTACAGTGAATACAGATGCCAAGCAGATGATTTACTCCATCATCAATTCGCAGGAAGAGATGAACCAGCAGGTGCTCTATCTACTTGCCATCGGTCGCTTCTACGCACAGACCAACAACAACCAAGCTAGTGAAGATGCTGCCCAGCAAAGTCAGACATCGCTGGCGATGCAGAGTTTCCTGAGTGGAACCATCTCGCAGCAGATCAACACGGTGCTCTCGAATGTGGTAAAGAGCAACAACTGGAATTTCGGAGCCAACATCTCTACGGGTGATGAAGGATTCAACAATGCGGAATACGAGGGTATCTTGAGCGGAAGGCTGCTGAACAACAGGCTGCTCTTCAATGGTCAGTTTGGCTATCGCGACAACGCCAATGCCACCCAGAGTTTCATCGGAGACTTCGACCTGCGCTATCTCATCTATCCGAACGGCAACCTTGCCATCCGCATGTATAACCAGACCAACGACCGCTATTTCACCAGAAACAGCTTGAACACCCAAGGCTTGGGTCTGATTATGAAGAAAGACTTCAATGGCTGGCGAGACCTCTTCGGAATCAAGAAGAAAAGGACGAAGATGAAGACGAAGAAGATAACGAAGACGAAGAAGGAAAATAAAAGAGAGAAAAAGAGCACCGAAATAAGGTAGTGTCACTAGGCTCGACAGCTCTGCCGACTGCAGTCAACAGACGTGCGGACTAGGCTCGGCAGAGCTGTTGAGCCCAGTGGCAACCTCCTAGAAAATATACTCTTGAACCTGGAAAGATATACTTCCGAACCTGGGAAGATATACTCTTTAACCTGGAAAGAGCTATACTTCCGAACTCGGAAACCATGCTCCCCGACTCTGAGTGTATACTTCCCAACATGGTGTACTAAATAAAGAACTCCTTTCATACTCAAGTTGCTGATTTTCAACCAAGCTAACTTAAGTGTGAAAGGAGTTTTTATTTCATCTGATATTTCCTTGCGGAAGATGAGGGATTCAAACCCCCGATACCCGGAAGAGGGTATACCGGATTTCGAGTCCAGCGCATTCGGTCACTCTGCCAATCTTCCTCGACTTATTTTGTCAGATGCAAAAGTACTACTTTTTTTGCATCCGACAAAATATTTAGTTTATTTTTTAACTAACTTAACGCTAGAAGCTAATTATTAAATAGCTTTACCTCCCATTTATCAATTTATTCCATTTATCAAATAGCTTTATCCCAACTGCTGCAGATATCTATCTGCCTCGATGGCAGCCTTGGCACCAGAACCGGCAGCTACAACACCCTGACGATAGATTGGGTCAGCTACATCGCCTGCCGCAAACACTCCCGGAAGATTGGTGCTGGCTGTGCCAGGAACCACCTTGATGAAGCCCTGATCATCCAAATCGATGACACCCTTGAAGAGGTCGGTGTTAGGCTTATGACCGATGGCCAGAAAGAAACCATCGATAGCGATATCAAACTTCTCCTCATTAGCCTCGCCCATGTGGCGAACCAGGTGAGCACCCTGCACACCATCATCACCAAAGAGGCCGAGCGTATTGGTCTCGAAAAGAATCTCGATGTTCTCCTTGTTCTTCACGCGCTGCTGCATGATTTCTGCTGCACGGAGATAAGGCTTGCGAACTATCATATACACCTTCTTGGCAAGACCGGAAAGATACATCGCCTCCTCGCAGGCAGTATCACCACCGCCCACTACGGCAACCACACGCTTGCGATAGAAGAAACCATCGCAGGTAGCACAGGCAGATACGCCCTGTCCGCGATACTTCTCTTCATCAGCAAGACCGAGATACTTGGCAGATGCACCGGTAGCAATGATAACGGTATCAGCCTCGATTTCGTTGCCACGCTCATCCGTGAGATGATATGGACGAGAACTGAAGTCAATCTTCTCGATGCTTCCGTCACGTATATCAGCACCGAAGCGAGCAGCCTGCTCCTTCATGTCCATCATCATCTGGGTACCATCCACTCCGTTAGGATAGCCAGGGAAGTTTTCTACCTCTGTGGTGATGGTAAGCTGGCCGCCAGGCTGCATACCTGAATAAAGAACCGGGTTGAGTCCCGCTCTACCTGTATAGATGGCAGCGGTATATCCCGCAGGACCGCTACCTATAATCAAAGTCTTTACTTTTTCCATGATGTTGTCTATATTTTAAATAAAATGATTGTTACTATAATGCTATCGGATACCCACAATCTTGTGCATCTGCACCGACAGCTGCCACTCTGGGTGAGCCTTGATATACTTGATGCACTCACTCAGGATAAGATAGTTTCTGCTGTCATTGCCTACATCGCATGGTTGCAGATAGCGGAAAGTACAGGCTATGCCATGGTCGCTCACCTCGTGCTCACCATCGAATATCAATTTCAGCTCATCTACCTTTCTTACAACAAGCTCCCCACCCTCGGTGAAATCTACCTTTGGCGAACAGGTAACCCAGTCGATGCCTTCAGGAATGGCATGGGTTCCGTTGGTTTCCATCGAGAGATAATAGCCTGCCTGATGAAGAGTTGCTATAAGCTGCTCATCAACCTGCAGAGAAGGTTCGCCACCCGTAAGGACGATGAATCGGCATTCGCCACCCTCTTCCAGGCATTTAGACAAGATGTCGTCTGCACTCATCTCCCTGTAGCCACGAAAATCGGTATCGCAGAAAGGGCATTTCAGATTACATCCGCTCATCCGGACGAATACCGCAGGTCTGCCCATCCATCTGCCTTCACCCTGCAGCGAATAGAATATTTCGTTAACTTTATACATTTTCAGAATCTTTATGGAATCAAGTTCTCGATACCTTTTATCTTTTCTTCGTCGATAACCACTGCCGTGTTTCCGAAACTCTCCTGCACGCTTGCCTTATAGCACTCAGGAAAGAGATTCACCAGCCATCTTCCGATGTTTTCGGCAGTTGGGTTAAAGTCGAATACCTCGTTCAGGTTGGCATGGTCCAGTTTGCTATGCACGGCTTTCTTCACGTGCGTAAAGTCAATAACCATGCCATCCTGGTTCAATTCCTTGCCTACAAAGAAGAGTTCAATCTCCCAGTTATGTCCATGCAGGCTGCTGCACTTACTCTCGTAGCTGAGAGTAAGCGAATGCGCAGCAGATATTTCCAGTTTCTTTGAAATGAAGTAAATCATTTGTTCTATTTTATTATTATATTCTTCATGCAAAGATACATTAAAACATTTACAATACAAAATAAAACCGCATGTTTTTTGAAAAAAAAGCCGTAAATGTGCCTGTTTTTTTCTTTCTTAGAGAAATTATTGCTATCTTTGCACTCAAATTAACAGATGCATGCCTTCATGGGACTGTAAAATGATATAAAAATGATATAAACGATAAAAAAGATATATGAATACAATTAAGAAGATTGTACTTACGGGTGGTCCTTGCGCCGGCAAGACCACTGCCTTAGTCAAGGTGATTGAACATTTTTCGAGTTTGGGCTACAAGGTCTTTACCATTCCTGAGGTTCCTACCCTGTTCACCCAGTCGGGCATGAACTATCTCACCAAGAACGAGAAGTTTTTCTTCGAGGGAGAGAAGGCTACCTTCCTCACCCAGATAGGATTGGAAGACAGCTTTACCCGCATGGCGGAGACGCTGAACCAGCCGGTTATCATCGTATGCGACCGCGGCACGATGGATATCTCTACTTATCTTTCACCTGAGTTCTGGAATCGCATCATCTCTGAACAGGGTTATACCAATACCCAGCTCAGAGCCCGCTATGATGCCGTGCTCCACCTGGTGAGTGCTGCCGATGGTGCAGAGCAGTTTTATACCACAGCCAACAATGCGCAGCGCCTGGAGAAGGCAGACGAAGAAGGTCTGCAGATTGCCCGCGAGCTGGATAAGAAGATTGTTTCTGCCTGGAAGGGACATCCTCACTTGCGCGTCATCAACAACCATGAGGATTTCAACAACAAGTTGAACCGTGTGCTCAAGGAGATAAGTAATGTGCTGGGCATTCCTCAGCCTATTGAGGAAGAGCGAAAGTATATCGTGAAACTGACTGGCGATGTGCCTAATGCCATCGATAGCGACATCGTTCAGACCTATCTTTCGGGAGAACCAGGTAGCGAGATCCGTCTTCGCAGAAGAGGTTTCGAGGGAGGCAAGTTTGTATATGTTCATACTTCCAAGAAGCGTGTTTCCGACAATGAGCAGGTAGAAACAGAGCGCCAGATTAACGCAAACCTCTATGAGACCATGCTCCAGCAGGCAGACCCATACCGTTCTACCATCAGAAAGCATCGCAAGAGTTTCATCTGGAAGGGACAGTATTTTGAGTTGGATGAATTCATGGAGCCAATCAAGGATCTGATGATTCTGGAAACCAAGGGCATTGCCAAACATGAGAGCGTAAAGTTCCCGCCTTTCATCCAGGTCTTAGAAGATATCACGGGCAATACAAAATACTATAATTACAATATCGCCTTGAAGCGATAGAAAAGATTGATTGATTATTAAAAGATTGATTGATTATTAAAAGCAATCAACAAAAAGAATGAAGGTGTATCATAAGTCATCTCCTACCCTTTTAAAAGGCGACGGGAGTTGAACAACTTATGATACACCTTCTTTTTATCTGATAACAGGAACTTTTTTTCTGATAACAGGAATCACTTATTCGATGGCAGCACCAAACTGCTTGACGAATCTGATAGACTTACCCTCCATATTGGCAGGTTTCTTCCATTTACCACCCAAGACAAGGATGGTGGCAGAAGAGTTGGCAGGAACCGCATCCACTGCTTCCTGAAGCTTCATATAGTTTCCTCTACCCTCTGCACTCACCACGTAGTCGTAATGACGAACGTGCTTCTTCAGCGCAGGAACCTGCTCTGCCAGGGCATCAGCCAAGGCATTAGCCACCACATGAGCACCATAAACATTATAATGAGTATTGTCCTGCTTACCCTTGGATACCTGAGGATTCTCGCCAGGCAGGAACCACATGTGCAGCTTTCTGCTGCCCTTGATGCCAAGGCCGGTTTCTATATCGTGAGTAATCTTGGTAGCATCCACAAATGGCACATTCAAAGCCTTGGCCACATGGCGGGGAGCCACCACGTAGGCTCCGTGGGTATCTATCAAGGTATCGCTGTTGATTTTCTCTTCGCCGGCGTAAGCCTTACCACGCAACTTCTCATCGTCATCATTCTCCAAATCAGCAGAATAGTAGCAGCGGCGCACCACGCTGTTCATCAGTACAGGAATGCCACCCTTCTGTCGGGTTTCATTCACATACTTAGCAAGATGAGCATCGAAAGTGCCTCCAGGAATGGTGTAACGATTAGGGAACTTCTTCTCATCATTATGACCAAACTGGATAATGACATAATCGCCTGGCTGCATCTTATCCAGAATTTTCTGCCATCTGCCTTCATCCAGGAAGCTCTTCGAACTTCTTCCGTTTACGGCATGATTATCAACGATAATCTGATCGTCGAAGCACCCCTGGAATACCATACCCCAGCCACGCTCAGGATAGTTTCTGTAATTTTCCTTCTCGGCAGCAGTAGAGTCACCTATGATGAAAATCGTAGTTTTATGACTGCTCGATGACATCAGTAAAGATATCAAGAGCACGGCTACCAGCGGCATCGCCATCAGGCGAAAGGTAGGAGGAAATATCTTTCCCAAAGAAATATTTTTATTCATTGCCATTGATTTGATTTGTAGTTTATAGCTTCAAAATGTATAATGAAAATACAAAATTATAACTTCGAAATAAATCGAAAATAAAAGATATCCGCCCCTCCATACTGAGTTTTCACAAATTCAAGCATGAAGAAAACGGATAAGCTGGGGGAAACCTTTTTCAATTACCCTCATTCCCCCAGCGTGTTATAAAGGTTATTTCTTAAAAGCAGCAACCAGCTCCTCGGCAGTAACCAGGGTCTGCTCACCGCTTTCCATATTCTTTAAAGTAACCTTGCCTGCTGCCATCTCATTCTCACCCGCAAGTACCACGAATGGAATCTGCTTGGCATTGGCATAGCTCATCTGCTTCTTCATCTTCGCCTTGTCAGGGAAAATCTCGGTACGGATGCCTGCTGCACGAGCGGCACTCACGATAGGCAGACAGTAGGCAGTCTCCTTCTCGCCAAAGTTGATGAAGAGCACCTGAGTAGAGTTCACTGCCTCCTTTGGATAGAGATCCAAGGCATTGAGCACATCATAGATGCGGTCGGCACCGAAACTGATACCTACACCACTCAAGCCAGGAAGGCCGAAGATGCCAGTGAGGTTATCGTAGCGACCGCCACCGGTGATACTACCCATCGGTGTATCGAGAGCCTTTACCTCGAAGATGGCACCAGTATAGTAATTCAAGCCACGAGCCAAGGTAAGGTCGAGCTCAATCTCGTTGTTCAAGCCCACGGTCTTCAAGGTATCGAGGATAAACTTGGTTTCCTCTACACCCTTCAAGCCAATCTCAGAGCCTTCGAGAACCTTGGAAATCACTTCAAGTTTCTCATCGTTAGAACCTGACAATGAGATAATTGGCTGCAACTTCTCGATAGCTTCCTCAGAGATGCCATCATTGCGAAGTTCCTCGTTTACATTGTCGAGACCAATCTTGTCGAGCTTATCGATAGCCACGGTGATATCCACAATCTTCTCAGCCTCGCCGATAACCTCGGCAATACCAGTAAGAATCTTGCGATTGTTGATCTTGATGCAGACACGCACACCAAACTTGGTGAAGACGGTATCTACAATCTGCATCAACTCTACCTCGTTGAGGAGAGAATCAGAACCTACCACGTCGGCATCACACTGATAGAACTCACGATAGCGACCCTTCTGTGGACGGTCGGCACGCCAAACCGGCTGAATCTGATAACGCTTGAAAGGCATCTGCAACTCCTCACGATGCTGCACCACGTAACGTGCGAAAGGCACGGTAAGGTCGTAGCGGAGACCCTTCTCACAAAGTTTTGCCGCCAGCTTCAATGAACCGAGCGAATGAATATCCTCATCGCTCACCTTATTCATATAGTCACCTGAATTCAAAATCTTATAGAGCAGTTTGTCGCCCTCCTCGCCATACTTGCCCATCAAAGTCTGAAGGGTTTCCATGGCAGGAGTCTCAATCTGCTGGAATCCATAAAGGGCATACACGTCCTTGATGGTGTTGAAGATGTAGTTGCGCTTCGCCATCTCAACAGGACCAAAGTCTCTGGTACCCTTTGGAATACTTGGTTTCTGAGCCATTTATTAATGTTTATTGTTTAATGTTTAGTGATTAATGTTCAGCGCAATGTTAACCCCTCAAAGTAAACATTAATCACTAAACATTAATCACTATAAAATTATTTACGTACGATAGTCTGAGCACGGTCTGGACCGATAGAGATGACACCAATCTTGGTCTCGAGGAACTCCTCGATGAATGCGATGTAATCCTTGAACTCCTGTGGGAACTGATCCTCAGAAGTGAACTTGGTCATATCAGTCTTCCAGCCCTTGAACTCCTTGTAAACAGGCTCTACGTCTGTAATCTCGTAAGGGAAGTCTGTGGTTACAGTGCCATCCTTCAGCTTATAAGCCACACAAGCCTTGATGGTATCGAAGCCATCGAGCACGTCGCTCTTCATCATGATAAGCTCGGT
>OGEE01000411.1_pt1 | contig 32644 bp, 25 predicted proteins | sample 1570571 | NCBI WGS metagenome assembly OGEE01 (sample SAMEA2582169, study PRJEB24529) | metagenome | biome: Human gut stool | place: China | collected 2011
AGGAGGGCAAGACCAACGTTGACCTCAACCTGCCTATCGACCCTGATGGCGGCGATGACGGCAACGGCGGAAGCAGCACTACTGGCGGCGGAAGCAATGCAGGCGGTAGCGGAACCACCGGCTCTGAGGGCGGCAACAAGGGTGACACGGGTACTTCCGGCGGCAATACCGGAGAGGGCTCTGGCAAGACCGACCCAGGTTCCAGTGACGGCGACAACACGGATGTAACTATCTAGTCGATGAGAGAGTGCCATAAGTATCTTGCCTAGGGTATAATAAGGCACGGATTACACGGACTTATGGCACTCATGTAAATAAAGCCGATTATAAATCTCATCAAGAATCCGAATGATCGTGAAAATCCGTGTAATCCGTGTAATCCGTGCCTAAAAACTAAAAGATGATGAAAAAAGAAACTTGGAAAATGGTGATTCAGATAGCCATCAGCATCCTGACGGCCATCGCCACCTCGCTCGGCGTAACGAGCTGCATGTAAGCTAAAAGAAACTGAAAAGAAAAGCAAACCGCTCCACCTATTTATATATATATAGGCGGAGCGGTTCTTATTTATCCCTAAAAAAGTGTCATTTCGGGTCAATGTCATTTCGGGTCATTTTCATTTTACTAGATGTTATTCCAAATAATGCTTACAAATATAAAATCACAATTTTTAGGTATTGCACGTTCGAAGTAAAACAATTACCTTTGCACCAACAAAAAATATAAGGTAAAAAGATTAATTACAAATTACGACAATGAAAAAGAATATTGATAAAAAGGTAATTTTGTGCCTCTCGACTGGATTGTTTTTTCATAGTCAGTTACAGGCACAAGTTGGCAAGGATTCCATTAATTTGGAAGAGGTGCAAATTGTGGGTAAGTCAAAGGCTCGCCGTATGCAGGAACAGGCTTATGCTATTTCGGTACTTGACCTAAAGAAGCAATACCAAATGGCTACTCCACTGAACAAGGTTCTCAACACAGTTACATCAGTGAAGATTAGAGAGGATGGTGGACTTGGCTCCAACTATAGTTTCTCCATGAATGGCTTCTCTGGCAACCAAGTGAAGTTTTTTATAGATGGAATTCCCATGGATAATTTTGGCTCGTCCTTCAATCTGAGTACAATATCTGCAAACATGGCCGACAGAATAGAAGTATACAAAGGTGTTCTCCCAGTATACCTAGGTTCTGATGCCCTTGGTGGTGCAGTCAACATCGTGACTCGCAACAATGCCAATTATTTGGATGCCACCTATTCTTTCGGCTCATACAATACTCATCGCTTTGCGCTCAATGGTGCCTTAACCACCCAGGGGGGATTTACCATCCGTGCTAATGTCTTCGGCAATTACTCAGACAACGACTATAAAGTGTGGGCGCCAATCGTCAATTTGACCACCAATAAACAAGAAGGATATGAGTGGGTGAAAAGATTCAACGATGGTTATCATTCTTATGGCCTGAAAGTGGAAACTGGTGTGGTGAAAAAATCATGGGCAGACTATTTACTCTTTGGTTTGTTAGCCTCTAATGACAAGAACCACATTCAGACCGGTGCCACAATGGATGCCGTCTATGGCGGTGTAATGGCGAAGAGCTGGTCAATCATTCCAAGCATTCGTTATAAGAAGGATGACTTATTGTTGCCAGGCTTGTCTCTTTCTCTCTATGGTACCTATAATATCGTAAATACTCAGAATGTGGATACCTTGTCAAGAAAATATAACTGGAAGGGAGATTATATTGCAAGCACATCAGCCGGAGAAGGCTATCTCACGGATGCTACCATCAAGCTACGCCAATGGCAAGCTAATGCTAACGTAAACTATGTGGTTGACGAGCACCAGTCGGTTACCCTTAACAATGTCTTCATTGCTACTCGCAGAAAAAGTAACGACAAAATGCATCCTGACGATGAAATGAACAATGTGCCACAGCAACTTACCAAGAATATTACAGGCTTGGGATACCAGATCAGATTTTCACGCTGGAATGCCAATGTGTTCGGCAAGATGTATCGTCTCTATAGCTCAACCCATAAGTTAATGAATCAGTTTACCGAAGAACAAAAATGGGAGCAGCTTACCTCTCGCAAGCATCGTTATGGATATGGGGCTGCTGCCACCTATTATATCTTGCCATCATTGCAGGCCAAGGTGTCCTTTGAGCATGCCTTCAGAATGCCGGAGGCTGTAGAAATGTTTGGTGACGGCATGGTGCAAAAGAGCAACCCAGACCTCAAGCCAGAAAGCAGCAACAACTTCAATGCAGGATTTCTCTACGACCAAAACTTGGGTTCGCATCGCCTGCAGGCAGAGGTCAACTACATCTATCGTGACACGAAGGATTTCATCCTGAAGGGAGTGAGTCTTACCAACAACCCTACTACAAGTTACGATAACATAGGTAACGTACATACACGTGGCATCGAGGCTATGCTAGGATACTCTTACAAGCGTAACTTCCATGTAAGTGGTAACCTCACATTTCAGGATATCAAGGACAAGATGAGATATGAGAAATCGCAGAACACCTACGTGGGTGACGGAATGAACGAAAACATCACTTATGGACAGCGACTTCCTAACATTCCATATTTCTTCATGAATGGTCATGCTGACTATAACTTTTTAGACTTTGGAAAGAAGGGAAATTCGCTCTCGCTCAACTATGATGTACAATACATCCACGATTACTATCTCTCGTTCACGGGGCTAGGAGCCAAGGCTACTAAGAAGGTGATTCCAGAACAGTTCTGCCATAATGTATCCGTGGGATATAGCATGAAAGATGGCAGATATAGCATACTCTTGGAATGCACAGATATCAGCAATGAAAAATTGTACGATAACTACCGTCTTCAGAAACCTGGGCGTTCCTTCAACGTTAAGTTTAGATATTATATTACAAAATAACCCATAAAATTAAAGTAGAAATAAATAAAATGAGAAGAATATATAGCAAGATACTGATGCTCGCATTCTTGGCAGCATCCACCTGTGGTCTGTCATCCTGTGAGGAAGACTTGACCTCTGAACAAGAGATACCTTTTGCACCATACGTACTCAGTCTAGGAGTAACCTCTAGCGGAAATACGACTTACTATGTGGTATCTGCCGACAATCTCATGGATGGAAATATCAATGCCATAGGAAAAGGAATTGAGCAGAACGGTTACCACGATTATCAGATGGGCGTGAACAACGTTTTTTGCATAGGTGGTTTAGGTGTGACAAATGCCACCAATGTGGTAAGAGGTGAGGATGGATTACTCAAGGAACAAGGAGAGTTCGTTTTCAATAGTTCAATCAATGGCTTTTGCCAAGTGGATGCCAACACTATGGTGGCTTTGGAACTTCCTGCATCGAAGGAAAGCGGAGACAAGCTAACCTTCTATACGGTGGATGCTAGCTCTGCAGCCATTACTTCTACCCACAAAGATACACCAGTGGCTCCTCTTGACAATCTTGATTGGCCAAGTATTACTGGAATGCAATATAGTGGAGGTAATCTTTATGTCACTTACACGCCAATGAACTCAAACACATTTGAGACGGCTTATACTGATACTTGCTTCGTGGCAGTATATAGTTATCCCGATATGAAGATTGTTAAACTGATGAAAGATACAAGGATGGGACCTGGTGGTTCATGGAACGCCTTCAACGGTTTAGTGAAGGATGAGCAAGGAGATTTGTACGTCATGTCCAACTCATCGATATCAAATGGTTACTCCCAAAGTACCAAGCATGCAGGTTTCCTCAAGATAAAGAGTGGTACCACCGACTTTGACAGCAATTACTTCTTTGATTTTGAGGAGGCGACTGGTGGGCTCAAACCTGCCCACATATCCTATATTGGTAATGGGCTTATCTTTGCCGAAGTGAGTACCATCAATCCTCAAACATCCAACGACAGATGGGGTGACAAGAGTCTTAAATGCTGTATTATTGACTTAGTCAACAAGACGGTTAAGGATGTGGATGGCATTCCTGTACACAATGGAAATGGTGGAAGAAGGTTCGTTAGCTTGCATGAAGGCAACTATGTGTACTTACCAGTTTCCACTGGAGATGGCACTTACATCTATCGTACAGATATTACCACCGCCAAGGCTACACGTGGCGCTCGTATTTCAGCCTCATTCTTAGGAGGTTTATTCAAATTTTAAAAATCAGTTATGAGCATAAAAAGAACATGTCGCAAATTACATTTGTGGATAGGTCTTGCAACAGGAATCATAGTCTTCATCGTTAGTATGACCGGAGCACTATGCTTATTCAAAGACGAGATTTGTACCATAACTAGGCCATGGAAGAGAGTGACACCACAAAATGAGTCTTTTCTAGAGGTTTCACAACTTGTAAAGATAGCTAATAAGGCAGAAGGAAATACAAATCCTTCTGCCATTACTATGGGTCGAAAAGATGAAAGTATTTGGATAGATTACTTTTCCGAAAAGGATAAAAGTACTATCTACCTGAATCCATATAATGGCAACGTACTGTACCAAGAAAGAAAATCAGAAAATGGTTTTGATTTTTTTCAGTTTTTGATGGATGGACATCTTCGTCTTTGGTTACCCATGGAGATTGGAAAACCGCTCGTAAGTTATGGTGTATTGCTGTTCTTCCTGACATTGTTAACAGGTTTGGCTATCTGGCTACCTAAGCGTTTCAACAAGAAAAGTCTCAAGTCACGGCTTACCTTTCATCATTCATTGAAACCCAGAAGATTCATCTTCGACTTACATAGCGTGCTAGGTTTCTATATGCTTCTACCAATGATTACGGTCAGTCTCACAGGACTTATTTTCGGATTAGATTGGTTCAGCCAAGGCATATATAAAATAGTATCTGGAGGCAACACCATGGAGGCGTATACAATACCTGCGTCCGACTCCACCAATGTTGGAAAATCCCCTGCAAGCATCAACTTGTTGCAGGACAAAATACTGAAGGAGTTTCCTCACGCCATACAATATTATTATTCCTTGCCATCAGATAGTTTGGCTCCATATCGTGTAAGCGTAGTACATGAAGAAGGTTCTTATTACAAACAAGACAATCTCTTCTTCGATCAATACTCCCTGAAAGAACTGAAAGGTTCAGGACCCTATGCAGGAAGATACCAAGATGGAACCTTCGCCGACAAACTCATTCATGCAAGTCTGGACATTCACGAGGGTATCATCTTAGGTTTCTTTGGTAAGCTCATTATGTTCATGGCATCACTTACTGCAGCCTCGCTTCCCATCACTGGCTATTTACTATGGAGAAAAAAATAAAAGAGAGGAGAGAATCTCTCTCTTCTCTTATTTACTGAGTTTCTACAGCAGATTCACATACTCTGCCGGCTTCATGCCATACTGCTTCTGGAAGCACTTGGCAAAATAGCTGGAACTGCTGAAACCGGTCATTTCGCTCACTTCGCTGATGCGATACTTGCGCTCCTGCAACAGGCGGGCAGCCGTGCTGAGACGTATCGCCTGTATCAGTTCGTTAGGCGTTACCGCCAGCAGCGTCTTTACCTTATTAAATAAGGAGCTGCGACTCATGCCCAGCTTATCTGCCAGGAACTGTACGTTTAAATCCGGATTCGCAAGATTGTCTTTTATCAGCTTCTCCAAATCCACCAGGAACCTGCGCTCTGGAGAATAATTCTCTTCCTCTGCTGCAGATGATTCCGCCGAAGAGGCAAAAGATACAAATTCTGCTGCTGGTCCTGATGATAGTCCTGCTGATGATAATCCAGCTGATGGTCCTGCAGAAGAATTTGCAGAAGAAGCCTTAGATGAATCCCCGGCGGCTGTTTCCTTAGGGAATCGGAATATCAGCGTGCGGCGCATTTCTATCAGCTGGTTCACACTCGCCACGAGATATTTCATCGAGAACGGCTTGGAGATGAATACATCAGCTCCGCAAATCTTGCTCTGAGCCTTGCTATCCTCATCAGTCTTCGCCGACAGTATGACGATTGGCAGATGGCAGATACTCTTGTTCTGGCGCACCTTCTGACAGAATTCAACTCCGTTCATCACAGGCATTATCCAACTGGTGATAATCAGACTCAGCTCGTCGTGCTTAGACAATATACGCAGTGCCTGCACGCCGTTATCTGCCACCAGCATTCTGTATTTTCCTGACAGAGAGTTTACGATGAAATCTCTCATGTCCTTATCATTCTCCACTACCAGGATGGTAGGGCGATTGTCCATAGGAGTCTCAGGAACAGGCTCAGAAGATGGCTCAGAGGCTGATGCTGAAACTGCCGATGATTCTGCCGATGATTCTGCCTCCATCAGCTCTACCCTATTGCCATCGAGCAGCTGGTCTACGAGAGTCAGCATTCGCTGGGAATTGCGGCTGAAAACATCTATCAAACCATCCATCTCGTCGACGTTCTTCATATCATCCTTATTCATGCGATTCTTCTTCGAATCATCATCCTTCATATCATCCTCCATCAATCCTTCCTTCACTTTCTGCCACTTCTCCTTCAGAGCATCCAGCGGACCGAGTATCAGGGTGAGCGGAATGCGGATTTCGCGGGCTACCATAGCGAAGAACTGCAGACGAGCATCGCGCAGCTCCAGCTCCTTCTTCTCAGCCAGGCTGTCCAGCTCCTGCTGATGGCGAAGCTTCAGCTTCTTCCATTGGTACCATACGAGCAGGCCAATGAGAAGCAGATAGATGAGCTTGGCTGGCAGCGACCACCAGAATGGCGGATGCACCACTATCTGAAGCGTTGCCTCGTCCTCAGACCACACGCCGTCGTTATTGGTGGCCTTCACACGGAAGGTGTAGCTGCCGGCTGGCAGATTGGTATAGGCGGCACGGGGTTCGTGGGTGGTGGTCCATTCGTCGTCGAATCCATCGAGCTTATAGCTGTAGAGATTCTTCTCGGGAGAGACATAGCTCAGTGCCGAGAACGAGAAGGTGACGGCATTTTCATCGTGAGAGAGGCTGATTTCATCTACCTTGTCCAATGCCTCGGGAAGCTTATCGGAGCCCACCTCCATGCGCTTGTTGAAGAGCGAGAGAGAAGTGATTGCCACGGGCGGCGCTATACGGTTGAGCGTAACCTGCTGCGGACGGAAGGCGTTGAAGCCCTGAGTAGTGCCGAAATAGATTCTGCCATCGGACGACAGAAGACAGGAATTGGCAAGAAACTGGTCGCTGGTCAATCCGTCGAAACGGCAGAACTTCTGCACCGGCTTGTCCTCGGAATACTTCACGATGCCCTTGCCCGACGACAGCCACATGCTGCCCCGGGCGAAGAGAATGGACTTGAAATCCTGACTTGGAGCATCGACGGCGATGCGGCGGAAGGAGTCGCTGGAAGGCTGATATTCACACAATCCCTGAAGGGTGGCTACGAAGAGGCGCCCCTTGCCGTCGGTCTGAATGCTGTTTACCTGGTTGCTGCCCAGCGAACTGGTGTCCTTCTCGCTGTAGAGATACTGCTTCCAGGTGTTGTTGCGACGAAGACACCAGAGTCCGTTTTCCTGGGTAGCAAACCAAAGGTTGCCCTGACGATCCTCCTCCATATCAATGGTAAGGCCGTTGAAGAGTTTTACTCTTCTGAACTCCTGCTTCTGATCATCAAACAGGAAGGCACCCAGCATGGATGTGGCCCAGAGACGGTGTTTCCTGTCGCGGAAGAAATTGTAGCAGCTGCTGCTCAAGACATAGCTATCCATCCTGACGGGCGTCTGCGCCCCCGTAGCCATGTTCATCCTGATGATGCCCCTGCCATAGGTTCCCACCCACAAGTTGTCGCCATCCACGAACAGCGCATGGGCGTTGTATTTCGCCATCTCCTGCTTGCCTGGGAAATCAACGAAACTGTCGGTCTGCGGGTCGTAGCAGTCGAGGCCTGCATCGTCGGTGGCTATCCAGATGCGATGGCGGGCATCCTCGGCAAAGCGGCTCACCACGCTGCCCTGCAGTCCGCCCAGAGTAGGGAAATACATGTCAAACCGGTTGCGCATGGCAGAAGACGGGATGTAGTTCACACCACCATAGTAGGTGCCTATCCAGAGACCATCTTCCCTATCCCTCATGATGCCATATACAAACCGCTCGGCGGTGCGGCGTGCAGGATTCTCCACCTCCGACAGCATGCGCCACTGGTTGGTCATCCTGTCATACTGCACCAGTCCATCATCGCTGCCAACGAGCACATAGCGGCTGTCTCCATAGAGCTTGTGAATGAAGTTCATGCCGTTGCCCGGCACAGGGGGAATGAGGAGTTTGGCAAAGCCGTCGTTGCTCACGCGAAAGAGTCCTTCCTTCCAGGTTTCCACCAGAATGCTGCCATCTGCATTTGCCAGCATCGCCATTCCCCTAAGCTGGGTAGCATCTCCCTTCAGGGCGAAAGGCTTGAAGTTGTCGGCAGTTTTCTGAAGGCGGAAGAGCGAAGCCCCTGCCTTGAGGCTGAGCGCCCACACATGGCTGTTGACATCAATGAGCACGCAATCTACGCTGCCCCTGCTCGCCTTCATGGGATAATGGTGACAGTAATGGCTGGTAAGGTTGAATTTGAAGATTCCCTGGGTTCCGGTGGAAATCCATGCATTATGTTCCCCATCAACAACAATATGGTTGACGGAGGAAGTAATCTTTTCATCGAGCTTCTGAAATTGCTCGGTGGTGAAATTGAAGAGGAAGACTCCCTTAGAGGTTCCCACCAGGAGACCTTCGTCGCAGACGGCAAGTGCCAGGATTTCCTGGTTGAGCTGCATGGTGGCATTGTAGTAGGTGATTACCTGGTAGCCGTCGTAGCGGCAGAGTCCGTAATCGGTGGCTAGCCATACAAAGCCGTTTTTATCCTGCACAATGCTCTTCACGGCATTGCTGGGCAATCCCGTGTTCATAGTAATGGAGCGCATTTGCGGATTTCCGGTCATATTCCTGCCCCATGAGCTGGCTGGCACCATTGCCATGCAAAGGGCGCCAGCTAAGATTATCATCATTTTCTTCATTTTCAAGTAATTTCAGTTCAGTTCTTATTCTTGTCTTTTCTATCTCTCTTTTACTTCTGTTATTTTACTGTTTCTTATATTATTTTGCCTGTTTCTTCTATTTATGAATCTCTCCGTTCATTATTTCTTTCTGACACTTTCACGGTATTTCAGCGGTGACGTATGCAGATGTTCCCTCACGTATTTGCCGAAGAACGAGGTATTTGAGAAACCCAGGATGCCCGATACTTCCTTGATAGACATGGAGGTGGAGCGCAGATAGTACGTAATATCTGCCAGGGTGTATTCCGTAATCCAGTCGATAGCCGTCTTACCAGAATGGCGCTTGCAGATGATGGAGAGATACTTGGGCGTGATGCAGAGCTGGCGGGCGAAATACTCCACCGGGCGATGCTTGATGTCCTCCTGCTGCAGATTCTCCAGAAACTTGTCGAAGAGTTCGACGGTGCTGGAGTTCAGATCGTCTGCCGACATATCCTCGAGCAGCAGATTGCTCACTGCCAGCAGGGCGCTCTTGAGCAGCGTCTCCACTATCTCGCGGCGATAGGGCTTCCACGAGGTGCGCTCGCTGAAGGTGGTGTCGAGGCAGAGGCGCACCAGTTCTGTAAACTTGGCGTAGAACTTCATATCCACCTCGTTCATCTTCAGTACCAGTACCTTGCTCACATACATGGCGCGGTTCCACACCGAGATATGCGACTGAAGGATGCTGAGCAATCCATGGTTGCTTACGCACATCGCCGTGCACGCAAAATCATCCGACACCTCCTTGATGTCGAGTATGGAATTGGGCGGACTGATAAAGATGTCGCCCCTTTCTACGGAAAATTCCCGCCCGTTGAGTTCAGCCTTCAGGCTTCCCCTGTGGCAAGATGCAATCATGTTCATCTGGAACCTCATCGGATCGGGGTTCTGCAACACCTTGACATTGTCGATAATCAAGATATCCTCGTCGAGATAGCTGGCGCTGATCTCGGCACTCTGCGCAAACTCACCTTCCTCGATGCGCTGCTTCACGTCCTTCTGTTCTTTCATTAATACGGTTTTAAAATCTTCATTCTTCGTTCTTCACTTTCTAGAACGCTTCCCTGTACTTATTTTCATCCTTATCCTCCAGCATGGAGAGATAGCTCTGGTAGCGACTGGCTGCAATGTAATGGTTCTCCACTGCCTTGATGACGGCACAGCCAGGTTCGTGGGTGTGGGTGCAGTCGGAGAACTTGCAGTCTTGCGAGAACTTGAATATCTCCTTGAAGTAGCTGGTGAGTTCCTCCTTCTCAATATCGAAGGTTCCGAAGCCCTTGATGCCCGGAGTATCGATGAGATAGCCGCCCTCAGGCAGGTCGAGCATCTCGCTGAAGGTGGTAGTATGCATTCCGCTGTTGTGCGCCTCGCTGATTTCGGCGGTGCGCTGGGCTGCATCGGGGATAAGCTGGTTGATGAGCGTGGATTTTCCCACGCCGCTGTTGCCGCTGAGCAGAGACTTCTTGTCCTTGATGAGCGGGCGCAGTTCGTCTACTCCTTCACCTGTGGCTGCCGAGATTTCCACACACTTGTATCCGATGGTTTCATAGAGGGTGCGCATCATTTTCTCGTAGTGCAGCTCTTCTTCGGAGAGCAGGTCGCACTTGTTGAACACGATGATGACAGGCACTCTGTATGCTTCGGCTCCGGCTAGGAAGCGGTCGATGAAGGTGGTGGATGTCTCCGGATAGTTCACGGTAACCACGAGCAGTGCCTGGTCTACGTTGGCTGCCAGGATATGACTCTGCTTGCTGAGGTTAGGTGATTTTCGGATGATATAGTTGCGGCGGTCTTCGATGGAAGAGATGAAGGCGGTGCCTTCCTGGTTGGTGATAAGCTGCACGTAGTCGCCCACCGCCACGGGGTTGGTGCTGCGGATTCCCTTCAGTCGGAAATTGCCTTTTATCTTGCTTTCAATCAGCTGGCCATCGTCAGTCTTGACGGTGTACCAGCTGCCTGTATTCTTAATAACGAGTCCTCTCATTATCACATATTAATAATGTAATCCTAAAAAGGGTGAGCCTTTCTAGACTGTCATGATTTCCTTTTCCTTCTCGTCCATCAAACCTTCGAGCTGCTTGATGTACTTGTCGTGAAGCTTCTGCAAATCATTCTCTGCATCCTTCTCCAAGTCCTCAGAAAGACCATCCTTGATAGCCTTCTTCAGCTTCTCCTTCACCTCCTGGCGCACGTTGCGAACCTCAATCTTGGCACGCTCGGCAATCTTGTTACACTGCTTAACCAGCTCCTTGCGGCGCTCGCCAGTAGGCTGAGGAATACCGAGGCGAACAATCTCGCCATTGTTCTCAGGAGTAATACCCACACCACTATCCATGATAGCCTTCTCGATGTCCTTGATGGCCTTCTTGTCCCAAGGGCGGATGGCGATGGTACGCGCATCAGGAGTTGTTACGGTGGCTACCTGGTTCAGAGGAACCATGCTGCCATAGCTGTTAACACGCACGCCGTCGAGGATTGCTACGTTGGCGCGACCTGCACGGATATGAGAGAGTTCTTCTGCGAGATACATCGCAGCCATCTCCATACGCTCTGCTGCAGAATTCAAAGTTTCTTTTACGTCGATCATAGTCTGTATATTTTTTTTTTTATTATTTTATTAATTCCAATCTTTTGAGTTCCTCGCCCACATAGTTGGTGAGTTCCACAAACTGCGGGATGCTGAGCTGCTCGGGGCGCTTGGTCATGATGTCGGTGGTGTAGAAATCCTCTCGTGGAGTTACACCCGGAAACATCTGCTTCAAGCTCACGCGCAGCATCTTGCGGCGCTGGTTGAACACGGTCTTCACCAATCGCTTGAAGAGCTTCTCATCGCAGCCCAGGTCGGTCACCTTGTTGCGGGTCATGCGGATTACGGCACTCTTCACCTTTGGAGGTGGATTGAACACGCCCTCGTCTACGGTGAAGAGATACTCCACGTCGTACCATGCCTGGATGAGCACGCTGAGGATTCCATACGCCTTGTTGCCTGGCTCGGATGCCATGCGCAGTGCCACTTCTCGCTGAATCATGCCGGTGCAGCAAGGAATGAGATCCTTGTAGTCGAGCATCTTGAAGAAAATCTGCGAGGAGATGTCGTAAGGGTAATTGCCCGTGAGCACGAACTGCTTTCCGTCGAATATCTGGTTGAGGTCCATTCTCAGGAAATCCTCTCCTATGATATTGTCCTTCAGCTGAGGGAAGTTTTCGTGCAGATAGGCCACCGACTCTGAGTCGATTTCCACCGCCTTCACGAGGCGTGGCTTCTCTACGAGATATTGCGTAAGCACACCCATTCCCGGTCCGATTTCGAGCACGGGAATATCGGGGCAGGCATCCACCGTATCGGCGATGCGCTTGGCTATGTTGAGGTCAGTAAGGAAGTGCTGACCCAGATTTTTCTTTGGCTTTACAGCTTTCATCATTCTCTATCTGTTTCCGACCTTTCGGTCTGTTTGTTATTTCTTACTATATATATTTTGCAAAAATACGATTATTTTTCGAGAAATCATCGCTTGTATGCGATTTTTTTTCTCTTTTATATAAAAAAGAGGAAATAAAAAGGGGCAGAAGCGTTTATTTATGCTAAAAATATGCAGAAACCGCACCATATAAGCGATAAAAGTATTACCTTTGCACTATGATGGAAAAGAAAAAGATAGCAAACAATATCTGGAAGGTGGCTCTCTCGCTGTTTCTGGGCGGAGCCATCCTCTACTGGATGTATCGCGGATTTGACTTCAGGCAGGTGGAGGACGTGCTGCTCCACAGGATGAGTTGGACCTGGATGCTGCTGTCGTTCCCCTTTGGCATCTCGGCACAGCTCTTCAGGGGCTGGAGATGGAAACAGGCGCTGGAACCCATCGGCGAAAAGCCCCGAAGCGGCGTCAGCATCAACTCCATCTTCATATCCTACGCCCTGAGCCTCGTTATCCCGAGATCGGGTGAATTTGCAAGATGCGCCGTACTGAAAAGATGGGACGGAATCTCGTTTCCCAAATCGCTGGGTACGGTGGTAACGGAAAGAGCCATCGACTCGCTGCTCGTGCTGCTCATCGCCGGACTGGTGTTCCTGATGCAGATTCCCGTGTTCCTGAACTTCTTCGACAAGACGGGCACCAGCATGGACAGCATCCTGGGCAAGTTTACCGCCACGGGCTACCTGGTTACCGCCATCTGCGGCGTTGCCGTGCTCATCCTGGCACACATCCTGCTCAAGAAGCTGGCTATATATAATAAGGTGAAAGCCACGCTGAGCGGACTGTGGCAGGGAGTGATTTCGCTGAAGGGCGTGAAGAACGTGCCCCTCTACATCGCCTTTACCCTGGGCATCTGGCTGAGTTATTTCCTGCATTATTACCTCACATTCCAGTGCTTCGAATCAACCAGCCATCTGAACCTGATGTGCGGACTGGTTACCTTCATCGTGGGCAGCATTGCCGTGGTGGTTCCTACGCCCAACGGAGCGGGTCCCTGGCATTTCGCCGTGAAGACGATGCTCATCCTCTACGGCATCCAGCAGAACGACGCACTCTACTTCGTGCTCATCGTGCACTCCGTGCAGACGCTGCTCGTCATCCTGCTGGGCATCTACGCCTGGATTGCCCTGGCGTTTACCGAGAAGTTTAGAGAGTTGAAAGTTAATAGTTAATAGTTGAAAGTTAATAGTTGATAGCGGTTTCGCCATATAGCAAGAATGCCCTATAAACTATTAACTATAAATTTTAAATTAAATAAAATGGCTGACATTAAGAATCTAAGTCCAGTTGAAATCTGGCGCAACTTCGACAAGTTGACACAAGTTCCACGTCCATCAGGACATTTGGAGAAAATTCAGGCTTATTTGCTCAACTGGGCAAAGGAGGCTGGCGTAGAGGCTTTCCAGGATGCTGCTGGAAACATCGTGATGCGCAAACCTGCTACTCCAGGCATGGAGAACAGAAAGGGCGTTATCATGCAGGCACACATGGACATGGTGCCTCAGAAGGCTCCTGAAAGCAACCACGACTTCGAGAACGACCCTATCGAAACCATCATCGATGGCGACTGGGTACGTGCCAACAAGACTACACTGGGTAGCGACGACGGTCTGGGCGTGGCTACTATCATGGCTGTGATGGAGTCTAAGGACTTGCAGCACGGACCTGTAGAGGGTCTCATCACCGCTGACGAGGAGACAGGCATGTATGGTGCCAACGATCTGCCTGAGGGCGAACTGAACGGAGAGATCCTCTTGAACCTCGACACAGAGGTATGGGGCGAGTTCGTAATCGGAAGTGCCGGCGGTATCGACATCACAGCAACACTCGACTATAAGGAGGTGGAGACAGACAAGGAAGATGCAGCCGTAAAGGTAACCTTGAAGGGCTTGAAGGGCGGCCACTCAGGCATTGAGATCAACGAGGGCAGAGCCAACGCCAACAAGTGCATGGTTCGCTTCGTCCGTGAAGCAATCTCCGAGCTCGACGCACGCCTGGCTTCATGGCAGGGCGGCAACATGCGTAACGCCATTCCATTCCAGGCAGAGGTGGTACTGACTCTGCCAAAGGAGAACGTAGAGGCCTTGAATGACATGGTAGCCGACTGGAAGGACGAGTTCTGCGATGAGTTCAACGGCATTGAGAACATCGAGAACATCGAGTTCTTCACCGAGAACGTAGAAACTCCAGCCACAGAGGTTCCTGCCGAGATTCAGGACAACCTGGTAGACGCCATCTTTGCCTGCCACGATGGCGTACTGCGCATGGCTCCATCCATGCCTGACATCGTAGAGACATCATCTAACCTCGCCATCATCGAAATAGGCGGCGGTAAGGCTGCCATCAAGATTCTGGCACGTTCTAGCCACGAGTATTACAAGATGTATCTGGCTACCATGATGGAGAGCTGCTTCAACATGGCTGGCATGAAGGTAGAGTTCAGCGGCGCTTACGGCGGCTGGAACCCTAACCCAAAGAGCGACATTCTGGAGCACGTATTGAAGGTGTACAAGGAGCAGAACGGCAAGGACGGCGTGGTTCAGGCTGTTCATGCGGGATTGGAGTGCTCTATCATCCTGGGCAAGTATCCTAACCTGGATGTAGTATCATTCGGTCCTACCCTGCTCAGCCCTCACACTGCCAACGAGCGCTGCCAGATTAGCTGCGTGGCTCCATTCTGGAATCTGATGAAGCAACTGCTTGCCGAGATTCCTGCCAAGTAAAGAAGGAAGAAATTACAAAAAGATTAAAAAAGAAAGCCGGGAAAGAAATTTCTCGGCTTTTTTGTTCCTTTTCTCAATAAAAATCATTATCTTTGCACACGATTTCGCAAGCACTGTCATATCTGCCAAGAAAAGCAGAAGCTTCTCATCCCAAAAGACGGATGCGATGCTGCAGCCCACTTGCATAAGTTTCATCAAATTAACAACAAAATGGACGATTATCACGCGGAGAACAATTATGAATTGTAGGCGTGGAGATTCAGCATTCAGGAAACAGCCCCCCGAAAAAGAACGGTAAGGGCTAGAAAATCCAATAGCCAATCTCCATACCCAAACGTTTATTATTTTTTGGAGATTAGCAAACAATGAAGACATACTGGAACATAGAAAAGACTCTGTCTCCACTCAACGAGTGGCAGCCAAACTGCTGGATACAAGTAACATGTCCAACTGATGAAGACCAGCGCCTGCTGGAAGAAGAATTCAAAATCCCTGATTATTTCCTTTCGGATATCAGCGATACCGATGAGCGTGCCCGCTACGAATACGACGATGGCTGGATGCTCATCATCCTCCGTATCCCCTACGTCAAGGAAATACGCAGCCGCACACCTTACACCACCGTGCCACTGGGCATCATCCACAAGCGCGACGTAACCATCACCGTATGCTTCTACGAAACCAACATGATGATAGATTTCGTGAGCTATCAGCAGAAACGCGGCGAGGGTTTCACCGACTACGTGGACATGATTTTCCGCCTCTTCCTCTCGTCTGCCGTATGGTATCTGAAGCGACTGAAGCAGATCAATTCGCTCATCGAGAAGGCGAAGCGCAATCTGGATCATGGCGTGAACAACGAGAGCCTGATAGGACTAAGCCGCCTGCAAGACTCCCTCACCTACTTCATCACCTCTATCCGAGGCAACGAAAACCTGCTCTCGAAACTGAAGTTCAAGTTGCAGGTTGACGAATTGGACGCCGACCTCATCGAGGACGTGAACATCGAGATGACGCAGGCGAGAGAGACCACCAGCATCTATTCCGACATTCTGGAATCAACGATGGACACCTATTCGAGCATCATCAATAACAACATGAACACCACGATGCGAACCCTGACCAGTATCAGCATCGTGATGATGTTGCCAACGCTGATATCCTCCTTCTTCGGCATGAACCTGGTGAACGGCATGGAAGAAAGTCCCTACGGATTTGCCCTCGCCCTGGTCATCTCGTTTGTGGTATCCGGACTCACTTGGGGCTTCCTAAGATACAAAAGACTGCTCTAAAAGGCATTCTACATATAAAAAACATTAAAAAAATCGGATATCTTGACGGATATTCGATTTTTTTGTTTAAGTTTGCACAATATTATAACATTAGATTTGTGGCCGACTCGCGCAAGGCACGACAAGCGACCAAAGAAACTCGAATCATAAACTAAACAAAGTGACATGATGGACTCTCAAGAAAAAGCTCTGTTTCCACAGAGCGCCCTGAAAGAACCTGCCAAGAAGGCTTACGCCACCAAGCAGGAAGTACTCGAAAGAGTAAAAGAAATTGCCCACAGTGCAGAGGCTCCCAACAAGGAGGAACTCGACAACCTGAAGACAACGTTCTACAAGATTCATCTCGCCGAGAGAGATGCTCAGATGAAGGAGTATCTCGCAGCAGGTGGTGACCCTGAGAAGTACGTTCTCTTACCTGATGACACAGAGGAAGCCTTTAAGGCGGAAATGCAGATCATCAAGGAGAAAAGAGCGAAAATCTTCCTGCAACAGGAAGAGGAAAAGCAGGAGAACCTGGCGAAGAAACTTGAGATTATCGAAAAGATAAAAGCCATGGCTACCTCGCCTGAGGAGGCCAACAATTCATATCAGGAATTCAAGAACCTGCAGCAGGAATGGAAAGAAATCAAGGCGATTCCTGCAGACAAGGCTAACGAGGTGTGGAAGAACTACCAGCTATACGTGGAGCAGTTCTACGACCTGCTGAAGCTCAACAACGAGGCGCGCGAGTACGACTTCAAGAAGAACCTGGAGGCGAAGACCAAGCTGTGTGAGGCTGCCGAAAAACTGGCCGAAGAGCCAGACGTTATCTCTGCCTTCCACCAGTTGCAGGACTTGCATCAGGAGTACCGCGAAATCGGACCTGTGGCAAAGGATCTGCGCGAGTCTATCTGGACCCGCTTCAAGAATGCCAGCACCGTGATCAACAAGAAGCACCAGCAGCATTTTGAGGATCTGCGCGCCAAGGAAGAGGATAACCTCGCCAAGAAGACTGCCCTCTGCGAGAAGATTGAGGCTATCAACCTCAAGGAGAACAAGCAGGCTAATGACTGGGAGGAGGCTACCAAGACCATCATCGAAATTCAGGGCGAATGGAAGAAGATAGGCTTTGCTCCTCAGAAGATGAACGTGAAGATTTTCGAGCGCTTCCGCATCGCCAACGATGAGTTCTTCAGCAAGAAAGCAGAATTCTTCAAGACCATCAAGAGCCAGTATGCCGAGAACCTGGAGAAGAAGCAGAAGCTGGTGGAGAAGGCTAAGGCTTTAGCCGACAGCACCGACTGGAAGAAAACAGGCGACAAGCTGGTTCAGCTTCAGAAAGAGTGGAAGACCGTGGGCTTCGTGCCTCGCAAACAGGGCGACCAGCTCTGGAAGGAATTCCTGGCTGCCTGCAACAAGTTCTTTGATGCCCGCAACAAGGAAAATGCAGGCACAAGAAACGAGGAGCATGCTAATCTCGAAAAGAAGCGCAGCATCATTGCCCAGCTCAAGGATTTGGCTGAGAACCCTCCTGTAGACGGTTTCCAGAAGAAAATGCAGGATTTCATCGCCCAGTATAATGCCGTGGGGCATGTTCCTTTCAAGGAGAAAGACAAGCTCTATAAGGAGTATCACGACGTGATGGACAAGCTCTACAAGCATCTGCGTTCAAACAATGCCAAGCGCCACATGAACAACTTCAAGAGCAATCTGAAGAGTGTTGCCGAGAAGGGAGCCAACGCTTTGGACAACGAGCGCGGCAAGCTGTTGCGCCGCTACGACCAGCTGCGTGCCGAGATTACCACTTACGAGAACAACCTCGGTTTCCTCAATGCAGCAAGCAAGAAGGGTAACAGCCTCGTAGAGGAGATGAACCGCAAGGTAGAGAAGTTGAAGGAAGACTTGAAGCTCGTAAAGGAGAAAATCAAGGCTATCGATGCAGAGAATAAGTAATTTGATGCAGAGATACAATAAAAGAAATCATTAAATTCATCATAAACCCAGGGCGAAAGCTCTGGGTTTTCTTTTTGATACCTGGCAAAATGCGGGGACATATTGAGGAAAGCCTTGGGGGTATAAAAAAAGAGCATCTTTCGAATGAAAGATGCTATCTAGTTGGGATACCCGGACTCGAACCAGGAATGACAGGACCAGAATCTGTAGTGTTACCATTACACCATATCCCAATATCATTGCAACTTCAACAGGTTGATTTCTCAATTGCGAGTGCAAAGGTACAACTTTTTTTTGAATCACCAAAATTTTTCGGCACTTTTTTTTAAAATATCTCAATTTTTTCTATTTTTCATGGGTTTTTCGGGTATTTAGCGTATCTTTGTACCATAATTACATATAATAAGGTAGAAAATAAAAACAAGAAAGAATTAATGAACACAGTTAAACAACTCGTAGAGACTATTAAAGAAGGTATACAAGAGAAAAAAGGTCAAGATATCGTAATCGCCGACCTCAGTGAAATGGATGGCACCATCGCCAAATACTTCGTCATCTGCCAGGGCGGATCCCCTACCCAGGTGGAAGCTATCGCAGAATCGGTGGGCGACATGTGCCGCAAGAACCTCGGCGAAAAGCCGGTCAACGTGGCCGGACTCGGCAACGACCAGTGGGTAGCGATGGATTTCGTGGACGTGCTCGTCCATATCTTCCTGCCAGAAGTTCGTGCCTATTACGACCTGGAGCACCTGTGGGCTGACGCAAAGCTCATCCATGTTCCAAATCTCGACTAACCATCGGGGGCCGATACATTACCATTGCATACAAAAAAATATAATATATGAATCAAAGCAACAATTTAAACAACCCGGGCGGAGGAAATGGTCCTAAGATGCCTAGGTTTAACATGAATTGGCTCTACACCATCATCCTCATAGCGCTCATCGCGCTGTTCTTCAGTGGTGGTGGAGATGCCTTGGGCGGAAGCGCAGCCAAGGAAGCTACCTACACCGAGTTCAAGCAATACGTGGACAAGGGCTACGTGCTCAGCGTGGTGGCAAACAAGACTGAGAGTAACCTCAAGATATACATCAACCCAAAATATACGCGCGATGTATATAAGCTGAGTGCCCAGAGCGTGGGTCCTAATCCATACGTAAAAGTACAGTTCGGATCCATCGACGAAGTTGACCGCTACGGCAACTTGATGGTGAAAGAAGGAAAAATCCGTTCCTTCAGTTATGACAACCAGAAGGACAACGACTTCTGGAGCCTCATCGTGAGCCTCGCCCCACTCCTCCTCTTCTTCTTCTTCATCTACTGGATGTCGGGCAGAATGGGCAACGGAATGAGCAACATGGGCGGTGGCATCTTCAACGTAGGAAAGAGCAAGGCGAAGATGTATGAGAAGGGAAATGCCATCGGCATTACCTTCAAGGACGTTGCCGGACAGGAAGGTGCCAAGCAGGAAGTACAGGAAATCGTGGATTTTCTGAAGAATCCGCAGAAATACACCGACTTGGGTGGTAAGATTCCTAAGGGCGCCCTGCTCGTAGGTCCTCCAGGAACCGGTAAGACTCTTCTGGCGAAGGCTGTGGCTGGCGAGGCTGGTGTGCCTTTCTTCTCAATGAGCGGTTCCGACTTCGTTGAAATGTTTGTCGGCGTAGGTGCATCGCGTGTTCGCGACCTCTTCCGCCAGGCAAAGGAGAAATCGCCTAGCATCATCTTCATCGATGAGATTGACGCCGTGGGTCGTGCCCGCAGCAAGAACCCAGCCATGGGTGGAAACGATGAGCGAGAGAACACGCTCAACGCCCTGCTCACCGAGATGGACGGTTTCGGCACCAACAGTGGTGTGATTATCCTGGCTGCTACCAACCGTGTGGACATGCTCGACAGTGCCCTGCTCCGCGCAGGCCGTTTCGACCGAGAAATCCACGTAGATCTTCCAGGCTTGAACGAGCGCAAGGCCATCTTCCTGGTTCACCTGAAGCCTATCAAGATTGACGAGACCGTGGATGTAGATCTGCTGGCACGTCAGACTCCGGGCTTCTCGGGTGCTGATATTGCGAATGTCTGCAACGAGGCAGCCCTCATCGCAGCCCGCCACAACAAGAAGGCGGTTTGCAAGCAGGATTTCCTCGACGCCGTAGACAGAATCGTAGGCGGATTGGAGAAGAAGACCAAGGTGATGACTGCCGATGAGAAGCGCAGCATCGCCCTTCACGAGGCGGGTCACGCTACCATTTCATGGTTCTGCCAGTATGCTAACCCGCTGATTAAGGTAACCATCGTACCTCGTGGTCAGGCACTCGGTGCAGCCTGGTATCTTCCAGAAGAGCGTCAGATTACCACCAAGGAACAGATGCTCGACGAAATGTGTTCACTGATGGGTGGTCGTGCCGCCGAGGAACTCTTCACCGGTCATATTTCCTCCGGAGCGATGAATGACCTGGAGCGTGCTACCAAGAGTGCCTACGGCATGGTGGCTTACCTGGGTATGAGCAAGAGCCTGCCAAACATCTGCTATTACAACCAGAACGAGTATTCGTTCCAGCGTCCATACTCAGAGACCACAGCTCGCGAGATAGACAAGGAGGTTCTACAGATGGTGAACGAGCAATACACCCGTGCCAAGAACATTCTGATGGAGCACAAGGAGGGTCACAATGCCCTTGCCGAACTGCTGATTCAGAAAGAGGTGATCATGGCAGAGGATGTGGAGCACATCTTCGGCAAGCGCCCATGGCTGAGCCGCTCGCAGGAAATCATGGAAGACGAGCAACCTAAGATTGACGACGCCGTGAAGGATATGCCTGAGGTTCAGGCTGCCATCAAGGATCACGAAGAGGCAAAGAAGCAGGCAGAAGAGAATTCTTCAAAGGATAACACTTCTGAGAATTCTTCAAAGGATGCTTCTGAAGCTAAAACTTCAAAGGATGCTTCTGAGACCAAGGCTTCTGAAAACGAGAAAAATAACGAAAAATAGGAAAACCTATGACTGACAAACAGAAAAATCTAGTGATAAGATCCATCACAGGCGTACTCTTCGTCGCCTGTATGGTATCTTGCTTCCTGAATCCCAGGGCAATGGTATTCCTCTTCGCCCTGATTACAGGACTGAGCATTTGGGAGTATTGCGGACTGGTAAACCAGAAGGAAGACATCTGCGTGAACCGCTTCATCACCACCGTGGCAGGTGTATATTTCTTCCTTGCCGTGGCAGGTTTCCGCACAGGCATCGTGAGCAACTTCGTGGTATTCGTACCTTATCTGCTCACCATCGTGTATCTCTTCATTGCAGAGCTTTACACGGGCAACAAGAATGCCATCAACGACTGGGCTTACACCATGCTTCCACAGATGTATATTGCCCTGCCATTCTCGATGATTAACGTTTTGGCATTCGAGACTTCGGCATTCGACGGCCAGATACATTATGACATGCTCTTGCCTTTGAGCATCTTCATCTTCCTCTGGACCAATGATACGGGTGCCTACTGCAGCGGTTCGCTTTTCGGCAAACACAAGCTGTTTCCCCGCATCAGTCCGGCAAAGAGTTGGGAGGGCTGCATCGGCGGCGGCATTTTCGTGATTATCGCAGCCATCATCATCGGTTACATTGCCAATGATGGTGCAGCCCATCGCCTGAGCATTCCTGGCTGGGTGGGTCTTGGAGTGGTTGTAGCCTTCTTCGGCACCTGGGGCGACCTGGTAGAGAGTCTCTTCAAGCGTACGCTGGGTGTAAAGGATAGCGGAACCATCCTGCCAGGCCATGGCGGCATGCTCGACCGTTTCGATTCATCGCTCATGGCAATACCGGCAGCGGTGATTTACCTCTACAGTCTCCAACTTTTCGGATAAATACAATAAAAAATCGCAGCTCGCCCCTTCTGGGTGTGCTGCGATTTTTATTATAACATTATATTATTTCAGTTCTTCCTGCTGCGACAGATTGAGCTGTTCTTCTGCCAGTCGGGCACGCTCGGCTTCTTCTTCGGCAAGCCTTCTGGCTTCCTCGGCTCTTCTCCTAGCCAATTCCGCTTCTTTCTCAGCCTTCAATCTTGCAGTTTCCGCCTCCTGCTCAGCTTTCTTCTTCGCCGCTTCCGCCTCAGCCAAAGCCTTCAGTCTTGCACGCTCGGCGGCCTCGGCAGCAGCCTTGGCTTCGGCTTCCGCTCTTTCTCTAGCCAATTTGAGGAGCATCTCCCTGCGCTTTACCAGCAAATCATACATGATGGCGGCAGCCTCATCCGGAGCCACCTGATTGCCCAAGCGCTCTCTCACCTCACGATATTCCGCAAGCATGCGCTCCCTACCCTCCATACCAGGCAGAATCTGATAAAGCTGGTCGGCGATAGCATCCACCTTGAAGCGGTCGGCAAACATCTCCTGAACCACCTCCTTATCAGCTATCAGATTCACCAGCGAGATATACTTGCACGACATTATATGCTTAAACGCAAAACGAACCAGACGAGGCAATGGCGTTTCATAACAAACCACCTGAGGCACCTCGAAAAGCGCCGTTTCCAGCGTAGCCGTACCACTCGTCACTAAAGCAGCCGTAGCATGGGCCAGAAGCGGATAGGTCTTGTTACGCACCAGCTTGACAGGCGTACCCTTCAGGAACTTCTCGTAGTAAGCGTCCTCTATAGAAGGAGCCCCAGCAAGCACCATCTGGTAATCCTCAAACCGCTCAGCCACCTCAATCATGGCAGGCAGATTATCCTTGATTTCCTGCAATCGGCTTCCGGCAAGCAGGGCGATAATCGGACGATGTACGTCAAGATTATTCTCCTGACAAAATTCCAGGGCAGTCTGCTTGTAAGAAGCCCTGAATGCAGCTACTTCCTCTGCCGTAGGATTGCCCACGTAATGAATCGGATAGCGATGCTTTTTCTCAAAGAACGGAACCTCGAAAGGCAGGATGGAGAAGAGTTCGGCGATATCGCGCTTGATGCTGCGGATGCGCCATTCCTTCCACGCCCAAATCTTAGGCGAAATATAATAGTAAGCCGGAATATTCGTCTTCTTTTTCAAGAATTTAGCGATATTCAGATTGAATCCCGGATAATCTACCAAGATCACCACATCAGGTCTCCATTTCACAATATCCTCCTTGCACTTCTTCATGTTGGCAAAGATGGTGCGAAGATGCAGAAGCACAGGAACAAATCCCATATAGGCAAGCTCCTTGTAATGCTTGACACGAGTGCCTCCTTCGGCAGCCATCAAATCGCCTCCGAAGAATCTGAATTCAGCAAACTCGTCAACATTTTTTAGCGAACGCATCAACCTGCTGGCATGCAGGTCGCCACTCGCCTCTCCTACTATCAAATAATACTTCATGATACTTTTCTTTTAAAACTTTGAACTTTAGAGTTCGAAGTTTTTAATCCAATCATAATCCGTAACATCAATCTTGGTTGGCGTAATGGAAATATAGCCATTGTTCACCGCCCACTGGTCAGTATCCGTAGCCTCAGGCTCATCATTACGGTAGTCGCCCACCATCCAGTAATAGTCGTAACCGTGCGGGTGCGTGCGATGCTCCACCTCGTTGATCCACGATCCATGCGTCATTCGGCAAGCCTTGAATCCCTTGAACGGAGGCTGCGCCGGGAAGTTGACATTCAGGCAGGTATATTCCGGCAAGCCCTTCTCGAGCACCATCTTCACCACCTTGAGAACACCCTCACGCAGCGGCGAGAGATCGGCATTCTCATCATAGTTGCAACTGCTGAAGGCAATGCTTGGAATATGCTGCATGCATCCCTCCTTCGCCACACCCATGGTGCCCGAATAATGGTTGTTCACACTGGAGTTATCGCCATGGTTGATTCCGCCAATCACGAGGTCAGGACGACGGTCTTTCAAGAACTGGTCGAGCGCCAGCTTCACGCAGTCTACCGGTGTTCCGCTGCACGACCACACCTCTACATCCTCGCCCATGTTGTGGCGTCGTTTGAGGCGCAGCGGCGTGGTAGCCGAGAAGGCGCAGGCGAACCCGGAACGGGCACTTTCGGGAGCCACAACCAGCAGGTCGCACCAGTCCTTGAGGAAGCTCACGAGCGTTTTAATACCATTGGCATGATAGCCATCATCATTAGAAATTAACACTAAAGGTTTCTTATTTTCCATAAAAATATCTTTCTTTTTGGTGCAAAAGTACGAAAAAACCTTTAAAGTAACATATTTCTCGCATATTTTTTGTATCTTTGCCGAAAAATTCTGTGCTCGAAAGCCATTTTTAGCTCACGGGCGCACACTTTAGGTTATTATATAAACAAAAGAAATGGGAAAAATAATCGCATTAGCTAATCAGAAAGGTGGTGTCGGAAAGACCACTACGACCATCAACCTGGCAGCATCGCTCGCTACACTGGAGAAGACGGTGCTTGTCATCGACGCCGACCCGCAGGCGAACGCATCCAGCGGACTGGGCGTTAACCTTGGCGAAGTGGAATGTTCGCTCTACGAATGCATCATCGACCATGCAGACATCCGGGATGCTATCTATACCACCGACATCGACGGTCTCGACATCGTGCCAAGCCACATCGACCTCGTGGGTGCTGAGATAGAAATGCTCAACCTGAAAAATCGAGAAAGGGTCATCAAGAACCTGCTCGAACCCATCCGCAACGATTACGACTACATACTCATAGATTGCTCGCCTTCATTGGGACTCATCACCGTAAACTCGCTCACCGCAGCCGACAGCGTAGTCATCCCAGTGCAATGCGAGTATTTTGCGCTAGAAGGTATCAGCAAACTGCTCAACACCATCAAGATCATCAAGAGCAAGCTGAACCCGAAACTGGAAATAGAGGGATTCCTGCTTACGATGTACGACAGCCGCCTGCGCCTTGCCAACCAGATTTACGACGAGGTGAAGCGCCACTTCCAGGAACTGGTGTTCAAGACGGTGATTCAGCGCAACGTGAAGCTGAGCGAAAGTCCGAGCCACGGACTCCCCGTCATCCTCTACGATGCAGAGAGCAACGGTGCCAGAAACCATCTGGCATTGGCGAAGGAAATTATCAACAGAAACAGTTAGGAGAAAGAAATTGAACCCTTCAGGAAAGGTAAATGTTCAAAATTCAAAGATTAAAAGTAAAAAATGGCAGTACACAAGAAATTCAATAACGGCATGAAGAGCAATGCCCTGGGACGCGGTCTCGATGCCCTCATATCAACCGAGGGAGTCCGCACGCAGGGCAGCAGCACCATCAACGAGATTCCACTCGACCAGATTGAGGCAAATCCTAATCAGCCCCGAAGAGAGTTCGACGAGGAAAGCTTGCAGGAACTGGCTGACAGCATCCGTGCCATCGGCATCATCCAGCCCATCACCCTGCGACAGATAGCAGAGAATCACTTCCAGATCATAGCAGGTGAGCGCCGCTGGAGAGCTTCCCAGCTGGCGGGTCTAACAGCCATTCCAGCCTATATCCGCACCATCAGCGACGAGAACGTGATGGAGATGGCACTCGTGGAGAACATCCAGCGCCAGGACCTCAACGCCATAGAAATCGCTCTGGCTTACGAACATCTGATGGAAAACGAGGGAATGACCCAGGAGAAAGTTTCAGAACGCGTGGGCAAGAGCCGTGCTGCCATCGCCAACTATCTGAGACTTCTGAAGCTGCCTGCACAGGTGCAGATGGCACTGCAGAAGAAAGAAATCGACATGGGCCACTGCCGTGCACTGCTCGCCCTGGACAGTCCTTCACTGCAGATCAAACTCTTCAAGGAAATCCAGAAAAACGGATACTCCGTAAGGAAGGTAGAAGAGATGGTGCAGCGACTCAAGAACGGAGAAGATGTGGAGAGCGGCAAGAAGACCATCACAGCCAAGGCACAGGTGCCAGAGGAGTTTGCCATGCTCAGAGACCGCCTCTCTTCCTTCCTCAACACCAAGGTGCAGTTCTCCTGCTCAGCCAAGGGCAAGGGAAAAATCAGCATCCCCTTTGCCAACGAAGAGGAGCTGGAGCACATCATGAATGTTTTCGATAAACTGAAACAGGAATAAGATTGTTCCTACAAGATTTAGAAGAATAAAAAGTGAAATTGAAATTATCACATATCTGCATCTCGGCTCTCATGCTGGCAGCCTCGCTCAATGCTTCCGCACAGAAGCAGAAGGCGAAGGCCGAAGTGGCCGTACCTGCCTTCGCTGCCTCCGACTCAGCCCAGCTGGCTACCCAGGAGGCCAAGCTCTCGGTGGATTCTGCCATCACCAGCCAGGACAGCATGAATCTGGCCAAGCTCAACACATCGTTGCAGCCTGTGCAAAAGAAGAAACGCGACTGGACCACCTGGAAGCCTGAGGCTAAAAGAGCCATGTGGCTCGCCCTGGTACTGCCGGGTGCAGGACAGATCTACAATCGCAAATACTGGAAGCTACCTATTATATATGGAGGCTTCGTGGGCTGCGCCTACGCCATCACCTGGAACAACCAGATGTATCACGACTATTCGCAAGCCTACCTCGACATCATGGACGATGACCCGAACACGCAGAGCTATAACCAGTTTCTGCACCTGGGAGCCACCATCGATGCCTCGAACATAGAACGCTACAAGGAGATATTCCGCAAGCGTAAAGACAAATTCCGCCGCTGGAGAGATATGGGAACCTTCGTGATGATAGGCATCTACGCCTTCTCCGTCATCGATGCCTACGTGGACGCATCCCTCTCGGAATTCGACATCTCCGACGACCTCAGCCTCAGAGTGGAACCGGCTGTGCTCAACAACGGACGCTCTGCCAACCCGCTGCGTTCGGGAACCCTGGGAGTGCAATGCTCCCTCACTTTCTAAGATTACAAGACAAGACATCAGGTTTAAATAAAATCAAATAGATAAAAAAGAAATTAGGATAAATGAAGAAAATCATCATTTTGGCAGCAGCGATGCTGTTTAGCTGGCAGGGCATTCAAGCCCAAAACGACAATTCAGATGAAGACAACGATGTGATTACCGTGACCGACAAGGACGGTAAATCAGAAGAAATTGAAGTGCCTGTAGGTTTGGAAGACAACCTCGACAGCCTGCTGCACTTATACAATACTCAGACTTACATGATGGCCGACACCTCGTGCAAGTATCGCGACGTGAACCCAGTGTTCGAAACACAGGTTTACATCGACCGCCTGAAGCGATTACCTACCCTCATCGAAATGCCATACAACGATGTGGTTCAGAAGTTCATCGACCGCTATAGCGGCAAGCTCCGCCGATCTGTAAGTTTCATGCTCGGTGCCAGCAACTTCTACATGCCTATCTTCGAAGAGGCGCTGGAAGCCTACAACCTGCCACTGGAGCTGAAGTATCTGCCGGTAATCGAGTCGGCACTCAACCCTAAGGCAGTATCCCGCGTGGGAGCCACCGGACTCTGGCAGTTTATGCTCAGCACCGGAAAACGCTACGGTCTGGAGGTAAATACCCTCTACGACGAGCGCCGCGACCCAGTGAAGGCATCCTATGCAGCAGCCCACTATCTGCGCGACCTCTACAAGATTTACGACGACTGGAACCTCGTCATCGCAGCCTACAACTGCGGACCAGCCAAGGTGAACAAAGCTATCCACCGTGCCAAGGGCGAGACAGACTATTGGAAGATCTATCCATACCTGCCAAAGGAGACCCGTGGATACGTGCCAGCCTTCATCGCAGCCAACTACATCATGAACTATTATTGCGACCACAACATCTGTCCGATGGTAACCGAGTTGCCAATGAAGACGGACACCGTGGAAGTGAACCAGGACGTACATATTGAGCAGATAGCCAAGGTGCTGAACATCGACGTAGAGCATCTCCGCAACCTGAACCCGCAATATCGCCGCGACATCATCAACGGAAGCCACAAGCCAATGCCTGTACGCCTTCCGGTTTCGCTCATCGGAGCATTCATCGACAAGGAAGATTCTATCTTCAACTACAGAGCCGACGAACTGCTCGTGAAGCGTGATGTGGTGGATGTGAACGACGACGAGCCAAGCTACAGCCGTTCTTCACGCAGCAGCCGTTCACGCAGCAGCGTTTCATCATCACGCAGCAGCCGCAACAGCAAGTCGGGCAGCCGCAACAGCCGTGGAAAAAAGGATAAGAAAAAGAGCAAGGGCGAAAAGAGCGTAACCATCAGAAGAGGTGATACGCTGTCGGAGATTGCAGCTCGCAACGGAACCACCGTGAAGAAACTGCGCAAGCTCAACAAGATTTCCGGCAACAGCATCCGCGCCGGAAAGAAGCTGAAAGTAAAGTAATCACATAAGATTAGGAATAACCATTCTTATTGGATTAGAGATAACTATTAAGATTAGAAATAACTATTCTTACATTATTAATATATAACTGGAGGGTACGATTATGGACGACCAGAACTTGAAAGACCTAGAAAGAGAGCAAGCCGACAACAAACTGATAGGCGATGCCTTTCAGCATTTGCTCGACACCTACCTCAGCTCGCGACATCGCAAAAAGGTAGATATTGTGACCAAAGCCTTCAACTTCGCCCGACAGGCGCACAAAGGAGTGCGCCGTCTTTCGGGCGAACCCTATATCATGCACCCTATCGCCGTGGCCCAGATAGCCTGCGAGGAAATGGGACTCGGTTCTACCAGCATCTGTGCAGCCCTGCTGCACGATGTGGTGGAAGATACCGACTACACCGTAGAAGATATCAGCAATATCTTCGGCGAAAAGATTGCCCAAATCGTTGACGGACTCACCAAGATCAGTGGTGGAATCTTTGGAGACAAGGCTTCGGCACAGGCTGAGAATTTCAAGAAACTCCTGCTCACCATGAGCGACGATATTCGAGTGATTCTCATCAAAATCTGCGACCGACTGCACAACATGCGCACGCTGGAATCACAGCCTGCCAACAAGCAGTATAAGATTGCCGGCGAAACCTTATACATTTATGCACCGCTCGCCAACCGACTCGGTCTCAACAAGATCAAGACCGAGCTGGAGAACCTCAGCTTCCGCTACGACCATCCGCAGGAATACGCCAACATAGAGCATAAGCTTGCTGATACCGAGGCGCAGCGTGACACGCTCTTCGCACAGTTTACAGCCCCAATACGCGAAGTGCTCGACAAATTGGGCGTAGAATACAAGCTCAAGGCACGTGTGAAGAGCCCTTATTCCATTTGGAACAAGATGCAGAACAAGCACGTAACGTTTGAAGAAATCTACGACATCCTCGCCGTCCGCATCATCGTAACGCCGAAGGTACGCGCCAACGAGGTAAACGAATGCTTCAATGTATATGTGGCAATCAGCCAGATATACAAGAGTCACCCCGACCGCCTGCGCGACTGGCTCAATCATCCGAAGGCAAACGGCTATCAGGCCCTGCACGTAACCCTGATGAGCAAGCAGGGACGATGGATTGAAGTGCAGATCCGTTCCGACCGCATGGACGAGGTGGCAGAAAAGGGATTCGCAGCCCACTGGAAATACAAGGAAGGCGGCGAATATACGGAAGACGAAAACGAACTGAACGACTGGCTCAGCACCATCAAGGAAATCCTCGATGACCCGCAACCAGACGCCATGGACTTCCTCGATGCCATCAAGCTCAACCTCTATGCATCAGAAATCTTCGTCTTCACACCTAAGGGTGAAATTAAGACGATGCCAGCCAACTGTACGGCACTCGACTTCGCCTTCCAGATACACACCTTCCTGGGAAGCCACTGCATCGGAGCCAAGGTGAACCACAAGCTGGTGCCTCTGAGCCACAAGCTCAACAGCGGCGACCAGGTAGAGATTCTCTCCTCCAAGAGTCAGCACGTGCAACCCGACTGGGTGAACTTCGTCAGCACCGCCAAGGCAAAGAGCAAGATTATGGCAATATTGCGCCGCGACTCACGAGAAGTTCAGAAGAAGGGTGAGACCATCCTTACCGACTGGCTCAAGAAGAACAACATGGAGATGACCAACTCCATCGTGGACAAGCTCTGCGACTTCCACAACATTCAGAAGCACGAAACCTTCTTCCAGTCTATCGGCGAGCATTGCTTGATACTGGGCGACAAGGATCTCGACGAACTGCAGGGCAAGAACAAGAAGCCAAAGCAGACTGCAGGTTGGCGTAATTTCATCCCATTCCTGGGTAGAAACAAGAGTAAGGAAGAAACTGAGGGAACCGTAAAGCCTCAGGAACTCTTCGTGGTGGGCAAGGACTTCAACAAGAAGAAGCCACTCATCCTTACTGAGGAAAACATCAACCAGTTTATCTTCCCAACCTGTTGCCACGCTATCCCAGGCGATGACATCATGGGATTCATCGACAATAAGAACCGTATCGAGATTCACAAGCGTTCCTGCAACATTGCAGCCAAACTGAAATCAAGCTACGGAAACCGCATCGTGGATGCCAAGTGGGATATGCACAAGCAGATGCTCTTCGATGCAACCATCGAAATCAAGGGTATCGACCGCAAGGGCATGCTCCTCGACGTGAGCAAGATTATCAGCGACCAGCTGGGCATCAACATCCACAAGCTCACCATCAGCAGCGACAACGGTATCTTCGACGGAACCATCGAACTGCGTATTCACGACCGTGAGGAGGTGAAGGTGATTATGGATAAGCTCAGAACCATAGAGGATCTGCAGGAAGTGCAGAGAATCCTGTAATGTCTAAGGCTGGAGATTTTTGAGTTAGAAATTATCAATCAGTATTATCAGATATTATATAAGTATGGAGTTGGGAGTTTGTTCTTCTAACTCCTAACTTATATATAAACTACAATCTTTAAAACAAATGAAACAGATTTTCTTATCAATGATGATGATGTTGACGATGCTGCCTATAGCAGCTGCCAACAAGTATGACAACCCAGATACCCTGGTAGTATCCCGTGACGGAACAGGCGAATTCCGCACCATCGACGAAGCCATCGAAGTGTGCCGCGCCTTCATGGACTACACCAAGGTAATCTATGTAAAAAAGGGAGTTTACAAGGAGAAGCTCATCATCCCAACCTGGCTCACCAACATCACCATCTGCGGTGAAGACCGTGACCAGACTATCATCACCTGGGATGACCACGCCAACATCCTGATGCCTATCGGCGGTCTTGACTCCGAGGCAGCAGCCAAAGGCAAGAAGATGGGCACCTTCCGAACCTATACCCTCAAAGTGCAGGGCAATTATATCACGCTGAAGAATATCACCATTGAGAACAATGCCGCCAAGCTGGGACAGGCTGTATCTCTCCACATCGAAGGCGATCATATTCTGGTGCAGAACTGCCGACTCCTGGGAAATCAGGACACCGTATATACAGGCAGAGCAGGCTCGCGCATCGCCTTCTACGACTGCTACATCGAAGGAACCACCGATTTCATCTTCGGTCCTAGCCTGGCATGGTTTGAGAATTGTGAGATTCACAGCAAGGCCGACAGCTACATTACAGCCGCATCAAGCCCAGCCGGTCAGAAATACGGCTATGTGTTCAACAAGTGCAGATTAACAGCAGCCGATGGTGTAAAGAAGGTGTATCTGGGCCGTCCTTGGCGTCCGTTCGCCAAGACACTCTTCATGAATTGCGAGATGGGCAGTCACATCCGTCCTGAGGGTTGGTACAACTGGAACAACCCTAAGAACGAAGAAACGGCAGAATATAGCGAGTACAAGAACCATGGTCCAGGTGCCGCCACCAAGGGCAGAGTAGCCTGGAGCCATCAGCTGAGCAAGAAAGAGGCAGGCAAGGTTACCATCGCCGAGGTTTTCGGTGAAGAAGCGTGGTAAACCCAGCCTGTTTTAAACCAGTCCATCGAGCTGCTTCTTGAGCTCCTTAAGCTGGTCTCTCACAGATATCAGGGTGTCGAGAACGTCAGACGACTTCTCGGCACCCGTTCTGTTTTGATTCAGATACTTACGTGCCGCAGCAATCTTGAAGCCCTTCACCTTGATGAGGTTGTAGATGAGCTTCACCTGCTCAATATCCTTCTCGGAATATTGGCGCACCTTGTTGGCAGAAACCTTCGGACGGAGGAACGGAAACTCCTTCTCCCAATAACGGAGCGTAGACTCACTTACGCCCACTTCCTCAGATACTTCCTTGATAGAATAGTACAATTTTACGTTTTTATCTGTATTTAATGCCATTTTTTCTAACTTTAAATTCAAAAATAATTAATTTAGTTGCAAAATTAAACAATTCTTCTTATCTTTGCAAA
>OGEE01000413.1_pt1 | contig 32471 bp, 35 predicted proteins | sample 1570571 | NCBI WGS metagenome assembly OGEE01 (sample SAMEA2582169, study PRJEB24529) | metagenome | biome: Human gut stool | place: China | collected 2011
GATTTCTGGCAGAAACTGCCACTGAAAAAAGATATGTTTAAGATCGGAAGAGCACACGTCTTAACTCCAGTCACTGACCAATCTCGGAAGCGGCTGAAGAAATGTCCAGAACATACCGAGAACCGAGTTCCTGTACTGGAGCTTAATGTTCTTGCGAACGATCTCGGTGAAAAGGAAACGGTACTTATAAAAATTCTTGAAGTATTTCTTCATCCGGATCACCTCCACTTTTTCATATAGTAGAACATCGAGCGGATATGGACGAGCAGGAGCTTGAAGTTATGTTTCGACTCCCTCTCCCATTCGTGATAGACAACAACCGACGGATCAAACACGACGCGGGCATATTTGCGCACGGTGCGGGTTATGTCGCTGTCTTCAAAATAGAGGAAATATCCCTCGTCAAAGCCGCCGATTTTGCGAAACAGCTCCGTTCTTATCATGAAGAAGCATCCGGAGGCGTTCTCAATGTCAAAGGGCTTTGTGTAGTCCTCGTCGAGCATTGCGTATTCGCGCAGGAGCCTGCCCGGCTTCTCTTCGTTGCGCAGGCGGCTGGCAAAAAGATATTTTATCTTCGGGTCGCGCTTGCCGAGGATCTGCATACGCCCGTCTGGAAAACAGATTTTCGGGGCGAGCATACCTATATCCTCATGCTCTTCGAGATAGTCCGCAAGGGCGGATATCGCGTCGTTCTTTACTGTAATATCCGGATTTATGACGACATGATATTTTGAATCAAGCCTGTCCATCACCAGATTATGACCCGCTCCGAAGCCGGTGTTTCCGGCGTTGCGGATAAGCTCAAGCTGCGGGTAGTTCTGCTCGATAAACTCCGGGGTGCCGTCGGTTGAGGAATTGTCCACAACATAGAGCTTGAAATCGGCACGGGTGAACTCGAGCAGAGAATCAAGGGTCTTTTTGATGGAATGCATATTGTTGTGCGTCACTATGCACCCCGTGACCTTATATCTTCCCAATTTCACACCTCTTTAAAGTGCTGACTTATCACGGTCAGCGTCAGTCTGCGTTTTTGTATCGCAGTATATCTCCCGCCATCTGAATACGCCAGGATATCTTCTGCGCGGCGGTGGTCTTGCCTCCTGTCACATTGCCGCCGTGGCAGCGATGCTTGATAAGAGGCTCGTATATGAACTCGACCTTGCCTTTTAATTCGGCGTTGAGTCCTATCCACCAGTCATGCATGGCGAGATCTTTGGGGAACGGCATAAACGCAGGCTCGAAATCGCGCCTGAACGCCATGCAGCAGCCCATATATGAATTCTTCAGAAAGTTTCTGACAAATCCCCTCTTCGAGCCGTTGAGGCTGAAGAAAGATTCGTCGGTGACGTTCAGTTCCCCGTCCGTCATCATTGCGTCATGCAGCACGACGTCTGCGCCGTTTTCAATCGCTTTCATGACGCGCTCAACCTTGTTCGGGAGCCAGACATCGTCCTGATCGCACAGGAAGATTACATCCCCCGAACAGTTGAGAATAGCGTTTTCAAAATTTCTGCATACGCCCTCGCCCGTGCCTTCGACATATCTGACGCGCCCGTCGTATGCCGAATAGAATTCGACCGCCGCACGGGTCTTACCCGCGGGGTTATCGTCGCTGACGACTATCTCGTCGTCCCTGCCGAGCTGAGGGAGTATGGATTCGATCTGTTCTCCTATATATTTCTCGCCGTTATATGCGGCAAGAGCAACCGATATTTTCATATATCAATAGAGCTTTGCGCCCGCAGGGATGCGGCCGGAGACCATAAGAAGATTGAGCTTCTCTTCGCCCTCCTCCGAATGTACGGCACTCAGGAGCATTCCGCACGAATCGATGCCCATCATCGATCTGGGCGGCAGGTTGGTTATGGCTATAAGTGTCTTGCCGACAAGCTCTTCGGGCTCATAATAGGCATGAATACCGCTTAAAATAATGCGGTCGGTGCCCGTTCCGTCGTCGAGGACGAACTTGAGCAGCTTCTTGCTCTTGGGCACTGCGGTGCATTCTTTGACCTTGACGGCTCTGAAATCGGACTTGCTGAAAGTCTCAAAATCGACAAAATCCTTGAAGAGAGGCTCTATCTCGACCTTTGAGAAGTCTATGGTCTCGGGAGTCTCCTCCTCTTTTTCCTCTTCGACAACCGCGGTCTTCTTGGACGCATCGCCGTCAAGCGACTTCATCGTCGGGAAGAGCAGAACGTCGCGGATTGAGTAGCTGTCGGTCAGGAGCATGGCAAAGCGGTCGATGCCGATGCCGATGCCGCCTGTCGGGGGCATACCGTATTCGAGAGCCATGAGGAAGTCCTCGTCGGTGTGGTTCGCCTCATCGTCGCCGGCGGCAAACAGCTCCTCCTGAGCCTCAAAGCGGCCGCGCTGGTCGATGGGATCGTTGAGCTCGGAGAAGGCGTTCGCCATCTCGCGGCAGGTTATGAACAGCTCGAAACGCTCCGTGTAGTTCGGATCGTCTGGCTTTCTCTTTGCAAGCGGGGAAATCTCGACCGGGTGCTCCGTGATGAAGGTCGGCTGAACGAGCTTGTCCTCAACATATTCCTCGAAGAAGAGGTTGAGCAGGTCGCCCTTCTTGTGTCTCTCTTCAAATTCGATGCCGCGCTCCTTAGCGAGCGAACGGGCAGTTTCAAGATCGATCTCAGCGAAATCGACGCCTGCATATTTCTTGACAGCCTCGACCATCGTCATGCGGGCAAAGGGCTTGGAGAGGTCAATTTCCACGCCGTCATAGGTGACGACGGCAGTGCCGAGAACCTTGAGAGCAACGGTTCTGTAGAGCTCTTCGACAAGGTCCATCATGCCGTGGAAATCTGTATACGCCTGATATATCTCAAGGAGCGTGAACTCGGGATTGTGGCGCACGTCAAGACCCTCGTTGCGGAAAACTCTGCCCATCTCGTAGACTCGCTCAAGTCCGCCGACTATAAGGCGCTTGAGGTAGAGTTCAAGGGAAATGCGCAGGTTGAGATCCTCGTTGAGGGCGTTGTGATGGGTCACAAACGGACGCGCGGCAGCGCCGCCCGCATTCTGAACAAGAATGGGCGTCTCGACCTCGATGAAATCCTTGGAATCGAGATAGTTTCTTATCTCGCGGATTATCAGGCTTCTCTTTATAAATGTATCCTTGACATCGGGGTTGACTATGAGGTCAAGGTAGCGGCGGCGATAGCGGGTGTCCGTATCGCGCAGACCGTGGAACTTTTCGGGCAGCGGGAGCAGCGACTTCGTCAGCAGGCGAAGCGCGGTTGCGTGGATGGATATCTCGCCCCTGCGGGTCTTGAACACCGTGCCGCGCACCTCGAGGATATCGCCGATATCCCACTTCTTGAACTTTGCAAATGTATCCTCGCCGACATCGTTTATGCGCACATAGACCTGAATGCGGCCCGAGCGGTCACGGATATCGATGAAGTTCGCCTTGCCCATATCGCGTCTTGACATCATTCGTCCGCATATGGAGACCTCTTTGCCCTCCATCGCTTCGAAATTGTCAACTATCTCCTGTGCATGGGCGGACTGATCCGCTGTTGTTATCTTAAACGGATCCTCCCCTGCGGCGCAAAGCTCGTTGAGCTTGTCCAGGCGGATCTGACGCAGGGCGTTTATGTCCTCCTGAGCCTCTTCGCTCTCGGCGGAGACGGGGTTGGTGTTTATCTCATCCGGCATTTTTTTCACTCCTTGGGTTTATGTGAACTGTGCTTTTTTTACTTTGACTTTGCAATGCTGAGAATCTTGAGCTGAAGAATCTTTCCGGTCGGCAGCGGAACATCGACTACATCACCCTTGCGGTTGCCGATAAGCGACTTGCCTATGGGCGACTGATCGGAGATTATGCCCTGAGAGGGGTTCGACTCGCTGGGTCCGAGGATAGTATACTCGCTCTTCTTGCCGGTCTCGACATTCTCGACCTTGACCTTTGAGCCGGGATGAACCACGCCCGCATTCAGATTGTCCTCATCGAGGATATTCGCGTTGCGGATGTCGTTTTCAAGGCGGGCGATTTTAGCTTCGAGCTTCGCCTGCTCGTTCATCGCCTCATCATACTCGGAGTTTTCGGAAAGGTCGCCGAAAGAACGCGCAACTTTGATGCGCTCGGCTATCTCATCTCTGCCGGTGGTTTTGAGCTGTTCGAGCTCCTTGACCTTGGCATCGTAGCTCTCTCTTGTCAATACGATCTGCTTTTCCATTTTAAGGCCATCCTTCTTCCTTAAATTTTAAAAATTGATACACTAAGGCCTTTTCAGGCACTTATCCACAATATTGTTATTATATTCATTTTATCGCCTGTTGTCAATAGTTTACGGCGCCGCCGAGAGCCTTATAAGCTCCGACGCGGCGCGCAGAGAAAGCGGTTTTCCGCCGTGATATATTTCGGAAAAACAAAGCTGCGCGAGCGAGTGGATTCGGCTTATAAGATAAAGCGCACCCGCGAATTCAAGCGAGTCCGCGCCCGTCGGCATGAGACGCGCATATGCGCTCGGGAGCGTTATTTTTCCCGCCGTAAAAACTTCGCCGCCGCAGACAAGCTTTTCGGGCGACGAATCGAGGTCGATAACTGCATCCGCGCTGTCGCTGATTCCGTCGAGAACCGCCGCGCCGAATTCGTCCATGGCGTTTTCTATCGGGCGCGAATACCCGTCCGGGCACGAAGTCGCGACGCGGATATCCGAAAACAGCGGCACTGCAATGCCGAGCCTCTGGGCAGCGGAGGCGTTTTTGTCTTTTATCAGCAGCTCGCCGCGCACTCCGCACCCGCAGGACGAGCGCAATATAGAGCACGCAGTGTTGAAGAAAACGAGCTTTCTGTAATCGGAGAGATCGGGCTCGTCTATCCCGCCGCCGGGCGCTATATCTTCAGGCAGAAGCATTGTGCCCGAACATCTGCCAGCCGCTTCGCATATCGCCGCGCGGTTTATTTTTCCGCGCCGCCTGGCTGAAATTATCTCGCGAAACGGCAGACCGCCGTATACGCGCACATCGCGCACCTGCGGAGCCCTGAACAGCCGCCTTCGCCTGAAAAAGCCGACATCGTCAGCAATAACGAGAACCGAAAACATACTACCACCGCCGAAAATATCCTTCTCAAAGATATTATATGCCGCGAAGCGATGAAAATAGACAAAAAGAAAAAGCAGGCCTAAGCCTGCTTATCTGTATTAAAATGATATTACTCGGCGAAGCCGGACTCAACAAGCTTCACAAGCTCATCAACAGCCTGCTCCTCGTCGGGGCCGCCTGCGATGATGCGGATCTGGGTGTTGCCCATGATGCCGAGGGAAAGCACGCCGAGAAGGCTCTTGGCGTTGACTCTGCGCTCGTCCTTTTCCACCCAGATGGAAGACTTGAACTCGTTAGCCTTCTGAATGAAAAAAGTTGCCGGACGTGCATGAAGTCCTACCTGATTCTGTACCATAACATCTTTAACATACATAATATATAATCTCCCACACACAAATTCAAATTTTATTCTACTGCTTATATATTATATCATAAAACTTGTCCCCGTCAACAATTTACTTGCGACTTTCGCCCTCAAAGGCGATAATTCGTTGCCTGTTCCAAAGTTGAAAATTCGGGCGGGGGCTTTGTTGTGTATTTTGACCATACAAGACACATCTTTTTAATGCAGGTTGCACATTAAATTATTGCCTCGGAAATCAGTCCTCACTCTTCAAAGACGAGAGAAACGCTCGGTCTTTTCGGCTCAGCTCCGCCTTTTCGAGCATATCGGGTCTGCGGCGGTAGGTGCGCTCAAGGCTCTGTTCCCTGCGCCACTTCTCGATGTTCGCATGGTGACCCGAGAGCAGAACGGGCGGCACCTCTTTGCCGTGCCATTCGACAGGGCGGGTGTACTGAGGATATTCGAGCAGGGACGAAAAATGGCTCTCGAGCTCGAATGCATCTTCGTTAGCGAGCACACCGGGGAGCATACGCGCGACGGCATCCGCAAGCATAAGCGCAGGCAGCTCGCCGCCCGTCACCACGAAATCGCCAATCGAAATTTCCTCGTCGACTATCTCTTCTATAACGCGTTCGTCAATTCCCTCATAGTGACCGCACAGCAGAGCGATATTGTCGAGCTTCGACAGCTCGACCACGCGCCTTTGGGTCAGTGTCTTTCCCTGCGGGGTCAGATATATGAGATGCGGGCGCGTGCCCGTGTCGCGGCAAAGGGACTCGTAGCAGTCATATATCGGCTGCACCTGCATTATCATGCCCGTCCCGCCGCCGTAGGGCGAATCGTCGACGCGGTTGTGCTTGTCGAGCGTATAGTCGCGGATGTTGCGGCAGTTTATTTCAACGCAGCCGCGCTCGCGTGCTCTGCCTATGACGCTCTCCCTGAGCACCTCACAGCACATCTCCGGGAAGAGGGTAAGAATATCAATCCTCATCTGAAAACAGCCCTTTCAGCGGTGTTATCAGGACAATTCCGCTCTCTACATCGACGCTCGAGACAACATCGGGAATTGCTGGGATAAGAGTCTCGGTGCCGTTGTCATCCGTTATGTGCCAGACATCGTTTGCGCCGGTCTGGCTGACATCGGTAACGGTTCCGTAGACTTTTCCGCTGTTTGTGTCCTCGGCGCGGCAGCCGATGAGCTCGGCTATGAACCAGTCGCCTTTCTTGAGATGCACGTCGCTGCGGCGCATATAGAGCACCTTGCCTCTGAGCGAGGCCGCCTTTTCGACCGTGTCGCAGCCGTCGAGGCGCAGCAGCGCAATATTCCCGTGGGGGCGAGCGCAAACAACGCCCACGCTTTTTTCACCGTGTGCGTCGTAGTACAGTGTTTTGAACTTTTTAAAGAATTCGGGCGAATCGCACCACGGCTGAACGCGCAGTTCCCCGCGCACGCCGTGAGTGCCGACTATCTGCCCGATTTCAAGATAGTCCTTTATCATCAGTCTATCTCAACTGCGACCTTCTCATCGCAGCGTGTTGCGGCAGCGCGCATAACAGTGCGGATAGCCTTGGCTATTCTGCCCTGCTTGCCGATAACTCTGCCCATGTCGTTCTCGCTGACGTGGAGATGATAGACGATAATGCCCTCATCATCCGGCTCGTCAACGGTGACGGTGACCGCATCGGGCTCTTCAACGAGACCCTGAGCGATGGATATAAGTAAATCCTTCATTGTAATTTTCCTTTCATAGAAAAACAAAACTCCCCGCAGACTGCCGAGAGCCATGTTTTGCGCTGAGCGTTATCAGCCGATGACGCCGCTCTTCTTGAGGATGTCCTTAACGGTGTCGGTGGGCTGAGCGCCGTTAGCAATCCACTGCTTTGCCTTGTCTGCGTCGATCTTCACGTCGGCGGGAGTCTTGAGCGGATCATAGGTTCCGATTTCCTCGATGAATCTGCCGTCGCGGGGATATCTCGAATCAGCAACGACTATTCTGTAGAAGGGATTCTTCTTTGCGCCCATGCGGCGAAGTCTGATTTTAACTGCCATAATGATTGTACCTCCGAAAAATAATACAAAATTAATATATAATGTAAACCCTAAGGCTGACCTATAGGATAACATCCGTTTTTACATTCCGAAACTGCTCGGGTTGAAGCCCATACGGCGCATCTTTTTCTTTGAGCCCTTGCCGTTGAACTGCTTGAAGAGCTTCTGCATCTGCTTGTGCTGATTGAGAAGCCTGTTGACATCCTCGACCTTTTGGCCGCTGCCCGCGGCGATACGCCTCTTGCGGGAGGGGTTGATTATGTCGGGGTTCTCGCGCTCCTTCGGGGTCATCGAGCGGATGAGCGCCTGGAGACGGTCGAACTGCTTCTCGTCAACGTCAACATCCTGAAGCTTTTTGCCCATGCCGGGGAGCATGGCGAGCGTGTCCTGAATCGAGCCCATCTTGCGAAGCTGGGTTATCTGATCGAGCAGGTCGTTGAGGTCGAACTTGTTCTTCCGTATCTTCTCCTCGAGCTCCGCCGCCTTCTTCTCGTCAATGGCGGTCTCCGCCTTTTCGATAAGCGAGAGCACGTCACCCATGCCGAGGATTCTCGAAGCCATGCGGTCGGGGTGGAAGGTATCGAGATCGCCGAGCTTTTCGCCTATACCGACGAACTTTATCGGCTTGCCCGTAACCGCGCGCGCGGAGAGCGCGGCGCCGCCCCTGGTGTCGCCGTCGAGCTTTGTCAAAATGAGTCCGTCAATGCCGAGCGTCTCGTTGAAGGTGGAGGCGACATTGACAGCGTCCTGACCGGTCATCGCGTCGACTACGAGAAGAATCTCGTGGGGACGAACCTCCGACTTTATACGCTTGAGCTCATCCATGAGCTGCTCGTCTATGTGCAAGCGACCTGCGGTATCGATGAGGACATAGTCGTTGCCCTCGTCCTTTGCAAGCGCGACCGCCTGTTTAGCTGTTTCAACGGGGTCCTGCGTCCCCTTTTCAAAGACCGGCACGCCGACTTTTTCGCCGAGCACCTGAAGCTGCTTGATAGCCGCCGGGCGGTAGATATCGCACGCCACGAGCATCGGCCTGCTGCCGCGGTTCTTGAGCATGAGCGCAAGCTTGGCGCAGTGCGTTGTTTTACCTGCGCCCTGAAGTCCGCAGAGCATTATCACCGTCGGCGGGTGCGGAGCAGTGGCAAGGCGGGTCTTTGTGCCGCCCATGAGGTCGATTAATTCCTCGTTGACTATCTTTATGACCATCTGCGCGGGAGTGAGACTCTCCATAACATCAGCGCCTATGGCTCTCTCGGTTACCTTGGCGGTGAAATCCTTGGCGACCTTGTAGCTGACGTCCGCCTCAAGCAGAGCCATACGCACATCGCGCATCGCCGCGCGAACATCCGCCTCGTTGAGGCTGCCCTTGCTTTTAAGACGCTTGAACGCCGCTTCAAGACGTTCCGAAAGACCTTCAAATGCCAATGTTTTCACCTCTTAAATTAATAGTAACAGTTTTACCGTTTCGTGCCTATCCACGGTAAGACGGATTTTTTGCAGTCATATCACCGCAATCGAGCCTGTGCTTTTATCGCGGGCGGATGATATCCGCCCCTACGGCGGTGACCGAATTCACAGGTTCTCACAATGCGGCTCCGGCGGATTTTTCCGCAATCATATCACCGCAGTCATATCCGCACAATCGAGGACTGAGAAAAATTTGTCAGAGCAAGGCGCAGGGTTCCGGGCGCGAGGGCGCGTACTTTGTGTACGCAACCGAGCGAACGGGTTCCTGCAACGCAGCTATGGCAAACTTTTTCCGCAGTCCGATCACTCCATCAACGACATGGCGATGGCTTTAATCTTAACGGTATAATCATTCACCTCGCGCGACAGGCTGTGGTTGAGATTGTAGTCCCCTATCTCGCCGGCGCAGTCGATGATTTCGCTGAGTCCGTTGTGTATCTCGTCAAATTTCGAGGCGAGCTTGAGCTTCGATTCCATGTCAAGAAGCTGAGCCTCGGCGCGTTTTATGGCGTCGCGCACGCCCTGGCGGGTTATTCCCTCGTTTTCCGCGATCTCGGAGAGCGACAGGTCGTCGTTATAGTAATAGCCCAGAAAATCGCGCTGTTTTTCTGTCAGCATATCGCCGTAAAGATCGAGCAAAACCGCTATTTCCAGATTTTTTGCCACTTTGTTTTCTCCCCCTTTTCATAAGATCGCGTAAAGGCTAAACCCCTCTGTAAAGTCAAAACGCTTTACAGGGGGTTATTATACTAAAAATATCGTCGGCTGTCAAGCACATTTTTTCGCCGAAAGCGGACTTTTTTCAACATTCCGAATGTGGAAAAGCGGCGGAAAAACACGAAGCGCGTTTTTCTGTCAACCGGTTGTGCCCGGGGCGGCAAAAGACAACAAAATGTGCCGTTTCTCGCCCGCCGATATGTGGAAAACCGTGTGGAAAACTTTTTTATTATTTGAGCTCAACTATCGTCACTCCGTCCTCGCCCTCGCCGTAGACTCCGAGCCTGAAGCGCTTGACATACGGCGACTTGCGCAGATATTGGTTGACGGCGCTCCTGAGCGCGCCCGTGCCCTTGCCGTGGACGACGGTGAACTCGCCGAGACCCATACGGAGCATATAGTCAATATATCTGTCGAGCTCCATGATGCAGTCGTCAACGGTCAGCCCGCGGACATCGAGCCGCGCGGAGGCATCCATGTTCATCTTGCTCTCAACTCCCGTGCGGCGAGTGCCGGAGTTCGGGCTGCGCTTTTTCGGCGCGTTCTCGATAAGGCGCAGGTTTTTGAGCTTTACACGCGTCTTTGCCGCGCCTGCGAGGACTTCGACATTTCCGTTTCTGTCAACGGGCGAAAGCACTGTCGCCTCCTTGCCGAGATCGGCTATAAGAACAGTGTCGCCCTTTTTGAGCTCGCGCGGGAGGACATAGCCGTCGTTCTCAACGCCCATGGCGACCACGGGGTCGACCGCCTCGTCTATCGCGCCGAGACCCTTTCTGACTGCGGCGCGCGCGCGGCGCGCAAGGTCTGCGGCATCTTTTGTCTTCTCTTTTTCTTTTTTGAGCCTGTCGAGCTCGTCGAGCAGAGCATAGCTCTCGCGTTTTGCCTGCTGAGTCAGCTTCGCTGCCTGCGCCTTGGCTTTCTCTATCTCCGCCTCGCGCAGAGAATCGACTTCGGCGAGCCGCTTTTCGGCTTTCTCCAGCTCGGCGCGCGCCTTTGCGGTCAGCTCCTTGGCGCGCTCGTGCTCCTCCTCCATGCGGCGGCGGTTCTCTTCGAGCTTGTCAACGACATCCTCAAAGCGGACATTCTCATTGTTGACGAGCTCTTTCGCCCTGTCCACAACGCGCATATCCATGCCCAAGCGCTCGCATATTGCAAGCGCGTTCGAGCGTCCGGGGACGCCGATAAGCAGTCGGTAGGTCGGGCTGAGAGTCGCAACGTTGAACTCACAGCAGCCGTTTTCGACGCGCGGAGTCTCGAGGGCATAAGCCTTGAGCTCGGCATAGTGCGTTGTCGCGGCTATTTTCGCGCCCTTGAAATGCAGGTCTTCGAGCACCGCCATTGCAAGAGCCGCGCCCTCGACGGGGTCTGTGCCCGCTCCGAGCTCGTCTATGAGCACAAGACTGCGGTCGCCCGCCTGACCCATGATATCTATAATATTTGTCATATGCGCCGAGAAAGTCGAGAGCGACTGCTCTATCGACTGCTCGTCGCCGATGTCCGCGAGGACTTCGCTGAACACGGAAAGTCTGCTTCTGTCGCCTGCGGGAATCATGAGCCCGCACATCGCCATGAGCGTGAAAAGACCGACGGTCTTTATCGAGACGGTCTTGCCACCCGTGTTCGGGCCGGTTATAACGAGCGTGTCAAAATCCGTGCCGAGCCTTATATCAACGGGGACAACTTTATTTTTGTCAATGAGCGGATGGCGGGCGGCACGCAGCTCTATCTCGCCATCGGAGTTGAGTAGCGGCACCGTCGCGCCTATCGAATAGGCATACTGCGCCTTTGCGAAGATGACATTGAGCTCAACAGCGCACTCATAGCTGTTTTTTATCCCCTGCTCAAACTCGCCGACCATCGCGGAGAGCGCTGTAAGTATGCGTTCAATCTCGTCCTGCTCTTTAGAGCGCAGGACTTTTATCTCGTTGTTCGCTTCGACGACTGGCATCGGCTCGACAAACACAGTGGCACCCGATGAAGACGTGTCATGGACAAGTCCCTGCACCTCGCCGCGGTATTCCGCCTTGACGGGCACAACATAGCGCCCGTTTCGCTGGGTTATGATATTCTCCTGCATGAACTTCGAGTAGTGCGCGGAGTGGGTCATCTTGTCGAGCTGGTCGCGAACTTTAGACTCCTGCACGCGAATCTTGCGCCTTATTTCAAAGAGCTCTGGCGAGGCGCTGTCCGCAATCTCCTCCTCGGAGATTATGGCGGAGGTTATCTTAGTTTCGAGATATTTGTTCGGCTGAAGCGCCGAGAAAAGCGGGTCGAGAACGGTCTCGACTCCCGCGTTCGTGCTGCGCCACTGAGCGAGAGCACGCACGGTTCTGAGCACCTCGGCAACATCGAGCAGTTCGCGCATGGAAAGCGTGCTGCCCGCGCCGGCTCGCGCTGCGGCGTTATTGACATTGCGAAGCCCACCGAAGGACGGACCGCCGAAGCGAGCAAGGAGCATATGCGCGTCGCGCGTCTGATTCATCTGCACCTGCGCGAGATCAATATCGCTCTCCGGGCGGAGGCTCAGCGCAAGCTCGCGCGCGTCGGGGCATGCCGTGAACTGTGCGAGGCGTTCCAATATTTTATCAAATTCCAAAGCCGTTAAATGGCGGTTCATATTCTGAGACATTGTTATTCCTCTCGTTTAAATTACTGCTTATAAATATAAAGTTATCACATCTGTGCCGCCATGTAAAGTGCAAAAAACAAAAAGACCCGACAAAAAGCCGAGTCTTTAAATGCTTCTAAGCTGTTTATCAGTCGCTCGTGTAAGGAAGAAGAGCAACGTGACGGGCACGCTTGATAGCGGTGGTAAGCTCTCTCTGGTGAGCGGCGCAGTTGCCGGTGACTCTTCTGGGAAGAATCTTCGCTCTGTCAGAGATATACTTATGAAGTTTGGCTGTGTCCTTGTAATCTATGCACTCAACCTTGTCGACGCAGAAAGCGCAAACCTTCTTGCGGCCCTTGCGGTTGGGTCTTCTGTCGTTTTTCTCATATGCCATGATGTTAACCTCCTCTTTGGCTAAGGTGGAAGCCGAAAGCCGTTTCGCGGCTCGGGGCTATTCGTTCGGCGTCAGACGCCGTGTTCAAGTTTTTCTCAGAACGGGAGATCGTCGCTTATCGGGATCTCCTCAAAATCGTCCGCTCCGCCTGTGGCGAAGGACGCTGCGGGCTGAACGCGCGCGGGCTGCTCATTCTGGCGGGCACCCGTGCCGGTCTCTGCCTTTGATCCGCAGAAGCTGACTTCCTCGGCAACTATCTCAAACGCGGTGCGCTTGTTGCCGTTCTTGTCCTCGTAGTTGCGCTGCTGGATACTTCCGCGAACAGCGATCATTGATCCCTTATGGAAGTAGCGGGAGACGAACTCTGCAGTCTGTCTCCAGGCGACAACGTTGATGAAATCGGTCTGCTTCTCTTCACCCTGTCTCTGGAAGCGGCGATCGACCGCAACGGAGAAAGTGGTGACTGCGACGCCAGAAGCGGTGGTACGCAGCTCGGGATCGGCAGTGAGTCTGCCCATAATTATTGCAACGTTAAGCATCTTTGTTTCCTCACTTTCTGACAACGAGTGAGCGGAGAACGCCGTCGGTTATACCGGCGATACGGTAGAACTCCTCGGGGAACTCAGGTGCAGCGCTGAAATTGAACAGAGCGTAGAATCCCTCGGGCTCATCGTCGATAGCGTAAGCGAGCTTGCGCTTGCCCCACTCATCAATGCTGTCCAGAGTGCCGTTCTGCTCGATGAGAGCCTTGAACTTCTCGATGAGAGCGGGAACGCCCTCCTCACCGTTCTTGACGGAGAAAACCATCATTGCTTCATAGCTGTTGTTTGCTGACATTCTTAAAGCACCTCCTTCTGGTCTTTTGGCTGCGGTTCGTCCGCAGCAAGGATTAGCCGCCTTTTTCCTGCGGCAATTAGTTATTTTAACAGTGTTTAGCACTTTTGTCAACATATTTTTTTACATGAGTAAAATCGCGCTAACTCTTGTCAATCAGGCATATTAGTGGTAATATTTATATGAATCAGAAACGAACGCAGGTGATTTTCATGACAAGCCCGGCAACCGGAAGGCCCGCGCACAACAGGCGCACGGCATACACAAAAACGGCAATACGCCGCACCTTCTTCGAACTGCTTGAAGAAAAGGACTTCGACAAGATCAGCGTGCGAGAGATATGTCAGCGCGCAGACATCAACAGAAGCACCTTCTACCGCCACTATGACGACATCAACGCGCTGATGAAGAGCATCGAGGCTGAGTTCGTCTCCGATATCGATAATCAGATCGAGAGAATGGATCCCGAGGTTTTCGATGCAGTATTGGTCGGTCTGTTTGATATTGTCAGGGATAATTCCGACCTGTGCTGCTACATGATGAGATGCGGCCCGCGAAAGGGGTTCATCAACTCCCTGTTCGTCAAGAACTACGACAGGACGCAGATAAAGTGGAAGAAGTTTTTCCCCGAGATCACGGATAAGCAGTTCCGCTGGATGTATATAATGTTCTTTAACGGAATCGTCAGCGTTATTGCAGAGTGGATAAACTCCGACTTCCGCGAAGATCCATCGACTATCGTCTCTTTCACCACAAGCATATATTTTAACGGCTTCAGAAAATATTTCTAAACTGTTTATAATTTTTGGCGACACAAATCACTTTTTGTGTCGCTTTTTGCACATGCTTCCAGATACTGTTCCTTGTTTTTAAGTTTGAGGACAATATATACTTTTATTAATGCGGCATAACCGCTAAAATGAAAGGAGTCCTCAGAATGAGACAGTCACTCACAGTCAGAAGAGCCGAGCACTTCGGCATAAACAGGAAGATAATCGCAAACATGACCGCGCAGAGCTGGCACGACATTCCCCATGTCGTTGTTACAAACGAGCCTGAGGCGTCCGAATTTCTGAAAGTTTTCAAAAAAATCAACGAAGGGCGCGCAAAAGAAGATAAGATCACGCTCAACGCAGTTATATTAAAAGTAATAACAGAGGCGCTCAAGAAGTGCCCCGCGATGAATGCACATATCGACTTCAAACCTCGCCTTGTCCGCGGATGCGTGACGGAGTTTGACGAAATAAATATCTCGATGCCCATGCTTCTCGACTCAGGTGAGATGATGACAGTAAATCTGCACAACATGCAGGACAAGAACCTCAGGGATATCAGAGATACGCTCGCCGATGTTCAACGCAGAGCGAAAAATTCAAACATGTCGCAGGTCATGTACGACGTATCCCTGAACGACACGCTGCAGGGGCTTGCAAAAGGCAAATTGGTTCAGACGATATCCCGCCTCATCGGCTCAAAGACCGGAAAGTACAAAGTAAAAACCCTCTCCGGCAAGAGCAAGAAAGAATATTATGATATACCCGAGTACGACAGGCTCACAAAATACGACATTGAGCAGGGCACGATAACCGTATCGAACCTCGGTTCGCTCTACAAGGACTGGGACGGCATCTGCGCACTGCTTGAGATAATCCCGCCGCAGGTCGCCGCGATAGGCGTCGGCGCTCCGCGCGACACGGCGATTGCAAACCCGGACGGCACGGTAACGGTCGGCAAGAAGCTCGTCTTCACCGTCGTTTTCGACCACCGCGCGCTCGACATGGGCGACGTAGTCCCCTTCCTGAAGTCTATAGATGAGACTTTCAAGCACCCGGAAGTTATCAAGGAGTGGATATAATCCCCGCCCGGCAGAATAAATGGCAATGAATCAGGAAAAGCGATGTGTAAAGTATATTGGCTTTACATATCGCTTTTCTGTTATATCAGTCTAAGCAATACGGCTCTTTTGTGCAAAGGTCAATAATTTCAATGTCTTTTGAGCCGCTGCCGTTTAAGTCGAAATACTATTACGCCGAACTGTAAAGTTATATCCCTTTACGCTAAAAATTGCAAACCCGACCCGAAAAATTATATCTTCGAGTCGGTTTTATTATAAAATTCAGGCTATCTCTATCTCAAACGAAACCGCCAGCGACTTCTCTGCGCCGTTGCTGCCGTCCCATTTGAAAGTTGAAGTTCCCGCGCATTTTCCCGCACCGTAAGGCACGGCATTTGCGGTGCCGCTCATGCCGGAGTTCATCTCGGCGGCGACGAGATACATATCCTGAACATAGCTCTCCCCGCTTTTGACGATAAATCGGCGCGTGGCATCCTCGGTCACTTCTATGGGATAATCTTTGTCGTAGAACGCTTTTCCGTCCTGCGTCAGAATTTTCGTGCGTATCTCATAGTGCTGCCGGTTATATATCGGGAGCGTTGAAACTATATCTTTTCCGCTGTTATTCGTGACGGTCGCCGTGATATGCACTTCGCCGCCCGATTTGACTTTCGGATTTTCGATATAAACTTTCAGCGTCACTCCGTCGAGAGTTTTTTCGATTGTCTGCGGAGCTGAACTTATTTCGGCTGTACTTTCTGCCGTGGTGTTCTCCGGAACGGTCGTTCCCGCCGTCTTCGCGTCTCCGTTTCGGCACGCCGAAAAGCTCGTTATGAGCAGAACCGATATTAATATAATTATTGCTTTTTTCATATAGCTTTCGCCTCCGGGCATTTATTTTTTCCGCCCTGTTTTCCCCCGATTATCGAGTTTAACTAACCATCGGTATCACCGCCTGCTTTTTAATTGAAAGATTTTCCTACAACCAAATAATAACAAATGTCACAAGCATCGTCAATCTTTTTTGCAAACAAAATTTAACTATAAAAACACCCGAAGCTGTTTTTTCACAGCTCCGGGTGCTCGCACTTAATTATTTAGTTTACCTTCGTTTCGGTTATCTTCACTCCGGGTTCGATAACATCGATGCACTTGACCGGGCACGCCTCGTGGCACTTGCCGCAGCCGACGCACTTCTCGTAATCTACCTTCGCGCAGAAGTTCTCGACCGTGACCGCGCCGTATTCGCAGGTCTTGACGCACTTCATGCAGCCAATGCAGCCCGCCTTGCACTCTTTTCTGGTCTGGGCGCCCTTGTCATGGTTCTTGCACATGACGGCTGCCTTTGCCTCGTGCAGGGGCATCAGATCGATAATGCCCTTGGGGCAGGTGTTGACGCACATCTTGCAGGCGTGGCACGCGAGCGGATTTATTCTCGCAACACCCTCGCAGATATGAATGGCGTCATAGGGGCAGACCTCAACGCAGTCGCCGAAGCCGATGCAGCCGTAGACGCACTCTTTCGGTCCGCCGAAAAGCTGAGTTGCCATTTTGCAGCTCTTGACTCCGACATAGTTGAGCTTCGTGTCCGTGTTGTGCATGTTGCCCTGGCAGAGGACAACGGCAGTCATGGGAACGACATCCCCCGCCGCGAGTCCGGTTATTTTTGCAATGGCTTTGCTGACCTCAGCGCCGCCGGGCATGCAGCGTCCGGTGTCGGTGGTCTTGCCCTGAGAGAGAGCTGCCGCATAGCCTGAGCAGCCGGAGAAGCCGCACGCGCCGCAGTTTGCGCCGGGCAGCGCCGCCTGAATCTCCTCGGCCTTTTCGTCGACCGGAACAGCCATGACCTTTGACGCAACGGCGAGACCGAGACCGGCTATAAGTCCGATGACGGAGACGATGACAACCGCAATTATAATAAGATGCATATTATCCCGTCCTTTCTCAACCGAATATGCCGTCGACAACGCCCGAGAATCCGAGGAAGGAGACCGAGGTGAGCGATGCGGCAATGAGCGTTATGGGCAGACCCTGAAGGAATTTCGGCACGTCGCAGCTCTCGAGGCGCTCTCTGACGCCCGCGAACATGACCATGGCGAGCATAAAGCCGAGACCGCCGCCGAGCGAACGCATCATCGACTGGCCGAAATTGTAGTTATTCTCAACGTTTATAAGCACGACGCCGAGCACCGCGCAGTTCGTTGTTATCAGCGGAAGATAGATGCCAAGCGCGTTATAAAGCGCAGGCATATACTTCTTGAGGATTATCTCGACGAGCTGAACGAGAGCCGCTATGACAAGAATAAATACTATCGTCTGGAGATATTCGAGATCATTGGGCACGAGCAGCTTCGCGTTGATGGGATATGTAACAGCAGTCGAGAGCAGCATGACGAATATAACGGCGGCACTCATTCCGACTGCGGTGTTGAGCTTCTTCGACACGCCGAGGAATGGGCAGATGCCGAGGAACTTTGCGAGAATGAAGTTCTCCGTAAGGATACCGGTAAGCAGTATTGAAAGCATTATTTTCATTTGCCTGCCGCCTCCTTTCCGTCCTTTTTGTTTTCAACTTCGCCGCGAAGGGAGCAGGACGCCGCCATCGGGCAGGCCTCACAACCCTTGAGCTCCGCCTTTGAAAGACCCTTCTTGTCGGCAAGCTTGTTGGCGCACGCCATGAGTATGCCGAAGACGAAGAAGCCTCCGGGAGGCAGGATGAATATCAGCATGGGGCTGACGGAAGCCGGGATTATCTGAAGTCCGGCGATAGCGCCCGTGCCGAGCAGCTCTCTGACTGCGCCCATGAGGAGCAGCGCCGCAGTGAAGCCGACGCCCATGCCGAGACCGTCAACGGCGGAGGCCGCAACGGAGTTCTTGCAGGCGAACGCCTCGGCTCTGCCGAGGATGATGCAGTTGACGACTATCAGCGGCAGGTAAACGCCGAGCTGAGCGTCGATCTGCGGGACGAACGCCTTGACGAGCATCTGGACTATTGTAACGAACGAAGCGATTATAACTATATAAGCGGGGATTCTGACCTTCTGGGGAATCACCTTTTTGAGCGCCGAAATGGCGATGTTCGAGCACACAAGGACTATCGAAGCTGCAACGCCCATGCCCAGCGCACTCTCGACCGAGGTCGAAACCGCGAGCGTCGGGCAGGTGCCGAGCACCAGACGGAGAACGGGGTTCTCAACGAGAATGCCCTTGGTAAACTCCTGAAAAAGACTCTTTTTCTTTGCCATTTTTTACTCCGCCCCCTTTAAATTGGAATCATAGTAGCTCAGCGCCTCATTGACTGCCGCCGTGACGGCTTTCGAGGTTATCGTAGCGCCGGTGAGCGCCTGGATCTCGTTGCCGGAGGCACTGTTTTTGTTGACTGCAATATCCTTGACCTTTCCCTTGAACTGGTCGAGGAAGCTGGCATTCTGGGCTTTCATGCCGAGACCGGCGGTCTCGTTGAGTTCGAGCGGCGAAATGCCGGTGACTGCGCCGTTTTTGTCGACTCCGGTCATTATCTTCACATCTCCGCCGTAGCCCTTGGAAACGGTGACAAAGACATAGCCGACTTCGTTGCCGCTTGCATCCTTGCCGACGGCATAGGTTCCGCTGCCGCCTTTCATCTCCTGCGTTTCGCCGAACTGAGTCGCGGCGGGCAGGACTTTCTGCCTTGTTTCGACCTCGGTCTGCGCCGAGAGCTCCGCTATCTTCGGAGCCGTGACTTTATTTGTAACGGCGAGAAGAGTCGTGGCGACGAGGCATATCAGAAAGAGCGCTACAGTCGGGATGGCAAATTCCTTGAAATTTTTCATGCCTTCTCAGCCCCTTTCTTCTTTTTTTCCTTGACCGTGCCGAAAGGCTTCGGGGTGGTCAGATGCTCTATATGGGGAACGAGTATGTTCATAAGGATTATTGAGAACGAAACGCCCTCGGGCAGCGAGCCGAAGAGTCTGATGAACGAGGTCAGCAGACCGCAGCCGATACCGAAGATTATCCTGCCCTTGAGATTGATGGGCGAGGTGGTGTAGTCGGTAGCCATGAAGAATGCGCCGAGCATGAGACCGCCGCTGAGCAGCTGATAGGCGACGAAACGGAAGTCGCCCTTGCCGGCTATGAGCATTATGACTGCGACGGTGCCGATAAACGAAAGCGGAATGGCGGGAGAGATTATCTTTCTTATCATCAGATAAACTCCGCCGATTATCAGCGCCACTGCGCAGGTCTCGCCGAGGCTGCCGCCGCGAATGCCGATGAGCATATCAACGAGGCTCGGCAGTCCGTCGGAGAGCTCGCCGCCCTTTGTCATCATGGTAAGGGGTGTTGCGGTGGTAACCGCTTCGGCGCCCTTGTCGAGCCACAAGAGGGGCTTTATCCATGTTGTCATGGCGGTCGGGAACGAGACCATGAGAATGATTCTTCCGGTTATCGCGGGGTTGACGAAGTTCTGACCGATTCCGCCGAAGAGCTGTTTTACAACAACTATTGCGATGACGGAACCTATCGCCGCCTGCCACAGCGGAATCGACACTGGCAGGTTAAAGGCGAGCAGAAGTCCGGTGACGACCGCGCTCAGATCACCGAGCGTGTTGCTGCGCTTCATGATTTTGCGCGACAGATACTCGGAGAGCATGCATGTGCCTATCGTTACGAGGCAGATGAGCAGGACGCGCGGACCGAAGAGCCAGACGGATGCCGCAAGGGCGGGGATCAGCGCGATAATAACATTGAGCATTATTCCGCTGACCGTCTGAGCCGAGCGCACATGGGGAGATGCGCTGACTGTTAGTTTCTTTTCAGGCATTTCAGGCATTTTTGCTCTTCTCCTCTCTCAGCATCTGTTTTGCAAGGCGCATATACTGGACGAGCGGCTTTGCCGCGGGACATGAATAAGCGCATGAGCCGCACTCCATGCAGACCATGGCGCCGGATTTTTCAAGCCTGTCTATATCCTTCGCCTTTATATAGCGTTCAACAAGCGTGGGCATAAGGCTCAGCGGACATGCCGCCGCACATCTGCCGCAGCGGATGCAGTCGCGCTCTTTCTTGACCTTCGACGCATCGTCGGCAAAGGCGAGAATGGCGTTGTTCTGCTTGAGAACGGGAATATCCGTGTTGACAACGGCAAGTCCCATCATCGGGCCGCCGGTTATTATCTTGCCGGGTTCGGCTTTGAAGCCGCCGCAGAAGTCGATTATTTCACCGACGTTCATGCCGATAGGCACGCGGACGTTCTTCGGGTCGGCTATCGCGGAGCCGTCAACGGTCAGCGAGCGGCTGACGAGCGGCTTGCCGCTCTTGAGATATCTTGCTATAAATGCGACGGAGGCAACGTTCATAACAACGCAGCCGACATCGGCGGGCAGCTTTCCGGGCGGAACCTTTCTGCCCGTGGCGGAGAGCACCATCATCTTCTCTGCGCCCTGGGGATACTTCGACTTGAGCGTCATGAGGCGCACCACGTTATCCTCCGCAACGTCTCTGTCCGCTATAGCCTTGAGCACTTTGAAAGCTTCGGGCTTGTTGTCCTCTGCGGCGATAACGACGCGCTTGAAGCCGAGTATCTCTTTCAAAGTATAGATGCTCGAGAGGATGTCCCACGAATTTTCAAGGCACTCGCGGTAGTCAACGGTTATGTAGGGTTCGCACTCCGCAGCGTTGACTATGAGTGTGTCAACATTCTTGTCGGGCGGGATACGCAGCTTGACATGCGTGGGGAAGCCCGCTCCACCGAGTCCGACAAGGCCGGAATCCCTGACGGCGCGAAGGAAGCTCTCCTTGCCCGTCACCTTCGGCGGCTCAAGACCGTCGAAAAGGCGCATCTCGCCGTCGGACTCTATCTCCACCGCCTGAGTGATAACGCCGTTTGCAAGCGTCGCCTGCTTGACTGCGCTGACAGTGCCGGATATCGATGCATGGATCGGCGCGCTGAGAAATTTGTCGCTGTCGCCCACTATCTGTCCGACCGAAACTTTGTCGCCCGCTTTTACAGTGGGTGTGCACGGTACACCGATATGCTGCTGCATGGGCAGGAGCACTTTTTCGGGGACTGGAATTCTTACGACTTCACAGTCTGCGGTGTTCTTGTTGTGGTTGACATGCACGCCGCCGCGTACCTGCTTGACAGCTTTGAGAACACCGTCGAGTTTAACCGAGCTCATTTCTTCAACTCCTTATGATTAATTATTACTTCTTTATTATAAACCGCGTCTGTTTTTCGAGCGCCGGCATGACTATGCGCAGCACCGTTCCAGTAACAGCTCCGGTTATAAGCGAAAATATCAGCAGTGCCGGCGCATAGCCGAGCACGGCTCCCGTCCCCGTGAGCACCGCCGCGGCGGCGAGCTGACCTGCGTTATGGCATACGGCGGCGATTATCGACGCGCCGAGCAGACCGAAGGGATCGGATTTTATTTTTGTTGCCGCCCACATCGCGAGGGTGCTGAGCACTCCGCCCGCGAGGCTCATAAAAAACGCCGTCGCGCCGCGTGTCATCAGCGCAAAGAGCGCCTTGAACACGGTTATGCACATCGCCTGCGGCAGTCCGAGAGTAAGAACAGTGAACATCGTCACTATATTTGAAAACCCCGGCTTAGCTCCTGGCGGCAGAAACGGCAGAGAGGGAATCAGATTTTCAAGAAACGAGAGCGCGATCGCCTGGGCGCAAAGGATACCTAAAAGAGCGGTCTTTCTCGCTTTCATGAGCATATCCTCCCGGTCAGGGCGTCGTGCCGCTTCTCCGAGCCCTCGAGCCTTATCACAACTCCTGCGGGCAGGCACGCAGCGGTGTCGCCCGGGCGGGTGAGTTTGCCCGATTTTACGCACAATTTGTCGCGGCAGTCCGCGTCTTCGAACCAGACAGCTCCGTCCTTTATTTTTATCACGACCTTGGGGTCGGTGTCGGGTGTTATTGTCATATCAGCGCTCTTGTCGAGCGTTACGCGGCGATATACTTCGCCGCCCGCATAGATAACCGCCTCGGTTTTTCCGTTCGACGGCAAAAATCGCCATATCAGAAGAGCCGCGCCGACGCAGAGTACGACCGCTATCAATGCGATATCGGCTTTTTTTATGAATCTGCGCTGCATCTGTCTCCCCCGTTATAAAAGTTTGAATCCGTCCTTTTCAAGTTTGAAGCTGTCCGCGAGAGAACCAGTGACCCTGACGCTCCTGTCATTGAACACGAACACAGCCTGCGCGCCGTATTTTTCAAGCAGCGGCAGCGATTTCTCGTAGCCGAGCACGAAGCACGCAGTCGAAAGCGCGTCGGACATAAAGCCGTCGCTGCAGACGACCGTCACGCTGACAAGTCCGCTCTCTGCGGGATAACCCGTTTTCGGGTCGAGTATATGATGATATCGCACGCCGTCGAGGTCAAAATACCGCTCATAGCTGCCGGAAGTAGAAACACAGGTCGCGGGCAGAGTCAAAACCGCAAAGCTCTCGGTCGAGCTCTCCGAAAAAGGATCTCTTATACCGACAGTGAATTTTTCTCCCTCGCCGTAGAGAAGTATGCTCCCGCCGACGGAGACGACCGCGCGCTTTATTTTTGAATTTTCGAGCACTCCGCGCACCTCGTCGCAGGCGATGCCCTTGCCGACCGAGCCGAGGTCGAGCACCGTACCCGACGGTATTTTTATACCGTTCTCGTTTATCTCTATGGCGGAACCGGTGCCGTTGAGCGCCGAGTTTATTTCATCCTTGTCGGGCACTCTCTCATTGCCCGTGCCGAATCCCCAAAGGTCGCTGAGTCTGCCGAGCAGAGGGGCGAACGCGCCGCCGCTCGACTTTCTCAGCTCTTCGCACTTCGAGAGTATATCCTCCATCTTCTTTTCGGGGTCGTTCATCTTCCCGTTCGCAGAAGACGAAAAGAGAGTTATCTTAACGCTCTGTCCCGCCGCGTCGTTTATCTCGTTGACGGCGGATGTTTCGATATGGCGCGAGAGGAGCTTGTTTTCGAGCTCCGATATGCAGTCAAAAACCGCCTTGCCGACCTTTTTCGCGTCTTTTCCCTCGATGTCCGCGCTGACGGCGGTGTTCATCATCGCAGACGAAGACGAGAACTCTCGGCTCTGCTTTATGCCGTCGTATACCACGAGACCGATCAAAACGGCAGCCGCCGCGCACAAGAGCGCGACAATCAGCTTTTTCGAGCTTTTTTTCATCGGTCTCCCTCCGCAGTCAAGACTTCCATATACCTATAACATATATATTTTACATTGTTTTTCTTCAAACTTCAAGGACTTAAAATCGTCATTTTCGACGGCAAAAAAATATAGAAATATTTCTTTATCGATACAAAAATTGCTTTTTAAGCTTGATGTACAAAAAAATACAAAAATTTTATTAAAACTTAATAAAATTTCGTCCTTTTTATGGTGACAGAACTAAGAAAATATGGTATAATCTAACAAAATATTTCGATAATATTATCAGTTATGACGAAAATTTATTTTTGTCGTAACGCTAATATAAAGCAAAATTCGGAGATAATCTATGTTTGAACAGTCAATCAGCGTCGACAGGATGGAGCAGGCGGTCAGCCTGTTCGGCAGTTTCGACGAAAATATTAAAATGATAGAAAAAGAGTTCGATGTCGGCGTCGTCAGCCGCGGCTCGGAGATAAAGGTCACGGGCGAGGCGGAGAACGTCTCAAAGGGCGTGCGCGCGATAAACGGACTTCTGATGCTCATCAACCGCGGCGAGGCGCTCAGCGACCAGAATGTCCGCTATGTCATCTCGCTCGTCAACGAGGGCAACGAGGATCAGCTCCCGCAGATGACTGCGGACTGCATCTGCATCACTTCAAAGGGCAGACCGGTCAAGCCGAAAACGCTCGGTCAGAAGAAATATATCGAAGCCATCCGCAAAAACACGGTCACTCTCGGCGTCGGACCCGCCGGCACAGGTAAAACTTATCTCGCGGTCGCCATGGCGGTGACGGCTTTTCGCGCAAAGGAAGTCAACCGCATAATCCTCACCCGCCCCGCAGTTGAAGCGGGCGAGAAGCTCGGATTCCTGCCCGGCGATCTTCAGCAGAAGGTCGACCCCTATCTGCGCCCGCTCTACGACGCGCTGTTCGATATGCTCGGCGCGGAGAGCTTCCAAAAGCAGCTCGAGCGCGGAAATATAGAAGTCGCGCCCCTTGCATATATGCGCGGACGCACGCTTGACGACAGCTTCATTATCCTCGACGAGGCGCAGAACACCTCGGTCGAGCAGATGAAGATGTTCCTGACCCGTCTCGGCTTCAACTCGAAGATGGTCGTCACGGGCGATATCACCCAGATCGACCTGCCCGACGGCAGGCGAAGCGGTCTCGTCGACGCGGTGAAGATTCTCAAAGATGTCGACGATATTCAAATTGTCAGGTTCAACGAGCGCGATGTGGTCAGACACAAGCTCGTTCAGGATATAATCAAAGCCTACGAAAAACACGAGGATGTGAAAAAAAGAAAATGAGAGGCAAAGTTAAGGTAATTATCACAAACGACCAGCATGAGGTCAAAATACCGACAGGAGTAAGAATGCTCGTGCGCCGCGCATGCACCGCGGTTCTGACACTCGAGGAATTTAACGATCCTGCCGAGATAAGCGTCCGCTTTGTGGACGACGAAGAGATACACAGACTCAACCGCGAATACCGCAACGTGGACAGGAGCACCGACGTGCTCTCGTTCCCCCTTGGTGAAAACGGAGTGTATGACACAAATCTTGACACGGGCGCAAAGATGCTCGGCGACATAGTCATTTCTATCCCCCACGCAGTCAGCCAGGCCGAGCGTTTCGGCCACACGCTCCAGCGCGAGATAGCATTCCTTACCGTACATTCGATGCTCCACCTGCTCGGCTATGACCACGAAAAAGGCGGAATCGAGAGCGTGCGTATGCGCGAAAAGGAGGAGACCGTCTTGACTCAGCTCGGTCTGCCCAGAAGCGGAAGCTACTATATGGGTGACGAATAAATGAAAGGTCTGCTCAAGAGCTTTGTCTATGCGGGGTCGGGCATCATCACCTGCATCAGGCAGGAGAGAAATATGCGCGTGCACCTCGTGTGCATGATATATATGTATTCATATCTCCTGATCTATGACTTCTTCGAGGTCTCGCGCACCCAGTTTGCGATAATTTTTATCGCGAACGCGATAGTTGTCATGGGCGAGCTGTTCAACACCGCTATAGAAGCGGTCGTTGACATGGCGGAGGAGAAGTTCAGCGAGAAATACAACCGCCTTGCTAAAATATCGAAAGATACCGCGGCGGGAGCCGTGCTCGTCGGCGCGATATTCGCCGTTTGCACGGGCATTGCGATTCTCGCTCAGCCTGATGCATTCAGGGCGATGTTCGCCTACTACGCAGAGAAGCCGTATATGATAGCCGTTTTGATTGCCAGCCTTGTGCTGAGCTTCACTTTCATATTCACGGGCTTCAATTTCAAGAAAAAAGACAAATAATATATAAAAAATCAATGACCGCTGACTGTCATATCAGCGGTCATCTATATGAGGAGAAGTTATGACTCAGACAAGAACCGCTTTCATCGCAATAGTCGGCTGCCCGAATGTCGGCAAGTCGTCGATACTCAACCGCCTGCTCGGCCAAAAAGTCGCCGTCGTGTCGCCAAAGCCGCAGACCACGCGCACAAAAATAATGGGCGTGCTGACCGAGGACGAGGTTCAGCTCGTCTTCACCGACACCCCCGGCTTCCACCGCCCGCGCACAAAGCTCGGCGAAAAAATGATAAAGGCGGTCAGCGACAGCATCTCGGGCGTTGACGCATGTCTATTTGTTGTTGAGCCCTCGGGCGAGCTGCGCGACGCGGAAAAAGACCTTCTCAAGAAGTTCAAGGACGAGAAAATGCCCGTCATTCTCGCCATAAACAAAATAGATTCCGTCAAGCAGAAGGAGTTGCTTATTGAGCGCATGGCACAGTTCTCCGCGCTCTATGATTTCGAGGCAATAGTCCCCTGCTCCGCGCTCAAGGGCGACGGATTCGGCGATCTAAAAGACGAGCTGTTCAAGCAGGCTCAGCCCTCGCCGCATTTCTTCCCCGACGACACTCTGACCGACCAGCCCGAGCGCGTGCTCGCCGCCGAGATAATCAGAGAAAAGCTTTTGAATCTCCTCGACGACGAAGTGCCGCACGGCGTTGCGGTATGCATAGAGAGAATGCACGAGCGCGAGGACTCGAATATAACCGATATCGACGCCACGATTTACTGCGAGCGCGAGAGCCACAAGGGAATAATAATCGGCAAAAAAGGCGAGATGCTCAAAAAAGTTTCGACGAGGGCGCGCGAGGATATGGAGCGCTTCTTCATGTGCAAAATCAATCTCCACTGCTGGGTAAAGGTCAAAGAGGGCTGGCGCAACAGAGAGGGACTCATCCATAATTTCGGGCTCGACAACGAATAAAATTTTTCCTATCATAAATGCGCCGCGCAGTGAAAAAAATATTTTTACACTGCACGGAGGAGCGCACATCGCGCGTTTATCATAGATGAAAAATACGGACAAAAACACGGTTCAGAATGCATGGAACGCCTTTGAAATGAGCGGCAGGGTCGAGGACTATCTCCGCTATGCAAAGACGAATATCCGCGCGGGAGGTGAAACGGCAAGTGCAGACGCAGACAGAGGGGCTGATAATCAAGTCCCGCGATATCAATGAAAACGATACAGTCGTCAAAATTCTGACAGGCGACCTCGGGCTCATCTCCGCCTTTGCCAACGGCACGAAGAAAGTGAAGAGCCGAACAGCGAGCGCCGCCGTTTCGCCGATGACATACTCCCGCCTGACCCTCTACCGCGGGCGCGAGAGCTACATAGTTGACGACGCAAAGGCGATAGACGTGTTTTTCGGGCTGCGCGAGGACATTGAAAAATTATCGCTTGCAAATTATTTTTGCGAGCTTGCGGGCGAGTTTTCGCCCGAGAACACCGAGGCTCACGAATTTTTGAGCCTGACGCTGAATCTTCTACATTTGTTGTCCGAGGACAAGCGGAGCGCGGATTTCTTAAAGCCCGTCGGTGAGCTTCGTATGCTCGCGCTCGCGGGCTATATGCCCGACCTCGCCGGATGCCAATCCTGCGGGAACGAGCTGCCCGACGAGCCTGTTTTCAGCCTGCGCCATGCGGGATTTTTCTGCCGTAATTGCGCACCCGACGGCGAGGGAATACCCGTGACGCCCGGTGTGATAAACGCGATGCGCCATATCTGCACCTGCGATGACCGCGCGCTTTTTGCGTTTCGTATGCCGGACAGCTCGCTGAAAATTCTCGGCGATATCACCGAGCGCTACCTGCTTCTTCAGCTCGGGCACAAGCTGAGAACACTGGATTTCTACAAGAGCATAAAAATGTGAGTTGAAACACAAAAAATCCAATAAAATATCAGCCGGGCGGATATCCGTCCGGCTGTTTTTATCCCGTCGTGCTCTCGCTCTGCGCAGCGGTCTTTGTCGGGAAATCGAAGCCCTGCATGAAGCCGTCGAGCTCGGTCGAGCAGATGTCGCCGCCTATCACCGCGCCCTCGTAAACCAAAATATTCGCCTGCACCGTTCCGCTGTCCCCCTCATAGCCGGGATAATTTTTTATGTTATATGTCCAGCGCTTTGCGCGCTTTCCCGCATAAGGCGTCAGGTCGAGGTTCTGCGCTTTCTGAATCTCATTGTATTTTTCATATCCCCTGTCGAATTCGGCAGGGATTATAACCTCTGCGACCTCGACCGGGTCCTCCTCGATATCCCAGCCGAACTGAGACAGAAACGCCGCGCGTTCCGAGGCGTTCGATGCCTTCAGACTTATCGCGTTGTCGCTGACCGCGGGCTTGCCGCGGTTTATCAGCAGCACCACCGCCGCCACGGCGAGCACCGCCGCGAACGCAGTCAAGGCAATTTTCAGCTTTGAGGATTTTATTGAAAACACAAACACTTTTCTCCGCCCCTTCGCGCTTATAAAGATAGTTGATATATATGCTCATTTCTCCCGCTTTATCACGGTTGACAAATCTTGCTGAAATGGTAATATTATACTGTAACTTATTTCACATTTCGGAGGCAGGAAAAAGCATGAAAAAATGCAGTCTCATCCCCTTTGCCGTCCTCGCCGCAACAGCGGGCGCGGGAGCGGCGGTCGGCAGAAAATTAAAGACCGACAAGGCTTTCCGCCGCGACTTTGACGACGCTGTCGGAAAAGGTATCCTCGCCGCCGTCGGCAAGATTGCCGACAAACTCCCCGAGCCGAATTTCGGCGATGTCTCGAACTATCAAAGCCGTGATTTCTATCCCGGTCACAGCGAATTTGCATCATCGGGCAAGCGCGGTTCAAGATGGCGTCTCGGCTACGCCCGCCGCAGTCTCGTCCCCGACGACTACAATCAGAAGGAGTACTACATAGCGGGCTATCTCTCCTATCCGCCTAATATAATGAGCGGCGTTATCGACGATCAAGCGGTGCGCGTTATCTGCCTCGACGATTCGAGCGGACGCGGGAGCGTAGTTTTTGCCGTCATTGACTGCGTCGGAATATCCGGCACGGACATACGCCGCATACGCGAGAGACTGGCAGACTTTGCAAAAGAAAATAATATAGTTTCCATCAATATTTCTTCAATCCACTGCCACAGCGCGATTGATACACAGGGTCTCTGGGGCGATCTGCCAAAGATGCTCAAGAACAATGTCAAGGCGACCAAAGACGGACGGTATGACGATATTATCTCCGGGCGTGACCCCGAGTTCATGGAGAATCTGTTCGAAAAGACCGCAGACGCGATAAAAGAGGCGTTCAACTCCATGCAGCGCGGAAAGCTCACCTATGTGCGCACCGACGCTATCGACTTCGCGCGCGACAAGCGCCCGCCTTATGTATGGGACAAAGACATAGTCCGCCTGCGCTTCATCCCCGACAACGGCTCGGAAGAGACTGTAGCTGCGTTCATGGCGGCTCACCCGACCGCGCTCGGCGCGAAGAACACCCTGCTCAGCTCCGACTACATCGCATCGATGGAGCAGGAGATAAACAAAGCGGGCAAGAACTTTATATTCTTCCAGGGCGCGGAGCTTGCGATAGCCCAGCAGCGCGACTGCATAACCGAGCATGACGGCTCGGAGGGCTGGCAGGAATACGGCAAGACTCTCGGACGCTTCCTGCTTTCTATTCCAGAAGAGGACGAGAGACGCGTCGCGACTTTTATAAATATTAAAAACCGCGAAATATTTATCCCGGCGGACAACCCGATACTCATCGCCGCCGCAAAAGCAGGACTCGTTGACAACACCGTTCTGCACGACCCGAGCGAAAAATCCGGCTACTGCTTCGTCAGCGAAATCGGCTATGCAGAAATTGGCAAGGAGCTGTCCCTCGCGCTCATCCCCGGCGAGCTTGCGCCCGAGATTCTGCTCGGAGGCGCATACGGCGCAGACGAGAGCTTCAACCGCACCGCGTGGGAATATCCGCCCATGCGCGACATGATTCCCGATGGCAGAGAGCTGAGCGTTATAGGTCTGTGCAACGACGCGATGGGATATATCCTGCCCGACAACGACTACGGCAGCGTCATAGCAAAAGACCACTACGAAGAGGCTGTCTCGGCGGGAAAACGCGCGGGTTCTACAATAACAAAAGCTTTCGGAGAGCTTGTGAAGAGTCTCCGATAAAAAATAAAATACAACGGAGGGAAACCCCATGCGCAAAAACATCCGGCGAATCTTCAGCATCATTCTTGCGGCGATACTGCTGCTCTGCGCGAGCCTGCCCGTTTTCGCAAAGAGCGAAAAATGCTCCTGCGGCACACCGCCCGTTATCTATGTTGCGGCTCTCGGCAGCGCGAAGCTGTATCTTGACAAGGGCACGGAGAACGAGCGACTGCTGTTCAGACCCGACACCGCCGCTTATCTGCGCCTCGCCGCGCGTCTCGCCCCGGCAATAGCGCGTCTCGCCATAGACAAGAACTATGACGCATTCGGCGACGCGCTCATCGATGGAGTCCGCGGCGTCTTCGGCGATTTGCAGATGGACGAAAACGGCGACTCCACAGGCCGCGTGACCTCGGACGCCAAGCTGCCCGACGACCCCGACCACGGCGTTGACAAGAGCTACTATTTCGCCTACGATTTCCGTGAGGACCCGCTCACGGTCGCAGACAAGCTGCACGAATATATCGCCTGCGTGAAGAAGCTGACCGGACATGACACCGTGCTTTTGCGTGCCTCGTCCATGGGCGGCGTTATGACCATGGCGTATTTCTACAAATACGGCACAGACGGCATCGACGCGTGCATCTTCCAGTGCTGCCCCATACTCGGCACGCAGGTGGCGGGCGACCTCTTCACAAAGAAAATCACTATCGACCCGGACGCCCTCGTGCGCTACGCCTCGCAGCTGCCGACAGACGAGCAGTGGCAGTCCGATCTGCTCTGCATAGTGCTTGATATGTTAAATTACGCGGGTGTTTTCAAAGCCCTCGTCGGCGTCGCGGATAAGCTGCTCGAAAATCTGACGGACAGGGTGTTTGAAGAGCTCATGTACCCCGTGTTCGGCTCGATGCCCGGAATATGGAGCTTCGTGACGGACGACGAATACGAGCAGGCGAAAAAGATGGCGTTCGATGAAAACACCTCGAAGCGTTTAATCTCCCGCCTCGACGAATATCACTACAACGTCCAGTGCAAAGCCGGAGAGATACTGAACAAGGCGAAGAAAGACGGCGTAAAAATAATGATAGTCGCGGGCTACAACAAGCAGCGCACGCCGCTCGTCGAGTCCTATATGTCAAACAGCGACGCGACGGTTGACACGAAATACGCCTCCGTCGGCGCGACCGTTGCCGATCTCAATTCAACTCTCCCAGACGGCTATGTTCAGAAGAACGAAGCAGGCGTTCACGACCACCTCTCGAAGGACGGCGTGATAGACGCATCGACCTGCCTCCTGCCCGAGAACACCTGGTTCATAAAGGATATGCTCCACTGCAAGATTCACGATGGGCACAAGGAGATGTACAACCTGTTCTTCTATTCGGACTCTGTAACAGATGTCTGGTCGAATGAAAAATATCCGCAGTTTTTACAAAATGACGTAAACGCAAAGACGCTCACTCCCATAGGCACTCAGGCAAGACCCGCTGCATCGAACGGCGGTTCGGGCAGCTCGAAAGAGCCCATGACTCCGCAGACCGGCTCGGCATCCTTTGCGGCGGTTATCCCGCTCCTGTTTGCCCTGCCCGCGGGAGTTATTTCGAGGCGGCGCAAACGCTCATAAGAGAAAATTGCAACAGCCGACGGCCATATGTTTCGCTGTCGGCTGTTTGTTCTTTATTTAACGGTTAAATATTTGTAAATCCTACTTCTTCGGGCTTGAAATAGGAGTAAATAATGTATAAAATAAGACTGTAAATCAAGTGCTGCTTTTTATACGGCACAACAAGAAAGGTCGTGCAAAGATGGCAAGATTTCTCTACTCCGCCTTTTCCGACGAAGCCGCCGACAGCATCGACGGTCAGATAGCCGCCTGCAAGGCAAACGGCGTGACGCACATGGAACTGCGCGGCGTCGACGGCAAGAACATCTCCGAGTTCACCGTTGACGAGGCAAAGGCACTCAAGGAAAAGCTTGACGCAAACGGCATGAAGGTCTCTTCCATAGGCTCTTACTATGGAAAGATCGAGATAACCGACGATTTTGAGCCCCATTTCGAGGGCTTCAAGAACACAGTTGAAGTGGCGAAGATACTCGAAGCGAAGTATATCCGCCTGTTCAGCTTCTATTTCACAAAGGGCGAGAGCTACGAAGAGTACCGCCCGGAGGTCATGCGCAGAGTCAGAGCCATGGCTGAATATTCAAAGGAGCGCGGAGTCCTCTGCTGTCACGAGAACGAGCGCGGTATTTACGGCGATATCCCCGAGAGATGCCTCGATCTCCACAAGGAGCTCGGCGATGTCATCGGCGGAATTTTCGACCCCGCGAACTATATTCTCAACGGCGTTGAAATTCTCCCCGCATATGAGCTGCTCGAGCCCTACATCACCTATATGCATGTAAAAGACGCGATAGGCGCCGAGGAGACAGTTGTCCCCGCAGGTCATGGCGATGCTCATTTTGATGAGCTCATCCGCCGCTTCAAGGGCCGCTCGAACAAGGAGATCGCCGCCTTTACCGGCCA
>OGEE01000418.1_pt1 | contig 32187 bp, 33 predicted proteins | sample 1570571 | NCBI WGS metagenome assembly OGEE01 (sample SAMEA2582169, study PRJEB24529) | metagenome | biome: Human gut stool | place: China | collected 2011
GTTCTGCCCTCTATGATACACCCCAAAACGGCCGTTCTCGGACGGGCTGGGGGGGCAGTTTTTATAGGTAAAAATGTTTGGATAGGAGATAAAGTAACGATATTGCCTGGTGTATCTATTGGCGAAGGTACAATTGTTGGTGCAAATAGTGTTGTTACGAAATCTCTACCTGCATATTCTGTATGTGCTGGTAATCCTGCAAGAATAATAAAAAAAATGGCAAATAAGAATGAGTAATTCTATGATATATAAAAATAAACAAAAAACGTGGAATAAAGTATTTTCGTTTATTAGTTTTGTTTCTGTTTTTCTAGACGTGTTACCTAGATGGTATATTAATCGAAGGTATGAAAAAAGTAAATATAAAGTTGGTAAATTCCAATTATTTTGGAGATATCTGTATTTAAAAAAGCTTGGCGTAAAATTTACTGATACTGGATATTGCTTAATACAGCAAAATGTTTGTATTTATCATCCTGAGCGATTATCTATAGGTGGACATACTGCTATTAATGAGAATTCATATATTGAGTGTGAGGGGGGATTATTTATTGGAAGTGATGTTATGATAGGTCATGGAGTTTCTATACTCACCAACACTCATAATCATTCTGATATAAGTATTCCAATGAACCAGCAAGGCTTAAGTAAAGCTCCTGTGACTATAGGAAATAATGTATGGATTGGAGCTAAGGTTACAATAACTTTAGGAGTAAAAATAGGTGATAATGTAATTATTGGTGCAAATGCATTTGTTAATAAGGATATTCCAGCCAACGTAATTGTTGGAGGAATTCCGGCAAAAATAATAAAGAAAAGGCAATGAAACAAATATTTTTCTGTGTTAATTATCCTAAGTATAATGAAGCTATAGGTATATCAAAAAAAATTAAAAGTCAAATAGAAGCTTTTAAAGGGTTGGGATATGAAGTTACGTATTCTGCATATTCTGAAGAAAGTATTCTTGTATATAAAGATGATAAGATAGATTTTGAATACAAATATCCAACTCTTATCCTCTTGTCTGTTTTGAGAAGATTTTATCTCATGTCGGCCTGCGAGAAATACCTTCGTTCACATCATTATGATATGGCATATATACGTTGGGATGCTATAGATGTTTCGTTCTTAAAAGTATTGAGAATGCTAAGAAAACAATGTGGTAAGGTTTTAATGGATTTTCATGGATATTTTCCAAAAATGAAAGCCATTGGGATGAAAGGTAAGTATATCGTATATACAACAAAAATTAATGGGCACAAACTTAAAAAGTACGTTGATTATGGTTTAACGGAAACCAAAAATAATAAACTGTTTGGAATTAATGTTATGCCTATCGATACTGGTATTGATCTTTCAAAGTATATGCCGCATCATTATTGTGGAAATAAAGATGAACTACATATGATTTCTGTTGCAAATGAAACTATTTATCATGGGTATGATAGAGTTATATATGGTCTCTACGAATATTATCAACTAACTAAATCTTCTAATGTTCATTTGCATCTTGTTGGAAAAATGACAGAGAAGACCATTGATTTGGTTAATAAATTAAATCTTCAAAAGTTGGTTCATTTGCATGGATATAAGAGTGGTGCAGATTTGCAAAACATTTATAATATGTGTAATATAGGGATTGGCCCACTTGCTCCTCATAGAGTAGGAGGAAAAGAAGGAACAGGAATAAAGACAAAGGAGTATTTCGCAATAGGTTTACCTTATTTTTATGCAGGAACGGAGTTGATGGTTCCGGATAATTATCCATACGTATTAAACGTTCCTTCTACCGACTCCCCTATTGATATTCAATCAGTAGTTTCTTTTTATAATGGAATTGAAAAGAAGGATCAAATGGTTGAAGATATGAGAAATTTTACAAAACAAAAATTCTCTTGGAAAGTGATATTTGAAAATGCAATTAAAAATATTTATAGATTAAAATGAAGGCATTATTTGTATATTCAGGAATGATATTCCGAAAGTCAGGCAAGTTCTATTCTTTAAATTTAACTGAATCGACTTTACGCAAACTATATTTTCCTTTTTGTAGCGAGTTGACAATTTGCGAACGTATTATTGATGTAGAGGATGTGAGTGGATTAACAGAAATCAATTCACCGGACATAAAGATTTTATGCCCTGATTTGCCAATATCTAGTTTTAATTTGTACTGCAAGAATATATACGATTATTATCATTATATTGATTCTATCATTCGCAATTACGATTTTGTAATTGCTCGACAAGGTTTGTTAGGTAATTTTGCAGCTCAGCTATCTCGAAAATATAATATTCCATATGTATATGAAAGTGTAGGTAGTACGTTTGCTTCATTTTGGAATCATGATACAATCGGAAAAATATTAGCTTTGCCATTAACTATGGCTGTAAAATGGAATATAAGTAAATCTAAATATGTTATGTATGTAACAGAAAAGTATTTGCAGAAAATATATCCGTCAAAAGGAGTAACTATAGGAGTTTCCGATGTAGAAATTGCTACCCAGAGTGAAGATGTTTTGAAAAAAAGAATTGATAAAATTAATTCTTTAGACAATTGTGTTTCTCTGAAAATGGTTACTGTTGGAGGTGTTGGCGTAAAGGTAAAAGGTCAAAGATACGCAATAAAAGCTCTATCTGAGCTAAATAAGAAGGGCTTTAGACTTGAGTATTATTTAGTTGGTGAAGGTAACTATGATGAACTTTTAAATCTTTCAAAATCTTTAGGAGTTGATAGTCAGGTTCATTTTGTTGGCTCCATGAAGCATGATGATATTTTCGATTTCCTTGATGATATGGATATTTATATTCAGCCTTCACTACAAGAAGGTCTCCCAAGAGCTGTTGTTGAAGCTATGAGTAGAGGTCTGTTGTGTCTAGGTTCGAATATCGCAGGTATTCCAGAATTGCTTGATAGAGGTTTCTTGTTTAAGAAAAAGAATGTCGAAGAAATTGTGTCAATTATAGAGAATATTTCTTTAGACCAACTTTTGTCACAAGCTCGTCAGAACTTTAATAAAGCTAAACAATTTCAGGATATAGTGCTAAAAGAAAAGAGAACTCATTTTTGGAAAACATTTATAAATAATAATTTTAAATAAAAATATGATAGGAATAGTTTTGTTGAATTACAATACATGGTCAGATGCTTTTAATTGTATTAAGAGTATAGAAACATGTAATGTTCGTATACCATACAAACTTTATCTTATTGATAATGCTTCTCCCCGTAAATGTGACGATTTGCTTTTACAGGGAATAAAGGACAAGAAAAATATTGTTTTTTTCGAGAGTAAAATCAATAAAGGTTATGCCGCAGGTAATAATATTGGTATTAAGATGGCTTTAGATGACGGATGTGATGCCGTAATAATCTGCAATACAGATGTGCTCTTTATGAATGGTACCATCGAGGCTCTTTATAACAGAATGAAGGAGGATTCACATATAGGTATTATTGGACCAAAAATACTTTACCATGATCGACCTCAACAGATAACTCGTTATTGTAAGACTGAATTTAAGCAAAAGTTCTTAGCGACTACACCTCTTAGGCATTTGTGGCCTAGTGTAGAGAAGGAATACTATGGTTTGGATTTAGATGAAAATGAAGAGAGGTATGCTCATGATGTTTCTGGATGTTGTTTTATGGTAAGTAAAGAATGTGCTGAACAAACGATGCCGATGGATGAACATACTTTTCTGTTTGAGGAAGAATTGATTATGGGGGAAAGATGTAAGAATGCAGGGTTTAAAGTCTTATATTATCCGAAATGCAGTGTTATTCATAACCATAGTGGTAGTACTAGTACTGCTGCTGCATTTTCATATACAAAAGGAACTTTGAGCGAAATATATTATTGTCGTCAATATCTACAAGCAAACTTTTTTCAGATATTTCCTCTTTATATGATTCGTGTTTTATCATATTTAAGTCGTATGGTGAGTAGTTCCGATTATAGAAAGAAATTCATGTCTTATTTAAGTAGTACTTTTAAAGGCTTTTGGATTCCAATAAATCAATTTAACAGCTGATGATAGTCATATTTTCTATTATTCTTGTGTTGTTTTCTATTATTTTTTCAACACATAGAAACTACAAAAAAGCATCTGTAATACTTTTGGTGTTAGCTTTTTTCTTGTCAGCATTTAATACCGATAATATAGATTATGGAGCTTATTTATACCGATTTAATAGTGAAGAAGGCGAACATGAATGGTTATGGAATTTATTAGCAATCCCAGCTCATAAAATGGGTATGAGTTTTGTTGTTTTTAGAATCTTAATAACATTTTTCTGCTTTTGGGTTATTCATTGGTCAGTAAAGCGTAATAGTATAAGACCAGATACATTTTATTATTTGTATCTTATATTTCCTTTTGCACTTGATGTCGTGCAGACTCGAAATTTCATAGTGATGTCTTTACTTATAGCGGCTTTTCCATTTCTGATGGTGAGAAATCTTAAAAACAGATTATGCTTTATTCTAGTAATGATCATTGCTGCAGGTTTTCAGTCTGTAGCTTATATATACATACCTTTGGCTTTTGTTGATTTATTTCTAGATAAAATTAGTGTAAAGAAACAACTGTGTGGTCTTGTAGTAATTCTTTTTGTACTTAATTATTTGGTTGGAAGTTACGTAAATCAATTTTTGGGTTTCATTGTAAATAATTACGGCAATATTGATACGAGAATTGGTAACATAGGTAATGCAGGTCTTAGCGGTATAGGATATTTAATGTATTGGCTATTTCATGCTTGTGGTGCTATATATGTATATTGGGCTATTAAGCATGATGATCGGATGACAAAGTCTTATATGTTTTTCAAAACGTTGCTAACAGCACAAATTTACATATCTCTTTTTTTGCCATTTATAGTCTTTGATAGTACGTTTGAAAGGTTTAGTCGAAATCTTATACCTTTGATATTTTTAGGCATTGCTATGAGTAGCAAAAAAATATTCTCTAAAAATTATATCTTTGGAAATAAGCTCAAAGGTGTTTTGTTTGTAGGATATATTTTAGTTATGTGTTGGATGGACATTATTAATGGATATATGGATACCATTGTAATGCCTTTATTCGACAACAATTTGTTTAATATTTAATTTTATTATTATATGGACTATCGAAATTTTATAAAATCGCGCAATTTGCGTATTAAAATTCTTTCTTTTTTAGATTGGATACCTGATTCGATAATGTTGCGCTTGCAGTATTGGATACAGACAGGGAGAAGATTACATATCAAACAAGCGCAAAGATATACAGAAAAAATCCAAGTGTATAAAATGAAGTATCGTAATCCTGAAATGTTGCGTTGTACTGATAAGTATGAGGTGCGTGGTTATGTTGAAGAAAAAGGGTTAGGTAAATATTTGATTCCGTTAATAGGTATATACAATAATGTTGAGGATATTGATTTTGAGTCTTTACCTCAAACGTTTGTTGTTAAAACAACGGATGGAAGTGGGGGTAATCAAGTAATTTTATGTAAGGATAAGAACGAATTAAAGGAAGATGCCTTTTTTGAGAGATTAAACAGTTGGATGGCTATGCCAAAAACAAAGAGTCCAGGACGTGAATGGGCATATGAAAATGGATTTCCAAGGCGCATATTAATAGAAAATTTGATTGGTGAGAATAAAGAAGAGGAAGTGCCTGATTTTAAATTCTTCTGTTTTGATGGGGAACCTCAATTTCTTTATGTTTCAGATAATTTAAATAATGAATTAGTATTCCTTGATTTGAATTGGAAACCACTTCCTTTTGTTCGAACAGATTTTAAAAAGATGAATCCTATCCCTCCAAAGCCGAAGTCTTTGAATACAATGATAGAGGTGGCAAGAGAATTATCTGCAAATTATCCTCATGTACGAGTTGATCTTTATTCTGTCGAGGAAAAGGTATATTTTGGCGAATTGACGTTTTATACTTCAAGTGGTTATATTCAATTTAATCCAGATTCTGCAGATTTCGATATAGGTGGTCTTTTCCATTTAGAAGGAAATGGGGGGCAAATTCTATTTGATAACAAGCAACGTTTCAAGGGGAAAAACTCTTTCTCAAGTTGAATATCGAGTTGCCATTTGATGCAACCTTAATATAGATTGTAAAGAAGGTAACGATTTTAGTAAATTCATGAAAACGGAAAATATTAATATAATGGAAATAGGGTCTTTTTTGGAACTCCAACTTCCTAAAGGTCGAGAATTGTATCATCAAGAAAAAGATGTAGCTCGTTTAAATACTGGTAGAATGGCGATATGGCATGCATTTCGCATTACTGGATGTAAACGTATTTGGATTCCTATTTATCAGTGTGATTCTATTCGTGAAACATTAAAAAAGAAAAGTGTTGAAATCGTTTATTATCATATTGATAATCATTTTAATCCTCTTGATATTCATGCACGAGAGGATGATGCGGTACTTTTGGTAAATTACTTTGGTATCATGTCAAGTGAGCGAATGGCAGATTTGGCGAGACCGTATCAACATGCCATTGTTGATTGTGCACAGGCTTTCTTTTGCAAGCCAATAGCAGGCGCTTTAATGGTTTATTCGTGTCGAAAATTTGTTGGAACTCCGGATGGTGCTTATGTTGTAGGGAAGAATGCTCATCTATTAACAGATGAATATCCACAGTGTTATAGCTCAGATACAGCTGCTTTCTTGTTGAAAAGAATTGAATATGGATGTGAAGGCAAGGGGTATGAAGCTCGCAGCTTAAATGAGCATCGTATCGATTCTGAGGATTGTATGAAAATGTCTAGGTTGACGCATATCTTGATGGATGCTGAGGATTATGAATATAATCGTAATAAGCGTAAAGTAAATTTTGCTTATGCTCATAAACTGTTGGGTAGTCTTAATAAAATAAATCCTACAATGTATGTGGATGAAGATACTATCCCAATGGTTTATCCATTAGTCGTAGAAGAGGATGAATGTATCCAACGACTTTTTGCTGCTAAGCATTTCCAGGGTCATTGGTGGAGCTACATTTGCGATGAACAGCCAAATGATAGTTTTGAGTATTGGATTAGCAGATATGTGATTCCAATCACTATAGACCAGAGATATGGAGAAAAAGAAATAGATTATTTAGTTAACGTAATTTTAAACAAATAAAATAATATTTATATGAACAATCAGTATAACGGTCATCTGTGTATCGTATTTGCATTAGAGCATTATAACCCATTGAATATGATTCGTGCTTTGGGTGAGAATGGAATCAATCCTGTGTATGTTTCTGTTAAACGTCGTTACGAGGTTGCTACTAAAAGTAAGTATATCTCTGAACTTTATCGAGTTGATACTGTTGAAGCAGGATTTAATCTGTTAATGGAAAAGTATGGTCATTTAGCAAAAAAAACAGGTAAAAAACCATACATCGTATTTTCTGATGATAAGTCTGTAGGATATTTCGATTTACATTATGATGAGTGGAAAGATAAGTTCATTACTTATAATGCTGGTCGTAATGGAAGAATTAATGAGTTTATGGATAAGTATGAAATTCAGCAGTTGGCAAAAAAACATGGTTTTAATGTGTTGGATTCGTATGTTATTAGTAAAGAAGACAAACTTCCAGAAAACTTGTGGTATCCAATCATTACTAAAGACATTTCACCTAATTCTGGTTCATGGAAGGGTGATGTTTATATCTGTCAAAATGAGGTCGAATTGAAGGAGGCTATTTTGAAGATTGAAAGTCCGCTGATAATGATTCAGCATTTTGTTGATAAACAGAATGAAATGGCTCTTGAGGGTTACTGTATCAATAAAGGCAAAGAAATGCAGATCATCACAGAGATGAAATGGAAGTATCTTATTCAAGGATACTATAGTCCTTATCATGATGTGAAGATGTTTGAGAATAAGGAAATGGAGGCGAAGCTTCAGGCTATGTTTGAGGAAATTGGTTTTGAGGGTGTGTTTGAAGTAGAATTCTTGATAGATAAGGATGGAACCTATTATTTTATGGAAACTAATTTCAGAGCTTCAGCATGGAATCCTACTTGTAAATTTGCAGGAATGCCTTTACCTTATTTATGGATTAAGGGAATGGAGAATGGATATATTGATCCTATTGATCGAAAAGAATTCGAACCTTTTACCTCTATGAGTGAGGTCATTGATTATGGAAAGCGAGTAGAAGGAGGTATGTGCTCTCTTGCGGAATGGTTACGTGACTTTAAAGATGCGAAGTGCGTATATATCTATGACAAGGAAGACCGTGGTCCTTGGGATGAGGTAATTAAGAACTGGGATAATTTCAAATAAAATGAAAAAAGTATTAGTATATGGCAAAAACAGTTACATTGGTGAACATTTCTTTCAGGCACTTAAAAATGATGGAAATGATGTGGTAATTGTTGATTCTTTTAGGGAAAAGCCTAAAGATATTGACTTCACTGGTATAGAAGTCGTTGTTAATGTGGTAGGTATTGCTCATATCAAAATCACCGATGATATGGAAAAATTATTCTATAAAATCAATACAGATTTAGCGGTTGATTTATGTTTAGAAGCCAAGAAACATGGGGTAAGACAATATATCTATATGAGTTCGATGAATGTGTATGGTGATACAACGAAAACTATTTGCTCTAGAAATCAAGAGGGACCTAAGAATTTTTATGGAAAGAGCAAATATTTTGCTGATAAAAAAATTCATTCTATGGAAGATGTGAATTTTAAAGTAGCATCGGTTCGCCCACCTGTAGTATATGGTAAAGGATGCAAAGGAAACTTTGTCTTGTTGCAGAAAATAGCTTCCCTTACACCGGTATTTCCTAATTATCGAAATGTAAAAAGTATGATATATATAGAGCATTTAGATAACTTTATATGTCAATTAGTAGCTAATGGGGATGGAGGCTATTTTCATCCGCAAAATGCGGAAACAACTTCTACTGTAGATACTATTGTAGCTATTCGCAAAGCAATGGGAAAGAAAACTCTGCTCGTTCCAGGATTAGGCTGGCTTGTAAAAATCGCAATGTCTTTTATTGGCAAGGCAGAACGAGCTTTTGCTGATGATAACTATGCATTGAATTTTTCTGTGTATGGTGATAATTCTTATTGTAATCTAGATTTCCAAACAACAATAGATAAAACTATTAATGGATAAGAAGAAAATTTTTTTAATAGCATGTAAGGATTATAATTTCTACAATTTTAGAAGTGAGATGATACTAAAATTGGTAGAATTAGGATTTGAAGTAACATTGGTTTGTCCAAAAGGAAATAAAATACCTTATTTTATTGAGAGAGGTTGTAAGTTTATTGGACATACGATGAATCGGCGTGGAATGAATCCGTTTGAGGATATAAAATTAATACATACATACTATAAAATTTTTAAAGGTGGTAAACCTGACATAGTTCTCTCCTTTACTACAAAGAGTGTTTTGTATGGTGGTATTGCATGTAGACTATTAAATATACCTTATATTGTAAATAATGCTGGTTTGCTTGAGCCTTCAAATTATAATCCTATTGTTGGTGTATGCTTAAGAATCCTTTATAAAATCGGTTTCAAAGGGGCTTCATGTATGATGTATCAGAATAGTCATGAACGTAATGTTTTGAACGCCATTCTAAAGAATAAAGTACATTTTCGAGATATTCCAGGTTCTGGTGTAAATTTAAGTGTATTCAAATTTGTTGAATATCCTAAAAAAGATGAACCAATTACCTTTAATTATGTTGGACGTTTGGTAAGTATAAAAGGTATAGATGAGTATTTAAAATGCGCAGAAGTAATAAAAGCCAAATATCCTAATACTCGTTTTCGAATCTTTGGTGACTATGATGATGAGCATTACCGTCAACGTATTGACGAAATGAATAGTAAAGGAATAGTTGAATACTGTGGTATACAGATGGATATGAAATCATATATTGCAGATGCGCATGCTGCAATTCATGCAAGTTATTATGAAGGTATGACAAATGTAGTCCTTGAGCATGGTGCTATGGGAAGACCTTCTATAGGTTCTGAAATACCTGGTGTAATGGAGGGAATAGATGATGGTAAAACAGGCTTTGTTTTTCCTCTAAAGAATGTAAATGCTTTGATTGCAGTCGTAGAAAAATTCATAATGTTGCCTTATGAAGAGAAGGTAGCAATGGGTAAGGCTGCTCGTGAGAAAATGGAGCGTGAGTTTGATAGAACCATTGTGACAAATATCTATATTGAGGAAATTTCAAAGATTCTAAAGAACAAGTAGTTTATAATGGTATAATTTGTTTTGAAAGAAATATTTATGGGTAAAATAATTAAAAGACTTCTTGATTTAATATTAGCTGTAGTTCTTTTTATTCCAGGTTTTCTGATACTTTTAATAGGTATGATTTTTGTAAAAGCATTCTCTCCAGAGTCTTCTCCAATTTTTAGACAAGTAAGAGTTGGATACAAGAATAAGCATTTCACTTTGTATAAGCTTCGTTCTATGACAAATGAGAGAGATGCTGAAGGTAACTTGTTACCTGATGAGATGCGACTGAAAACTTGGGGAAAAATAGTTAGAAAAACTAATATGGATGAGTTGTTCCAAATATGGAATATCTTATGTGGCGAAATGTCGTTTATTGGACCACGACCATTACTTCCTCGAGAAATGTTGGTTATGACAGAAGAAGAACAGAAGGAGAGACAGTCAATGCGTCCTGGTATTACAGGTTGGGAGGCTATTCATGAGGGAGAGTCAGAAAGTCGCAGAGAAATGGCGGAATTTGATTTGTACTATGTTAGAAATTGGTCTCTTCGTATTGATTGGATTATCTTTTTTACAACAATTAAGCTTGTCTTAGGTTTTGCTAGACCTTCTGATCAGTTTAGAGCTCCAAAATTAGATGAGAATGAATTTCGAACTAATTCTGAGGTAGGTGAATAGTAATAGGGAATTTAGGATGATAAAATAGTGAAAAAAATGGATTTAGATATATTCAAGAGATATTCTTGTTTCTTTGATCCTAATATTCCTGACTATGTATTCTTCCTTTCTTTTGTAATAACGAGTTTACTTATAGCTATCCTACTCATTGTTATGAAAGGGATAGATGTGAAGAGAATGGTGATGGGAACTTTGCTTGCTGAGTGTATCTTCATCATCTTTTGTTCTACGGTGATATATCGGGAGACCTTGCCAGAACCTCATTCTAATTTCATGCCGTTTTGGAGCTATCAGGCTATCAGTGAAGGTGATGATATGTGTCTCGTAGAGGTACTACTCAATGGCATCCTATTCATCCCAGTAGGTTTCTTGGCTTGTGGCTTTAGGAGAATGAACAGATGGTGGAAGGTGGCGCTATTGGGATGTGTCATCTCCTGTTCTATAGAGGGTTTGCAGCTTTGGCTGCAGAGAGGGCTCTGCGAACTGGATGATGTGTTCCATAATACTTTGGGTGCTATCGTGGGATATGGTTTGTATCGATGGATTGCTTCGGTGTTGAGCCGGAGAATGATGAAAAATAACAATAAATAAAACGAAGAATAATATGAAATATTTATTAGTAGTAGCTCATCCTGATGATGAGGTGTTGGGTGCTGGTGCATCTATGTGGAAATGGTCGCATGAAGGCGACGAAGTAGAGGTAGCTATCATGTGTACTGAGGCGAAGGCTAGAGCTTTCCGTCCTTCTGATGCCGAGTTGGAGGGTGATACAAATGAGAGTACTGCCTTTCTGGGTGTGAAGAAGAAGTATGAGGCTACTTTCCCTAATATCGAGATGAATACGGTTCCCCACTTGAAGTTGGTACAGTTTATCGAGAGTGCCATCCGTGAGAGTGAGCCTGACATCGTGATTACGCATCATCCTGCCGATACCAACAATGACCACCTGATGACTTCCATGGCTTGTCAGGAGGCTGTCCGTCTCTTCCAGCGCCAGCCAACCGTAAAGCCATTGAAGGAGTTCTGGTATATGGAGGTTCCTAGCTGTACTGAGTGGGCTATCAACGATGCCATGAATCTCTTCCGTCCTAACTGCTATGTTGAAGTAGACAAAGAGGGTGCTGAAGCGAAATGCAAGGCATTGGCGATGTATAGAGGTGTAATGCGTCCGTATCCTCATCCAAGAAGCAATGAGTATCTCATGGGCTTAGCTGCCGTAAGAGGTAGCCAGTGGGGATGCAACTATGCTGAGGCATTCCAGGTAGTGTTGCGCAGATATTAGAAGATTTTGTTTCTTTTAGGAAATATGCTAGAAATAAACAAGGATTTCTTGGATTCTCTTTTTGCCAAGGCAAAGGAGAATCCTCGCTTGCGCCAGAACTATGATCTTCGTACAAGTGCTGAGGATCAAAGCCAGAGAATGCTCAATGCTCTGCTACCTGGTACAGAAGTGGCGATACATCGCCATCCAAACTCATCAGAGAGCGTCATCTGTCTTTGTGGCAGAATGGATGAAGTGATATATGAGGAGGTGGTATCGTATCTACAGGATGGTGAGGATACCATAAGAAAGGTCTCTTATCAAGAAATTGAGAGAATTCATCTTAATCCCGTGGATGGAGTTTATGCCTGTCAGGTTCCAAAAGGGGCATGGCATACGGTTGAGGTATATGAACCTAGCGTTATCTTTGAAGCAAAGGATGGGGCTTATGGGAGTGATGGAAGTGAAATGCGATAGTTTTCAATGATTTAATATACATGGTAACAAATTCTAAACTACAAATATCAAAGCGTGGCATCGAAATGCCAGAATCGCCTATCAGAAAATTGGCTCCTTTAGCTTATAAAGCCGAGGATAAAGGCGTAAAGATTTATCGTCTGAATATTGGACAACCTGATTTACCGACTCCACAGAAGGCGCTTGATATCCTGAAAAATATAGATAGGACTACCTTGGAGTATAGTCCGTCACAGGGATATGGTTCCTTACGACAGGCGCTTGTGGGGTATTATGAGCGTTATCAGATTAAGCTCAACGCTGATGAAATCATCATTACTTCAGGCGGCTCGGAGGCGGTGCTTTTTGCTTTTATGAGTTGTTTGAATCCTGGTGATGAAATTATCGTTCCAGAGCCGGCTTATGCAAACTATATGAGTTTCGCCGTTTCGGCTGGTGCCGTGATTCGCACAGTGGCAACTACCATAGAAGAAGGCTTTTGTCTTCCAAAGGTGGAGAAGTTTGAGGAACTCATCAATGAGCGCACCAAGGCAATACTGATATGCAATCCGAATAATCCTACGGGGTATCTCTATACCCAGAGGGAGATGAATCAGATTAGAGATCTGGTAAAGAAGTATAATCTCTATCTCTTCTCTGATGAGGTGTATCGTGAATTCATTTATACGGGTTCTCCTTATATATCTGCAATGCATCTTGAAGGTATTGAGCAGAATGTGGTATTGATAGATTCCGTATCTAAGCGATATTCTGAATGTGGAATCCGTATAGGAGCATTGATTACCAAGAATGAGCGTGTTCGCAAGACGGTGATGAAGTTCTGTCAGGCAAGACTAAGTCCTCCTTTGATAGGACAATTGGTTGCTGAAGCCTCTATCGAGGGAACTGAGCAATATTCTCGTGATGTATATGATGAGTATGTAGAGCGTCGCAAATGTCTTATTGATGGTGTCAATCGCATTCCTGGCTGTTATACGCCAGTGCCAATGGGAGCTTTCTATACTGTAGCCAAACTCCCGGTAGATAATGCCGAGGATTTTTGTGCATGGTGTCTTACTGATTTCGTTTACAAGGATGAAGAGACTCCAGAGGGTTGTACTGGTGAAACAGTAATGATGGCACCAGCTGCCGGTTTTTATTCTAATCCTGATTTAGGAAAAGACCAGGTCCGCCTAGCCTATGTATTGAAAAAGAAAGATCTTCAAAGAGCCTTGCATATATTAAGTGAGGCATTGGTGAAGTATAAGGAGGAAAGAGCTGCCCGGTAGTGATAGAAACCGCTATGTTATAAGGTTGGCGGGGCATCAAAGGTCTCGTCATATTGTGCGGGCTGGGACCGCATGGGGATATGAGTATTAACTAATTAATAATGATGTATAATGAGAAATTATTCAAATTGGATAGAAAATGTTGCAAGCAACTATAATCCTGATTCAGATTCAATGTTGAGATATAGAATGTTTTCAAGCTTGATGGATGCTGATAAAGATGCTGCTAAGTTTGTGAAGTTAGCAATGTCTCCCGTTGATGAATCATATACAGTACGTTCTAAAGCTGCAGGAAATAATGCACGAGATTGGTTGAAAGCTAAACAAACGAATGTTGATTATGCTTTTCAAGGCTCTGTTATGACTAATACCCATATTAAAGGCTATAGTGATATTGACTTGCTGACTCTTTGCGATAAGTTTTACTGCACAGAAATAGATAAAGTTCGTGATATTTTAAAGCAGCCTTATAATGGTTATTCCTGGACTGATGAGCAGAAGTTGAGGGCTTTTGAAACGAACTTTTCTCGTTATGATGGTTATGGTTTGCAAGATTTGCGAGACTTACGTAAAGAAAATGAAGAAATCTTATCAAAACATTATGTGAAATGTGATACGTCTAAGGCTAAAGCTATTAGAATCACAAATCAAAACTTGAATATGGAAGTTGATGTTGTTACAGCTTGCAAATATCAATCTATACAATACATATTGAATGACTATGATAAAGATTTCTTAGGTGTGCGTATTTACGATAAGAAAAAAGATAGAATATTGGATGTTGATTATCCTTTTCGTAGAATTCAATTGATCAATGAAAGAGGAACGCAGACGGGGGATCGTTTTAAGAAAATGATACGTTTTCTGAAAAATCTTCGCTCTCAATCAAATGAAGGTATCGATTTAACTAGTTTTGAAATCAACTCAATCTGTTATGATATTCCAACATGGAGATATTCTTCTGTGTATTATTTGCAGCTTGTTAATGTGCTGTATGAAAAAATGTATGCTATATGTAACAATCAGAGTGAGGCTGATAATTTAAAATCTGTTGATGGTACTGAGTTTGTCTTTAAAAACAAACCAGATAAGGTACGGCAACTAAAGGCCTTGACAATTGAGGTAAAATCTGTGTTAGATGATTTGAACAAAAACAACAATAATCAAATAATTTATTAATGATGAAACCGCGTATTTTTATAGGCTCTTCTACGGAAGGCTTGCCAGTAGCTAATAGAATAAAGGATTATTTTGAACCCGATTATGAGTGCAAGATATGGAATGATGGAATTTTCCAATATAATGATAACTTCTTAGATACCTTAATGAAGTCTGCAAGTTTGTTTGATTTCGCATTTATGGTTTTTTCAGCAGATGATTTGTCTAAGGTAAGAGATAGTTTCTTTGAAACACCTCGAGATAATGTGATGTTTGAGTATGGATTGTTCTTGGGGCGTGTGGGTAATCAAAGAGCTTTTGTTATCAAAGATAAAAAAGTGAAGATTTTATCAGATTTGTTAGGAATTACGTTAGCAGACTATGAGACTGATGATACAGGACTGGCTACTCATAGTTTAGAAGTTACTCTTGAACAACTCAAAAAGAAGATTGACGATAACGTCCGTTTAGGGCAACTTGGTTTATTACCTTCTACAGTAATTGCGATTTCGTATTTTGAAAATTTTATCAAGCTAGTAGCAGATCAAATTTATCCATTTCCAAGGGATGGTGTTATGGATGGTAAAAAATATGAATCTGCAAAATTGCGTATTGTAATCCCAAAGGACTTGGATGCAGACATGAAGCGAAGAGCTACCGTGTATTATGTGAAAAATGGACTTAGTGAAAAAGTGATAAATACTTCACATAGAAGCTATCCTATCCATGTACAAGCTAATAATGAAAATGAGGATGCATTAGTGATAGCGGATATGCCAACCATATTAAATGGAATAGACAAGGCTATTGATATGTATTTCAGAGTGGGACATATTGGTAAATCAATTGAACAAGAGTTAACAGAACATAGAGAAATGTCTAACTTCGTTCATGTATTAAAGTTGTTGGTTGAGGGTGATGCTTTCTGTAAGGAATGTGTTGAAATCGTGAATGAAGATAACGAGATAATTTAAGTGTTAGACTTTTATTTTTGCAAGCTGTTGACTATATTTAAGGTTAGTAAGACGCTAAAAATGATTTACTTCGTTTCTATATTTTTAGTCTGGTAAATCTTCTTTTTGGGTAACGCTGACATATAAAATAGATATATTTAATTATGTATCAGTATTAATGATATATAACAAGGAATATTATGGCAAGAATTAATCAGGAAATTTTAGATGAATTGGTAGAAGATTGCTCTGCAGGCAATGATGAATATGTTGTCTCAAAATGGATAATAGAAAAAGTACCTGCAATATTTAATGGTAATTTTGAACAGTTTGTTAAGGTTAAATTATCTATAGCTAAACAACTTGGTATAGATTCATGTTCTGTTGTATTTGTAGGAAGTAGTTGTACAGGCTTTAGTATGAATCCGACCAAGGATTTCAAAGTGTTTGATGAAAAGTCAGATATTGATATTGCAATTGTGTCCTATTATTATTTTAATGTGGCATGGCGATGGTTACGACAGCAAGATGCTACTCTTTTGAGAGGTTCTGTAAAAAAAGCATATACGAGTCATAGGAAATTTTATGTTTTTGATGGAACTATAGCAACGGATAAAATTTTAAAATTTCTACCATTTGGAACAGTATGGAAAAATGTAATTGATGAATTAAAAGAGAACCCTATATTTAATGGGAGAGACATTCATTTCCGACTCTATCAAGATCATAAGGCTCTTGTAGACTATCATGTTAAAAATATCAAGAATAATATTCCACAATTATTGAATGTTAAACCTCAAAATACATTATTAAAAGTAGATAACTATGGATAAATTTTCAAATATATCATTAAAAAACATCGCATGGTTTAATGATATGAATAAAAATAATCGATTGGACATGCGACCTCCATATCAAAGAAATGCTGTTTGGACTGTGCGCCAAAAAAGTTATTTAATTGATTCTATATTAAATGGTTATCCTATACCTGAACTTATTGTTCAAGAAGATATAGATGAAATGGGACAAGCAAAATATATCATTGTTGATGGTCAACAAAGAATGCGAGCGGTGTTTGAATTTCTTGATGATCAATATGGACTTAATAAAGAAGATAGTCCAGAGTTTAATGGCGTAAATTTTTCAGGCTTAAATATAGAACTTAAAAAAACTTTTTTTAAGTATAATTTTATTGTGCGTTCAATACCAGATATGCCAGAAAGTGATATTCGCGAGATATTTAAACGGTTAAACAGAAATGTTGTATCTCTAAATCCGCAAGAAATTAGGAAAGCTGCTTATTCTGGGGATTTGATAAAAATGGTTACAGCCTTGTCTGCCAATACATTTTGGTCTGATATGAAATTGTTTACAGCCAATGATATAAAGAGAATGCGAGATGAACAATTTATAAGTGAATTAGCATTGGCTATAGTTTACGGTATAACTAATAAAAAAGATAAACTTGAGATTTTTTATGAAGAAGCAGAAGTGTCTTTTCCACAGAAGAATGAGGTGCGTGAAGCTTTTGAATTAGTTTTTGATACGTTGACCCCTTTTGCTTCTCAATTATGTAAGACAAGATGGAAAAATAAAACTGATTTTTATACCTTGTTTTTAGGTATTTTAAATATAAAGCAATCTTTGCCACTTAACAATGAAAAAAGTAATAGATTAGTGGAAGGATTGGTGGAGTTTAGTTCTAATGTAACAAAGTGTTTAGAAGTGAATGAATCAAATAATGTTGATTACCCTGATTACGTTAAGGATTTCGCAAAAGGTGTTCGTGCTGCTACAGATTTAAATGCAAGAACTCTTCGACAGAATGCATTGCAAAAATTTATATCTAACACAATAGGAGAAATGTAAGTCTGAGGTTTGTATAGTAAAGTTTATACTTTTTATTAGGATATGATAAACTTTAAAGATGGTAATAACATGAATTCATCTGTTGTCTTATTGTACTTATTGCGAATTGCGCTTGGTAATTCAGCGGAATGGAAGGGGGAAGGAAGCGTGGACTGGAAGGAGGTGATTGGGCTGGCACGGAAGCAAGGGGTGCTGGCTATTGCCTTTGATGCCTTGGAAAAAGTGCCGGCGGAGCTTCGTCCTTCTAAGAATATTTTGCTGGAGTGGTTTGGCAGGGTGAACACCATGGAACAGGTGTATGAGCTCTGTGTCAATACAATCAAGGATTTGGGGCGACTTATCGGCAGAAACGGGCTTTATATGATGGTGATGAAGGGATATGGTTGTTCTCTTCACTATCCTAAACCGAATCACCGGCCTTGTGGGGATATTGATATCTTCCTGATGGATAAGGAGGGAAGGCATGACGAGGAGATGGTGAAGTCTATCGATGACGTCGTTGCCAAAGAGACGGGTGCTCAGATTTCATACGATGATGAGCATCATTCTATCTTCGCTTTCGGGAAGTGTACCGTGGAGAACCATGCTACGGTTCTTAATGTATCGCCATATAAGGTGAATATCTGGATTAATGATTTGTTGGAGGAACTCGCCAAGGATAGTACTGATGAGGCTGCTTTGGGATTGGTCTTGCCTTCTGCCAGATTTTATTCTATCCATCTGCTCCGACACATGGCTACTGATTTCGCTACGGAAAAGACGACGTTGAGGCATGTGCTGGATTGGGCTACGTTTGTGAAGTGCCATTCTGATGAGATTGACTGGGGCTTCGTGAGGGATGTTGCCCATCGGGTTAAGATGCATCTGTTTCTTGATGCCTTGAATGGGATTTGTGTGGAGTATCTGGGGTATCCCAAGGAGATGTTTCCTGTGGAAAAGGAGAATGTCAGACTGAGAGATAGGGTGTTGGGGGATATTCTCCATCCTGAATTTCAGGCTGAGGTGCCTCCTATGGAGAAGAGAATTGCATATGGAATTGTCAAGACGAAGAGATTGTGGGTGAATAGATGGAAACACAGGATGGTGTTTGATGAGAGTATCCTTTCTTCGTTTTGGCATTCTGCGATTTATCGGATGAGACACTAAATTTTTAAATAGCAGCTATCGTTTGATAGCTTTGAACTAACTATATTATTTTCAACAATATGAATACATTTAAGAACATTAAGGTTGCCGTGGCCGGAACGGGCTACGTGGGACTGAGTATTGCCACTTTGTTGGCACAACATCATCAGGTGACTGCTGTAGATGTGGTCCCTGAAAAGGTGGAGAAACTGAATAAGAGGATTTCTCCTATCCAGGACGATTATATCGAGAAGTATCTGGCAGAGAAGCCGCTGAATCTGGTGGCAACATTGGATGGCAAGGAGGCTTACAAGGATGCAGACTTTGTGGTGATTGCTGCTCCTACCAACTACGACCCGGTGAAGAATTACTTTGATACTTCGCATGTGGAGGAGGTCATCGACCTGGTTTTGGAGGTGAATCCTGATGCGGTGATGGTGATCAAGAGTACCATTCCTGTGGGTTATACCCGTAGTCTCTATCTGAAGTATGCAAAGAAGGGCGTGAAGAAATTCAACCTTCTTTTCTCTCCAGAGTTCCTTCGTGAGAGCAAGGCACTCTATGATAATCTCTATCCTAGCCGCATCATCGTGGGCTATCCTAAGATTATCGACCGCCCTGAATTTGCTGAGGAGAATGAGGCTATCAGGAGTGTAACGGATGTGGAGATGCTGAAGGAGGCTGCCAAGACTTTTGCGGCTTTGCTGCAGGAGGGCGCCATCAAGGAGAACATCGATACGCTCTTCATGGGTATGAAGGAGGCTGAGGCTGTTAAGCTCTTCGCCAATACTTATCTTGCTCTGAGAGTAAGCTACTTCAATGAATTGGATACTTACGCAGAGATAAAGGGCTTGGATTCTGAGGCGATTATTGATGGTGTAGGCTTGGATCCTCGTATCGGTACGCATTACAACAATCCTAGCTTCGGCTATGGCGGTTACTGTCTGCCTAAGGATACCAAGCAGCTGTTGGCTAACTATGCTGATGTGCCTGAGAACCTGATTGAGGCGATTGTGGAGAGTAACCGTACCCGTAAGGATTACATCGCTGATGCCGTGTTGAGAAAGGCTGGATATTATAACGAAAACAGCAGTTATGATGCTGGCAAGGAGCATGAGTGTGTGATTGGCGTGTATCGCCTGACGATGAAGAGCAACAGCGATAACTTCCGCCAGAGTGCCATCCAGGGCATCATGAAGCGCATCAAGGCAAAGGGTGCTGAGGTGATTATCTATGAGCCTACTCTAGAAGATGGCAGTACCTTCTTCGGCAGTAAGGTAGTGAATGACTTGGATCAGTTCAAGAAGCAGAGTCAGGCGATTATTGCCAACAGATATGATGCCTGTCTGGATGATGCCAAGGAGAAAGTTTATACACGTGATATTTTTAGAAGAGACTAAGTTATAGTTTATAGTTAACTATTTTGAATTTAAATCTTGCATTTTTATGGTACAATATAATGTTGATTTAACGGGGAAGACGATTCTCGTGACGGGTGCTGCTGGCTTTATCGGCAGCAACCTGGCTTTTAGACTGTTGAAGGAAGTGAAGAACGTCAAGGTAGTGGGTATTGACAATATGAACGACTACTATGATGTGCATATCAAGGAGGAAAGACTTCGCAGACTGCAGGAGTTTGAGGGTTTTACCATGGTATATGGCAGTATCGCTGACAAGGCGGTGATGGACAAGCTCTTTGAGGAGCATCAGCCAAAGGTGGTGGTAAATCTCGCAGCCCAGGCTGGCGTGAGATATTCTATCACGAATCCTGATGCTTATATCCAAAGTAACCTGATTGGATTCTACAATATCCTGGAGGCTTGCCGTCATCATGAGGTAGAGCATTTGGTTTACGCTTCTTCATCTTCCGTTTACGGTTCAAACAAGAAAGTGCCTTATTCTACCGATGATAAGGTGGATAACCCTGTGAGTCTCTATGCGGCTACGAAGAAAAGCAACGAGCTGATGGCGCATGCCTATTCAAAGCTTTACAATATTCCAAGTACAGGTTTGAGATTCTTCACGGTTTATGGCCCTGCTGGAAGACCGGATATGGCTTATTTCGGATTTACCAACAAACTGGTGAAGGGTGACACCATCAAGATTTTCAACTATGGTAACTGTAAGCGTGACTTCACTTACGTGGATGACATCGTAGAAGGTATCATGAGAGTGATGCAGCATGCGCCTGAGAAGCAGAATGGTGAGGACGGTTTGCCTATCCCTCCATACAAGGTTTACAATATCGGCAACTCACATCCTGAGAACCTGCTGGAGTTTGTAAGCATCCTGCAGGAGGAGCTGATTCGTGCCGGTGTGCTGCCTGAGGATTATGACTTTGAGGCTCACAAGGAACTGGTGGCAATGCAGCCGGGCGATGTGCCTGTGACTTATGCTGATACTACTCCGCTGGAGGAGGACTTCGGATATAAGCCAGCTACTCCTTTGAGAGAGGGACTGAGAGCCTTCGCAGAGTGGTACAAGGAATACTACTGTTAATAGTTTATAGTTAACAGTTATTAGTTTATAGTTAACAGGCTACTTAAGGCTAATCTATTAAATTATCGTATGGAATACAAATATCATATTTTTTCGCCTTATCGGGTTTGTCCGTTGGGCGCACATGTGGATCATCAGCATGGTATCGTGACAGGTTTTGCTATCAACAAGGGTGTGGATCTGTGGTTTACACCGAATGAGGATGGCAAGGTACACTTGGAGTCACGCACCTTTGATGGTGTTGTTGATTTTGACATCACTAAAGGAACGCTGGTAAGAGAGATGCACTGGGGCGACTATGCCAGAGGTGCCAAATACGCACTGAAGAAACGCTTTGACCTGAAGAAGGGTATCAATGGCGTGGTACAGGGTTCGTTACCGGTGGGAGGATTGTCATCCAGTGCTGCCGTACTTATCGCCTATGTAATGGCTTTTGCCAAGGCTAATGATATCATGCTCCAACCTTTTGAAGTGGTGAAGATTGCTTCGGAGGCAGAGCGAGAGTATATCGGACTGAACAATGGTCTGCTCGACCAGGCATGTATCGCCTTGGGAAAGAAGGATGGTCTGCTGTTTTTGGATTGTGATTCGGACGATTATCGCATCATCAGAAGAAATCCGGAGATGAAGGATTTCGAGATTGGCATCTTCTTCTCGGGACTGACGAGAAGTCTGGTGAATAGTGACTACAATCTTCGTGTATATGAGTGCAAGACGGCTGCCTGGAATGTGCTGGCGTATCAGAACCAGCCATTGAAGGAGTTTAACAAGACTTTCCTGAGGGATATTCCTAAGGAGTCGTATGAGGCATGCAAGGAAAGAATGCCAGCCCGCTTTGCCCGTAGAGCCGAGCATTTCTATTCGGAGTATCGCAGGGTAAGACAGGGTGTGACGGCTTGGGAGACAGGTAATCTGGAACTCTTTGGAAAGTTGTGCTTTGATTCTTGTGAGTCTTCTATCCATAACTATGAGTGTGGTTCGCCTGAATTGATAGCCATCTATGAGATTATGCGCAGTTTGGAGGGCGTATATGGTGGCAGATTCTCGGGTGCAGGATTTAAAGGTGCTTGCATCGCCTTGGTGGATCCTGCTTGTAAGGAGAACGTGGAGAAGGAGTTGACCCGTCAATATCTGGAAAAGTTCCCTGAGTATGAGAAGACCTTCAAGGTATTCTGGGTGAAGCCGGATGATGGAGCGAGATTCGTGGAATAGTTTACAATTTATAGTTTACAGTTTATAATTTATAGGGCTTTTTAGCATTATACTGAATATGAAGAATATTGTGATAGCGGCAGGATATGCCACAAGATTGGGGGAGTTGACAAAGAACTTTCCAAAACCATTGTTGAAGATAGGTGAGAATACGATATTGGGAAGAATGCTCGATGATATTGATAAGATTCCGGAGATAGATGAGCACATCATCATCACGAACCATAAGTTTGCCGGTATCTTTGAGGAGTGGGCATCAAAACAGAGTTATACAAAGCCTGTTACGATAGTGGATGATGGTACGGAGACGAATGACACAAGACTGGGTGCTGTGTGTGATTTGCTGTATGCGATGGACAAGTTGAAGATTGATGATGACATGTTGGTGGTAGCAGCTGATAATATCCTCTTCTTCTCATTCCAGGAGTTTGTGGATTTCGCCAAGGCAAAGGGTACTTCGTGTATCATGTGTCATGAGCAGCCGAGTATCGAGAAGCTGCAGCGTACAGGTGTGATTGTGCTTGATGATAATGACAAGGTATTGAATATGGAGGAGAAGCCTCAGGAGCCAAAGAGCCATTGGGCTGTACCACCATTCTATATCTACTTGAAAAAGGATTTGGATAAGGTAAGACATTCCGTGGAGAATGGTTGTGGCAAAGATGCCCCTGGTAATCTCGCTCATTACATGGTGGAACAAGTGGAGATGCATGCCTGGAAAATGACAGCAGGTAGATTCGATATCGGTAGTCTTGATACGTATAAGGAGGCGTGTGAGAAGTTCGGAAAATAGGTCTCTCCTGCAAAGAGAGCTCCAAATCTCTCACCAAGCCTCTCTCATGCCCGAAGTGAGAGAATGAAACCGCCTTACTATTGCTTGCTGTAGTGGGGGACAACTTGCTGAACGTGTCATCTTGAACTGGGCAGAGGATGCTCTGCATCGCTCTCTGGCTATGGACATGAAATCCCCTGTCTCCGCCTCCGTTGACTTTCGGAAGTAGAGATCTACCAATTACTGTTTCTGTCACGGCGCCTCTAAAGTAGGTAATAAGGTTCTATATCTGTGTCACACGGTGCAAAGATAGAAAAAATAAAATAAAAGAGAGTTCCCATATACGGGAACTCGTAAATGATAATTATTGATTTTTAAAATCTTTTAAATGGTGAGGGTGGAAAATATATTCGACCAAAGCGGTCTTCGCCATATTGTGCGGGATGGGACCGCCTGGGAGTAAAAGTTTTGTGTAAGCAAATTCATTAATCAATATAACTGCACAATTATGTATACTTTTTTAGATAATATGTTCAAGGTGCTCAAAATGGCAGCCAATAATGAACAGCAGAAAGATTTGGCGGCTTTGGCGATTTGTGGGAACAATTTGGAAGCTATTGATGTCCTGCAAAGACTCCATCAGTATTGCTTGAATATTGGCGACTTGCAACTTGCTGAAGAAATTCTGCAAGAGATTATCAGATGCCAAAATGAGATTAGTAAAGAGGTTTTGGAAAAGGTATTGAGAAGCAGAAATAATACAAAGCCATAAGTGTTCTTTTACCTTTGTATCTATTAAGCAACTTTGACTATCTGAATTCTGAGTGCAAAGGTAAAAGAACACTTACGATTTAAAATATAGAAAGCAGATTATTTTTTATATGATAGAAGAAACAAAACAAAGACTCGGATTTTATCGAAAAATGCAGTTATGGCCTATAGCCAATGAACTGGATTACGAAAATTGGTTGGATAATTTTCAAAGTAAAGAAGATAAAGAGATAGCATCTCAAATCTTGGACAGCTTTATTTACATACCAGATACTCTTGTCAATCAAATGTTGCAGACTGTTATAGGGTATTGTGGCTATTTCTTTTCTAGCGTTGATCCAACTTGGACTTATGATAGTTTCAAAAATAATTGTTGGTATAGTTTCGTTCAAGGTGAGGGTGAAGATGATGTAACTGATAGTGGATACATTTTTACTCGTAAGTTAAGAGATGAAGCCGGTATTCCTGCTGAGAGGATATTGAGCTTTGAAAAATTGATACAAAAGCTAGAAGAGAATGAATCAAAACCTCAAAATGTTATCTTGGTTGATGATTTTGTCGGGACAGGTGCACAAACTGATTATACTTGGAATACAGTGAAATATGGTAAAAAGCAAATGACATTAGGTGAACATTGTCAAGCGCACCATCATCATGTTGTTTATGCTCCATTGGTTGTTAACGTGAAAGGGCTTGATCGGATAAAACATAAATGTATTGGATTGTACTTGGAGTATGTTCATTTGTTGACTCCTGAATATAGTTTGTTAAATAAAGATAGCGTATTTTGGAAAGGCGATGATAATAAGTTTAAAGACTTTATGAACTTATTGGATAAAATTGCTGATAAGGAAGGTATTCCACAGGAATGGGGAGGTAACCAAAATGATAAGTGGGGATTTGGAGCCCAAGGCTTAGCTTTGGCATTTAGTCATGGTATTCCTGATGCTTGTCCTGCATTTTTCTATTGGAACACAGAAACATGGAAACCTTTGAAAAAAAGATATTATCACAGATAAACATTTAAAGCCTATGTCTTTAGAACATAAATTAAGAAAATTGGATGACTTGTTCGGCAGTTATAAAGCAGAATGGCTCAATGAGCGTATATTTCGCTTCTTTGCAGAACCAAGCTATTTTAATGCATTGAAGAGTTATCGTCCTTGTGTGCTTATTGGTGGACGAGGTACTGGTAAAACGACAGTTCTAAGAGGATTGTCTTATCAAGGTCAGTTTGCCTTGAATCATGATGATATTAATCAATTTGATGAAAATCAATTTGTAGGAATTTATTTCCGTTGTGACACAAATCATGTTCACGCCTTTCAAGGTAAAGGTATTTCAAAAGAAAAATGGATTGAGATATTTGCACATTATTTCAATTTGATTCTTACGAGTGAGATACTTTATTTTATTGATTGGCATAAGAAAAAAAAGGACTCTGATGAAGTGTTGGATTCTCATGCTTGTCGGTTAATAGCTACATCTTTACATTTGGATGAAAAAGTTGTTGGTTTTGATTCTTTATTAGCTGAGTTGGAGTTGGCGATGTATAAGTTTCAAGCTGATGTAAATAATATTGCAGATGGAAACATGTCGCAACTATCCTTGGCTGGTGATCCCATCAAAATAGTTACAGAACAGGCGCATAAGTTAACTCAATTTAAAGGTAAAATATTTTATCTTCTCATAGATGAATATGAGAATCTGCTGGATGAACAACAACAGGTTGTTAATACATTGTTGAAGCATACTCCACCATCATATACTTTTAAAATTGGTGTTCGTGAAATGGGCTGGCGTATTCATTATACGCTTAATCCACAAGAGTTGGTTAATGATCCTGCTGATTATGTAAGGTTTAATATTGTTGAAATGTTTACGGGTGACACTTCTGATCAGTTTGAATCTTTTGCTAGAGATGTCTGCCAGTTGAGAATTAAAAATTTAATGGAAGGGGAGGAACTTGACTATAATATTGAAGACGCTCTTGGCGATATGACTATGGAGGAAGAGGCTCTACTTCTTGGTGTGGAACGACATAATTATTTTTTGGAAGTTGTTGACTTGGAAAAACAAAAGAATATAAATCTAGAAATATCTTCTTTATATAAGTTCTTCTTATCTTATTGGTCTCATGTTCAAGGTGAAATCTTAGAAGACGTAATAAACGATTTTAGGTTAAATCGTTCGTCTTGGAACACACGGTATGACAATTATAAGTATAGCCTCCTTTTCAAAATAAAGAGTGGACGTGGTAGTGGTGGTATACAGAAATATTATTCTGGATGGAAAACTTTTGTTAAATTAGCTAATGGTAACATACGATACTTAATGGAACTTGTTTATCGTTCTTACTATCTTTATTTGCAGGAGAATGGTGATTTGGATAAACCGGTTCCTCCAAAGGTTCAAACCAATGCTGCATATAAGGTTGGTTGGAAAAACTTGACGGAATTGGAAGGTACCTGGAAAAATGGAGCACAGCTTACTCGCTTGGTTCAATCAATAGGTACCATTTTTGGGCATATGGCAAAATTAGGGCGTGTGGCTCCAGAAGTAGATCAATTCGAAATAGAAGATAGTATGACATCCCGTACTGAAGAGTTGTTATCTGCTGGTGTAATGAATTTGGCTTTGGTGCGTTTGTCTACAAATAAACAAACTGGTAATAGCAGTGTAAAGGAGTTTATGTATATGCTTCATCCGATATTTGCGCCTTACTTTACTTATAGTTATCGTAGAAAACGTAAAATGATGATAAAAAATTCAGAGTTTCTAGAGTGTGTAGATCATCAAAAAGAGGCTGTTGCCAGTATATTAAAAAAGAAAAACATCAATGTGGAATCTGAAAAGGCAATTCCTATGCAACTTTCATTCGATTTTATAGAAGACAATGATTAATAAAGACTATTTGTATACAACAGTGTGGGATGATTTGAGTACTGTAATTTTAGAAAGAAACTCTCTTTATCTTTATGCTCACGACCCTGAAGAACGAAGTCGATATTGTGCCTCTGTACTTCAAACTAATAACTCTGATAGTATATTTCTTGAGCTAAGCCTTAATGACCAAGACCAAGCTACGCTCATAGATACAGGCGAATCGTTTTCACTTAGTAGTAAAAATGCGGTGACAGGATTTGTTCGAAGATATAATCCTACAATTGTATATTTGGAAGTTACAGGCATGAGTTGCCGTTTGATAGCTCCTATTTTACGCTATGCTATAGAGGAGGAAATATGCATAAAAGTAGTATATAGTGAGCCCAAGCAATATAGGTTGCCTGAATTTAAAAATGTTGGTTTGAATAAAGATTTATCTGAGACTGTAGATGGTATTAATCCTTTGCCTGGTTTTGTTACATTGGTACATTCTAGAACGGAGCCTCTATTTGTAGTCTTGCTCGGTTTTGAAGGTGGACGCTTCAATTATTTGCTTTCAAACAAGCAACCTTCTTATGAAAAAATTCATCCTGTGATAGGCGTTCCCGGATACCGTATTGACTATCCGTATGAAACTTATTGGGGAAACAGATACTCTCTGGAAATGACAAAAGCATGGGAACATGTTACGTATGCAGAGGCTAATTCTATCGTTGATAGTTATTTGGCTTTAGGTAGAATCTCTTTTAGAAATCGAAATCCCAATATGATTGTGGCTCCGATTGGAACTAAACCGCATGCGATAGGTGCCATTCTATATGCCATAAAGAATCCTACGAAGGTGGAATTGTTATATGATAATCCCAAGCGTAGTGTTCATCGTACAGATGGAATTGGAAAAATCTTGGTTTGTGACATTTCTAAACTTTATAGCGAAAATTAAATATGACGGGAATAGATTCTTATTATACTCCTGCGTATTTAGCTGATAGATTGGTCAAGTTTGTTGGTAAAAGACAAGTGCGTAATACTATAGACTTTTGTGTTGGTGATGGAAATCTCTTGAAAGCTGCTGCAAGGCAACTGGATGGCATAGAACTTTATGGCACGGATATATCTTATGAGGCATTAAAGAATCTGGCTGTTGATTGCCCTGATTTCTTGTTGAGCTATTGTGATTTTCGTGATGACGAGTCTGTAGCTTCTGTACGTTTTTTAAGGAACCACCAATTTGATTTGATTTTACTTAATCCACCTTTTACTTGTAAAGGTAGTATTATTGAACACGTTAACTTAGGTGGTCTGGATTTTAAAGTTAGTACAGCTATGCTTTTTCTAATGCGTGCATTACGTTTTTTATCCGACAATGGTGGGCTTTATGCTATAATGCCAATTAGTATTATTTATTCAGAAAAGGATAAACAAGCTTGGGATTATTTGAAAAAATATTATCATGCTTGTGTTTTGGAGGAACCATCAAGGGTATATTTCTCAAAAAAATGCTCTCCTAATGTGGCTCTTGTGTATGTGGGTAAGTATGAACAAAAAGGTGTAGAATTTAATATCTTGACAAATTTTAAGCATTTAGCTGTTCAATCGGTTACCCGTGGAAGTATTAGAATGAACGATAAAGTCTATAGTAAAAAAAAGTCAGCTGTACCTTTAATTCATACAACAAATTTGCAGAATGGTACATTAGTGAATTTGAAGAAAATTGTGTTAGAACAAGAGGGCATATCGGGTTTTGGAGTCATCATTCCTCGTGTATGCAATCCTAATAAAAATAAGATCGTAATTTTAGCTGATGCTCGGCAATATGCTTTGTCTGATTGTGTCATGTTTCTTAAAACTCCTACGTTGGAAGATGCCGTTGAAGTACGTAATTACATTCTTACGAATTGGGAGAGTTTTAAAATGGTATATAAAGGTACTGGGGCTCAGTATACTACACTTAAACGAGTAAAGGCTTTATTTGGATTAAATAATAACTAAATTTAAATACAAGAAATGAATGTTACTTTGATTCTGGGAAATGGTTTTGACCTTAACTTGGGGTTGCCTACAGCCTATTCTGATTTCTATAAGTTTTATATGTTAGTTGATTCGTAAGTATTCGGTGAATGCCGTATTGTGTGCCTAGATAAAGTTTCGTACCTTTGCACCGTGAATTTAAATTATTCAAATTATGGTACAAGGCAAGAAACAATTAAACAGCAAGCCAAAATCAGTATCGAACTGCTTCGGGCTTACAATAGTTATGCACCATATGCAGTAAAAGAAGACACGCAAGATGGTTCATATACTTTGATGTGAATTAACAAAGAAAAAACTCCCCATCTGTTTTCAGATGAGGAGCATTTTCTAGAGATGGAAGTCGATTTCCTTCAGTATATCACCATTACAGCGTAAGGTTTTAACACATTAAGTATTTACCTTTGCATCCGAATTCTTAAAAAACAGAATTATGGAAACAAAGGAATGCTTCGAAAAGTTGATGCAGGACTTTAACCAAAACCGTAGAGGTCGAAACTTGCGTAAGTATTGGGCGACAGAATGATTATTGCATAGCCCAATCAATGGGCTATGCTGATGAGTTTACTGCCTAGAGCCGTTTCTATACGAGCAATGGTTTGAGTCGTGAAGTTATGTCTGCCTGTTAGCCATTTGGAGATTTCTGAGTCTCGCTTGTTGAGCAAGCGGGCGAAATCCTTTTGGGTGAGTCCCTTGGCTTTCAGAATCTCACTAATGCGCTCGGCAATACCGAAAGACAAATTGAACTCTGCCTTTTGCTCGGCAGGTATCGCAGCGAGGCAATCACGGAATAATTTGTTCTGTATCATAATGCTTAAATTTCAAATGCGTTTATAATTCGTTGTCTAGGATTTCCATCATTTCAGCTGCTGTAATCACCTGCGGTTCTTTTGGAAAGTGTTTGAGATTTCCTGTTACTAAGAAGGAATCTTCCTTGGTCAGGCAGACTTCGTAGAAGACTCGGTCATCCTCATCTGGCATGGTGCCATCATAAGGAAAACGAGAAGAATCAATGCCGTATTGCTTAAAAAAGTTCAATAACTCATGGATTCTGATTTCACTTAGATGAAATTTTGACCTATTTAGTACATCAAAGTACTCATCCAAGATTTCTTCATTATACAATGGTTTAATTTTACCACTGAGCATACTATTAATGACCCTTCTTGTTGCAGAAGAAGGGTTCTTGGTTATAAACGAGGACACGATAATGTTCGTATCAATGACTGCATATACCATTGCGTTCTTTTCTTAATCGTCTGACTTCTCTGATTTCTTCATTGATCTCATCAAGTGACATATCAATGTTATTCTCTCTTGCAGTGTCACACATATACTGGAACGCAGCTTTTGCTTTTGCAGTCACTTCATCTTCTTCTTCATTCTTTGCTTGAATGGAGAAGGGAATGCTCTTACTGCGAATTACTGCCTTAACAAAGATGTTGATAGCGGTATTCGCACTCATGCCGAATTGCTCGCAGAGTTTATCAAACTGTGCTTTCTGCTGGTTGTCCATACGGACTGTCATTGCTGTCTGTGCCATAAGCCTATAATGTTTAATTAATAATCATTCTGATTGCAAATATACATCATTATGACGTAAATTGGTGCGATAGTATTAATAATTTAATAAAGATTAATAGTTGAATGAATGATATAACTGCTTTTTTCGCATTCCTGAAGTATTGCCTCGGATATAAGGAGAATATGAGTAGGGTGATTGCTGGTATGAACTGGCATGAGCTGTATTCTTTTGCTTCTAAGCAGGCGTTGCTGGGGCTTTGCTTTGAGGGTATTGAGAGATTGGGGAGGAGTATCCTGAGGAGTTGAAGCGGAATCCGATAGGGAGGGAACTGCTGATGACTTGGATGGGTAAGGCGCAACAGATTCGCAGGCAGAACATGAAGGTGAATGCTGTGGCGGGTAAGCTTTTCTCGATGCTAAGGGAGGATGGGCAGAGATGCTGTGTTCTGAAAGGGCAGGGCAATGCCTTGATGTATCCGAATCCTTATTCCCGCACTCCTGGAGATATTGATGTTTGGATAAATGCCAGTAGGGAGAGGATTATGGAGTATGCTCAAAAGAAGTTTGAGCTGGAAGATGATATCAGACTGCAGCATCTGGAGACTTCCTTGGATGGTGTGCCTGTGGAGTTGCATTTCTTTCCTTGCTCCATGAATAATCCTATCTATCATGCTAGGTTGCAGAAATGGTTTCGGAGGAATGCGGATCTGCAATGCTCGCATATTGTGGGGCTGCCCGATGGGGCAGGGGATATTGCTATACCAACGACAGCATTCAATGTGGTTTATCAGCTGACGCATCTATATCATCATTTCTTTGATGAAGGGATTGGAATGAGGCAAATCATTGACTATTTTCTTGTAGTCAATGATTTCTCAAAAAATGTATTTTTGAATAATGATTTTTCGAATCCCTCCGTCTCCCTTTCCAAAGGGAGCTCCACCTCTCACCCAAGCCCTCTCTCCTCAGAAGAGAGGGATGTAACCGCCCTCCGGTGCTCAGAACCGCTACGCTCTAAGGATGGCGGGGCATCAAAGCCCTCGCCAAATTGTGCGGGATGGGACCGCCTTTCTATAGAGGGAGATAATTCTGCTACAGCTGTTACTTCTTATGCCTCTACAGCTTTAGATGTGGCGCAGAGAGAACTGAAGTATTTGGGATTGTGGAAGTTTGCAGGGGCGGTGATGTATGTTCTGAAGGAGGTGCTTGGATTGTCTGAGGATAAGATGATAGTGCCAGTGGATGAGAAGCGTGGGAGGTTGCTGTTGGCAGAGATTCTGGATGGTGGTAACTTCGGAAGGCACTTTACGATGTATGCTGGGTTTACGCATCAGAGTATGGGGAAGAAGTATTTCCTGAAAATATGGAGAAATATGCATTTTGTGAGATATTATCCGGCAGAGGCGCTTTGTGAACCATTGTTCCGTACTTGGCACTTCTTCTGGAGACTAAAATATAAAAA